>FTIF01005333.1_pt2 | contig 14725 bp, 14 predicted proteins | sample 1658001 | NCBI WGS metagenome assembly FTIF01 (sample SAMEA3914789, study PRJEB12502) | metagenome | biome: forest; material: soil | place: Canada | collected 2011-07-03 | depth 0.3 m | reverse complement strand
TTGGCGGCGGCCTCGGCATCGACCTTGCGCGCCGTCTCCTCGATCAAGCCGAGCATGTCGCCCTGGCCGAGGATGCGCGCCGCGATGCGGTCCGGGTGGAACACTTCCAGCGCTGCGGATTTCTCGCCGACGCCGATGAACTTGACCGGCTTGCCGGTGACGTGGCGCACCGACAGCGCGGCGCCGCCGCGGGAGTCGCCGTCGGCCTTGGTCAGGATCACGCCGGTGAGCGGCACCGTCTCGGAGAAGACCTTGGCGGTCTTGGCGGCGTCCTGGCCGGTCATCGAGTCGACCACGAACAGGGTCTCGATCGGATTCAGCGCGGCGTGCAGCGCCGCGATCTCCTTCATCATCGCTTCGTCGATGGAGGTGCGGCCGGCGGTATCGACGATCAGCACGTCCAAGTACTGCTTGCGCGCGTATTCCACCGCGGCGGCGGCGATGGCCAGGGGGTCCTGCCCGGCTTCGCTGGGGAACCACTCGACGCCGACGCCGGCGGCGACGATCTTGAGCTGCTCGATGGCGGCAGGACGGTAGACGTCGCAGGACACCACCAGCACCTTTTTCTTGTCCACTTCGCGCAGGCGCAGCGCCAGCTTGCCGGTGGTGGTGGTCTTGCCCGAGCCCTGCAGGCCGCACATCAACAGGACCGCCGGCGGCTGGGTACGCAGGTTGAGCGGCTCGGCGGTGCCGCCGAGGACTTCGGTCAGTTCCTGCTGCACGATGCGCAGCAGCGCCTGGCCCGGGGTCAGGCTCTGCGTCACCTCGGCGCCGACGGCGCGGGTCTTCACCCGCTCGACGAAATCGCGCACCACAGGCAGCGCCACATCGGCCTCGAGCAGGGCCATGCGCAGCTCGCGCGCGGCGGTGTTGACCTGCTCTTCGGTGAGACGACCCTGGCCACGCAGGGCATCGAGCGTGCGGGTCAGGCGGCTGCTTAGGTTTTCGAACATGCGGGAATCGCGAATAGAGAATCGGGGATAGTTTAAGCCATTAACTCCGGCTCAACGGCGCCGGGGCGATTCCCCACTCCCGTCTTACGACAGGATGATGTCGCCGCGCTTGAGGTGGCTGTAATCCCAGCCGGCCAGAGCGGTCAGGCACTGCTGCTCGATGGCGCGCTCGGTGCCCGGCTTGTGGTGGGTCAGGAACAGCTTGGGGCGGTGGCGCAGCTTGGCCAGCTCCTGGCCGAGCAGGCTGGGGGTGAAATGCTTGGCGATCTGCCCCAATGCGGCGTCCTCGTCGGGGAAGGCGATCTCGATCATCAGCCGGTCAAGCCGCGGCTGCTGGTTGAGGAAGCTCCACAGGCGGTCGTCGGCATAGGTATCGCCGCTGAAGGCGAAGACGCCCTCGCCGCTGTCGATCAGATAACCCACCGCCGGCACCGTGTGCAGCACCTCGAACGGCGTCACCTTGAGGCCGCCCAGGCGGGTGGTGACCGCCGGCTGCAGGATGTGGAAGGTCATCAGGGGATGCTCGGCATCGGGCAGCTTGGTGAAGTCCGGCCACAGCTTCCAGTTGAACAGGTGTTCCTGCAACGCCTCGACTGTTTCGCGCGAGGCATGGACATGCAGGGGGCGCTCGATCAGGCCGAACAGGTTGTCGGCCATGAAGGCCAGGCCGCAGACGTGATCGAGGTGGGAGTGAGTCAGCAGCACGTCGCTGATGCGGCCCATCTGCGCCAGGCTCAGATCGCCCACGCCGGTCCCCGCGTCGATGAGAAGCTCATCGTCGACCAGCAGGCCGGTGGTCCGCAGTCCGGGCCCGACCCCGCCGCTGCAACCCAAGACTTTGATGCGCATTGCGATTTGTTTTGAAGTTTGGCCGGATACTAGCACAGCATTTCCGCCCGGAACCGTGCGCCGCATCCGTGTAAATCGGCCGCGCCGATGCTATCTTGGAGGGTGTCCGAGATTGTTCCCCAATGTCCTTGATCCTTAGCCTGATCGCCGCCCTGCTCTACGCCGGGGCCGCCTGGAGAGCCGCGCGCAATACGCAGGCCGACGTGCTGTCGCAGCGCGTGCTGATTCCCGTGGCGCTGGCCCTGCATGCGGCGGCGCTGCTGCAACAGACCGTGTTCGGCAGCAAGCTGCAGATCGGCGTGGGCGAAGCCGCCTCGCTGTTGGCCTGGCTGTCGGCGCTGATGCTGTGGGTGTTCTGCCTGCGCGAGCCGCTGCAGGCCCTGGGCGTGGTCAATTACCCGTTCACCGCGCTGTGCGCCCTGTGGCCGGCGCTGGCGGCCGGCGAAGTCAATCCGATCCCGCTCGACGACTGGCGCCTGGGCGTGCACATCGTGCTGTCCCTGCTCAGCGCCGGCCTGCTGACCCTGGCGGCGATCCACGCCCTGGCCATCGCCATCCTCGACCGTGTGCTGCACCGCCCGGACAGCATCGCTCTGGCGCGCCGCCTGCCACCGCTGCAGACCATGGAAAAGCTGCTGTTCCAGCTGATCTTCGTCGGCTTTTTCCTGCTTTCCCTGACCCTGTGCAGCGGCCTGCTGATCATTCCCGACCTGCACGGCGAGCACCTGGCGCAGCTGATTCTCACCGCCAGCGCCTGGCTGATCTTCAGCGTGCTGCTGTGGGGCCGCCTGCGCTACGGCTGGCGCGGCCGCACTGCGATCCGTTGGGCGCTGTCCGGCTACGCCACCCTGGTTGCGGCGTATTTCGGCAGCAAGCTGGTGCTGGAACAGATTTTCAACATTCACTGGAGTTGAGCGGGATCACCTCAAAAACCGACCTAAAGCGCATTTGCTGCAGCGCAGCGCTTGACAGCAGGCGGTCGGTTTCCGTAACTATGGTGGTCCGCGTTCCGCCCCCGACGAGCGTTTTTTGGACGATATCCCTCTTTCCGCGCTGTTTGGCCTGTTGATACTCCTGATCGGTCTCGCCGCTTTTTTCGCCGGCTCCGAGACCGGCTTGATGATGCTCAACCGCTACCGCTTGCGGCATGCCGCCAAGCAGGGCAGCCGGAGCGCGCAGCTGGCGCAGAGCCTGCTGGAGCGTCCGGACCGGCTGATCGGCCTGATCCTGCTGGGCAACGTCCTGACCAGCACCCTGGCCGCTTCGGTGGCGCTGCTGATCGGCTATCGCCTCGGCGGCCAGACCGGCGCCGCCATCGCACCGCTGGCGCTGACCTTCGTCCTGCTGATCTTCGCCGAGGCAGCACCGAAGACCCTGGCCGCCCTCTATCCGGAGCGCGTCGGCCTGCCTTCGGCCTTCGTCTACTGGCCCTTGCAGAAGCTGCTTTATCCGGTGCTGGTGCTGGTCAACCTGCTCAGCAACGGCCTGCTGCGCCTGTTCGGCGTCAGCCCGGAGGATGCCGCCCAGCATTCGCTGTCCGCCGAGGAATTGCGCTCGGTGGTGGCGGAGGCAGGCGCCATGATTCCGCAGCGCCACCAGCGCATGCTGCTGTCGATCCTCGACCTGGAACGCGCCACCGTCGAGGACATCATGATCCCGCGCAACGAGATCATCGGCATCGATCTGTCCGAGCCCTGGGAAAAAGCCCTGGAAGTGATCACCAGCAGCAGCCATACGCGCCTGCCGGTTTTCGACGGCTCCATCGATGAGCTCAAGGGCGTAGTGCACCTGCGCAAGCTGGTGCGGCTGGCGGTAGCGAACGAGTTGAGCCTGGACACGCTGATGACGCTGGTGCGCGACCCTTACTTCATCCCCGAGGGCACGCCGCTCAATCAGCAGCTGCTGAATTTCCAGGACCAGAAGCGCCGCATCGGCTTCGTCGTCGACGAGTACGGCGACATCCAGGGCCTGGTCACGCTGGAGGACATCCTCGAGGAAGTGGTCGGCGAGTTCACCTCCGACCCGGCGACGCGGGTCAAGAACGTCTATCTCGACGCCGACGGCAGCGTGCTGGTGCACGGCTCGGTGACGGTGCGCTCGCTCAACCGCTCGCTCGGCTGGAAGCTGCCCACCGGAGGACCGAAGACGCTCAATGGCCTGGTGCTGGAAAAACTGCAGGAATTGCCCAAGCCGGGACGGCGACTGGAGATCAACAATTACCAGATCGAGATCACCGACACGCGGGCCAATGCGGTGAAGACTGCGCGCATCCGGCCGGTGGCAGTCGGGGCTGCTGCGGCTGCGCTGTCGCGCTAGAGGCCGTGTCGGGCCCGCTTCGCTTGACCCGGCCCATGGGCGCAGTCCGATTTACGGCGGAGTGAGTTTTTCCTTGGCGATGAACTCCTGCAGCCCGTTCGCCGCGCTGCCCTTGACCTTGTTGCGCAGCTTGTCGGTCCAGCCCAGCAGCAGGCCCGGCAGGCCCAGTGCCTGCCGCGACCAGCGGTAGAAATCGAAACGGTCGATGTGGCGCAGGATCAGGCCGTCGCGGAATTCGAATTCGGCGTCGATGATGTTGTGCACCTGACGCTTGGTCAGGCTGAAGCTGTACCAGGCTTCCCAGTGCGCGCTGCCGCGCGTGTCGTCGGCCTGCAGGTTGCCGAACTCGACCCGCAGATCGGTGCCGCGCACGCACAGCATCCGCCACATGGCCCCGATCTGCCAGCCGTGCAGATCGAACACCTCGTCGGTGAAATGCGCCTGGACGTGATAGCAGGCCGCCATGGCGGCGTAGTCGCGGCGCGAGAACGCCAGATAGAAACGTTGCAGCAGCTCGACATTCGGATGCATCGCAATCCCCCCTGGGCGCCGCTTTTCTAGATATGCACGATCGCCTGATCCAGGCGCGCCACCGCGAACACTTCCATGTCGAGCTTGACCGTGCGCCGCGGCCGGTTGGCTTCCGGCACGATGGCGCGCTTGAAGCCATGCTTGGCGGCTTCCACCAGGCGCTCTTCGCCGTTCTGCACCGGACGGATCTCGCCGGCCAGCCCGACTTCGCCGAACACCACCATATCGTTCGGCACCGGGCGGCCGCGGAACGAGGATAGCGCAGCCAGCAGCAGCGGCAGGTCCGCCGCCGTTTCCTGGATGCGCATGCCGCCGACGACGTTGGCGAACACATCCTGGTCGGACAGGGCGATGCCGGCATGGCGGTGCAGCACCGCCAGCAGCATGGCCAGGCGGTTGCCTTCCAGCCCCAGCGCGACGCGGCGCGGATTGCCCGCCTGGGAACCGTCCACCAGCACCTGCACCTCCACCAGCAGCGGCCGGCTGCCCTGGCGCGTCACCGTGATGACGCTGCCCGGCACCGGCTGCTCATGCCGCGACAGGAACAGCGCCGAAGGATTGCTCACCTCGCGCAGTCCGCCGTCGGTCATGGCGAACACGCCCAACTCGTTGACCGCGCCGAAGCGGTTCTTCACCGCGCGCACGATGCGGTAGCGGCTGCCGACATCGTGCTCGAAGTACAGCACGGTATCGACCATATGCTCGAGCACCCGCGGCCCGGCGATGGCGCCTTCCTTGGTGACGTGGCCGACCAGCACGATGGCGCAGCCGCTGGCCTTGGCATGCCGCACCAGTTGCGCCGTGCACTCGCGCAGCTGCGACACCGAGCCGGGCGCCGCTTCCAGCGTATCGGTATAGAGGGTCTGGATCGAATCCAGCACGACGAAGCCCGGCGTGGCGCGGTTGAGCGTATCGAGGATGGTCTCCAGCATGGTCTCGGCCAGCACCGGCAGGTCCATGCGCGGCAGGCCGAGCCGGCGCGCGCGCAGGCTGACCTGGGTCAGCGATTCCTCGCCGGTCACATACAGCGTACTGAGGCGTCCTTCGAGAGCGGCCAGCGCCTGCAGCAGCAGAGTCGATTTGCCGATGCCGGGATCGCCGCCGATCAGGATCACTGCGCCGGGCACGATGCCGCCGCCGAGCACGCGATCGAGCTCGCTCAGCCCGGTGGGAATGCGCGCGGTGTCCTCTTCCGCCACCTGGTCCAGCCGCTGCACCGCGCTGCTCGTGGCCACCAGGCCAGGGGCGACCCTGCCGCGCGCCTTCGGCGCCGCCACGCCCTCGACCAGGGTGTTCCAGGCGCCACACTCGGCGCACTGGCCCGACCACTTGGGGTATTCGGCGCCGCAGTTCTGGCAGAAAAACACGGCCTTGCGGGCCGCTTTGCGGGACGTGACGGACTTCTCCATAGGGGCGCTTTTGTCGCAGATAGGGGGCGTTTGGCGCCCGGAAAAACTGTAGTATGCGGGCGACAAGTCCCCGTCAACAATGTATTTGGGACGTGGGCGGGGACACGCCCCCGACAGCACTATGCATAAGTGGGCGGGGGTAAGAACGAAAGTCCGATGGGGATGGGAATGAAGCAAGGATTCTTTCGCTCCGACTGGTTCGCTGCGCTGACCTTTGCGCTGGTCTTCGCCATCGTGGCCTACGGTGTGTTCGGCAATGCTTTCCAGGGGCTGGAGCGTTCGACCTACGACCTGGGGGTGCGCGAGCGCAACCGCACGCCCTCCGACCGCGTGGCGGTCATCGCCATCGACGACCAGAGCATCCAGAACCTCGGCCGCTGGCCCTGGCCGCGCACCCTGCACGCGCAGCTGGTGGACAAGCTGCGCGCCGGTGGCGCCAAGGTCATCGGCAGCACCGTGTTCTATTCCGAATCGGAGCAGGACGCCGGCGCAGCGGTGATCGACGATCTGGCCAAGACGCTGCAGGCCTCGCCGCTGACGCAGCAGATCCCGGCCGAAATCGACAGCTTCAACATCATGCTGCAGGACACCGCGCAACACGATCGCGCCGTCGCCGGGATCGCCAAGGCCTATCGCCAATCCTCGCTGGCCACCGAGTACGGCAAGAACATCGAGGCGCTCAACGCCAAGCTCGACGCCGCGCGCAAGCGCCTCGCCTCGGACAACTCCCTGGCGCAGTCCTTCACCACCGCCGGCGATGTGCTGCTGCCGATGAGCTTCGAGCTGGGCCGCCCGCAGGGGCGCCCGGATAAGCCGCTGCCCGACTACATCCGCCGTTTCGCGCTGAGCCACGTGGTCGACCGCGTCGACGCCAAGAGCCATGGCGCATTGCCGATCCCGACCCTCAGCGTGCAGATTCCGGTGCCGGAGCTGGGCAGCGTCGCCGCCGGCATCGGCGCGCTCAACTCCACGCTCGATCTGGACGGCGGCATCCGCCAGGAACCGCTGGTCCTGCAACACTACGACGAGTTCTATCCCTCGCTATCGCTGCTGCTGGCGGCGCAGGCGCTGAACCTGAAGCCGGCCGACATCGAAGTGCGCCTGGGCGAAGGCGTGGCATTGGGCGGGCTCAACATCGGCACCGATGCGCAGCTGCGCATGTACACGCATTTCTACAACAGCCGCGACGGCCAGCCGCCGTTCCCGGTGGATTCGTTCTACGACGTCTACGCCGGCAAGATCCCGGTGGAGAAGTACAAGGACAAGATCGTGCTGATCGGCGCCACCGCGCGCGGCATCGGCACCAGCTTCCCCACCCCGGTGTCGCCGGCGATGGCGCCGGTGCTGACCCTGGCGCATACCGTCTCCAGCCTGCTGCAGCAGGACTACTATGCGCGCCCGTCCTGGGCCGGCTGGGCCGAGCTGGCGTTGTACCTGCTGCTGGCCGCCTACCTGGCTTTCGCGGTGCCGAAGCTGCCGGCAGTGAGCGCCGCCCTGGTCACCGCCGCCCTGGTGGTGGCACTGCTCGTCGCCGAATTCGTGCTTCTCACCGGCAGCGCGCTGTGGCTGAAGCTGACCACGCCGGCGCTGCTGCTGGTGTTCGGCCATCTGTTCATGACGGTGAAGAAGTTCCGCATCACCGAGCAGCTGAAGCAAAGCTCCGACGCGGAGAGCGCCGAGAGCAACAAGATGCTCGGCCTGGCCTTCCAGGGCCAGGGCCAGCTGGACATGGCGTTCGACAAGTTCAAGCGCGTCGACAAGGTCGACGACCGCCTGCTCGACCTGATGTACAACCTGGCGCTGGATTTCGAGCGCAAGCGCCAGTTCAACAAGTCCGGCGCGGTGTACGAGTACATCGCCAAGCACAACCCCAAGTTCAAGGACGTGCAGGACAAGCTGTCGCGCGCCAAGAAGATGGAGAGCACCATCATCCTCGGCGGCGGCAGCCGTGGCGGCGCCAGCACCGCCGGCGGCACCCTCATCATGGGCGGCGACAACACGGTGGAAAAGCCGATGCTCGGCCGCTACCAGGTGGAGCGCGAATTGGGCAAGGGCGCGATGGGCGTGGTCTACCTCGGCAAGGACCCCAAGATCGGCCGCATGGTGGCGATCAAGACCATGGCCTTGTCGCAGGAGTTCGAGCCGGACGAGCTGAAGGAAGTGAAGGAACGCTTCTTCCGCGAAGCGGAGACCGCCGGCCGCCTGTCGCACCCCAACATCGTCTCGATCTACGACGCCGGCGAAGAGCACGACCTGGCTTACATCGCGATGGAATTCATCAAGGGTTACGACCTGGTGCGCCACACCAAGCCCAACGCCCTGCTGGAAGTGCCGGAGGTGCTGAAGATCATCGCCGATGCCGCCGACGCGCTGGACTATGCCCACGGCAACGGCGTGGTGCATCGCGACATCAAGCCGGCCAACATGATGCTGCTGTCCGACACCCGCGTGATCAAGGTCACCGACTTCGGCATCGCCCGCATCACCGACAGCAGCAAGACCAAGACCGGCATGGTGCTCGGCACGCCCAGCTACATGTCGCCGGAACAGCTATCCGGCAAGAAGGTGGATGGCCGCTCCGACCTGTTCTCGCTGGGCGTGACGCTGTACCAGCTGCTGACCGGGGCGCTGCCGTTCCAGGCCGACTCCATGGCCACGCTGATGTTCAAGATCGCCAACGAGCCGCAGGCGCCGGTGCTGACCTTGCGGCCGGACCTGCCGCCGGAGATCGAGAACATCATCTCGCATGCCTTGCAGAAGCAGCTGGAAGCGCGCTACGCGGCAGGGCGTGACTTCGCGCGCGATCTGCGCGGCCTGCTCCGCTAGACCGCGGCCGCATGCCGATGGCGCTCAAGGGCAAGGTGGCGACGGCGCTGCTGACCGATGTCGGCCAGGTGCGCGACAACAACGAGGACTCCATCGCCGAGGACGCCGATATCGGCCTGCTGATCCTCGCCGACGGCATGGGCGGCTACAACGCCGGCGAGATCGCCAGCGGCATCGCCACCGCCACCGTGCTCGACGTGGTGCGGCGCGAATGGCCCAAACTCAGGCACGGCCAGGTCGACGAGGACAGCGGCTACAGCGTCGAGTCCCTGCTGCTGCGACAGGCGCTGGAAAACGCCCACACCACCATCTACCAGGTAGCGCAGAGCCAGCCGCAATGCGCCGGCATGGGCACCACCGCGGTGGTGTGCCTGCTATACGACGACCGCCTGTCCATCGCCTATGCCGGCGATTCGCGCCTGTACCGCCTGCGCGGCGGCAAGCTGGAGCAGATCACCCGGGACCATTCGCTGGTCGAGGAGCTGGTGGCGCGCGGCCACTATTCGCGCGAGGACGCGATGCAGCTGGTGCGGCGCAACATCGTGACCCGCGCGCTCGGCGTCGAAACCACCGTGGAAGTGGACCTGATCGAGGAAGGGGTGGAGCCCGGCGACCTGGTGCTGCTGTGCTCCGACGGCCTCACCGACATGATCGACGACGAGGGCATCCGCTTAACCCTGGTGCAGTTTGCTGATAATCTCAACACTGCGGCGGAAATGCTTGTCCGCAAAGCAAATGAGCGCGGCGGCAGGGACAATGTTTCGGTGGTGCTGGCACGGGTGGATGCGGCATTTCCGCACAAGCGGCCGTGGTACGAACGCCTGATCGAATGGTTTTGAGCACACAAATGGGAACGGGGACTGTCTGACATGGCCAAGCTGATCATCACCGACGCCGAGGGCGCGACGCGGGATTTCCCGCTCAGCAAGGAGCGCGTCAGCATCGGGCGCCATCCCGACAATGACATCAGCCTCAACGACAAGGCGGTGTCCGGCCGCCACGCCGTGGTCATCACCATCCTGCGCGACTCCTTCCTCGAGGATCTGAACAGCACCAACGGCACCCAGGTCAACGGCAAGCAGATCGCCAAGCACCCGCTGTCCAACGGCGATACCGTCAGCATTGGCCGCAACACTCTGAAATACCAGACGGAAGTCGTCGCCGGAGAAGAAGACGATTTCGAGCGGACCATGATCCTGCGTCCCGGCCAGATGGGCGCGGCGTTCGAGTCCCAAGTGCACAAGGCGGCGGCATCCGCGCCCGGCCATGAGGCGCCGGCCAGCGGCAAGCCCCTGCTCGGCAAGCTGCGCGTGGCCTCCGGCCCGAACGCCGGCAAGGAACTGGAACTGACCAAGGCGCTCACCACCATCGGCCGCCCCGGTGTGCAGGTGGCGGCCATCACGCGCCGTGCCGACGGCTACTACATCGTCCATGTCGGCGGCAGCAGCGGCGGCCAGCACCCCCTGGTCAACGGCCAGGAAATCGATGCCCAGGCGCGCAAGCTCAACAACGGCGACACCATCGACCTGGTCGGCACCAAGATGACGTTTTTACTCGGGGCCTGAGAGGCCCCAGGGCGTCGCCGACCGAATTGCCCCCCACGGGCGATGGACGCCGCGACATAAAGCACGGACGAAGCGGCATAGCCCCCTGCAGGCCTCGCGCCTAAGCTGCACCTACTTCAAATGCAGGGGTGTCTTATGCGCTTTCTCTACAACTTGCTGATCGGCCTGCCGGAACGCATTGCCCAGTGCCTGCTGCCCCTGGGGCCGCTGCTGGCGCGCATCGTGGTGGGCTGGGTGTTCCTGTGGAGCGGCTGGGGCAAGCTCAACAACCTGCCGCAGATCACCGAAAACTTCGTCAGCTGGGGCATTCCCTTCCCGCACATCCTGACGCCGTTCACCTCGGGGGTAGAGTTCTTCGGCGGCATCTTCCTGCTGCTGGGCCTGTTCACCCGCGTTTCCGCCGGCGCCCTGGCGGTGACCATGCTGGTGGCGATCAAGGCAGCCAAGTGGGGCGATGTCGATTCGCTGGAAACCCTGCTCGGTTTCGACGAAAGCGAATACTTTGCGCTGTTCACCTGGCTGGCCATTGCCGGCGCCGGCACGCTGTCGCTGGATCACCTGCTGAAGCGCTGGATTGAACCGTCCGGCAAGCCGGCCTGAGGCCTCTCAGCCCGCTTTGGAACCCCTGCCATGCGGCAGCTTCGTCCATCAATGGATGAAGCCGCCTTTAGGGTTGATGGATGAAGTGCACCCGGTTGGTCAGCCCGCAGAACAACTCATAGGCCAGGGTTCCGGCCCAGCCCGCGACTTCCTCGGCCGGCAAGCCCGGCCCCCACAGCGTCACCGTATCGCCTACCTGCGCCTGCGGCAGGCCGCGCAGGTCGACGCTGATCATGTCCATGGAGACGCGCCCCACCATCGGCGCACGCTGGCCATGGATCAGCACCGGGGCGCCGGTGGGCAGGATGCGGTGCACGCCATCGGCATAGCCCACGGCCACCACGCCGACGCGCATCCGCTCGGGGCAGCGGAAGGTGGCGCCGTAACCCACCGTTTCGCCGGCCTCCAGCTCCTGCACCGCGATCAGGCGGCTCTCCACCCGCATCGCCGGACGCAGCCCCAGTTCGGCGCCGGTCTGACCCGGCAACGGGCTGGCACCGTACAGCATCAGCCCCGGCCGCACCCAGTCGGCGCGCGCCTGCGGCCAGGCGATCAGGCCGGCGGAATTGGCCACCGAGCGCGGCCCGGGCAGGCCCTGCAGCGCCTGCTCGAACGCCGTCACCTGGCGCTGCGTCATCGGATTGTCGGCTTCGTCGGCACAGGCCAGATGGGTGATCCAGCCGGCCAGGGTCCAGGCCGGGCGCGCCTGCAGCGCCGCCAGCAGCTGCGGCGCGGCCGCTAGCGGCAGGCCGAGGCGGTGCATGCCGCTGTCGAGCTTGAACCACAGCGTCAGCGGCCGCTCCGGCGGCAGGCGCTGTAATAGCTCCAGCTGCCAGAAATCGTGTACCACCACCTGCAGCTGCAGCCGGGCTGCCTGCTCCGCCTCTTCCAGCGACAGCACCCCTTCGAGCAAGGTGATCGGCGCAGTGAGCGCGGCTTCGCGCAGCACCAGGGCTTCCTCGAGACAGGCCACGGCGAAAGCGTCGACGCCGGCCTGTTGCAGGGCGCGGGCGATGGGCACGGCACCGTGGCCGTAAGCGTCGGCCTTGATCGCCGCCATGACTTTCGAGCGCGGCGCGTATTCGCGCACGCGCGCCAGGTTGTGGCGGATGGCTGCGAGATCCACCGTGGCGGTGACGCGGGGAATAAAGGGGGAGTTCATCGGCCGCTAGTTTCCGGGTTCCGGCTGCGGGTTTCCAGCGCGCGGGCTCAAAATCCGCTGCGGGCGGATGCCGCTGGTGGTGGAAATCGCCTCAGTTGTTGTAGGCGTATTCCGGGGCCAGGTTGTCGAAGCGCGTGTACTTGCCCAGGAACGCGGTCTTGATCTTGCCGGTGGGGCCGCTACGCTGCTTGGCGATGATGATCTCGGCAGTGCCGGGCGCCAGCGATTCCTTGTTGTGGTAATCGTCGCGATAGACGAACAGCACCACGTCGGCGTCCTGCTCGATCGAGCCCGATTCGCGCAGGTCCGACATGATCGGGCGCTTGTCGGTGCGGCTTTCGAGCGTGCGCGACAGCTGCGACAGGGCGATGATCGGCACCTTCAGTTCCTTCGCCAGGGCCTTCAGCGAGCGCGAGATTTCGGAGATCTCGTTGGTGCGGTTCTCGCGGTTGTTCGGCACCTGCATCAGCTGGATGTAATCGACCACGATCAGCGACAGCGGCTGCTTCGCCGCCAGGCGGCGGGCGCGGCCGGCGAGCTCCTGCGGCGACAGCGAGCCGGTTTCGTCGATGAACAGGGGCGCTTCGCGCAGCAGGCCGCTGGCCGAGACCAGGCGGCTCCAGTCGTGATCCTCGAGATGGCCGCTGCGCAGCGCCTGCTGGTCGATGCGCCCGAACGAGGACAGCACGCGCAGGGCCAGCTGCTCGGCCGACATTTCCATGCTGAACACCACCGTCGGCAGCTTGCGCTCGATGGCGACATGCTCGGCGATGTTCATGGCGAAGCTGGTCTTGCCCATGCCGGGACGGCCGCCGACGATGATCAGGTCGGCCTCGTGCATGCCCTGCGTCATCTTGTCGAGCTCGATGAACCCGGTCGGCGTGCCGGCAAAGGCGTCCGGATTGGCGCGCAGGCGCTCGAGGCGGTCCTCGATGGCGTCCATCAGGACCGGCATGCCCTTGACTTGGCTGGCCGCCTTGCTGCCGCGGGCGCGGATCGCGAAGATCTGCTGCTCGGCCACATCGATCAGGGTGCCGGAGTGGCGGCCGCCGGGCTGGTAGCCGAGTTCGGCGACATCCTGGCCGGTGGCGATGAGGGCGCGCAGCACCGAGCGCTCGCGCACGATCTCGGCGTAAGCCTTGACGTTGGCGGCGCTGGGCGTGTCCGCCGCCAGCGTGCCGAGGTAGGACACGCCGCCCGCGTCGTCGAGCCGGTTCTGCTGCCGCAGGTGCTCGGACAGGGTGACGAAATCGCAGGGCTTGCCCTGCCCCATCAGCTCGCCGATGGCGCGGAAGATGACGCGGTGATCCTGGGTGTAGAAATCCTCTTCCGAGACCTGGTCGACCAGGTCGTACCAGGCGCGGTTGTTGAGCAGCAGGCCGCCCAGCACCGACTGTTCCGCCTCCATCGAATGCGGCGGCTGCTTGGGGCTGGGCGCGAGCTTGCCCTGTCCTCCTCCAAGCGATGTCGGTTGCAGTGGGATTGCCATGAAGCTGCGATTAGAACCTTTTGTTATTGCGTCCGCGATGGAACAGACAATGGAATTGACACCATAGTAAGCCTGTGTGGCAACGGTGCAAAACCCCGGGGATAAGCTGTGGATAAGTGGTAGCGGCGTGTGCCGCGTTCACCATTCGGGGCAGGCAGAAAGCTTGCCGCCTCCCAGCCCGTGCAATGGACGACCTCCACCCCTCATTCCTCACCGCCAGACGCACCAAATAAAACGGCCCGCCAGGGCGGGCCGTTCGGCAAAGCCGGTCAGGGCCTGGAAGGGCTAGCCCTTCTCTTCCTCGACCACCACGGTGAGGGCGACTTCGACCTCGGTGTGGAGACGGGCGACGACCGTGTAGGTGCCGATCTGGCGGATGGCGCCATCCGGCATGTCGATCTCGCTCTTCTTCAGATCGAGCTTCTGCACTTCGGCAGCGCGCGCGATCTCGTTCGGGCCGACCGAGCCGTAGAGCTTGCCTTCCTCGGCAGCCAGGGCGCGCACCTTGATGACCACGCCGGCCAGCTTTTCGGCGCGAATCTTGGAGCCGTTGAGCGAGTCGTTGGCCTTCTTCACCAGCTCGGCCTTGCGCTCTTCAAACACCTTGCGGTTGCCTTCGGTGGCGGACAGCGCCTTGCCCTGCGGCAGCAGGAAGTTGCGGCCGTAGCCGGACTTGACCTTGACGGTATCGCCGAGGTCGCCGAGGTTCTTCACCTTCTGGAGCAGAATCAGTTCCATCGTGGTTCTCCTGGCTTACTCGTGACGGTCGGTGTACGGCAGCAGCGACAGGTAGCGGGCGCGCTTGATGGCGACGGCCAGCTGGCGCTGGTAGCGCGTGCGCGTGCCGGTGATGCGGCTCGGCACGATCTTGCCGTTCTCGGCGACGTACTGCTTGAGGGTGGCGAGGTCCTTGTAGTCGATCTCGACCACGCCCTCAGCGGTGAACTTGCAGGACTTCTTCTTGCGGAAAAAACGGGCCATGGCTTAGACCTCCTCGGTGGCGGCTGCGGGCTCGGCGTCGGCGG
>FTIF01349102.1_pt1 | contig 14782 bp, 11 predicted proteins | sample 1658001 | NCBI WGS metagenome assembly FTIF01 (sample SAMEA3914789, study PRJEB12502) | metagenome | biome: forest; material: soil | place: Canada | collected 2011-07-03 | depth 0.3 m | reverse complement strand
CCATCACCACCGTGACGGTGTTCGGCCAATCGGCGCCGACGCTGCCCGCCTCCGCCGCGCCGACAAAGAAGCCGCGCCACGCGGACGCGGCGCTCGATGCGCGTCCGGCCGCCTCGTCCGCGGTGCCGGCGTGGCTCGCGGCGCCGGCCGCGGCGTCGCCCGCCGCCGCCGCGTCCGCCAGCGGCATCCTGCGTCCCGCCGCGACGGCGACGCCCGTCGAGCGCGGCCGCTACCTCGCCGCGGCCGGCGACTGCGCCGGCTGCCACACGACGGTCGGCGGCGCGTCCTATGCCGGCGGCCGGGCACTGGCGACGCCGTTCGGCACGGTGCTGTCCGCCAATCTCACGCCCGACGCGACCGGACTGAAGGGCTGGAGCGCCGACCAGTTCTATCGCGCGATGCACGAGGGCATCTCGGCCAACGGCGACCACCTGTATCCGGCCTTCCCGTACAACTACTTCGCGCGCATGCCGCGCGCCGACACCGACGCCCTCTTCGCGTACCTGCAGTCGCTGCCGCCGGTCGTCAACAAGCCCGACCGCAATCAGTTGCCGTTCCCGTTCAACATCCGCGCGCTGATGGCCGTGTGGAACCTGCTGTACCTGGACAGGGCCACGTTCGCGCCCGACGCGTCGCACAGCGAGCAGTGGAACCGCGGCGCGTACCTGGTCGAGGGCCCGGGCCACTGCGCCGCATGCCACACGCCCAAGACCATCCTCGGCGGCCCGCAGAAAGGGCACGACTTCCATGGCGGCGCGTTCGGCACCTGGTTCGCGCCCGACCTGACGCCCAACGGCCGCACGGGGCTCGGCGGCTGGACGCGCGACGAGACCGTGGCCTTCCTCAAGACCGGCCGCAACGCGCATGCCTCGGCCTCCGGCGAGATGGGCCTGGTCGTGCAGGACTCCACGTCTAACCTGGCCGACGACGACCTGCAGGCGATCGCGGCCTACCTGGGCGACCGCGTCGCGTCGCCGTCGGTGCAGATGACGCCGCCCGACACCGCGCTGATGAAGACAGGCGAGGCGATCTTCGTCGACGAATGTTCCGCCTGCCACCTGATGCACGGCCAGGGCCAGACGCTCGCGTTCCCGCCGCTGGCGCACTCGGCCAACACGCAGCAGATCGACCCGACGACGTCGCTGCGCGTCATCCTCGCGGGCGTGCAGGCGTCGCCCACGCGCGACGCGCCGACGCCGTTCACGATGCCCGCCTTCGCGTGGAAGCTCGATGACCAGCAGGTGGCCGCGGTCGCCACCTACGTGCGCAACAACTGGGGCAACGCCGCGCCGGCGGTCGGCGCCGACCAGGTGGCCAAGCTGCGCGGCAAGCTGGTGTTCGACGCCAGCGCATCGGGCCACACGCCGGCGACGCCGCTTATCAAGCCGGGCCCGAACACGCTGGGCGTGGCGGACACCGACAGCCGCGACAACGGCACGGCGCGGGCCGGCCGCGCGGCACCGGCCAGCGATCCGGCGGCGAGCGCGAGCAACGCGCCCGCTTCAGGAAGTTAGCCCGGGCCCTGCGGCGACAACATCTTGACGACGCGCATCTCGCCGCGCTCGCCGGCGCCGCTGCTGGTCGTGTGGTGCTCGCTGCGCAGCGTCAGCAGGCGATCGCCCAGCACGCCATAGGTGGTGCTGGTGTCGTCGACCGCCTCGAAGCTGACGACGACGAACGCGCGTCCCTTGACCGTGACGTGGGCCGTGCTCGCCAACGGCGTGCCGTCGGCGGCGATCCAGATGGCCAGCGTCGCGTCGAACTCCTTGACATACTTGCGCTGCTGCTCCGACAGCGTCGTCGACGGCATCGTGAACGACAGCAGCCGCGCGGGCTTGCCGCCCCAGGTGTCGGCCGTCTCGTTCTTGAAGACCGACTTGTCCAGGTTGCGCGACAGCGCCGGCGCCGCCGACGCCATGGTCATGGCCTCGGTCGGATCGAACTTGGCCAGCGCCCAGACGGTGGGCGTCTTCGCCTTCGGATCGCGGATCAGTTGACGCGATTCGGCGTCCATGCGCGCGAGCATGTCCTTCGCGTAGAGCACCTGCAGCCCGCGCGCGCCGTCCTCCAGCGTCACGCTGGCCTGCCCCTGCTTCTCGAGCGCGTCGGCGCCTTCGCCGCTGCGCTCCGTCGTCTTCAGGTCCAGCGTCGCCTTCACGGGCGTCTGCGCCTGCAGGCGCGCGAGGGCGGCCTTGAGATCGGCGAGGCCATCGGCGTGGACCGTGCCTGCAGCGAGCAGCGCGGCAACGAGCGTGAACGGACGGAGGAGAAGCCAGCGGCTCATGGGGCGATCGGCATCATGAGCATGACGCCATCGTAGCGGGCCGGCGCGTCACGCGCGTTGCTTGAGCGCCAGCACCGACCGCCGGGAGGCGATCGTTTCACCCGGGTCTCGGTCGACAACTTGCGCGGGGAAGCGGGAATGGAGACATCGTTCACGCGACAACGCCGTCGATTCCGGCGAGAATTACGGGTTAACCCGAGAGATCCAGACTGCCCATGCCCACCCTCGCCCAGCGTTCCATTCTTTCCTCGACGATCACGCTTGCCGCCCTTGCGGCGCTCGCAGGCGCGCAGACCGCCCACGCCGCCGACAACATCAATGGCGCAGGCTCGTCCGCGGCCTCGCCGGTCTACAAGATCTGGGCGACCGAATACGCGAAGACGCACGCCACCGCGCTGGTGTACGACCCGGTCGGCTCGGGCGCCGGCATGGCCAAGATCAACAAGCGCGAGGTCGACTTCGGCGCATCGGACATCATCGCCAGCGCCGCCGACCTGAAGAAGAACGGCCTGGTGATGTTCCCCACCGTCATCACCGGCGTCGTGCCCGTCGTCAACCTCGCCAAGCTGCAGTCGAACGCGCTGCGCCTGAACGGCGACGTCCTCGCACGCATCTTCCTGGGCCAGATCGTCCAGTGGGACGCGCCGGAGATCCGCGCGCTGAACCCCGAGGTGAAGCTGCCGGCCCGACCCATCCACCTGATCGTGCGCGCCGACGGCTCCGGCACGACCTATCACTTCTCGGACTACCTCAGCCGCACCAACGCCGCCTGGAAGCAGAAGTACGGCGTGGCCAACCATTTCGCGTGGCCGGCCGGCGTCATTGCGGTCAAGGGCAGCGCCGAGGTCTCGAAGGCCGTGCGCGCGACGCCGGATTCGATCGCCTACATCGACTACAACTACATGGTCGACGACGGCCTCGCGGCGGTCTCGATGAAGAACGCCGAAGGCCAGTTCGTCGAGGCGAACACGGAGAGCTTCCACGAGGCCGTGATGCACAGCACCTGGTACACGACGGGCGATTTCTCCACCGAGATCAACGACCTCGCCGGCGCCAAGTCCTGGCCCATCACCATGGGCACCTACATCGCCATTCCGCGCGTGAGCGCCACCGGCGAGCGCACCGAGCGCGCGCTGCAGTTCATCACCTGGGCCTATCTCAACGGCGACACGCTCGCCCGCCAGGCCAAGTTCGTTCCGCTGCCCGAGCGCGTGCAGGCGAGCGCCTACGCGGAGATCGCCAAGGTCTCGGCGGAGTCGGGCGAATCCATCGGCATGAAGCTGATGGGCAACCTGCTGAAGTAGACGCCAGGGCCGCGGCCGGCGCCGCGGCGATGTCCTGCCGGGTTCAGACCAGGGCGAGCTGGGGCGTCGGACGCGGCAGCGGCCGGTGCGCGAACTTCGCCGGCAGATCGATGACGACGCTGAACGCCGTGTACTCCTGACCCGGCGGCGTCGGCTTCAGGGCCAGCGTGATTTCACCGCCCTCGGCTTCGACGAAACCGCGCACGGCATCCATGCCCACGCCGCGGCCGGACACCTGGGTCACCGCGTCGGCCGTCGAGAATCCGGGGGCGAAGATCAGGTTGGCGACCTCCACCGGATCCAGCGCCTCGGCCTCGTCGATCAGCCCGTTCGCGATCGCACGCGCACGCAGCCTGGCGAGCGACAGGCCGCGGCCATCGTCCTGCAGCACCAGGCGCAGGTGGCGATCGTCGAGGCTCAGCGCCAGGTCGATCCGCCCCGCCGCCGACTTGCCCGCTGCCAGGCGTTGTTCGGGCTTCTCGATGCCGTGGTCGACCGCGTTGCGGTAGAGATGCATGAAGGCGTCGCGCAGCATGCCGGCGATCTGGCTGCGAACCAGGATGCCGTGATCGCGGATGACGCTGACGGGCGCGCTCTTGCCCAGCTCCGCGGCCAGCGACGGCAACGAGTCGAGGACGCCCGCGATCGCGTCGCCGATGCGCTCGGACCCGATGCCGCGCAGCGTGGCCGTCGCGTCGGCAACGACCCGCGCCAGCGTGCCATGGTCGCGCGGCGGCGCCTGCTCGAGGTCGTGCAGAAGCTGGCGCAGCTGCTCCCTGGGCACCATGACGAACTTGTCGACCGCCCCGCGACGAACCGGCCCGCGACGGCCCAGCTTCACTTCGTTGATGCGGACGTAGTCGTCCAGCACGCGGCGTCCTTCGGCGAGTTCCGCGTGGAGCCGGTCCGTATCCCAGCGCGCGACGTCGCCGCGCAGCTGGTCATAGGTTTCCTCGATCTTGTGGACGGCGTTGGTCACGTGCACGAGCCCATGCGTGCGCGCGTTGCCCTTGATCGTGTGCATGTTGCGGAACAGCACGGCCACGGCCGTGGCGCGATCGGCGGCGGACGCGGGGGCCGCCGCGGCGATCAGCGCCGCGTTGCGGTCGAAGAATCCGGTTGCGCCCTCGACGAAGTCGTGGAACTTCTCGTGCGCCACGGCCAGGATCTCGCCGATGATCGCCAGCTCGCGTTTTTGCGCGCTGGCGGCGCGCGCCAGTTCGCGCAGCTCGGTGACGTCGCGGATGCACAGCAGCAGCCGCGTGATCGTTCCCGACGCGTCGGTCATCGCGGACCAGTTCAGGTCCAGCACCTTGACGCGGCCGCCGAAAAAGGTCTTCTCGATCTGCAACGGCAGCAGGTGCACGTTGAACTCGAAGTTCATCTCGTCTTCGCCGATGCAGGCCGCGACGGTCGTCTCGACCTGCGCCAGCTCGTCGCCGCCGAGGCCGGCCTGGCCGAAGACGACGTCCATGACGGACCGGCCCGCCAGGTCGTCCTGCTCGAGGATCGTCTTCAGGAAGTCGGAGTACTCCGGATGGATGCGGCCTTCGCCGTGCAGCGTGAGGATGCCCTGCGGGATCGCGTGCAGCATCGAGTGGATGTCGGCCGTCTTCTGGCGGATGACCTCCGAGCTCTGCTGGATCTTCTCGACCATCGTGTTGAACGCCAGCATCGACTTGCCGATCTCGTCCATCCGGTTCACGGGTACGCGCAGCGTGAAGTCCTGGCTGGTGGCGATCTCGCTCATCTTGACCTGCATCTCGCCGACCGGCCGCACGATCTGCCGGTACAGCATGAAGCCGATGCCGCACAGCAGCAGCACCGCGCCCGTCGTCACCGCGGTGAGCGTCGCCTGCGTGCGGCTCATGTCGCCGTTGAGCGAGGCGATGGCCGCATCCTTGCTGCGGTTCTTCTCGACCTGCAGCGTGCGCATCACCTCGCCCTGCTCGCGCAGGTACTGGTCGACGCTGCCCGCCATGTTGGCCTCGGCGAATTCCTTGCGGCCGGCCAGCTTGAACCTGGCCGTTGCCTCGATGGCGTCGAAGTAGTTCTGCAGGCTTTCCTGGGCCTCCTTGATGAGGCCGCGTTGCGCCTGGCTGTCCGCACCGGCCAGTTGCGCCGCGAGCGACGCCTGGAGCTCCGCCTTGCGCGCCGTCAGCGCCGTGCGCGCCTCCTCGACGGTGTTCGCATCGTCGGCCGCGACCATGTTCAGCGTGGCGATCTGGACGTCCTTCAGCTGGGCCAGCAGCGCCATCGATTGCATGGCGCTCGGCACGACGCCCTCGGTGACGGTCTTGACCTTGGTCGCGCTCTGCCGCGCCTGCACGACGGCGTAGCCGCCGACGAGCGCCAGCGCGGCGAACACCAGGGCGATGAGCAGGGAAATGCGTTGTCGGATGGACATGGCGGTTGACGACCTCGGATGCTGGATTTGCGTCGATGAGGAGCCGCCGACACAGGGCCCGGGAGACCGTGTGGCAGCCCCGCTGGCAGGCGCTGGAAGCGCTGGAGCCCGGTGGCTTTGCGTCCCTGGCTTTCGCGCAGGTTTGCCGTGTTGCGCTACCGTCGTGGCAGCGAAGAGAAGTATCGGAATGTGTTGCGACCTGCGTGTGACAACGCGGTCAGCGGGCGGTTCTCGTTCAGGCCTCGACCAGCTTCTTGAACGTCGCCAGCACGGCCTCGCCCTTGAACGGCTTGACGATCCAGCCCTTGATGCCGGCGGCCTTGCCGCGCTCCTTCATGATCGGGCTGTTCTCGGTGGTCAGCATCACGATGTTGACGGTCTTGTTGCCGAGCTCGCCGCGGATCTTCTCCGCCATCGTCAGGCCGTCCATGTTGGGCATGTTGACGTCGCTGACGATCAGCCTCACCTTCGGGTCCATGCGCAGCTTGGACAGGCCGTCCTTGCCGTCCGTCGCGGTGGCGACGTCGAGACCGTTGCGCTTGAGAAAGCCCGCGACTTCGTCGCGCACCGTGCTGGAGTCGTCCACGACGAGGATTTGTGCCATGGGGTTGCCGTGATTGATTGAAGGGTTGGTCGGTCAGAACAGTTCGAGTTCGCCGGTGTCCACTTCCGCGGCGGCCGCGGAATCGACGTGGAAATCGACCATGCCGTAGCTGGCGACGCACAGGCTGGCGTACAGCGTCAGCTCGCCGTCGAGCACGACGCGGTAGTGCTTCACGAGGTCGCAGCCGAGCAGGTCGACGTACTTCATGCAGTCCCTGTCGATGATGTTGGGCGTCGACATGCCCACGTGCGGAAAGTGCGCACCCAGCTCGCGATTGAGCGCGCCGCAGCAGACGTTGCCGCATTCGGCGACCCGGTCGTGGAACTCGTCGTCGCTCAACGCCGGCGCACCGTCCGCGGCGTTGCGGTTGAAGTAGGCCCGCGTGGCGGCATCGGGCTTGAAATACAGGATCGCCATCAGCCGGAACAGGTAGGACGACACCGTGAGGACGACGATCTTCTTCTCGCCGATCAGCGCGAGCGAATCGAACGCGGACACGTCGACGCTCGCCCCCGCCACCGGCATGCCGTTCTTGAGCGACGACAGGAGCAGGCGCTCGAAACTGGCCTTGGCGCGTTCGGTGATCATGCGGCCACCGCCTCGGCGGCGAGCACGTCCTTGGACTTGTTGTTGATCAGCTCGAGGCCGGTGACGGCGCCGACGATCATCTTGCCGCCGGCCTGCAGATCCTGGAACGTGGTGGTGGTGATCAAGTCGTTCTTGTAGAGGTTGGCGCGGTAGTCCTTGGACAGGCGCTCGGCGCGCCCCGCCAGCGTCCGGATCTCGTTGGCCACCACCGAGAAGCCGCGTCCGTGATCGCCGGCGCGCGCCGCCTCGATCGACGCGTTCAACGCGACGATCACCACCTGGTCGACGATCTTGGAGAACTCTTCGCTCTTCGCGTGCATCTCGCGGTTGTGCAACAGCAACTCGTTCATCTCGGCATGCCAGCGCTCGAAGGTCTTGACGACGCCCAGCAGGTGCGTGATCTCGCCGGCCAGCGAATCGCAGTGGCGCAGCGCCTTGCCCCGGGTGTCGGCCGCGCGCTCGCCCACGTCGCGCAGCAGGCGGGCGTGATCGCGTTGCATCTGCGCGTTCTGCGCCGCGCTGTCCTTGCGTTGACGCTCGGCGTCGGCGCGCTGCGAGCGAAGCTCCTCCTGCGCCGCGCGCAAGGCCTCGGTGTGGTCGGGCACCTGGGGTTGGGCGGCCAGGAAGTCGGCTGCGGCCGTCCGGGCACGCCGGACGCCAAGCCAGGCGGGAACGCCGGCGAGGACGACGCCGATGGCGAACCCGAAGAAGATATTCAACATGCTGTTCCAGGAAATGGTGGCGCAGGGTTGGGCGCGATATCGCGCGATCCGTCCGGCAGCTCTTTGCGGACGAATTGATCGAACGGGTGCAGCCGACCGAGCTTCAAGCCCGGCGGCGCAACACCTTCTGAAAGCGCTCGTTCGCGGAACTGCCCGCGCTGGCGATGTCGAAACCGAGTTGCCGCGCCGACTCGAAGACGCGCACCGTCTCGCACAGCCCGCTGGTGCGAACGACCCGATAGATCTCGCCATCGTCGCCTTCGACGCCGATGGTCATCGATTGCAGGTTGTCCAGTGGAGGTTGCAGGCGCTGGAGCGCTTGCATCAGCGTCACGTCCGACGAGGGGACGGGAACGTTCGCGACGAGGTCGGTTTGCATGGGAATCCGCAAGGGAAAACCCTAGTTTCACCGGTCGATGTGACAGCTCGAAGACGCCTAGTCGGCGGTCGTCCACTTTCGTGAACTAGTCGAGCTTTCGCGGCCGGCCGATTCTCTTCGCGAGCGGTGCGCGAACCGATCCGGGACTCGCGGCGTGCCGCGTCGATCGAGTCGAAGCGCATCGCCGGGAACAAACGAATCAACGCGACTCGGACAGAAAAAAGCCCCGAACAACTTGCGTCGTTCGGGGCTGACTTTGAATGAAGCGGCCTCTTTGCAGGCAGCCGCCAAATTCTTTCCTGGCCTCTTGTTCCGGTACACCCTCTTGCGTGGTTTCCCGTGGGGCCTTGTCTTCATTCGCCATGGGGCGCATGCGACATGGATTTGGTAGGCGCGATTGGACTCGAACCAACGACCCCCACCATGTCAAGGTGGTGCTCTAACCAGCTGAGCTACGCGCCTGCAAGACCGCTATTCTAGCATGCATTTTTGCCGTCATACAAGTCCCGTCGAGTCAGGGGCACTGGCTGCGGATAGGGCCGCGCGTCCGGTCGGCGCGACGCAAGGATCTGGTGGATGCCCGTGCCACCCGATTCGAACTCCAGCGCGCTGGCCGCCATGTACAGCCGCCACACGCGGTAGGTGGCCTCGCTCACGTGCGTCGTCGCCTCCTCGTGCGCGGCCTCCAGGCGGCTGACCCAGTGGCGCAAGGTCTTGGCGTAGTGGATGCGCAGGTTCTCGACATCGTGGATCTCGAAGTGCGCGCGCTCCATGCCGGCCTGGATGCTGCTGACCCGATCGAGCTCGCCGTCCGGAAACACGTAGCGATTGATGAACTCGGTGTCGACGCTGGGCTGCCAGCCGTCTTCCTCGTGCGTGATGCCGTGGTTCAGGAACAGGCCATTGGCTTTGAGCACCCGGTGCACGGTGGCGTGGTACTGCGGCAGGTTCGCGAGCCCGACATGCTCGAACATGCCCACGCTGGACACCTTGTCGTAGACGCCCTCGCCTTCCAGCGCGCGGTAGTCGCGCAGTTCCACGGTGATCCTGTCCTGCAGGCCCGCGGCCGCGATGCGCTTCGTCGCCTCGTCGAGCTGCGCCTGGCTCAGCGTGATGCCGTGCGCGTGCACGCCGTAGTTCTTCGCGGCCCAGATCACCAGCGCGCCCCAGCCGCAGCCGATGTCCAGGAAGCGCTCGCCCGGCTTGAGCCGCAGCTTGCGGCAGATGTGGTCGAGCTTCTGGCGCTGCGCCATCTCCAGCGTGTCGTCGTCCGCATGGAAATACGCGCAGGAGTACACCATGCGCTCGTCGAGGAACAGCTTGTAGAAGTCGTTGGAGACGTCGTAGTGATGCGAGATGGCCGCGCGATCGCTCTCCAGCGAGTGGTCGTGCGTGAATTGCGTGGCGACGCGGACCTCGCCCGCGGGCGCGATCTTCCTGGCCGGCGTGAAGGCGAGGCGCAGCGCATCCAGCATCAGGCCGGCGCGCTCGCGGCCGGTCAGCGAGAGGTTCTGGAAATGCCGCTTCAGGCCCAACGCGGCGTAGAGGTCGCCTTCGACGTCGAGCCGGCCATTGAAGTAGGCATCGGCGAGCGGAATCGGGCCCCGCTTGAGCACGAGGTCGCGCAGCACTGCCGGATCGCGCAGCACCAGCGTGAAGCTGGGCGTACCGCTGTGGCCGAAGCTGTGCGTGACGTCGTTCCACAGCCGCAACGCGAGCGAGCCGTCGAACGGGCTCAGCAGCTTGTGGATGATGCGCGTGGCGGCCTCGGTGAGGCCGGGATCGACACCGGGCGATTGCAGCGTCGTGGACGTTGAGCGGGCCATGGGTTCTCCGGTCGACTGACGTGAGCACGGAACTGCAATGATCCTCACCGCTACCTGAACGGTCGACTAGTCGTCGGCAGCGATGGCGGCCGCTGGGGCCGTCGGTCAAATCCTAGCTCGACCTCGAATGTCCTGCCGAGCGCAGGCTTTTCTCACTGAGAGCTCACCATGGCGGCAAATGGCGTGCCGCCCGGCATGGCGTCAACGTCGACGCGCCGAATCCACACCGGCGACCTTGGCCACCAGCCCCAGCACGATGCCGAGCCGGTCCGCGTTGTCGATCTCCACAGTGAACGTCATGAACGCGCGCCGGTCGCCGATCCCCTTGGTGGACTGCGTGTTGACGCCGATCACGTTGACCTTCTGCTTGGCCAGCACGTCGGAAATGTCGCGCAGCAGACCCTGGCGATCCACCGCCTCGACGACGACGTCGACCGCGTAGACGCTCTTGTCGGGCCGCCCGTCGCCGCCTTGCTGGCCCCATTCGACGGGAATCACGCGTTCCGGCGTGGTCGACGCCATGTGGCGGAAGTTGGCGCAATCCGTGCGGTGCACCGCCACGCCCTTGCCACGTGTGACGTAGCCGCCGATCGCGTCGGGCGGCGCCGGGCGGCAGCAGCTCGCGAGCGTCGTCAGCAACGAATCGATGCCCACCACCAGCACGCCGCCGGCCGCGCCGCCGGTGCGCGGGCGCTTCAACTGGATGATCTCGTCGGCCGGCGGCGGCTCGGGCGGACGCAGCAGGTTCTCGATGTTGCGCAGCGAGTACTCGTCCTTGCCGATGACCTCGAACAGGCCTTCAGCATCGTCGAAGCCCAGCTTGCCGGCGAGCTCCTCCAGGCTGACGGCCGTGCGGCCCTCGCGCTGCAGCAGCTTCTCGACCAGCTCGCGTCCCTTGGCCACCGTCTGCGTGTACTGGAGCGCGTTGAACCAGGCCCGCACCTTGGCACGGGCGCGCGGGCTCTGCAGGAAGTGCAGCTCGGTGTTGAGCCAGTCCATCGACGGGCCACCTTCGCGCACGGTGACGATCTCCACCGTCTGGCCGTTCTGGAGCGGCGTCTGCAGCGGCACCATCACGCCGTCGACGCGCGCGCCGCGGCAGCGGTGGCCCACGTCGGTGTGCAGCGCGTAGGCGAAGTCCACCGGCGTGCCGCCCGCAGGCAGCTCGATCACGCTGGCCTGCGGCGTGAAGACGTAGATGCGATCCTCGAAGGCCGGAGATTCTGTCTGCGGCGCATCCGCGGCCGGCGACCCGGCGGCGGCACCGGGATCGGGCTCCGCGACGAAGTCGCGCTCCCAGGCCAGCAGCTGGCGCAGCACGGCCTTGCGCGCCTGCGCGACCTGATCCTCGAACGCGCCGGCGGCGCTGACGCCGGCATAGCCCTTGGTGCCGGCCTCCTTGTAGGCCCAGTGCGCCGCGACGCCATGTTCGGCGTGCTCGTGCATCTCGCGCGTGCGGATCTGCACCTCGAACGCACGGCCGGCGTCGTCCTTGACCACCGTGTGCAGCGACTGGTAGCCGTTGGCCTTCGGCTTGGCGATGTAGTCGTCGAACTCGCCGTCGACGGCGCGGTAGCGTTCGTTGACGCGTCCGAGCACGGCGTAGCAGGCGGCCACGTCCTCGACGATCACGCGCACGGCGCGGACATCGAACACGTGCTCGAAGTCCAGCTCCTTGCCGCGCATCTTCTTCCAGATGCTGTAGATGTGCTTGGGGCGCCCCTGGATGTCGGCGCGGATGCCGGCCGCGGCCAGCATCTCGACCAGCTGCGTGCGGAAGGCGACGATGCCGGCCTCGCGCTCGACGCGGCGCTCGTCGAGCAGCTTCGCGACACGCCGGTATTCCTCGGGCTCGAGGAAGCGGAACGACAGGTCTTCCAGCTCCCACTTGATCTGCCAGATGCCCAGCCGGTTGGCCAGCGGCGCGAACACCTGCTGCGACTCGCGCGCGAGGTCGGGCGGGCACGGCGTGCGGCTCTGCGCATGCCAGCGCAAGGTCTGCAGCCGCGACGCGAGGCGCAGCAGCACCACCCGCAGGTCGCGCGAGAACGCCAGCAGCATCTTGCGCACGCGCTCGGTCTGCAGCGCGCGCTGCTCCTTGCCGATCTGGGCCTCGCGCGCGTTGCGCTGGATCTTGACCAGCTTGCGCGTCAGGTCCACCAGGCTCGCGTATGACGGCCCGAACGCCTTCGTGACGACCTCGATCGGCCTCTGCAGTCCGTCGCCCGCATAGACCAGCCAGGCCGCCGCCTGCATCGCCGGCGTCGCGCCGAGATCGGCCAGGATCTGCGCCACGCCTTCGGCATGCGACCAGGCCTCCTCGCCGCTGTCCAGCTTGCGACCGATCAGCAGCGGCTCGGCGAACGCGCGCGCACGCACCAGCGCGACGGCGCCCAGCGCATCGGCGTCGCCGGATTCGCTCTTGCTGCCCGCGTGCGGCTCGGTCGCGGCCAGCGCCATGTCGGCCGCGGCCACGCGCACGATGGCCGGCGCGTCGTCGACAGCCAGGTGGCTCGCCTGCGTCTTCATGGCGAGGCGGCCAGCAGGAAGTCGCGCACCACGGCGATCTGGTCGGGCTGCACCAGCGTCGGCGCATGGCCCACGCCGGTGAACTCGCGCACGCGCGCACGCGGGCCGCGCTGCGCCATCGCGCCAGCGGTCGCGCGCGAGAGCAGGTCGGAGTCGGCGCCGCGCAGCACCAGCGTCGGGCACTTCAGCGAATCGTAGGAGCGCCACAGCATCGCCTCGCCGGCGGCGGCCAGTTCAGGCGTGACGGCACGGAACGGCACGGCGATGGCGGGGTCGTAGTGCGGCTTGAAGCCGGAGCCGTCGCCGCTGGCGTCGGGCACGACCTGCGGCCGCGTCAGCGCCGTCCACTCCTCGCGCGTATGCGGGCCGAAGCCCAGCGAGATCGCGCGCAGCGCATCGGCCGCGTCGTCGAGCGTCTTCCAGTGGACGGGCATACCCAGGTAGGTGCCGATGCGCGCCAACGCGGCGTACTCGATCGCCGGGCCCACGTCGTTGAGCACCAGCTTGGCGATCGGCGAGCCGGGCAGCGCGGCCAGCCCGAGCCCGATCAACCCGCCCATCGACGTGCCGACCCAGTGCACCTCGCTCGCATCGAGCCGCGCCAGCAGCGTGACCATGTCGGCGACGTACACCGGGATCGAGTACGACGCGGGATTGCGCAGCCAGTCCGACCGGCCGCGGCCGACGACGTCCGGGCAGACGACGCGGTAGTCGCCTTCGAGCGCGCGCGCCAGCGTGTCGAAGTCCCGTCCCTGGCGCGACAGCCCGTGCACGCACACCAGCACCTTGGGATTTTTCGTGTCGCCCCACTCCCAGTACGCCATGCGATGCAGGCCCTCGGGAGCGAGGCATTGCACGTGGCGCAGGCGCGGTTCGGGGGTCGTGGCGGCGGTCATGCCGGGATCGTAGCAAGCGCGGCAGTGCTTGCGGCGCGCTTGCTTATAAACCGCACTCGCCGTCGCGGCCTGACGACTACTTCAGTTGCACGCTGCCGTTGACGTTGGCGGTGACCGAGCCGGATCCGGCCTCGACCGGCAGCGAGTCGCTGACGCTGGACGCCATCGCCGCCTTCATGCGGAACGGACGCGGCGGCGGCTGGCCGTTGTCGACGTTGACGTTGGCGTCGCGCACCACGAAGCTGGCGTAGCCGAAGGCCTTCGCGTAGTCGGCCGCCTTGGCGCGGAACCGGGCGATCGCCTGCGCGGCGACGTCGCCTTCGACCTTCTCGCGCGCCTCGCGCGACACGCTGTAGTCGAGGTTGCCCACCGTCATGGTCTGCACGCGGCCGGCCAGCTCGGCGATCGTGCCCATGTCGCGGCCCTGCACCAGCAGCGCGGTCGTGCCCGTCCAGCCGTTGACGAGGCCCTTCGGATTCAGGCGCGGCTGCAGCGAGAAGCCGCTGCCCTGCACTTCGACGTGGCCGTCGGGCTTGGCCACCTGGCGGGCCTGGGCCAGCGCGGTGCCGAGCGCCTCCTTCAACGCCGCCTGCACCGCCGCGGCGTCGGTGCCTTCCTTCGTGGTGGTGAACTGCACCGCGATCCAGTCGTTGGGCACCTGGACCGTGGCACTGCTGTTGAGCGAGATCACGCCTTCGGGATCCTTTGGCGCGACCGCGACCTGGGCCGCGGCAAGCCTCGGCAGCGACGCCGAGAGGACACACGCGGCGACGAGGGCCAGCATTTTCTTGTTCATGAGAGGGTTCATGAGTGGATGATGCCCATTGAACGAAGCAAAGTGCAAAAAGGGGTGACGAGAACAGGACTATCGCCGGGGCATCGAATTTGTAACAGAACTAAAAGTCCGGGCTGAAAAACGTGAAATCCGGGTTTCGACCCCGCAGAATCGGGCTTGTTACATATTTGGAGCCATCATGTCGGCAGTACCAGGCACCCGCCAAGACCGCATCGTCGTCCTCGACGATGACGCCCGTATCCGCGACCTGCTGCGCCGCTATCTGAGTCAGGAAGGCTTCGACGTCCTGCTGGCTGAGGACGGCAAGGCCCTGAACCGGCTGATGACGCGCGAGAACATCGACCTGATCGTGCTCGACCTGATGCTGCCGGGCGAGGACGGCCTGTCGATCTGCCGCCGGCTGCGCGCCGCCGGCGACCGCACGCCCATCATCATGCTCACCGCCAA
>FTIF01018963.1_pt1 | contig 14796 bp, 19 predicted proteins | sample 1658001 | NCBI WGS metagenome assembly FTIF01 (sample SAMEA3914789, study PRJEB12502) | metagenome | biome: forest; material: soil | place: Canada | collected 2011-07-03 | depth 0.3 m | reverse complement strand
CCCTTGCGCAGGCGCTGGAACCAGGCTTCCCGCGGCGCTTCGACCGCCGCTGCGGCGACCACGGGTTGCGCGACGACAGCCGGCGAAGGTGCGACGGGTGCCGGTGCCGGCGGCGCGCCGGTGAACACGCGCTTGAGGAAATCCAGCGGCGCGGAGGCGGGTTGTTCCGGCGCAGGCGTCGGCGCGGCAGCCGGCGACTCGACGACCGGCGCGGCCTGCGGCATGCGCTCGGTCGGCCAGGCGGAGCCGGCCGGTTCGTTTTTCTTGCGGAAGAAGCTGAACATGAAAGGAAGCGGTTTCTCGAAGCGGGCCGGCGGTCGCAGCCGCGGAGTCGTCCGGATGCGGACGCACAACGCTCAATGGTCGGGGCAGATGGGCGCCATGCAAGCCCGGAAGGTCTTTTTCGCCATTGTGCCGGCAACCCCTTCCCTACCGACCAAAAAATTGCATATAATGGCAGGCTTGGCGCTTTAGCTCAGCCGGTTAGAGCGACGGAATCATAATCCGCAGGTCCGGGGTTCGAATCCCTGAAGCGCCACCATTAAATTTTCATTAAAATCAAGCACTTAGCGCCGTCAGGCCCTAAGTGCTTCTTTTTTGGCCAACGGTCATTTGTGCGCGTTTTGTACGTCAGCACAAAAAGGCCCGGCCTTCACGAAGGCCGGGCCGAGACGCGTCACTGATTGTGTTGCGCGAAGACCAGCAACTTCCAGCGGATCGACCCCAGGCTGGTCGGATGCTGGGGGTGCCCCTGCGGAGGCAGCGTGTGGCCTGCCGCGATGCCGATCTCGTGACCGCAACCGGTGCATTTGTAGATGCCAGCGTGAGGTGCCGCGTTGCCGGGGGAATGGACAACGTCGAACGCCGCGTCCTGCGATTGGGTCAGAGACTGACCGTGCTTGTAGAGAGCCAAGATGGCTCCTTTCGTAAGTAGTTTTGCTCAGAAACGGTCGAGCTGATCGCCCTTGACCGTCATGCATATCCGCATAAACTACCCACATACGGGAGTGCACACTCTCGTAGGCAGGTAGGTTGGGGTCACGATATTTTTTGGTTGCTCTGAAAAATCACGAGGCCTCGCTTTTCTGCTAGCTCAAGTTCACTAGCTGAACTCCCTTGCCAGGGGCTGTTTGTGCATGAAGGGCTAGACGTTCCACCGTCTGGCCCTTCGCCTTTCCGTCATCAGAACGGAATGTCGTCATCCATGTCGTCAAACCCGCCCTTCGCGGGCGTCGGCGAATCAATCTTCTTCCAATCGGGAAGCGCCGCGTCGTTTCCACTGCCGTCTGCTGCGCCGCAAAACGCGGCCCAATGCTCTCGCAACCGCTCGAAGAGCAACGACCGTTCGTTTACGTCCCAAGTCCATTTCCTGCCGGCCTTAGCGTACTGGCCTCTCCAAACGTACCCGTTCTCCCGAATCAATTTCCATCTGACCTGCTCCTCATGAGTCAGCAGATCCGGGTAACGAAGGGCCAGTTTCGCGAACCTATCAGCATCGTCTACGTCCCAAAGAGCTGAAGCCTCGTCCGCTAGAGTAGTTTGGCCGTTCGCGTCCAGCACAGTGCTCCGCAGACTGTCTTCGATGGCCCACTCGATGTAGCTCGACAGCGTTCTACGTTGACGCCGCGCAGCCAGCTCTGCCAGATACCTAAGCTTAGGGTCAAGACGCACCGTGACGGTTTCCGTCCTTGTGAGCTTGCCGCCACCGCTTTTCCGCTTTTCCTGCTCAGTCATCTCGATTCCGACGCGACGAAGTGCCGCCGGAATTCAGTCTACCCGGTACATGTGTTCTAACGCAATACACTGAATCATAAAAACCTCACGTGTCCTATGTGGTGGGGGCGTTTTCCGCCAGCGCTGCTGTAATGCCGCCTGCCCTAGCCGCCGCAGCCTTCAATTTCTTGCCCTTGGCGAAGTCAGGCTCGATCGCCTTGAGCTTTGCAACGAGGCCAGTCAGGTCGTATTCATTCGAGGTTCGCAGGCCTGACCGATAACGATCCTTCCGCTCTACCAGTTTGAGTTGCTCAAGCCGTTGAATGTGCCTCTGAACCTGCCTGGTACTCAGACCAACGCGCTCAGCGATGACTTCTTTCTTGGGAAAGACTTTGCTATCGGCGCGCCACCAGTGCTCGGCAAGTTGGAGCAACACCACCATCTCTTGGGCGTTGACGCCAAGCCGCCCCTGCGCTTGAAGCAGGATCGACGGAAAGATGCAGTAGCCGTGGGTCATCACAGCCTTGCCCCACTTCTTCTCAGACTCCTTCTTTTCCGCCGGCGCGAAAAGCGGTACAACCTTTCCGTCCTTCGCGGCACTTGATTTCGTAGCCATCTGGCTCTCCCCTGTCAGTTTTGATGGATCAAGAATACGCGCCGATATGCTTGAAAGATAGCGGCGCCGTATGGAAGTTCATGTCCATACGTAGAGACAACCATGTCGCGCTTTGACCGGACATCAGCGTCCGCTAGAAGTAGGCTTATCGACATAGGACATAGGCTAAGCGGACTAAGCATAGACAGGGAGCGTACGGGCAAAAACGTCCATACGCAGCAGACGCCCCGGTGAACGTACACCCGACGCCGGGGAAGCCGCGCAGCGGGAGCAATGCCCGAGCCCTTGCCGCACGAAGCAGCGCTACGTACAGCCGCAAAAAAAGCCCGCACTGGCGGGCTTGTCATGAAAGCATGTTTGTTCACCCTTGCGCAGCTTCGAGCAAGTCCGCCGACTGCACACGCTTGAACCACACCTGATACTGCGTTCGAGCCGTGGACGGGTTCACGCCTTCTGCGACGGCAAGCTCGATGGCAAACGCCCGCGGCAGTAGCTTGCCGTCTCCAGCCTGTTGCCACATGGCATGGAGGCGCGCGCATTTGCCGTCCACCTTGGGCGCAGCGGTGGTCGTGGTCTCGGTCATCTCTGTTCTCCGTTTGACACCCGCAACAGCGCGGGCAGAACAGAGCATCAACAGTTCGACTGAACCTGGCCCGCAGAGGTGGATCGACGCCGAGGGGCATCAAACGCAGCGAATCGCGCTACGCCTTCTTCCGCTTCGTCTCGATTGGCCTGAACTTGTCAAAGAGCTCGAAGACAGTGAGCCCGAGGGCGTTGGCGATGACCTCCATCGCGTTAAGCGTGGGGTTCGCGTGGCCGTTTTCGATCCGGCTGAGGTACGTCTGGTAGAAGCCACAGCGCTCGCCGAATTCGACCTGGCTCAGGCCGGCATCTGCGCGAAGTTCGCGCACGCATTTTCCAAAGCGTTGAGAGAGTCGGCTACCCACGCCGAGAATGTCGGTGCTATGCTTTTATTCGCATACACACTAATTCATATAGATGGGAGATGGCGATGGGAACAACCGATGTGCGGATGGGAATCCTACCGGTAACGGTGCTTGGGCTGGCCATGCTCGCCGGGCCTCTGACAAGTGCCGGGTCGCCGGCGGTGGCAGGCTACGACTTCAAGGGACTTGAGCTAGGGGCGCCGACGACTGCTGCTGAAGTGCAGGATCGGCTGAACACGCCGTGCGTTAACGTCGTTGGTGGCGCATGCGATGCCCTCGATGCGAAATTGCACGAGCAGCAAAGCATTCGCTGTGGGCTAGGCTCGGAGGGTATGACCGTCTGCAACGGCGTGACTACAGTCGTCGGCGCGGTGAGTCGAGTAACTTTGGTGATCAGTGCCGAAGGGCTTCTTCAGCGGGTGATGGTCTCGGAATTCGATGCTGACCAATTCGATGCAGTCTTTGCTGAGCTTCAGCGCAAGTTCGGCCGCCCGAAAACAGTGTCGAAGCCGGTGCTTGAAAATGGCTTCGGAGCTAGGTTTCAGCAGGTTCAAGCGACCTGGACGGACAGCCAGCGTCGTCAGGTGACCGTCTGGAAATACTCCGGGACGTCGAACGAGTCGTGTCTGTACTTTGGCACCCTACAAGATCAGCAGTTGATGAATCGTCTCAACCAGGGCACGAAAGGCGATCTGTAGGCTTGTGGCGCAAGCCGTTGCTGACACGCTGCTTATTTGGCAGACCCCTCGACGCGACTTCGCGGACGCCAAGGAGTTCAGCACCGCGGATTCACTGTCCGTCAGCGACCTGGCACGCTACGAGTCGTCACGACGTAGGCGGCTGTCGATCGGCGTCCAGCTGCATTGGTGCTGGCTTGCATAGGCGGCGGCCCGTTGCGAGCGACCTGTGCCTGGTACACCGCCTTCGCCTCAATCGCGCGCTCCTCCTCGGCACGGGCGATCGCCTCCATCCTGTCGCCGATGTCGCGGACGGCCTTGTGGGGGTCGTCAAGGTGTTTCATGTGTTCGTCCTAAGAACGATGGAAGACGCGATAACTGGCAAGCGGACGCGGTGGCTCTGGAGAGATGTCTGCCGTAGGCAACTCCGCAGGATCGCCGCCGCGCGTGGAAATCCACAAGCGGCGCTGCGAATCTATCGCCTGGGCTTCCCATTCATCGATGCTAAGCACACGGGGGACGATCAGAATGCCGCCCCGGCGCACCGCAGTCGCGCCGCGTTCGAACACTGCGAGGCGACCCAACGTTGCACGACTGACTCGCGCTCTCACGCGAAGTCCTTCGGCGCCATGCCGATGAAGTCCGCGAGGGCCAGTGCCGCACGAATTCGTTTCGTTGGGGTCTTGCCATATGTCATACGGTGGTGCAGCTTGAATCGCTCGTTCATGACATCGTCGTCGCTGAATTCCGCAGCTCCGTCATAGTCCGCAACGATGGTGCCGCCCATCAGCAGGCTGAAGTCGCGATCCTCAAAGCGCAGCCGCATGGAGCGTGACGCACCAAGCGTTCGATTCCAGAACAGCCAGTCAGATTCGCCCGCGCCTCGATACAGCGTCCGCTGCTCCGCCGGCCCGAGTTCCCCGCCTGATCGCGTCACGACGAATGTGTCGGGGCAATAGTCCCGAACGCCACACAGGACGAAGCGATCAAGCACTTGAACTTCTGTCACGGGATATTTCCATCTACTGATTCGACGGCGAGCACGCCACCGTAACCAACCCGCGCAAAGCTAGGCGCGCTGCGCGCTTCGAGGCAATCCAGGCGAGCACGCAGTTCGTCGACCTCCTTGAGGCCGCCGAACGTCGAGATGGCATTGATCAACATTTGTCCGGTGGCAGGGTCGATGAGGCCTTGGGAGATCGCTTGCAGGACGTTGCGTGCCTGGTCGGTGAGCGACCCATCAGGACTGATCTGGAAGACGACCTTCTCGGCCCGTGCACGCAGCGGGGGTGCCAGGCGCGCCAGCACGAGTTCGCACGCACGAAGATCACCCTCCAGCGCCGCGTTGATCACCACGTTCGCGATTGCCCCGCCTTGGTCGTGAAACGCCTGCGCCAGTTCGGTCTTGTGGTTCTTCGAGCCGACCGGCCGTCCCTTCGGATTGCCGGACACTCCGGGCCCCCACTTCGTCGCCGGCCTATGATCAGGGGTGTAGTTCTTCAACCAATCGGGTTGGTCAGTCATGATGGCTTCGATCCGCGTGTTGTCTGCAAGTTGTTTACTTGGCCATCGCGCTGGCGAACTTGGCATGTGCGGCGCGGAGTGCAGCGACCTTGCCGCGATCAGCGCCGACTAGTTCTTGTGCACGCTTCATCACGAGCCCGCTACGATCATTCAGCATTTCCTTGGCCTTCACCATCACGGCGAGGCGCTGTGTCAGACCGGGCTGAGATGCCTCGCGATAGCGGCGTGTGAACATTTCGCGTTCGAGTGGGGTAAGCCCACTCAACAACGGATGCGCTCCCAGCATGCTGCTCAAGATCGGCATATCGTTCGACGCGATCGCGTCCGTGATCAACTTGACCCGCTCTGTTCGCGGCATCGCCCGAGCGAGGGCTCGAACCTCAGCAGCCGTGCTGGTGTGAACAGTGGCCTCGAGCGGGCGTTGCAGCTCACCCTCGACGAACTGAATTTGCTTGGCAAACTTGGCATCTGCCGCATCGATCTTCGCGGCGATGGCAGCGACCTTTCTATCGGCAAATGCCGCTACCTGGAGCACCTTGGCATCGGGCGTCAACGCCGAGTTTGATGCGGCGAGCGCACGGATGTCGTCGATGGAAATCAAGCCATCGTAAGCCGCCTGGAAAGCTTCGACCGCGTCTGCAACCAAAGGCCGCGTGTTTTCAGTCAGTCCTTCAATCGAATCGAAGACTGCCGGGTGGAGCGCAGGGCTCACGACTGTCGAAATCTTGATGTTGTCTTGTTGCATGATGGATCCAGTGCTAGTCGAGTTCGAGCGGCTGACGCCCTGCGACCAATGTGCCCGTATCAAGCGCGTCAACACAAGGTCTACGGGGCATAACAGTCTCGGAACAGAGAACTCGATATCCATCGTTCTAGACTCTTTTTCTAACCACAGACTTCGGCCTCACCTTCCTCTTCGAGAGCGAGTGATAGCTCCCAGCTAGAAAAAACAAAAGAACAAAAAAACATACACCCCCATTGCAAGCGACCTTCAATATTGCAATGGCCTGAGCCAGATTGAAGGTTGTGCTGAAGCTGGAAGTCCATAGGGGGGCAGTTTTTTTGTTTTTCCCCCCACACGTCAGGGCTTAGCCATGAGTCGGAAGCATCGCCCACCGAATTCAAAGTCGTTTTTGGTCTTGTGGGGATCAACCTTGGCAAGATAACCAGCGTCGATCAACCCTTGCAGCGCAATATCGAGCGCTTTGATCGACCCCAGTGGATGACCACTGAATGCCGGCTTCTGCCTAAGCCGTCCCTGGAAAAAGCTGTACGTGACGATGCCCGCCTCCCTCATACCGGGCGCGACGTTGTACTGCCCAACAAAGTCCCGAGAGAAATAGTCGCGCATCGCCGCACGAAGGAGATCCATGCGAGTGTGGTCATCGTTTCCGACATCACCTGAGTCGATTCGCGCGCTCATCGCCTCAATGTCTCTTCGAACTAGCGCAATCGCCCACGTAGCATGACCCAGGTCGATCCGCGGGCAAATCTCATCATCAGAGACCGCCAACAGCGCAGCGATCCGCAGCGCCTTGATGTGGGCGCGGTTCAACATCTGCCGGCGACCTTCGTCGTCAGTGGCATTCAACGCCACGTCACACTCCGCACCAAACCGAAACAGCTTGCCCTCGGCGTCCTCGTTCGCATAGCCAACCTCGATACGATCGCAGCGACTCAAAGGCGTCATCGCCTGCACAGCGCATGAGAGGATTGATTTCCAATGTTCGAGCTCGTCGGGCTCAAGTTGGAACCTCGGATCATCATTGGGTGGTGGCCGTTCCCCCGTATAGCTGATGATCGTGAAGCGCGACAAGAACCCGTCCTCCATCATGCTTGAGGTCAGCGCCTCGTAGAACACGACCGGCGTTGTCTCGCCAACGAAAGAGAACGCGGCCCCTTTCACTCCGAGTACCGTGTTCTCGCCGTTGCTGTACTTCAATCCGCCAACCGAGTCGTTGGGGCCACTCTTGCCATAGAGGTTTGTCATGACCGTTCGAAGCGTTTGCATTGGTCCATCTCTGTCGCTCGCCATCAAACGAAGCTTACGACCCCACTCGCCCGCTACGTTTACGAACGATGGTCTCAACAAGATTGCCTTTTGCAGCGCTGGGCCCGAAGCAAAGTCATCGAAGTCCGCGAATCCCTCTGCTAAATGAATGTCCGCGCCGAGCTTCATCAGAAGGCTGATCCCAGAGTGCAGTGCTTCCTTACCGATGCCACTTCTGGCTACTAGGATGATGTAGAGGTTCAACCCAGTGTTGGAAATTTGAAAGCGTCGGCCACAGACGCCTGCGAGCAGGCCCAGCGTCGCGGTGACGGCCACCTCCTTGACCGGTCGAGGAGCGCTCCGATAGATAAATCGCGCTAGGTTGCCTGCGAAGCCAGGCGGCCACGGCAAATCGTCAATTGGTAGCGGGCTCATGCAACACCCCCTTGCCATGCGTGTACAGCCCCGGCAAGGGGCCAAAACACGCAGGGCCGTAGCGGAGTAGCTGCGCAGCTTTGCGGACGCTGCCGGGAGACGCATCCAACGCTCCAAGCGATCGAGACAGTCGCGCTGATCCACGCGACACTACCCAGGCAAGTTGTTTTTTGGTACGACAGATTCGCGGCCGGTGATGGCACCGAGCCGCATTTTTTTTGGGCCATGAGGCCTCCAATGCTGACGCCCGGCGCGAAACTCGCGACACGAGCAGATGTGGCTATGGGTAGGCACAGAGGACGCTTGATCCTCGGTGCGAGTGATCAAGCAGCCGCGTTGCGCGACTTCTGGCTGGTGCTAGTGCGGACGTCGCGATTCGCGAATGCGATCACGTCTTCCTCTGCGTAGCGGACGGAACGCGAACCGACAACGCGGTACGGCAGTTCGTCTTGCCCTCGAACGCGCCAGATCTCAAGCGTGTTGGGTTTGAGATTCAGAAGCGCAGCGGCTTCAACAGTGGTGAGCAACTTCGTCGCCATGATTCAGATCCTTGAACGGCTCCCGCGCGCACAAAGAAAAAGGCGAGCGGGAAACATGTGAAGGCCTTTCGACCTTGGTGTTTCGCCGTCCGCCCCATGGCAAGACGTTTTGCTGCCCTACTTCAATCCTTCGCCCATGCGGGTGTTTGAAGCGGTACAGCAGGCTGTGTAGGAAGCTACTTTACTGGATTGGCCGCTGCTTGTGCTGCTCTTGATACGAGCTTTTTATGCACGCAGGGCCACGACGTTTCGGCTCGAAGCCATGCGGCCCGCCTCGTCGACCCACGCGCCGATCGCCTCTGCTTCGGGCGCGAGATATCGCAGGTCATTCCTCTCGACGTAGCTGCCGAGCGTGACGCTGTGTTGATTGATGTGGTTAGTCAGCAATTCGAACTTCCAAAGCTCGATGCCGCACTTGATGGCGACAGCGAGGAACGTTCGGCGCAGGTCGTGACATGACAGGTGCAGCCCAGCAATTGCCGATACCCGCTCCATCATCGCCCGCGCGTCCGGCGTGATGTGCTTGGGCTCCTTGAGACGCGCTGGAAAGACGTATGGATTTCCCTCGACGCGCTTCCGCCGCGCGAGCAACGTGCGCGCCGGTGCCGACAGTGGGAGCGTCACGGGGTTGCTGTTTTTCGGATTCGGAAGATGCCAAGAGCCGGAATCCTCACCGAGCTCAACCCGATCCCACGTCAACGCGCTGGCTTCACCGATCCGCGCGCCCGTCAACATCAGGAAGGCCACGTAGTCGGCGCCTGTGTGGTCATAAGACTCTTTGCTGCTGTCCTGACCCCAGGCCTGCAGCATGTTCCAAACGGCTCCGATCTTGTCCAGCGGCACCCGACCAGTTCGAGCCTTCGGCGGATGCAGCATGTTCTTCAACACGCCGACCGGGTTCTCTTCGATGATGGGGCGACCGCCGACGCGATGCTTCTCCTGCGCCCAGTTCAGCAACGCCCGCAGGATCGTGAACGCCTGAACCGCTTGGACAGGCGCTGCGCGCTTCCCTTCCAGCCCGAACTTGGATAGGTGATCAAAGCGCTCTTCGCAGGCATCGCGCGTGATCTCCTGGATTGGGCGATCGGCCCAGGCGGCGAAGCTCTTTTCAACATGCCGCCGAATGTCCGCGATGCTCTTCGGCTTCAGCGCCCCATGCTTGGTCTTCTTCTTTTCAACGTAGTGCTCCATCACCTGCCTGAGGGTGATGCCCTGGAGCTTGGCGCGCTCATCATCCTCCTGCACCTTCCGCGCCGCCGCGCGTTGCGCTTCCACCGGGTCAACGCCCTTGCGCACTGACTCGCGCAGAGTCTCGGCCTCCGTGCGGGCTTGATCTGGCGTCATTTCGTCGCAGCGACCAAGCGTCGTGCGAATTTCCTTGCCGCTGTGTTTCACCCGCCCCTGGAACACGAACGCCTTCGTGCCGCGCCTGACCACCCCATTGACGAGCTTGTCGGGCATTGCGCGCACCCCAAGCCCCCGCGTGATCTCGCACCATAGGAATGCCTGAGACTTGCCATCGGGACAGGAAAAGCCATCGACGACCCGCTTCGTCAGCTTGAGCGGGCCGGTTGCTACAGTAGTCATGTTGATTACCTTCTTACCAAGGCGATTGACCACGTGCCCGAGGCTGTTCCAGCAGCCGTCGGGCACATCTACGTCGGCGCCCCTAAGCACCGTCCGCAGATTGTAAGCACGCAAGCTAAAACACGGCAAGACGACTTAATGCCTCTGCAACCCGCATGAATCCTAGCTGTACGGGTAAATCAAGCGCGATAAAGCAGCGTCAAAGTGGCCTCAGTAGAAATCATAATCCGCAGGTCCGGGGTTCGAATCCCTGAAGCGCCACCAGTCCAAGAAGCCCCGTAGAAATCGCAACCAACGCGAGCTTTTACGGGGCTTTCCTCGTTAGGGCTCACTGAGCCTTGGAAGCGAGCTTGGAACCAATGCGACCGTGGCCCTCGTGCTTCCATTCGGCGAAGTGTCGAAGTAGAAGCGGGGCGAACGCCCGGGCCAAAGGAGTTACTTGCTCTCGAACTCCACGAACGCCACCTGCTTCGCCGGCAAATTCTCTCGGAGTTCGGCGCGTGCCTGACGCAGGACGCTCCATGAACCGCTGAGCGCCAATACGCCCATGACGGCAGCAACCAGGAGGTCTGGCCAGGCGCCACCCGTTCCGAAAACGCCCACTGCGGCCAGCATGACGGCCACGTTGCCGAGCGCGTCGTTGCGCGAGCAAATCCAGACCGAACGCATGTTCGCATCGCCTGCACGGTACCGGTAGAGCAGCAGCGCAACGCTCCCGTTCACGGCGAGCGCCACGAAACCGACCGCGCCCATCGTGGCCGGCTCCGGCGGAAGTCCGGTGTGCAGGCTCCACGCCGCCTTGCCCAGCACGAACACGCCGAAGGCGCACATGCAGGCCGCCTTGAACAGCGCGGCCTTGGCACGCGTGCGCATGGCCATGCCGAGTACCGCCAGACTCAAGGCATAGTTCCCGGCATCGCCGAAGAAGTCGATGGAGTCGGCCAGCAAGGACACGGACCCCGACGTCCAGGCGGCTCCCAGTTCGACCGCGAACATGATGGCGTTGAGCGCGAGCGCGACCCACAGCGCCCTGCGATAGCGCGGGTCGACGGGCGGGGTGGCGGAGCAGCCGTGGTCGGAACAGCAATGAGCGGACACGAGTCGGGTTCCCTTTGGTATGAGCGTATTGGAAACCCCGTAGCCGGTACAAGGTCAAGCAGTGGGGGCATTGAAATGAAGATTGGTGAACTGGCGTCCCGAGCCGCGTGCGATGTCCAGACGGTTCGCTGCCACGAACGCGAGGGACCGCTGGAAGCAGCCTGCCCGAGAAACGTCCGGCTACCGCAACTATGAAGAGCGGCATCTGACACGACTGAACTTCATCCGTCACTGCCAGTCGCTCGACGACGCTGCTGGTCACCGACGTCGAACCAGGCCACGAGCCGGACAGCGCCACGCTGGCACCGGTGGACGGCCAGCCCTGCAGCTTCACCTACGACGGCGAATCCGGCACCGAGACGGCGCTGGTCTCGCCCGGCGACCAGAACTTCCTGGCGATCTCGGTGGACCAGCCCTGAGCGGGAGGTGCCCGACAGGCATTCGCAGACATGCGACGGCCTGTCGGCGCCCTTCAATGAACCGCCCACGCCACCTGCAGCCACATCACCGCGGCCACCTCCAGCGCATCGCCGACACCGTGGGCGATCATCGGTGCCAGCAGGCTGCGCGAGCGTTCCATTAGCCAGACGTAGATCAGGCCGAACGCGAAGGCATACAGCTGCTGGGCGATGGCCAGGGGCAGCGGATCGACCATGAACGACGTGTAGTGGGCGAGTCCGAACAGCACGGCGACGAGCAAGCCGGCGAACGGAATGTCGACTGAGCCCATGCGCAGGCGCCCCGGCACGAGCACGGTGAGCAGGCCCACCAGCAGGCCGCGGAAGATCGTCTCTTCGCACAGGCCCGAACTCGCCATCACCGTCAGCCAGCCGACGACGCCGGCCGCGGAGGTGTCGTAGCCGCCATCGGGCGCACGATGGGCGACAAGTTGCGGCGCGTAGTCGGCCACCAGCATCGTCGCGGCCATGCCCACCCCGACCGCGACCGCGAGGCCGATGCGACCTTGTCCGCGCGCCGGCCATCGCAAATAGGTCGGGGCCTGCGGCAACAGACGTCGCATGACGGCGATGCAGGCCAGGCCGGCCAGCGTCTGGAACACCATCGCCAGGCCGACGAAGGCCCAGACCTGATGGTGGAAGAAGGCCGCCTCGTGGTGAAAGATCCAGCGCGCCAGTTCGCGCGCCGGCCACAGGATGCCTTGCATCAGCACGGCCGCGAGCAGCAGCGGCCACAGCCGGAAACGGACGCCGCGAAGTTCGAAGAAGGGGCGACGCGAGGGATTGGTTTCGTTCATGAGTCGATTGTTCGAACACGCCACCGGCCCGTCTTGAACAGAGGTTGCGACCATCGCGGTCGCCAGGCACCGGGCGGGTGCCCGAGCCGATGTGCGGTATCGAGGACTCTAGGGCCGCGCCGGTCGCCCACAATTCAGGTTGCGACGGATCGCCGGATCCGCGGCATGAACTCACGCCACCCGAGACGGGTGCGACGCGTGTCAGCGTTGTCCCACATCCTCTCGCGCTGCCCGCCTAGCCTCGCGCGACGGCGCGCCACGGATGATGAAGTCATTCAATCGACACTCACCGGGACGAACATCATGCTCCGCTTGGCTCTACTCTTCGCCCTCATCGCCATCGTCGCGGGGCTGCTCGGCTTCACCGGCATCGCGGTGGGTGCCGCCGCCATCGCCAAGACGATCTTCTACATCTTCCTCGGCCTCGTCGTCGTGTTCCTGATCCTCGGCATCACCATCGCGAAGAAACTCTAGTGGCCAAGATCCTTTTCGTCGACGACTCCCGCGACAACGCCGACACGCTGGCGACCTTCTTCAAGCTGCTCGGGCACGAGACGGAGGTGGCCTACGACGGCGACAGCGCCGTCGAACTGACCTCGACGTTCACGCCCGACATCGCCTTCATCGACCTGCAGATGCCGATGCTGGACGGCTTCGACACCGCCAGGGAGTTTCGCGCCCGCCTGGGCGAGCGCGCGGTGCTGATCGCGCTCACCGGCCAGGAATGGGCGAGGACCGGCGACGCGGCGGGTCGCGCCGGCTTCGACGGCTACCTGCAGAAGCCCGCGCACGCCTCCGCGCTCGCGGCGCTGGTGGACTCGCTGGCGCCCTGAGCGCGTCGGGCTCGCTCGAGGTGGCAGGGGTCGCTCGCATCGAGCATGGCCTTCGGCCAGGCCCTGACGGCTGGCATTCGCTGCTCAACTCCCGTCGAGCACCAGGTTCACCGTCTCCACGAACCGGCCCGACTCCACCGGCTTGGTCAGCAGCGTGACGCCGGGCGGCAGGCCGCCCAGGCGTTCGACGTGGCCCGGCGTGTGGCTGGACACCGCGACAATCGCCGGCGGCCGCGCGTCGCGATGCGCGCACAGGTGGTGGATCATCGCGACGCCGTCCATGTGCGGCAGCGTGATGTCGGCGACGATCAGGTCGGGCATGGCCTTGCCCACCTCGATCAGTGCGTCGAAGCCGTTGGCCGCGACGACGATGCGGGCTCCCGGCACGGCGATTTCCACCAGCGCGCACAGCAGGTCGCGGTCGTCGGGGTTGGCGTCGACGACCAGCACCGAGAACGGCGCGACGACATCGGCCGGCACGGCGGCGTCGGTCGCCGCGCCGCCCCGTTGCTGCGTCTGGACGCGAATGAAGTTCTCCGCGCTCTCGGCATCGATGCGGCGATGGCCGCCGACCGTCTTCCAGGCCTTCAGGTGCCCGAGATCGACCCAGCGTTGCACCGTGGGAACGGACACGCCCAGCCGGCGCGCGAGATGCGCCGTCGAACAGGAAGGGGGGCCCAGCGGCGCACGGGAATTCGGCATCGGGCGAGGTCTTTCGACGAGGGGACTCACGGTGCGCGCGGCCGCCCTGGAAGGCGTCGTGCGCGAATGGCCGTGCAGTCTAACGCGCGTCCCGGCGCCGCTGGTAGACGTCGAGCTGGACGAAGGCGGCCGAGATCAGCGGCGTGGCCACGTTCGCACGCCGCGCCCGCGCGCGCAGGTCGCCCAGCACCTGGTCGACCTCGACGCGATCGCCGGCGGTCAGGTCGCGGTACATCGACGACGTGAGCGGCGAGCCCGCGGCGGTGAGCAGCGCCAGCGTGCCTTCGATCACCTGCGGGCGCGGGGCGTGGCCGGCTGCGCTTGCCACCGCCACGGCCTCGGCGAAGAAGGCGCGCACGAAGTCGGCGCCGCCGTCGGTGGCCGCGATCTCGCCGACCGTGCCGCGCGCCAGTGCGCAGATGCCGCCCAGCGTGGCCAGCAGGATCCACTTGTTCCACAGCTCCTGCACGATGTGTGTGCTCAGGCGTGCGTCGAATCCGGCGTCGCTCAGGAACGCGTGCAGCGCCTCGATGCGGGCCGAGTCGCGTCCGTCGAGCTCGCCGTAGATCAACTCGTGCACGGGCGACAGATGCAGGATGCGGCCTTTGGCGTCGAGCTGCGTCGACACCCGGCACACGCCGCCCACCACGCGCTCGGCGCCGAAGCGCGCCTGCAGGTCGTCGATGTGCTTCATGCCGTTGAGCACCGGCAGGATCAGCGTGTCGGGGCCGACCGCGGCGGCGAAATCCTCGATCGCGGCGGGCAGCGCGAACGCCTTGACGGTGACCAGCACGATGTCGAACGGCTTGTCCACCGCGCTGGCCAGCGCCAGCTTCGGCACGACGCCGAAGTCGCCCAGCGGACTGACGATCTGCAGGCC
>FTIF01005294.1_pt1 | contig 14838 bp, 11 predicted proteins | sample 1658001 | NCBI WGS metagenome assembly FTIF01 (sample SAMEA3914789, study PRJEB12502) | metagenome | biome: forest; material: soil | place: Canada | collected 2011-07-03 | depth 0.3 m | reverse complement strand
GCTCGGCGCAGCCAGACGGGGAGGACCGTCAAAAGCAAAAGCAACATCAAAAGCCAAAGCCCGCAATCCCACCCTCGTCATTCCCGCGAAAGCGGGAATCCAGGGTTTCGGGGGGCGCACTTCGTCGTTCCGAATTCCCGCTCGCGCGCGAATGACGACGGTGGAGGCGCCGTGACCGCGATCTCGGACGCCCTGCCGATCACCCCGCCTTCCCTCGCCCCCGGCGCCGTCGTCCACGTCGCCTACAGCGGCGGCCTCGACTCCACCGTGCTGCTGCACTTCCTCGCCCACTACAACCCGCGCTTCCGTCTGCGCGCGGTGCACATCCATCACGGCTTGCAGGCGCTGGCAGACGAATGGGCGGAGAAGTGCGCCCGTTTCAGCGCCACGCTCGGCGTGCAGTTCGAGTTGCTGCGGGTGCAAGTGGACGGACTCGACCCGGCAGGCCCGGAGGCGGCGGCGCGCGATGCGCGATATGAGGCGCTGCGCGGCCTGATGCAGCCGGGGGATTGCCTGGCCACGGCGCACCATCGCAGCGACCAGGCGGAGACGGTGCTGCTGCGGCTGCTGCGCGGCAGCGGCGTGCAGGGGCTGTCGGCGATGCGGCTGCTGCGCGCGTTTCCGCCGGGATGGTTGTGGCGCCCGTTTCTGGAGCTGCCGCGCGAGCGGCTTTATGGCTATGCGCAGGAGCACGGGCTGCGCTGGATCGAGGACCCGCATAACCGCGATCCGCGCTATTCGCGCTCCTGGCTGCGCAGCGAGCTGACGCCCTTGCTGCGCGAGCGCTTTCCGCAAGTCGAGGAAAGCCTGGCGCGCACGGCGCGGCTGCTGGCGGAGGCATCGACGCTGCTGGACGAACTGGCGGCGCAGGATCTGGCGCAGGCCGGGCAGGGCGCAGCGCTCAGCGTCGGCAGCTTGCAGGACCTGAGTGCGCCGCGGCGTCACAACCTGCTGCGCTACTGGCTGCGGCAGCAGGGTTTCGAGATGCCTACCGCCGATACGCTGGAGCGGGTTGAGCGCGAGGTGCTGGATGCGGCGGAGGATGCCGAGCCGCTGCTGGCCTGGGCCGGCTGCGAATTGCGCCGCTATCGCGACCGGCTCTACGCCATGGCGCCGCTGCCGCCGCCGCCCGTGGCGGAGCCGGCACTGGCCTGGATCGGCGAGCAGCTGACGCTGCCGCCGGGCTGCGGCCTGCTGCGCCTGCCGCAGCTGCCGCCGCGGGGCCTGAGCGTGCGCTTCATGCGCGGCGGCGAGCGCTTCAAGCCGGCCGGTGGCGCGCACAGCCGCACCCTCAAGAACCTGTTCCAGGAAGCCGGGGTGCCGCCCTGGGTGCGCCTGCGCACGCCCTTGGTGGAGTCCGCGGGCGAGCTGGTCTATGTCGCCGGCGTCGGCGGCAGCGGCGGCTGGCGTGAGCTGTTTCCGGCGCCGCAGGCCGACCCGCTGTGGCTGGAAGCGCCGGCCGGGGCCGGCTCCGGCTAAAATGTAGCGGCGGTATTCACCTGCCGCCTCTTCATCCGCCGCAAGCCTGGTGTTGATCCGTTCGTTGCCGGATTGCCCGGCCGAGTGCGGCGCGCAAACCTCCAGGTAATTCCCGCATGCAGTCCCCAGCCAGCTCGCTCCAGATCAGCTCCTACGTCCGCGATGTGCCGGATTTCCCCAAGCCGGGCATCCTGTTCCGCGACATCACGCCGCTGTTGGCCAATGGCGCCGCCTTCGGCGCCGCCATCGAACAGTTCGCCGGCCTGCTCCTGCAGCACCGGGTGGAAGGGCTGGTGGCGATCGAATCGCGCGGCTTCATTTTCGGCGCAGCCCTGGCGCAGAAGCTGGGCCTGCCGCTGCTGCTGGTGCGCAAGCCGGGCAAGCTGCCGCGGCGCACGCGGAGCATGAGCTACCAACTCGAATACGGCAGCGATCGGGTCGAAATGCATGTCGATGACGTGATGGCAGGGGCGCGTTACGCCCTGATCGACGATGTCATCGCCACCGGCGGCACGGCGGTGGCCGCCGCCGACCTGGTCGAACAGCTGGGCGGCACAGTGGCCTGCTGTGCCTTCCTGATCGAGCTGGATTTCCTCAAGGGGCGCGAACGCCTGGCCGGGCGGGCAGTCGAGAGCGTCCTGCACTACTGAAGTAGTACGCCGGCCCGTCTGCTTAACAAAACTTAACAATTCTTTCCGGACCGGGTAATCCTGGCTTCTGGATATTTGACCCCGGAACGAGTAAGAATTGATCGCAGGGGAGTTACAGGACCGCGGGTGGTAGCCCATGCCGATGACAGGGCGAGTTGCGCGACAATTGCCGATTCAGGCGGGCGGACCGATCCGTCAGGGCGATCCCTTGTCGTCCGCTTGGCGGCAGGGGCCGAAAAATGGACTTTGAAGCCGGCCTGCCGATCCTGGTGGCCTCCTTCATGGCCGTGGTGCTGTTCACCTGGCTGCAGCTGGAGCGGCGCGCCATCCAGCACAATCTGTTCGTCTACTCCGGCCGCCGCCAGCTGAGCAATGTCACGGCGCGGCTGGAGCGGACTTATTCGCGGGTGCGCCAGGTGGTGCTCTGGTCCAGCCTGGCAGCGCCCTCGGTGATGGCTTTTTCCGGCCAGCTCGACGAGCACGGCATGGCACAGGCCTTCAGCGGCGCGCTGCAGATCATTGCCCCGTTCACCTCGGCCTGCTTTTCGGCCGCGGTGGCCTGGCTGATCATCGCCTCGGCCCTGGTGGTGCACGCCTCCCACCTGCGCCTGCTCGAATTGTTCCGCTGCCCGCGGCAGCGCAAGGAACTCTGGTAGACCCAATTCAACGGGCCATTTGACTGGCCTCAACTGACGGGCCACAGGACGGCAGGGAGATATGGAAATCTCGATTACCTTGGCTGGCCGTTTGATCCGCCGCACCATGTTGCAGCGCGCTATAATGGGGTTTATAGCTCAGGCCGTGCCGCGGGCTTTTGTGGTCCAGCCCCGCAGCAGCGTCCCCCGACCCGTTTTCTCTACATGACCGACAGCCCACTCAAAGAGGTTTGGCCAGGTACCGCGGAGGCATACCAGGACTTCGTCCTGCCTCTGGTCTCGCGCACCTTCGCGCTGACCATCCCGCAGCTGCCCGGCGCCCTGCACCGCGTGGTGGCCAACGCCTACCTGCTGTGCCGCGTCGCCGACACCATCGAGGACGATGCCGCCCTCTCGGCCGCCGACAAGCGCCGCTTTGAGGAAGCCTTCGTCGAGGTCGTCACCGGCCGCGCCGATGCCGCGCAGCTGGCGGCGGAGCTGAACCCGCTGCTGTCGCTGGAAACCATCGAGGCCGAGCGCGACCTGATGCGCCAGCTGCCGCTGGTGATCGAGGTGCTGCGCGGTTTCAACCGTGCCCAGCAGGCGGCGATCGAGCGCTGCGTCACCGTGATGTGCCGCGGCATGCACCGCTTCCAGCAGGGCGCCGGCATCCACGGCTTGGCCACCCAGCGCGAGATGGACGACTACTGCTACTACGTCGCCGGTGTGGTGGGCGAGATGCTGACCGAGCTGTTCTGCGACTTCGACCCGGCCATCGCCGCCCGGCGCGAGCAGATGCTGCGACTGGCGGTGTCGTTCGGCCAGGCCCTGCAGATGACCAATATCCTCAAGGACCAGTGGGAAGACCGCTCGCGCGGCGCCTGCTGGCTGCCGCGCGAGGTGTTCCAGCGCCATGGCCTCGACCTGTCGACCCTGCAGCCGGGCCAGTACACGCCGGCCTACGGCGCCGCGCTGTCGGAGCTGATCGGCGTGGCGCACTCCCATCTGCGCAACGCCCTGTCCTACACCCTGCTGATCCCGGCGCAGCACACCGGCATCCGCCGCTTCTGCCTGTGGGCAACCGGCCTGGCCGTGCTGACCCTGAAGAACATCCAGCACCGCCCGGATTTCGCCGGCGGCGCGGATATCAAGGTCACTCGCGGCGCGGTCGCCCGCACCATCATGGTCACCAATATCTCGGTGAAGCGCGACGCCCTGCTGCGCCGCCTGTTCGATTTCGCCTGGCGCGATCTGCCGCTGACGCCGCTGGCGCCGGTGTGGAACGAGCCCTCGCATCATCCCGCCCGGGACACGATGCAGCACGCCTGAGTCGCGGATCATCGCAGCGGCCCGCCGGGCCGCTGCGTCGAAGTTGAATGAAGGAAGTTTTGATGACCCCAGTTTCCCTTGCCCGCGCCCCGGCTTCCACGCCGGAACTCAGTCCCCGCCTGGACCAGGCCATCGACAAGGCGCGCGACGCCCTGATCGGCCTGCAGCAGGCGGACGGTCACTGGTGCTTCGAGTTCGAGCCCGATTGCACCATCTCGGCCGAATACATCCTGATGATGCATTTCATCGACGAGATCGATGAAGTGCTGCAGGAGAAGCTGGCGCGCTACATCCGCTCCAAGCAGCGGCAGGATACGCACGGCGGCTGGCCGCTGTACCAGGACGGCGCCATCGACCTGTCCTGCACCGTCAAGTCCTACTACGCCCTCAAGGCCGCCGGCGACTCCGCCGAGGCGCCGCACATGCAGCGCGCGCGCGAAGCGATCCTGGCCCTCGGCGGCGCGGCCAAGAGCAATGTCTTCACCCGCATCCTGCTGGCCATGTTCGGGCAGGTGCCGTGGCGCGCCGCGCCGTATGTGCCGGTGGAGATCATGCTGCTGCCGAAGTGGGCGCCGTTCCATCTGGACAAGGTGTCCTACTGGGCCCGTGCCACCATGGTGCCGCTGTTCATCCTGTGCACACTGCAGGCCCGGGCCAAGAATCCGAAGCAGGTCGAGGTGCGCGAGCTGTTCGTCATCCCGCCGGAGCAGGAGCGCAACTATTTCCCCACCGCCGGCCTGGTCAACAAGTTCTTCCTGGTGCTGGACAAGGTCGGCCGCGCCTTCGATCCGCTGATGCCCAAGGCGCTGCGCGCCAAGGCGATCAAGAAGGCGGAGCAGTGGTTCCTGCCGCGCCTCAACGGCGAGGACGGTCTGGCCGGCATTTTCCCGCCGATGGTCAACGCGCTGGAAGCGATGGACCTGCTGGGTTATGCCAAGGATCATCCGGCCCGCGCCACCTGTCTCAAGTCGGTGCAGAAGCTGATCGTCCACCGCAATGACGGCACCGCCTTCTGCCAGCCCTGCGTCTCGCCGGTATGGGACACGGGCTGGGCGGCGATGGCCCTGCTGCGCGCGGGCAAGGACGAGCAGACCCAGGCCGCGGTGACGCGCGCGCTGGAATGGCTGGCGCCGCTGCAGGAACTCGAGTTGAAGGGCGACTGGGCGGTGAATGCGCCGGATCTGGCGCCGGGCGGCTGGGCCTTCCAGTACGCCAACGCCTATTACCCGGACCTCGACGACACTGCCATGGTGGCCGGCCTGCTGCACGTCGCCTACAAGGGCACGCCGCAGGAAGGCAAATACCGCGAGCGTGTCGAGCGCGCCGCCGACTGGCTGGTCGGCATGCAGTCGGACGACGGCGGCTTCGCTGCCTTCGACCGCAACAACACCCACTACCACATCAACCACATTCCCTTTGCCGATCACGGCGCCATGCTCGATCCGCCGACCGAGGACGTCTCCGGCCGCGTGCTGGCCGGCCTCGGCGTGCTCCGGCGCGAGCAGGACCGCGATGCCATCCGCCGCTGCGTCGACTACCTCAAGCGGACCCAGCAGAAGGACGGTTCCTACTGGGGCCGCTGGGGCACCAACTACATCTACGGCACCTGGTCGGTGCTGGCCGGCCTGGCCCTGGTGGGCGAGGACCTGAGCCAGCCCTGGATCCGCCAGTCGATCGACTGGCTGAAGAGCAAGCAGCACAGCGACGGCGGCTGGGGCGAGACCAACGACAGCTTCGACCAGCCCGAGCTGCGCGGCAGCAACGGCGGCGTCAGCACCGCCCATTCCACCGCCTGGGCCCTCCTCGGCCTGATGGCCGTGGGCGAGCATGAGAGTGAAGCGGTACGGCACGGTATCCAGTGGCTGGTCGAAGACCAGCAGGGCGCCGAAGAGCAGAATGCCGGCCTGTGGTATCACCCGAGCTTCAACGCGCCCGGCTTCCCGCGCGTGTTCTATCTCAAGTACCACGGCTACACCGCCTATTTCCCGCTGTGGGCGCTGACGCGCTACCGGCAACTGATCGCCCGCAAATCCTGAACGGCCGCTCCGGCCGATGAACAGCGTCGGCGTGGTCATCGCCCTCGAAGCGGAAGCGCGTGCGCTGACGCCGCGCAAGCTGCGCCTTGGGGTGATCGAGGAGCTGGACGGCACTGTGCGCGTCCACATCTGCGGCATGGGCATGGCCGCCGCCGCCGCCGCTGCGCAGGAATTGGCCGACGCCGGTGTGTCCGCACTGGCCATGTACGGCGTCGCCGGCGCACTCGATCCTGCCCTGGTTTCCGGTGCGCTGCTGTGTCCCCGCGAAGTGCTGGACCAGAACGGCGAGCGCTACACCACCGATGCGGGCTGGCGCCTGCGCCTTGCCGCCGGGCTGGGCAACCTGGTGCTGCGCAACGAGGCCCTGCTGACGGTGCGCGAGCCCCTGCTGACGCCGCAATCCAAAGCCGATGCCTGGCGCGCCTTCAAGGCCGTGGCGGTGGACATGGAAAGCGCCGCCGTAGCGGAAGTGGCGCGCGCCTGCGGCCTGCCGTTCCTGGCGCTGCGCGCCATCGCCGACAGCGCCCAGGACAGCATTCCGCTGCCGCTGGCCGGGGCCATCGATTCCTGGGGCAGGGCGCAGCCGCTGGGCATGGCCGCCGCCCTGCTGCGCCATCCGACGCTGATCCCGCGATTGCCACATCTGGCCGCTACCATGAACCGCGCCAGTGCCGCCCTGCGCCGCGCCACGCAGGCCGCCGGTATGGCCCTGGCTTACAACCATTGATGGATTGAGGCTTCGATGACTGCAACCGCTTCCGCCGCCAAGCCCCGCGCCCTGGTCACCGGCGCCACCGGTTTCGTCGGCTCCGCCGTGGCGCGGCGCCTGCTCGCCGAAGGCTTCATCGTGCGCGTGCTGGCGCGCCCGGGCTCGGACCGCCGCAACCTCGTCGGGCTGGAAGTCGAAGTGGCCGAAGGCAATCTCACCGACGCCGCTTCTCTGGAACGCGCCTGCGCCGATTGCGATGCCCTGTTCCACGTCGCCGCCGACTACCGCCTGTGGGCGCCCAAACCCGAAGAGCTGTACCAGGCCAACGTCGAAGGCACCCGCGCCCTGATGCAGGCGGCCAAAAAGGCCGGCGTCAAGCGCATCGTCTACACCAGCAGCGTCGCCGTGCTCGGCATCCCCAAGGACGGCACGCCCGGCAACGAGGACACGCCGGTCACCGTGGACGACATGATCGGCCACTACAAGCGTTCCAAGTTCCTGGCCGAGGAAGTGGTGCGCGAGATGGCGCGCGACGGCCTGCCCGTGGTCATCGTCAACCCGTCCACGCCGATCGGCCCGCGCGATCTCAAGCCCACCCCCACCGGCCGCGTGGTGCGCGACGCCGCCGCCGGCAAGATGCCGGCCTATGTCGATACCGGCCTCAACCTCGCCCACGTCGAGGACGTCGCCGAAGGCCACTGGCTCGCGTATCAGAAGGGTGTCATCGGCCAGCGCTACGTCCTCGGCGGCACCGACATGAGCCTGCGCGAAATCCTCGCCATGATCGCCGACATCGTCGGCCGCAAGCCGCCCAAGGTGCGCCTGCCGCATGGCGTGGTGCTGCCCATCGCCTATATCTCGGAAACCTTCGCCCGGCTCACCGGCATCCCACCGGTAGCCACAGTGGAAGAAGTGCGCATGTCGAAGAAGCTCATGTTCTTCTCCAGCGAAAAAGCCAAGCGCGAGCTCGGCTACACCCAGCGCCCCGCGCGGCAGGCCCTGGAAGACGCGGTGCAGTGGTATCGCGACAACGGCTATCTGGGCTGAACGGACCGGCGCATTCCCGATGCGGTCCCCGCATTTCCCTAGAGCACTCTCGGTTCAGATGCATAACCATGATGAGCCGCCCAAAGCGGCTCATCGCCTCTCCCTTTGGGAGAGGCCGCGCCGCCAGGGCATTTGGCCTGGGCGGAGAGTGCCTCAATGGCACTCTCCGTTAAGCCAAATGCGGGAGGACGCACTTTCCGGTTGCGGTACCGCTGCTGTAAAGGTGCCCCTCACCCCTCTCACGTAGGGAGAGGGGAAAATCTGTATGCATCTAAACGAAAAATGCTCTAGCTTCTTCACGCTGGCCCTGCTCAGCCTGTGCCTCGTCGCGTGCAGCGCCGTCCCGCTGGAAACCACGCGCGCACCCGCGTCTCAAGTGCAGCAGGCCGACGTCAACATCCATGTCTACGTCCTGCGCCGCGGCCGTCACACCGACCTGATCCTGCCGGTGGCCCAACTGCGCAACCCGCTGCGCAAACTGGCCGTCGAATTCCCGGACGTGCATTACCTGGTCTTCGGCTTCGGCGATCGCCAGTACGTCCTCGCCACCCACAAGAACCTGGCCCACGCCCTGCTGGCCCCATTCCCCGGCGCCGGCCTGCTGCTGGTCACTGCCCTGGAGAATCCGCCGCTGGACGTCTATGGTAGCGACCACCTCGTGGCCCTGCCGGTGACGCAGCAACAGATCGACGCCATCAGCCGCTTCGTCTGGGATTCGCTGCAGCAGAACGAGCAGGGCGAGGTCCCGCCGTACCTCCCCGGCATCTACCCCGGCAACATCTACTACCCCTCGACCCACACCTACTACGGCCTCTACACCTGCAACACCTGGACCGCGGACGCGCTGAAGAGCGCGGGACTGCCGTTCAGTACCTCGGGTGTAATCCTGGCCGGGCAGGTTTGGGATCAGGCGCATGCGATTGCGGCGCATGGAAACCAGTAATTTTTTTTGTCATTCCCGCGAAGGCGGGAATCCAGTTTTCGGCTTTACGTAGGGAAGAAGCAAACGGGGTCCCCACCTGGTTCGGAAGATGCGGCAGGAGCAAGAGTGCGCTTGAGCTTGCGAAGCCCATCGCGTCTTTGAGGCCCTGATAGTTGCGATGGCAATAATATGCCTGGCTCAGTAAAACGCCAGATCACTTCCTGTTCGGGGCCTCCGCAACGGTCAGACCCTTTTCATGCTCCAGGGCTTGCGTGATTACCCTGGTCGCATTCTCGAACACCTTGTCCCTATCCCCAGTATCAAAAATGTCTCCCCTGTTTTCTGCTGTGATGCTGGAGACGGTTTTGTTAGTGACGGCATCATCAAACGAAACGGTTAACTGGATGTGCTTGTCCCCAGCGCTCATAGACATGCGCGCAAATAGAGTCCGCTTTTGCATCTCTGGAGTTAGATCGGCAAATTCCTTTGTGCCTATCACCTTCATGTTGTAACGGCTCATCACATTGGCAAATTCTATATCCATGCCATAGAGCGTCGTGCTTGGGTTTTCGCCGCCGGGCTTACCGACTATCAAAAAATCGTAGTTGGCAAAGCTAAACCCGTTTGAATAGACAAGGCGTTGTGAAGCACAGCCGACAAGCAGCAGCGTTACGGCCAATAGCGCACGAAGCATGGAAAACCCCTTTAGATAATCCCCGAGTGCCCATCATAGCCGCCACTCAGGTAAATCCGCTTATATGTATGAGCAGATTATAAGCCGTGACTATGACCTGATATTGCGTGATTTGATTAAATCAAGGAATTAATCGGGACTCGCTCGAATATTCGCCTTTCCACCCTTTAATCCCTGCTATTGCTCTTACGAGCCTGGGATAACCGCGCCCAGGATCAGGTCTCTTTCACGTTAACGGGCAACCAAACCCGCGACCTCCGCCGGTGTCGGCAGCCCCACTTTCCGACAGAACTCGGTGAACCGCGGATCGTCGCGGTAACGCAGCAGGATCGCCGTGGTCCAGAGGCTGTCGATGCCGGGATCATGCGTTTCCTTCGCATGCTCCAGCCACTCGAAGACCCGGTCGGCTTCGCCACGCAGGCCGTAGACGGTGGCGATCTGGAAAGCCGCGGTATCGCGGTACTGCTCGATCAGCGTCTGGAGCTGCGCATCCGCCTTGGGGCGATCACCCTGCGCCTGCCAGGCCAGGGCCAGGGCATAGGTTCGCCAGAACGGATTGGTCTCGGTGTTCGCCAGGTCGACCAGGCCGGTCGATTTGCCGCGCAACACCTGGATCTCCACGCGGCGTATACCGATCTGCGCCGTCTGCGGCTGCAGGTCCTGAATGGTGCGGATCTCCGCTTCGGCCTCGTCGTAGCGGCCCAGCGCTACATAGAGCTTCTCGAGCACCGCGTGTGGTCCGATGGACAGTGGGTCCAGCAGCTGCGCATGGCGGACTGTTGCCATGGCCTCGTCGATCCGGCCCCGGTACGCCAGGTGGAATCCTTGCATGAGCAGGGCCTCGGGATTCTGCGGCGCAAGCTGCACGGCCCGTTCGATTTCGGCACTCGCTCCTTGCCTGTCCAGATCGATGCCGTCCAGCACGATGGACCGCGCGATATGCGCCTCCGCCAGGTTTGGCTGCAGGGCCAGGGCCCGATCGGACGCGGCCCGGGCGCTCGCGAACAGGCTGCTGCGCTCGGCACTGTCCGCACCGTTGAGGCCGGTGACGAACACCACGCTCGCGCTGGCGAGCTGGGCGTGCGCGAATGCGTAGCCCGGATCGAGCCGGATGGCTTCGCGGTAGCAGTCCATCGCCTTGCGGGCGCCTTCGACGTTGTTGCGGGCGAGATAGAAGTTGCCCTGCAGCAGTGCGTTGTAGGCATCCACGTTGCCATTGGACGGCGTGGCCGGCGTTGCCGCTTTCACGGCCTGTGCATTGCCGTCGAGCAGCGCCACCTGCAGAGCGGAGGCCACCGCACCGGCGATCTCCGACTGGACGGCGAAGATGTCTTTCATGTCGCGGTCGTAGCTATCCGACCAGACGTTGGCGCCGTCGGCCGACTTCACCAGCGCCACCGCGATGCGCACACGATCCGCCGACTTGCGCACGCTGCCTTCCAGCAGGTAGCCCGCGCCGAGCTGTTCGCCGATGGTGCGGCTGTCGACGGTCTTGTTCTTGAACTGGAACGAAGACGTTCGGCCGATCACCTTCAAGTGGCTCAGCCGCGACAGCGACGAGATCAGTTCCTCGGAGATTCCGTCGGAGAAATACTCGTTGGCAGGATCGCCCGTGGAGTTGGTCAGCGGTAGGACGGCGATCGACTTGTCTGCCGTTGCGTCCGGCGCGGCGGAAGATGGCACCGACGAGAACCGGTGCAGCACGAACTGGTTGAGCAGCAGCACCGCTACCGCGAGTGCCAGCACCGAGATGATCGCCTTGTCCAGCTTTCTGACGGTGCCGCGGTTGGCAGGCTCGTCGCGGACGACGTCGCTCTCGCGCTGGATGCCCTGCGATGTCCATTCGTAGAACCACGAAAACAGCAACGCGAACGGAAAGCCGACCGCGAGCGCGATGACGATGCCGCGCACCACGCCTTCCGCGATGTGGAAGAACGGGAACACTTGGGTGGCGATCTGCACCAGCAGCCACGCCGCGCCGGCGTAGAAGACGGCGGCGCGATGAACATTGCGGCGCTGGAGCTCGGCGAGAAGGGAGCGAGTGCCCATCGGTGATCTCGGAGAAGGAATGGCGATGGATGACAGCGCTTAAGCATACCCGATCGGGTTGCGCGGGTTGCTTGCGGCGTCATCGCAGTAGGAAGGGCCACAGTCGTGGGCATGGCCCGCTTCCATGGACCAAAACTTTTCTCCCTCTCCCTCCTGGGGAGGGGATTAAAACCGTTCCTTCCGCGATCACGTGAAAACAATAAGGGACAGACCGCCCTCTATTAATTCTCTGCTAATTCTTTGAAAGGCATAGCATGGATGAGCGTCTTGTCAAGCAGTAGGCAGTTACGGAGAAGTTGCTTTCCGAAGCTGCCTCGCAAATCGATGGCTCGGCCTATTTCGTCGAATACAGCGAGTTCATCAGCCACAACGAACTTGGCTTGGCGCTCGACACACTTGCTGACGCTGGACAACACTGCGAGGTAAATGCGGAGTACTGGCATCTCTTGAAAAAGGCGGCGGAGGTCATGGGCTTGAACGAGCAGATCAAAGAGTTCAGGCGCAAATTCCAAATTATCCGTGCGAGCGCCGCCCAGCCAGCCATTCAACCCGACGGCGCCGCCTCCGACGCGTCCGCTGATTAATTTAGCAAGAGTAGATGGGCTGGGCTTGTGAAGCCCATCGCGTCGGTGAATGATGCGCTTCGCAAGCTCAGCTCATCCGTTTACTGGCGACCACCATCAGCGGACTTCCGGCACTTTTTGAATTCGGCCAATTCTTCCAGATCGTCGTCGTTCGGCGTCTGCTCGACCATGCAAATGCAGCGCAACCGACATCGCACCTTACAAGTCGGCGCCGCCGAACGCGTGCCAACGGCCGTCGTGGAAGATATAGCTATCCACGAAGTGGACTTCCTTCGGCTTGCCTTCCTTGTCGGTCGTGCGCATGATCGAGTGCGCCGCGGCAACATCGCCATGCACGAACACGATGGATTCCAATAGCGGCACTGCCCGCGGTGGCTTGCTTGCCTGCGTGGCGTAATCGATCACGGATTGGCGCGTGCGGATCTTTCCGTCGCGCCCCGAGGTTCTGTAGTCCGGCTCCAGCAGGCAGTCGAGAAAACGTGGATTTCCCTGATATTCAGCGGTCAGCCAACCCTGTTCGATGCGACGAATCGTGTCTTCGTCCTTCTTCTGGTCGGGGGTCGATACCGCGCTGCAGGACGGTTCCGGGATCACCTCGGCCTGATTCGGGGCTTGGGCTTCAGCAGGCAAGCCAGCAAGCCCGACGACGCAGCTCACGACGAGCAAGGCAACGGATAAGGCGCGAAAGGGGGAAGATGAGGGCATTGGGGTTTCCTTGGGTTCGAATCGGACGCAGCTTTTTTCTCATGCGCTGCAAAAATCCGACAGTGACGCTTGTCAGGGGCGTCACCCATGACAAGCGTCATGGGATGCAGCTCCCAGCTGCTTCGTATCAGCTAGCCGACTTCCCCCCAAGGGCCTGCCCAATCCGGCTCTTACACCCGGTAACCCACATTTCCATCAAATCGGACGAAGCGCACTCACCGCATGCGTGCCAACAAAAAACCTTGGCACGCATGGCACACATGGCACGCATGCGGTGTTTTCGCTGTGTAAGCCGGCTTACCGTCCGGCCATCAGATCCGCCCTAGCGCCAGAGATTGGTCCGCGCCAGATCGAGCACTTCATCGCCCCGGCCGCTCATCACCGCCTTGAGCATGTAGAGCGTGAAGCCCGTGGCCATCTCGCTGGTGATCTTCGGCGGAACGGCGAGTTCCTGGCGGTTCACCACCGCATCGACCAGCACCGGCCCGTCATGCGCCAGCGCCGCCTTGATGCCGGGCTCCACGTCGGCCGCGTCCTCCAGGCGGATGCCCTTGATGCCAACCGCTTCGGCTATCGCCGCGAAATTTGGATTCTTGAAGCCGGTGCCGAAGTCGAGGAAGCCGGTGGACTTCTGCTCCAGCTCGATGAAGCCGAGCGCGCCGTTGTTGAACACCACCACTTTCACCGGCAGGCCGAGTTGCGCCAGGCTGAGGAAATCGCCCATCAGCATGCTGAAGCCGCCGTCGCCGGAGAGCGAGATCACCTGGCGGCCGGGGAACGCGGCCTGCGCGCCGATCGACTGCGCCATCGCATTGGCCATCGAGCCGTGCCAGAAAGAGCCCATCAAGCGCCGCTTGCCGTTCATGGCCAGGTGACGCGCCGCCCACACCGTGGGCAGGCCGACGTCACAGGTGAATACCGCGTCCTCGGCGGCGAAGTCGCTGAGCGCCTTGGCCACTTGCTGCGGGTGGATCAGTTTCTTGCCGGGCGTGCCTACGGCCTGCTGATCGAGTTCGGCGCGGGCCTTGCGGTAATGCGCTACCGCCTTGTCGAGATGGCTGTGGTCCGGCTTGTCGCGCAGCAGCGGCAGCAGGGCTTCGAGCGTCGCCGCGATATCGCCGACGATGCCGAGGCTGATCGCCGCGCGCCGCCCGAGCTGCTCCGGCCGGATGTCGACCTGCGCAATGCGCGCGCCGCCCTGCGGGTAGAACTGCCGATAGGGGAAGTCCGTGCCGAGCATCAGCAGGACCTCGCAATCGTTCATGGCGTAGTAGCCGGAAGAGAAACCGATCAACCCGGTCATGCCGACGTCGTAGGGATTGTCCCACTCCACGTGCTCCTTGCCCTTGAGCGCGTGGACCATCGGCGATTTCAGTTTCGCCCCGAGCCCGAGCAGCTGATCGTGGGCGCCGGCGCAGCCCGAGCCGCACAGCACCGAGACGCGGCCGGCACCATTCAACAGATCAGCAAGCGCCTGCAGGTCGGCCTGCTGCGGCACCACCACCGGCTGTGGCGGCAGCAGGCTGATGGACTGCGGCGGCGGCGCTTCGACCGCGGTCTGCAGCGCCACATCGCCCGGAATCACGATAACCGACACGCCGCGCTTGCCCACCGCCTCGCGGATCGCGATCTCTACCGTGCGCGGCATCTGCTTCGCGCTCGATACCAGCTCGCAATAGTGGCTGCATTCCTTGAACAGGTTTTCCGGGTGCGTCTCCTGGAAGTAGCCCGAGCCGACTTCGGCTGAAGGAATGTGCGCCGCGATCGCCAGCACCGGCACCCGCGAGCGGTGGCAGTCGAACAGGCCGTTGATCAGGTGCAGATTGCCCGGCCCGCAGCTGCCCGCGCAGACGGCGAGGGAGCCGGTCAGGTGCGCCTCGGCGCCCGCCGCGAAGGCGGCGACCTCCTCATGACGCACATGGATCCACTCGATCTTGCCCTGGCGGCGGATGGCATCGGTGAGGCCGTTCAGGCTGTCGCCGACGATGCCGTAGATGCG
>FTIF01002820.1_pt2 | contig 14854 bp, 11 predicted proteins | sample 1658001 | NCBI WGS metagenome assembly FTIF01 (sample SAMEA3914789, study PRJEB12502) | metagenome | biome: forest; material: soil | place: Canada | collected 2011-07-03 | depth 0.3 m | reverse complement strand
AGGTCGAGCATGCGCGTTTCGTATTCGCGGTCGCGCCAGGACTTCTTGATGTACTTCAGGTCGGCGCCGTAGGCGCTGGTGTCCTGTGAGATCACCAGCAGTTCCTGCACGCCGGACTTGACCAGCTTCTCCGCCTCGATCAGCACCGAGTCCACCGTGCGCGAGGCCAGCTTGCCGCGCATCGAGGGGATGATGCAGAAGCTGCACTTATGGTTGCAGCCCTCGGCGATCTTCAGGTAGGCATAATGCCTGGGCGTCAGCTTGATGCCTTGCGGCGGCAGCAGGTCGAGGAAGGGATCGTGCTGCGGCGGCACGGCAGCGTGCACCGCGTCCATCACGCCCTTGTAGTCCTGCGGGCCGGTGATCGACAGCACTTCCGGAAACTTGTCCCAGATCAGGCCGGACCTGGCGCCGAGGCAGCCGGTGACGATGACCTTGCCGTTCTCGTTGAGCGCTTCGCCGATGGCGTCCAGCGACTCTTCCACCGCCGAGTCGATGAAGCCGCAGGTATTCACCACCACCACGTCGGCTGCGCTGTAGCTCGGCACCGTCTGGTAGCCCTCGGCGCGCAGCTGGGTCAGGATCCGCTCCGAGTCGACCAGGGCCTTGGGGCAGCCGAGCGAGACGAAGCCGACCTTGGGTGCGGCCAGGGGAGCGACGGGTGCCGGCTTCTTGCGGCGGGGGGATGCGGCAGGGGAGGGCATGGCAGCGATACAGCAGGCTCTAAAGGCGCATTTTACCCCGCCGGCCAGCGCGCCGTACGGCCGCCCGCCAGCCGGTGCCAGGGCGTCCCGGGCGGGATATTCCTCGGGGGGCGGGCAGGCGCCGTCGGGGCGGCGCCGCGGCTGAATCCAGCACGGCCATCCGGTGCATCCAAGTGGTGTGGGAAACGGCAGCCTGGCAAGCGGACGCAGGGGTGCCTGCCGGTTGTCCAGCCGGGGAACATCCCGGGCGCTGGAGCGTCGGACTTATGGCGGCGTATTCCCGCCGCTACACTAAGCCCTCACCGATGCGGCGCACATCGCTTTTGCTCAAGGACGGATCATGAAGATTTTGCTGTGGATCGTCGGCACCCTGTTGGCGATTCTCGTGTTGCTGTCCCTTGCGGTGAGCCTGCTGTTCGACGCCAACAGCTTCCGCGCCAAGATCAGCGCCGAGGTGGAGAATTCGATCCACCGCCAGCTGGAGCTCGGCGATATCCACGTCAGCCTGTTCCCCACCCTGGGCGCGCGCATCAAGGATGCGAAACTGAGCAACGCGGCAGGTTTCGGCGAGGAGCCGATGGCCCAGGTCGGCGAGGCCCAGGTGGGCGTGCGCATTCTGCCGTTGCTGCTGTTTCGCCGCGCCGAGATTTCCAGCATCACGCTCAAGGACCTGCGGCTCAACCTGCTCAAGCACGCCGATGGCAAGAGCAACTGGGACGACCTCACCGGTGAGGAAAAGCCGGCGCCGCCGCCGCAGCCGGGCCGCAAGCCGGCCGCGCCGCCGCAGCAGCAGGGCGGAAAAGGCGAGCTGCGCATCGGCGGTATCGACATCGACAACGCCAACATCAGCTATGTCGACCAGCAGGCGAAGAAGTCCTACGCCCTGAGCAAGTTCAAGCTCAAGACCGGCTCCATCGTCCCGGGCAAGCCGTTCGATTTCAAGCTGGCCTTCAGCGCCGCCCTGGCCGACCCGGCGGTGAACGCGGATGTGGAAGCTTCCGCCAAATTCAATTTCGACGATCGGAACAAGCTGTTCGACGCGCAGAACCTGGAAGCCAGCATCGTCGCCAGCGGCCAGGCGGTGCCTGGCGGCAAGCAGAATCTGAAGCTCTCCGGCAGCGTGCACTTCGACGGAGACAAGGGCACTTTCAAGCTCGCTGACGGCAAGCTTTCACTGGCCAATATCATCGCCAGCATCACGCTCGACGGCAGCGGCCTCGATGGCGATGCGGGGCATTTCATCGGCCAGCTCAACATCGCCCCGTTCAATCCGCGCGACAGCTTCAAGGCGCTGGGCATCGAGGCGCCGAAGACGGCCGACAGCGCCGTGCTGCAGCAAGCCAGCCTCAGCGCCAGCATCGATGCGGTGAAGAACAACCCGCGCCTCAACGACCTGATCGTCAAGCTCGATCAGAGCACCCTGAGCGGCAGCGCCGGCCTCAGCGGTTCCGACGGCCCTGTTGTCCAGTTCGCGCTGAAGCTCGACCAGATCGACGCCGACCGCTACCTGGCGCCGCCGGCGGCGCGCAATCCGGTGGCGCCGCAAGCCAGCAGCAAGCCGGGCGAGGGCGACAACGCGCCGCTGCCGCTGGGCAAGCTCGACGGCTTCAGCGCCAACGGTACTGTCGACATCGGCAAGCTCAAGTTGAAGAACCTCAACCTCGCCAATGCGCAGCTCAAGGTGGCCATGGCCAAGGGCGCGCAGAAGAACATCAACCTCGGCGCCAGTCTCTATGGCGGCACGCTGGCTTCCGCCACGCGCATCGGCCCCGGTGCGCGCCCGACCCTGGCCGAGACTCTCAAGCTGGCCTCGATCAGCGCCGGCCCGTTGTTGTTGGACTTCATGGGCAAGGACTACGTCAGCGGCACCGGCAACGTCTCGCTGGACGTGACCAGTGCCGGCAATACCGTGGCCGATTTGAAGCGCGCGCTCAACGGCAATGCATCCTTCGCCCTGCAGAACGGCGCGGTGAAAGGCTTTAATCTGGCCCAGATCATGCGCCAGGGCCAGGCCCTGTACAGCGGCCAGGCCGCGCCGCAGGCCAGCTCGCAACAGACCGACTTCACCACCATGAGCGCCAGCGGCAAGATCAGCAACGGCGTGCTGCACTCCGACGATCTCAACGCCGCCAGCCCGTTGCTGCGCCTCAGCGGCGCCGGCCAGGTCGACCTGGTCAACAGCACGCTCGACTACACCGCCAAGCCCACCTTCGTGAACACCGCCACCGGCCAGGGCGGCAAGGAACTGGCCAACCTGCAGGGTGTGGTCATCCCGGTGCGCGTCTACGGCCCGTTCAGCGCGCCCAAGTACCAGCTCGACGTCGCCAGCGCCCTGCAGCAGCAGGCGGTGCAGAAGCTGACGCAGAAGCTGGGCGGCCAGAAAGGCAATGACATCGTCAATGCGCTGCAGGGCCTGTTCGGCAAGAAGAAGCAGCAGCAGCCCGCGCCGAAGCCTTGATAAGCCCTGATAGGCTCTCAAAACCTCGACTCGTCATTCCCGCGAAAGCGAATCCAGGAACCTATCAGGCAAAGGACGCGATGAGTTCGGAGAGAGCCTTCTGGGTCTACATCACGGCAAGTGCAAAGAACGGCACTCTTTACATTGGCGTCACCTCAGACCTGATCAAACGCATCTGACAGCACAAAAACAAGATTTTCGAAGGCTTCACGGCCGACTACGGCGTAGACAAGCTGATGTGGTTTGAGCAGCACACCAACGTGGAAGCCGCAATCACCCGCGAAAAGCAGCTCAAGAAGTGGAATCGAGCCTGGAAAATCGAGCTGATCGAGAAAGCCAACCCTGGCTGGCAAGATCTCTACGACGCGATCACACAGTAAAGTAGGCGCATGGGCGGCGGGCCCTGGATTCCGCCTGCGACATGGTGCCGTGTTAACGTGGGTGCGGGAGCAGGCGGATGCAGCCCCAGGATGATTCTGGATACGCAGGCGCTGCAGCCCCTCCCGCACCCACCGTTCCGGGCACCGTGTCGGGGCTGCCTTTCGCGGGAATGACGTATTGAAAGTTTTTCTCCTTGATTCGACTGAAACGAGACCGGCGAGAGAGTGGCTTTGCCTCGCGCTAAGTGCGTTTGCTGTTGCTGTTGCTGTCGCTTCCAACGCTTCCGCCGCTGAAATCCAGTCCCTCCAGGTCACCCGCAACGGCGCCCGCTATCACGTCGAAATGGAAGTGCAATTGCAGGCGCCATCCGCTGCGTCTTATGCGGTGTTCACTGCTCCCGGCAACCTGCCGAAGATCAACCCGGCGGTGCAGCAGGTGCAGGTCATAGACCATCACCCGGATGCGCCGGCGCGCGTCTATACCGTAGTGCGGGTTTGCGCCCTGTTCTATTGCAAGAGACTGCACCAGATGCAGGACATGCGTTATGCGCCGCGCACCGACGGTGGCGACCTACATGCCGAGGTGCTCCCCGGCCTGAGTGATTTCAGCTACGGCCGGGCCGACTGGCAATTCCGTTCCGACGGCGCCGCCACCCATCTGCATTTCAGCGCCGAACTGGAGCCGGCCTTCTGGGTGCCGCCCTTGATCGGCACCTGGCTGGTCGAGCGCTCGCTGCGCGAGGAGGCGCAGCGCACCTCGGCCGGTATCGAGAAGCTGGCGGCGCTGCCTGTCGTGGCCGGAGCGGCACCGTGAGCGCCTCTTTCGGTCAACGCCTGCTCAAGTGGTTCGATGCGCATGGCCGCCATGATCTGCCCTGGCAGGAACCGCGTACGCCGTACCGCGTGTGGCTGGCGGAGATCATGCTGCAGCAGACCCAGGTGACGGCGGTCATTCCGTATTTCCAGCGCTTCGTTGCACGCTTCCCCGATCTCGCTTCCCTGGCCGCTGCTCCGGCCGACGACGTGCTGCAGCACTGGGCCGGCCTCGGCTACTACGCCCGTGCCCGCAATCTGCAGCGCGCGGCGCAGCTCATCGTCGGCGAACACGGCGGCGAGTTCCCGCGCGACATCGAGGCACTGACAGCGCTGCCCGGCATCGGCCGCTCCACCGCTGCCGCTATCCTGGCCCAAGCCTACGGCCAGCGCCATGCGATCCTCGACGGCAACGTCAAACGCGTGCTGGCCCGCTATGGGGCCATCGCCGGCTGGCCGGGCGAGCCGAAGGTGAGCAAGCAGCTATGGGCGCTCTCCGAAAGCCTGCTGCCCAAACAACGCCTGACCGACTACACCCAGGCCATCATGGACCTGGGTGCCACGCTGTGCACCGCGCGCAAGCCGGCCTGTGCGCGCTGCCCGGTGAGCGCCGATTGCCAGGCCTTTCAGGCCAATCGTGTCGGCGAATTCCCGGCTTCGCGGCCGAAGCGAGAGCGCCCGCAGCGCCAGGCGCAACTGCTGCTGATCGAGAATGCGGCCGGCGAACTGCTGTTCGAGCGCCGCCCGCCCGTCGGAATCTGGGGCGGCCTGTGGTGCCTGCCGGTGCTCGAAGGCGCTGCCGAAGACAGCGAGGATGTAGCCGTCTGGCTGCAGCGGCGGCACGGCCTGCGGGCACGAGCCTTTGCCACGCTGCCCGCCATCAGCCACGGCTTCACCCATTTCGAACTGGAACTGAGCCCACTGCGCCTGCGTGCGGAGCCGGCCGGCGACATGCTCGGCGAGCGCACTGAGCTGCGCTGGATTAACATTGCCGCCGATGACCTGCCCGGTTTGCCCGCGCCGGTCAGCAAGCTGCTCCGCGAGCTGAACCGGCCGGTGCCGATCGATCCGCAGGGCAGCCTGCTGTTCGCCGAAGAGCGCCAAGCTGTATCGGGCCGCGCCAAACGCCCCAAGCCCAGGAACCGGCGGGCTTCCACCACTTAATTCCCCAGGTAGCCATGTCCCGCACCGTCCAATGCATCAAGCTCGGCAAAGAAGCCGAAGGCCTGCTCAAGCCGCCCATCCCCGGCGCGCTCGGCCAGCGTATTTTCGAGCAGGTCTCCAAGCAGGCCTGGCAGGACTGGCTGGCCCATCAAACCCGCCTGATCAATGAATACCGCCTGGTGCTGGCTGACGCCCCGGCGCGCAAGTTCCTCGCCGAGGAAATGGAAAAGTTCTTTTTCGGCGGCGAGCTTGCCGCCACTCACTACGTGCCGCCTCCGCCGAAACCTTGACGGCGCGCGTCCTCTCGCGTCTAATTGCGCGCTCCGCATTGCGGCCGGGTAGCTCAGTCGGTAGAGCAGGGGATTGAAAATCCCCGTGTCGGCGGTTCGATTCCGTCCTCGGCCACCATTTCCCAAGCTGATGATCTAAAACACGTTCTGCACGCTGAAGTGCGGCCTGGACGTGCTTTTTCGCGTGTCCGAAAGCGCCCTTTGGCCCCTTTACGGCCGCTTCAATCGCCGGGGCAGAAGCGGGCGGGTACGGCGGCCCGTTTACGAGCCGCCGTACCGCAGTCCATGCAATGCGAAGATCAGCGCCACCTTATATATGCGTGGACGGAGTCTGCTGATACCAGTAATCGCATTGATGTGCGGTGTGCGCATCAAAGTCCGCATTCAGCTCTGTTTCGCTAAGGCTGAACACCTGGCGTTGGCTTGCCGAGTAGGTCTGCCATTGCGGCAGATTGGCCACGCCCGGGTTGCCGGTTTTGGCGAAGTTGGCGATCGACGACGACATCGTCGTGGCGAGCCGGGTCTCGCTCGCCGTCGGACTGATCATCTGCGCAAACCAATATGCGAGATCCGAGCCGTGGAAGGCGCCATAGTCGATGCTGGTCGGCGGCAGCATGGAAATAATGCCGTTCGTGCTGTACGGCGTTTTCTCGGAGAACTGATAGACGAAGATGGAGGGCGCGAAACGCGCGATGTTGTCGGCATCCTGCATGACTCCGCAGATGACCCGATAGTCGCCGTACGCCCTAGCCAGCGCCTGGCTTGGCGATTGATACTGGCTAAGCGGATAGAGCGCGGCGGTATCGCTGCCGTTGACGCCCAGATAGCTCTGAATCGTCGATACATACCCATCGGCCGTCACCGGTTGACCGCTGGCGTCGAATGCCGCCGCGACGAAGAAGGTGCCTTCATCGTCGACGAAGCCGGTCATGACCGGCACCTTGTTGAACTGACCCGCGCTGAACGCCGTGGAGGTCGATGTGGTGAGGAAGCGCCCATCGACTATGGGCAGCCACGACGAGGGATTGTCCTGCAAGGTCGCTGCCGCGGGCAGGTTGCGCAGGCAGGCGGCGACATCTGCCGATGAGCCAGTGTTGCATCCCCATGAGCTGGTCAAGCCGACGCCGTCCGCCTCGGCCTGGGCCAGGCTTGCCTGCACCCGGGTAAAGCCGCCGCTTTGCGGAACGGCCTTGGCGAACAATCCCGCGGACATGGTCGAGACGAGGTGGGTAAAGACCGAGTATCCACCTGCGGAGTCGCCGGTAATGGTGATGTTGTTCGGGTCTCCGCCGAATGCCGCGATATTGCGCTTCACCCAGGCAAGGGCGGCATTCTGATCCAGCAATCCATAGTTTCCGGAAGCATGCTGACCGTCTTCGGCGGCGAGCGCCGGATGCGCCAGGAAGCCCAGAGCGTTCAGCCGGTAGTTGATGGAGACGACGATGACGCTGTCGTTCTTCGCCAGCGAGCTTCCGTCGATGAAGGCGCCCGAGCCGAGTGCAAATCCCCCTCCATGTATGGCGAAAATGACGGGCAAGGCTGCCGCGGATGTCGCATCGCCGGGACGATAGATATTCAGGTAGAGACAGTCTTCGCTGCCTGTTGCGGCGCTTGCACTGCCCTGGATGCACTGCGAACGCATGCTGCCCGCGTCGTACGTCCCCGTATATTTGGCCGGTGCGGCCGGTGGTCTCCAGCGGAGCTGGCCGGCCGGCGCGGCGGCGTAAGGCAGGCCAAGGAACATAGCGACATCGTTGCTCACCGTGCCCTTTGCCGTGCCTTGCTCGGTCTGCACAAGCGAGGGATCCGAGGCATTGTCGTTGCTTCCGCAAGCAGTCAGACCGACAGCCGACATCAGAAGCGCGAGCACTATCATGGGCGAGCAAAAGCGGTTCATTCCTGTCCCCTCAATCATGGTTCTGATTTCGGAGGAATCGTGCCGGCTGCGCGAATCGGTTCGATTCACCGGGAAACTGCTCGGCAAATCAATGGCTTGATATTGGCAATCCGTTCGCCCCAATCTGCGCGGAAAGTACGATTCCCCCATAATTCAAGCTCTGGCCAGCACAACATATGCAATGCTGCATATGTTGTGTATTAGCAATTAGTCGTAGTTCAAAGCAAGTACAAGCAATGGAAGAGGATTTGCTGCGCCTGGGCTGGAATCTCGAGCAATTGCACGGGCCCGTTGCTGCGCAGATGTTTCATCACGCGGCCACCATGCTGGGCGGGGAAATGTCGTTCAGCCGGGTGATCGCCTTGTTCCACCTCAGCTATCGCGGGCCGCAGACGATCACCTCACTGGCCAAGGAAGTGATGCTGAGTCACGCTGCGACGAGCCGGATGGTCGACAGCCTGTTCAAGGCAGGATTGCTGGACAGGCAGGAGGGGGCGCAAGACCGTCGGCAAAAGCTGGTTGCCATCAATCCGGCTGGGCGGAAATGCATCGACACCTTCCGCTCCCTTACCGCCGACGCTTATGCAAGATCAATGTCTGAACTGCCCCTGGAACTGCGCGCCGGTCTGTCCTCGCTGATTGAGGAGGTTATTCAGTTGCGCCGACAATCGCCCGGTTCGAACGGGTAGTTGCAAGCGCTCATTTCACGTGCACGCCCTTGCATCGGCTCGCCCCTTGTCACACAGTAAGATTCGTCTAAGTCATCTGACCAGGAAGCCATGAAGATCGTCGTCGCCGACGACCATCCGCTGTTCCGCAGCGCCATCGTGCATGCCCTGCGCGACATCACCGACGGCGTCATGCCGGTGGAGGCCTCGAGCCTGCGCACGCTGGAAGAAGCGGTGCGCACGCATGCGGACGCCGACCTGGTGCTGCTCGACCTGCACATGCCGGGCGCGCGAGGCTTCTCCTCGCTGGTGTTCCTGCGTGGCGAGCGGCCCGAGGTGCCGGTCATCGTCATCTCCTCCAACCATCATCCGCGCACCATCCGCCGCGCCCAGCAGTTCGGCGCGGCCGGCTTCATTCCGAAGTCGGCGCCGGTCGAGCGCATGCTGGAAGCGGTGCGCATCGTGATGGCCGGCGGCATCTGCTTTCCACCGCTGGCGGCGGAGCGCAGCGAGGAGGATGCGCAGCTTGCCTCGCGCCTGGCGCAGCTGACGCCGCAGCAGGTGCGCGTCCTGATGTCCCTGGCCGACGGCCTGCTCAACAAGCAGATCGCCTACGAGCTGGGGCTGACCGAGAACACGGTCAAGGTTCACGTCACCGCGATCCTGCGCAAGCTCGAATGCCATAGCCGCACCCAGGCCGCCCTGCTGGTCAAGTCGCTGGAGCCGGACCCGCCGCCGGAACGCGAGCCGGATGGCTCAGATGCCGCCGGCGACGTGCCGGTTGATGAGCGCACGTAGCGCCGCGGGGCGGATCGGCTTGGCCAGGAAGCCCCAGCCCGCTTCGCGCGCCGATGCTGCCAGCGCCGCATCGCGCTCGGCCGAGATCATGATCACCGGCACCGCCTGTTTCCAGGCAGCAAAAAGTGCCGGCAAGCAATCCGGCCCGAAGCGGTCTCCGAGCCGGTAGTCGAGCAGCAGCAGATCCGGTGGTGCGCCGGATGCCGCGAGTAGCAGCGCCGCATCCGTATCCGCCACCGATGTCACCGAGCAGCCCCAGGTTTCGAGCAGCGCGTGAGTGGCAGCGCGCACCCGCGCATCGTCATCGAGGCACCAGATATGCAGGCCGCGCAGCGGCGAGTCCTCGTCGGGCTTCAGCGTCGATGCCGCCGGCAGCCCGTCTGTATGGCCGCGCGGCAGCGTCACCGAAAAGACGCTGCCGCGTCCCGGCCAGGAGCGCAGGCCGATCGCATGACCGAGCAGGTGCGCGATGCGGTCCACAATGGCCAGGCCCAGGCCGGCGCCGCGCTCCTGCGAATTGCGCCCGGTGTCGAGGCGGCGGAACTCCTCGAAGATGGCTGCGCGCTGCGCCTGCGGAATGCCGATGCCGCTGTCCCACACTTCGATGCGCAGCGCATCGCCGGCGCGGCGGCAGCCGAGCAGGATGCGGCCCTGCGGCGTGTAGCGGATCGCGTTCGACAGGAAGTTCTGCACGATGCGCCGCAACAGGTCCTCGTCGGTATGCACCACGGCGCGCGTCGGCACGTAATCCAGCGCCAAGCCGCGCGACTGCGCCAGCATGCGGAAGTCGCGCACCAGCGCTTCCAGCAACGTGCTCAGGCGCAAGTCGCGGCGCCGCACTTCGAGCGCGCCGGATTCCAGCCGCGCGATATCGAGCAGGCCGTTGAGGATCGCATCCTGTGCGGCCAGCGCCTCGTCGACGTGGTCGACCAGCTCGCGCTGCTCGGTCGCCGTCGCGCGGCTGCGCAGCGCCGAGACGAACATGCGCGCCGCATTCAGCGGCTGCAGCAGGTCGTGCACGGCGGCGGCGACGAAGCGCGTCTTGTACAGATTGGCGCGCTCGGCCTCGCCTTTCGCCGCCTGCAGATCGCTGGTGCGCTGATTGACGCGTTGCTCCAGCGTCACCGCCAGGGTGCGCAGCTCCCGCGCCGTGTTCTTGTAGGCGGTGATGTCGGCATAGCTGGTGACGAAGCCGCCGCCCGGCACCGGATTGCCGCGGATTTCCAGGACGGTGCCATCGGGCCGTTCGCGCTCGTGCAGGTAGGGCGTGGCGGCGCGCAGGTGCTCGATGCGCCGCGCGATCGCTTCCTCGGCGTCGCCGGGGCCGAGCCAGCCGCGCTCGGCGTTGTAGCGGAACAGGTCGGCGATCGAGCGCCCGATCTGCATCAGTTCCGGCGGATAGCGGAAGATTTCGACATAGCGCCGGTTCCAGGCTACCAGCCGCAGCTCGGCGTCGATCACGCTGACACCTTGCGCCAGGTGCTCCAGGCTGGCGCTCTGGCCGAGCGCGGCCTGGTGCGCGGCATCGACCACGCCGTCGCGCGCGGTGCGTAGGGCCACAGCGTGCTGCTGCACCATCTGTTCCAGCTCCTCGCGGCTGCGCCGGCGCAGGCGGCCCAGGCGCATCCGGCTGTGCGCGAACAGGCCGAGGAAGATCAGCGCCAGCCAGATGCCGCCGGCTGCCAGCGCGGCGATGCGGCCGACCCCGCGCGCGGCGGCCGGATCGCGCAGCAGATACAGGTTCCAGCCTTCCGCCGGCAGTGACAGGGTCTGCCACAGCCATTCGCGTTTCTTGCCTCCAATGCCGCCATCGGGGACCAGCACCAGTTCCCCGTCGGCACCGAGGGAGTCGCGCGCTTCATGCGGCAGCGGTGCCAGCGCCCGGCCGCTGTAAGGCAGGGTGTGTTCGATCTCGAGCTGCTCGTTCGCCGCCAGCGGGCGCAATTCGCGGTAGAGCCAGTCGGGCCGGTTGGCGAGAATCACCACCCCGTGCTCGTCGCTGACCAGGATCGCGTCGCGGCTGTCCTGCCAGCTTGCTTCAAGCTCCTGCAATTCGAGTTTGATGACGATCACGCCGAGCAGCTCGCCCATCGCGTTGCGGATCGCCTCCGACATGAAATAACCGGGCACGCCGGTGGTGACGCCGACGCCGTAGAAACGCCCGCTGCCGTGCTCCACCGCGCGCTGGAAATACGGTCTGAACGCATAGTCGTGGCCGACGTTGCTGGCTGGCGTGCGCCAGTTGCTGGCGGCGATGCTCATGCCGTGGCGGTCGATCAGGGTCAGCGTCGACGAGCGGGTCACGCCGTTGACCTCTTCCAGCCTGCGGTTCAGCCGCGCCTGTGCGACGGCATCCAGCGGCTCCGCCAGAGCGGTGTGCAGTTCCGGGTCCAGCGCCAGCACCGCTGGCAGCGTGCGGTAGCGTTCGACATAGCGCTCCAGCGCGGTGGCTTGAAGATTCAGTTGCTCGCGCGCGGCAGCGCCGTCCTGATGCAGGGCGCGCCGCTCCACCAGCCGGCCGGCGATCAGCCCCGCCGCCAGCGCGCTGCCGAGCAGCAGCAGCGCCAGCGCCGCCGGCTGCCGGTACCGCATCGCACGCGCCCTCAGCGAATCCCGCATCGCCGCCTCGATCCCATCGAAGGCCACATTCTAGGCCACGCCGTTGCTGGGCCGCGCCGATGCCACAGGCCTAGCTCCAAAGTATTAGCGCCAAGGTGTTATAGGAAACGGCGGGCCGCGCTGACATCCTCTACCTACTGCTGAAACTGCGGAGGACAGCGCATCATGAAATCGAAGGCTTCACGTCTCTACCTGTGGGTGCTCGCGGCGATTGTCGCGGGCGGTGTGCTGGGACATTTCCTGCCGGACGTGGCAGTGAGCCTGAAGCCGCTGGGCGATGGCTTCATCGCCCTGATCAAGATGCTGATCGCGCCGGTGATCTTCCTCACCGTGGTGCTCGGCGTCGCCGGCGCCGCCAGCGCGCGCAAGGTCGGCCGCGTCGGCGCCCGCGCGATCCTCTACTTCGAGGTGGTTTCCACCTTCGCCCTGATCATCGGCATGGTGGTGGTCAACGTGCTCAAGCCCGGCGCCGGCTTCAACGTCGATCCCGCCACGCTGGACGCCAGCGCGGTGGCGCACTACGCGCAGGAGGCGCACGAGCAATCCACCGTGCAGTTCCTGCTGCACATCATTCCGAAGACCTTCTTCGACGCCTTCAGCGGCAACGGCGATCTGCTGCAGGTGCTGCTGCTGGCCCTGCTGTTCGGCTTCGCCCTGACCCGCATCGGCGAGGCCGCACGCCCGGTGGTAAGCCTGCTGGAATCGCTGTCGCAGACCTTCTTCCGCATGATCGCCATGGTCACCCGGCTGGCGCCCATCGGCGCCGGCGCCGCCATGGCCTTCACCATCGGCAAGTACGGCGTGCAGAGCCTCGGCCCGCTGCTGCAGTTGATGGCCGGCTTCTATCTGTCCTGCGCCCTGTTCGTCCTGGTGGTGCTCGGCCTCATCGCGCGCCTCACCGGCTTTTCGATCCTGCGCTTCCTGCGCTACATCCGCGAGGAGCTGCTGCTGGTGCTCGGCACCTCGTCCTCGGAATCCGCCCTGGTGCCGCTGATGCAGAAGCTGGAGCGGCTTGGCTGCCCACGCGCCGTGGTCGGCCTGGTGGTGCCGGCCGGCTATTCCTTCAACCTCGACGGCACCAATATCTACCTGACCATGGCGGCGATCTTCGTCGCCCAGGCGCTCAACGTCGATCTCACCCTGACCCAGGAGCTGACCCTGCTGGCGGTGGCCATGCTCACCTCCAAGGGCGCCTCCGGCGTCACCGGCGCCGGCTTCATCACCCTGGCGGCGACGCTGACCGTGGTGCCCTCGGTGCCGGTGGCCGGCCTCGCCCTGATCCTCGGCATCGACCGCTTCATGAGCGAGGCGCGCGCCCTGACCAACTTCATCGGCAACGGCGTCGCCACCATCGTCGTCTCGCGCTGGGAAGGCGAGCTGGACCAGGAACGCCTGCGCAGCGAGCTGGCTGCGCCTGCTGCCGACGGCGGCATCTATCCGCTGGCCCAGCCGGCAGGCGAGGGCTGAGAGGCCGCGCCCGCCGGCTCAAGCCTTCGGGCGCGATTTTTCCGGCACCGCCCGCATCACCGAGCGCCAGGCGGCTTCCGCTTCGGCACCGGCCGCCGTGAACACGGCGGCGAGGTGCTTCATCTGCGTGCCGGTCAGCTGGGTTTCGAGCTTCCTGCCTTCGTCGCTGAGGCGCAGCCGCTTGTAGCGGCGGTCGTGCTGGTCCGGCCGCACCGTCACCAGCTTGCGCTCCACCAGTTGCCGCAGCGGCGCATTCAGCGCCTGCTTCGATACGGCCAGGATTTCCAGCAGCGCATTGACCGCGATATCCGGGTTGCGGCCGACGAAGTAGAGGATGCGGTGATGCACCCGGCCCAGTCCCTGCTGCTCCAGCAGCTGGTCCGGCCGGGCGGTGAAGCCCCGGTAGGCGAAGTAGAACAGCTCGATGGCTTCACGCAGCCGCTCTTCGCGCTTGATCGGGTCAACCATGTTGACATGGTAGGGCGGTGACCGTAGCCTGTCGATAGGTCAATAATATTGACGGTTATCCATGAACGCGAAACCACCCGCTGCTCAGCTGTCCAGCCGCGTCGCCAACCTGCACGCCTCCCCGATCCGCGAGATCCTCTCGGTCATCGACCGGCCGGGCATGGTTTCGTTTGCCGGCGGCCTGCCCGCGGCGGAAACGTTTCCGGCCCTGAGCCTGGAAACGGTGCCGCAGCAATGGCTGCAATACGGCGCCACCGAGGGCGAGCCCGCCCTGCGTGAGCGCGTCGCCGCGGACCTCAATGCGCTCGGCCTGCAGTGCACATCGGAGCAGGTGCTGATCCTGTCCGGCTCGCAGCAGGGCATCGACCTGGTGGCCAAGCTGTTCATCGATCCGGGCACCCCGGTGGCGCTGGAGTCGCCAACCTACCTGGCGGCCCTGCAGGTGTTCCGCTATTTCGGCGCGCGCTTCGTCACGCTCGATCCGGATCGGCCCGGTGCCGGCTTGCCGGCGGATGCGCCATCGGCCCTGGTCTACGCCATCCCCACGTTCCAGAATCCCACCGGCCGCTGCTACTCCACGGCACAGCGCAAAGCATTGGCACAAGCCTGCGACGATTCCGGCGTGCCCCTGTTCGAGGACGATCCCTATCGCGATCTGGTCTACGACGTCTGCGACCGCACCCCGGTCTGCGCCCGGCTGAAGCGTGCTTCATGGATCTACCAGGGCTCGTTCTCGAAGAGCCTGGCACCAGGCCTGCGGCTCGGCTACCTGGTGGCCTCGCCGGACCTGCTGCCCTACCTGACCCGCCTCAAGCAGGCCGCCGACCTGCACAGCAACCGCGTCAGCCAGTGGATCGTGCTGAACCAGTTGCAGGATACGGCGCGACAGGAGCGGCTGGCACGCGTGGTCGAGGTCTACCGGCGCAAGCGCGACAACTTCGCCAAGGGCTTGCAGCGTCATCTCGGTGAAGCGGCAACTTGGGAAATGCCGCCGGGCGGCCTCTTCTTCTGGCTCAAGCTGAAGCAGCACATTGATACGCGTGCCTTGTTGCCCGAGGCGATCCGGCGCGGCGTCGCCTTCATGCCGGGCGAGCCGTTCTTTCCGGACGATCCGCAAAGCTGCGGCGC
>FTIF01000047.1_pt1 | contig 14916 bp, 13 predicted proteins | sample 1658001 | NCBI WGS metagenome assembly FTIF01 (sample SAMEA3914789, study PRJEB12502) | metagenome | biome: forest; material: soil | place: Canada | collected 2011-07-03 | depth 0.3 m | reverse complement strand
CCGCCGCCGGCACCGCCGCTGTCGTCGACGCGCGACTTGCGCTGTGCCAGGGTGGCGTTGAACTGGCCGCCCCAGCGTTTGCGCGGATCGCGGTAGTCGACACCGAGCACCGCCTTGGGCGGGTCGATGCTGTTGAGCGGCGCGCGATCCTGCAGGTTGTCGCCGCGGGTATAGGCCAGTGCCGCGTGCACGCCGAAGCCGCGCAGCGCCTGGAAGGCATAGGCGCCGCGCAGGTCGGCGCCGTAGATGCGCACCGCGCTGAAATTCTGCGACTGAAAGGTCAGCAGGCCGGTATCGGGGTTGGTGCCGAGGCTGACGAAGGGCTCGATGAAGTCCCGATAGCGGCTGTAGTAGGCCGAGGCGCTGGCGCTGGCGCCGCCGTCCTCGTAACGCAGGCCGGCCTCCACCCCGTCGCTCTTCTCGGGTTTCAGATGTGCATTGGGGATGGCGGTATAGCCGAACTGCAGATTGGTGAAGCCGACGTTGACGTTGTCGTACGGCGGCGCGCGGAAGCCGTGGGCATATTGCGCGTAGGCCGTCCAGGCGCGGGCGATGTCGTAGGTCAAACCCAGCTTGGGCGAGACCGCGCTGTGGGTGATGCCGACCGGGGCGGAGTCGCCGCTGGCCTGGCTGTAGCTGGCGTCGTTGTGCGGGCTGAGGCGGTAGTAGTCGTAACGCACCGCCGGAATCAGGGTCAGGCGCTCGCCGATGGCGATCTCGTCCTGCACATAAGCACCGCCCTGCAAGGTCAGGCTCACCGGGAAGTCGCGCGCCGGGAAGGTATCCGGCGAGACCTTCTTGGTGCTGACGCCGGTGAGCTGGTTGGTCTGCAGGCCGTCGCGCATTTCGCTGGTGCGGCCGGCCTTGAAGTCCAGGCCATAGGTCAGCAGGTGATGAGCGGCGCCGGTGGCGAAGCTGCTGCTCAAGGTGCTGTTGAGGCCGACCACGTCCTGCTTGAAACTGAAATTACGCTGGATCAGCAGGGGCGTGGCCGGGCCGCCGATGGTCTGATCCCGCGTTTCCACCGTGGCCTGCCGGGTCAAGCTGTCGCTGCCGTAGAGCCGCAGCACGGCGCTGTCGTACCAGCCGCCGTTGCGCAGCTCGGCCTCGCCGCTCAGGCGCAGCGCACGCTGCGTGTCGTCACCGTCCTGGGTCTTGGTGTTGATGATGTAGAAGCCGGGCGGCGCGCCGATGGAAGCGCTGAGATCGCGGCTGCCGATGCTGCTCAGCACATTGGTGTCGCTGCCGCCCTGGGTGCCGCTGAAGATCAGGCGGTAAGTCGCGTCCTGGCGATTGAACACGCCCTTGGCCAGAAAGTTGTTGTCGTAGTAATTCTGCGGATTGGGCTGGGTGCGGGCCTGGTCCCGCTTGCCGATGTCGCCACGGTTGTCCAGCTCCTGACCGTCGCGCCGGTTGAACAGCAGCATCCCGGCATTAGCCTGGCTGCCGAAGGCGCCGAGCACGGTTTCCGCCGCGCTGTTGTCGACGCTGTTGCACCCCGCCTTGCCCAGCGCCTGCCAGGGCTTGCCGGGATTGAGATAATCCTGCGGGTCCTTGGTGGTGAGGCTGACCACGCCGCCGATGGCATCCGAGCCGTACAGGGCTGAAGCCGAACCGCGCAGGATTTCCATCCGCTTCACCAGCTCCGGATCGACCAGGTTGCGGCTGGCATCGGAGAAGTCGCCGATGGTGAAGGTGTCGGACACCGGAATGCCATCGACCAGTTCCAGCACGCGGTTGCCGCCGATGCCGCGGGTGGTGAAGCCGTTGGAGCCGAAACGCGTGGCATCGCGGCTCACCGACAGGTCCGGCTCATAGCGAACCAGGTCCTGGATGTTCTGCGCCAGCTGCTCCTCGATCTGCTGCTGATCGATGACGGTGACCATGCCCGCCGTCTCGCGCGCCGTATGCGGCGTGCGCGCGGCGACCACGTTGACGGTGCCGAGCACCGGCTCGCTTGCCGGTGCAGCCGCTTCCTGCGCCATGGCGCCGCAACTCGCACCGAGCCCCAGCGCAAAGACCCCCGGCGCAAAGACCGACTTCCCCAGCGTGCTGATGTGCCGCATGAATCTCCCTCCCGGCAAGGCCGGAGCAATCGTTGTGTTCCGATTGCCCTTGCTGGCTGCCGCGAGGTGGCTGGCTAGGCGTACGAATGAGCTGCCATATCCGAGGAATACAGCACTGGGTTTAAATAATAATGATTATTATTTACAAGTCAATCGGGCAGCGCCCCGACGGCTCCGGCAGAAGGTCTTCGCAACAAGCAGGCGCACATGAAAAAGGCAGCGCGAAGGGCATTCGCGCCGCCTGTTGTTGTGCCTCGCCCGTCGCGTTACCTGCGACGGTGCGGAAAAAACGGATATGCAGCGATTCCTACAAGGCGTCCTTGCCGGTCTGCCCGGTGCGGATGCGGATGGCCTGGTCCAGGGTATAGACGAAGATCTTGCCGTCGCCGATCTTGCCGGTGTGGGCGGCCTTGCTGATGACATCGACGGCGGCTTCGCTGCGCTCGTCCTCGATGGCGATCTCCAGCTTGATCTTGGGCAGGAAGTCGACCACGTACTCGGCGCCACGGTACAACTCGGTGTGGCCCTTCTGGCGGCCGAAGCCCTTGACCTCGGTGACGGTGATGCCGGATACGCCCAACTCGGACAGCGCTTCGCGCACATCGTCGAGCTTGAAGGGTTTGATAACGGCGACGATCAGTTTCATGTCGATGTCCTTGCTCGATAAGGCGGACTTCGATTCTACCCCAGGCGCAGGCACATCAAGAGACGCGCGACATGAAACTTCGCATTTGCCCCACGATGGTGCGCACCATCGTGGGGCCGAGTCGAAAATTTCTAGGGCTTTGCCGGCAGCAGGAAGCCGAACTTGTCGAACACCGCCCGCGCCTCGGGCGAACGCAGGAATGCGATGTAGGCCTTGGCCAGCGGATTGGCCGCACCCTTGGCAGTGATCACCGCGCCCTGCTCCAGCACCGGGTACTGGTCCTCGGCGATGCGGTAATACTTGCCAGTTCCCACTACCTTCGGCGACAGCACGAAGGACAGCGCGACGATGCCGGCATCGACGTTGCCGCTCTGCACGAACTGCGCGGTCTGCGCAATGTTCTCGCCGCTGACCAGCTTGGGCTGCGCCTGATCCCACACGCCCGCGCTCTGCAACGCCGCCTTCGCCGCACGGCCGTAAGGCGCCACTTCCGGATTGGCGATGGCGAATTTCTTCACCGCATCGCTGTTCAGCACCGCCAGGCCCTTGCTGACATCCACCGCCGGGTTGGTGCTCCACAGCACAATGTGGCCAGTAGCATAGAGAGTCAGCGAAGCCTCGTCGGCCAGGCCGGATTTGACCAATTCGCGCGGGTAAGACATGTCGGCGGAGAGGAACACGTCGAACGGCGCGCCGTTCTTGATCTGCGCCAGGAAGTTGCCGGAAGAGCCGGTGGTGGACTTGAGATCGGCGTCGGGATGGCTCTTCTTGAACGCCGCGTTGAGATCGTCCAGGCACAGCGTCAGATCGGCGGCGGCAGCAATGGTCAGGGTGGCGGGGGGCTCGGCGGCGTGCGCCGCTCCCATGCAGAACAGGCCGGCAAGCACCAGCAGAATTTTTTTCATGAGGTTGTCCAGGAGGTCCAGTCAAACGTTATGTTTGCCTGAATATATCGCATCCCGGAAACGCCGGCGCGCGCCGCAAATATTTCTAGGTTTTGACTTTGATCCGGCGACGCGGCTTGCGCGCCTGCTGCGCGAACAGCGGCAGGTGCGCGTCCACCACCTGCGCCACGCTCTGCTCCATGCGCCGGAACGCCTGCAGCAAGGCCAGCCCTTCCGGCGTGACCTCGGCACCGCCGCCGCCGCTGCCGCCCTTGGCGGACTTGACCAGCGGCGACTCGAAACAGCTGTTCATCGTCTCCACCAGCATCCAGGCGCGGCGATAGGACATGTCCAGGGTCTTGGCAGCAGCAGAGATGGAGCCGGCGCGCTGGATCACCTCCAGCAGCTCGGCCTTGCCCGGGCCGAAGGCGATGTCCTCGTCCAGCAGCAGACGCAGGCGCACGTGGCTGCGCAGGCTCATGCGGGCGACGCCGCCGGGAGGATCGGGTTCATGGCCGACAGCCTACATCAAGCCGACCGCTGGCGAGACTCCCCCACCTCTTCCGCACAAGCCGGCAACGCTTCCGGCCCTTCAGACCGCCTGGACCTGCAGGGAATCGCAGTGATCGAGCAGGCGCTCGGCCGCGTTGAGCAGACGCTCCTGCGCCGCCAGCAACTCGCGCACCTTCGGATTGAACTGGGCGGAATGCTCGAACAGATGACCGGCCTTGCCGCTGGACGCGATCCGCTGCACGCAGTCCGCTACCAGACTGTTCCTGTGAACGAACTTCTCGAAACTCATCGTTGTGCCCCCGGTTGGATAGGAATTCCGTTCCACACGATGTCCTGAGGGTAGAAGCGCAAGAAGCAGGCCACGCTGACGAAATGCGGTCACCGGCTGATCCGCATGGGCAAAAAAAACGACGAGCCTTAGTACAATTCCCATCAACATCTGCTCGGGGGAGTATCGGGAAATGGCCGCGAACGACAAGGAAATCCAGCGCATCGAAAGCGTCGGCTGGCTGCGCGCCGCCGTGCTCGGCGCCAACGACGGCATCGTCTCGACTTCCTGCCTGGTGCTCGGCGTCGCCGCTTCCAACACCACCCATCACAACATCCTGGTCGCCGGGATCGCCGGCCTGGTGTCGGGCGCCATGTCGATGGCCACCGGCGAATACGTCTCGGTGCACTCCCAGGCCGACACCGAAGCCGCCGCACTGGAACTGGAGCGCGTGGAGCTAAAGAAAGACCCGGGCAGCGAACAGCGCGAATTGACCGCGATTTATGTCGCCCGCGGCCTCGACCCCGCGCTGGCCGCGCAGGTCGCCACGCAACTGATCGCCCGCGATCCGCTAGGCGCCTATGCGCGCGACGAACTGGGCCTGAGCGAAGCGCTCAGCGCCCGCCCCCTGCAGGCGGCCCTGGCCTCGGCCTGTAGCTTCTCCACCGGAGCGGCGATGCCGCTGCTGGTAGTGACCCTGGCTTCCCCGGCAAACCTGATCCCGCTGGTCTCCGGCGCCTCGCTGCTGTTCCTCGCCTTCCTCGGCGGATTGGCGGCCCATGTCGGCGGCGCCAGCGTGCGCAAGGGCGTGGTCCGCGTCGCCTTCTGGAGCGCCCTGGCCATGGCCGTGACCGCGGGGATCGGCGCGCTGGTCGGCACCCTGAGCTGAAGCCAGGCAAGGCGCGGCACCTTGCCTGCTTCTTGGGCCTACTTCTTGTAGGCCTCTTCGATATTCGGCGCGAAGAAGTCCATCCCCTCCGGCGCCGAGGCACAGGTTTCGTCCCAATAGGCGTTGGCCGCCTGGATCTTGCCGGCGTCGTTGAGAACGAAGCGGTCCACGATGTGCAGGTCCAGCCCCTGATTCAGATGCGGCATCCGCACCTGCATGGTGAAATCGAGGATGCCCTCGTTGGCGCAGGCGACGATGCGGTTGACCTTCGGGATCAGCTGGCGCGCGCTGTCCTGATGAGCGAAATCCCAGAACGCGGCAACGCCCTCATGACCGACGAAAGCCGGCGTGCCCACGGGATCGCACCAGCTGGCATCCGCGGCGAAGATCGACAGCAGCAGCTGCTTGTCGCCGCTGGCCCAGGCCTCGACGTATTTCTGTAAAACGACGCGCACTTCTGCGGGCGTAACGGCCATGGCGGATACTCCTCTGGTTGATGAAGAATGCGGCATGGTAGAGTACGGCGCCGCAACGCCACTCCCTTACTCGGACTAGAAGCCGTGGCAATCGCCGGCCGCGTATCCGCTGACGCAAAACGGCGTTACTGCCCCGCCGTCTCGCCGAATCCCGCCACCCGGTTGCGGCCGCCGCGCTTGGCGTCGTACAGCGCCCCATCGACCTCATGCACCAACGCCCATACCGTTTCATTGGAATGCGGCACGCGCGAGGAATAGCCGACGGAGATGGTGACGCCCATATCGCCGCTTTCGACCTTGCGGCGCATGATTTCGGCCACTTCGCGGGCGATATGCATTTCGGCGCCGGGCAGCACCGCGACGAACTCGTCGCCGCCGAAGCGCGCCACGAGGTCCTCGGCGCGGCGCAGGCAAGCCGTCAGCACCTGGGTCAGCCGCTTCAACACCTCGTCGCCGGCGAGGTGTCCGTGCTGGTCGTTGTATTCCTTGAAGCGGTCGGCATCGATCACCAGCACCGACACTGGCCGGCCCTGCTCGGCGCAGCGCGCCCAGACTTCGCTGAGATAGTCGTTGAGGCGACGGCGATTGGGGATTTCGGTAAGGCCGTCGAGGTGGGCCATCTTGTCGAGGCGGCGGTTGGCCGCCTCCAGCTCGAGCGTGCGCGTCCGCACCTCTTCCTCCAGCCTGAACTTCTCCAGCGCCAGCCGGCGGGTGCGCAGCCGCGCCGCCAGCAGGCCGCCGAACAAGGCGGTGACGCCGATCAGCAGCAGCTCCAGCAGACGCCCCCTGGAGGTGCTGAACCAGGGCTCCTGCACCGTGAAACGGTACGGCGCAATCTCGCTGATATTGCCGAAGCTGTCCCTGGCGCGCGCCTCGAAGCGGTATTCCCCCGGCGGCAGGCGGCGGTAGGTGTAGGTACGCGATTCGGACCACTCGCCGAAACGCTGGTCGAAGCCGTCCAGATGCACCTGGTAGCGCACCTCGCCGCTGCTGCGGTAATCCGGCAGCGCGATACGGAAGCGCAGCGCCATTTGCTGCTGGGCGTAAGCCAGCGGTGTGGCCGGATTCAGCGGCAGCTTCTCCGCCTGGTCATTGGCGTCGAGATGCTCCACCGCACGCAGGCTCAATATGGGGCTGGAACTGGCGGTGGCGGGCGCGGCATCATGGCGCAGCACCTCGCCGTCGGCGGCGAACAGGACCGTATCGCGCCCCTCGAAGCTGTGCGCCTCCACCGAGCCGCGCAGGATGCTGCCGATGGCCTCGCGCTGCCAGCTGCCGCCGGCGGCGCGCAGATAGACATGGCTGTAACTGTAGGCCCATTGATCGCCGTTCGGCGCCAGCGCCAGGCTCAGCTCCTCGTCCTTCTGGCGCAAGGCTTCCAGGCCATCCAGTTCGCTGCGCTCGAAGCGGCCGCCGCTCCAGCGATAAATGCCGGCGGCAGTGGCGGCGAGCGGCACGCCATCGGCCAGGGTGGTGACGGTCGCGGCAGCCAGCCGGCCATAGCCGATGCCCTCGGACGCACCGAAGCCCTGCAGCTCGACGATGCGCGAAGCGTCGTCCGCCAGCTTGATGCGATGCACGCCGCCGCGGTCCGAACCGACCAGCAACTCGCGCGGGCCCAGCTCGACCAGGCTGCCGATGCGCGAGGTCTCGAGATCGGCGGCGCTGAACTTAAGGCGCCACTGGCCACCTTCGCGGCGCAGTAGCGCCAGGCCGGTCTCAGTGCCGACATAGATCAGGTCCGGATCGAGGCGGGAACGACGCAGCAGAAACGGCGCCACGGGCATGTCGAACAGGTTGCGGGCCTGATCGCTCTGCACCAGCTTGATGTTGTAGGACTCGGCCAGCAGTGCGCTGCGCTCGTCCAGCGGCAGCAGGTCCCAGGCCTCGAAGTCGGTCCAGCCGAGGCGGCGGAATGCGGGTACGGCACCGTCCGCGCCGATTGCCTCATAGACGCCGGCATCCGTCAGGGCGAACCAGCGCGAGCCCCATTGCGCGAAGCGGTGCAGGCCGCCGTTGAGACCGGTCTCGGGGCGGATCACGCTCCAGGAAGTCGGCCAGGCGACGTGAAACACGGCCAGATTGCTGAGCGTGAGCAGGCCGCCGTCGGCGGCCTGGACGATGCCTTCGAGCGCGCTGTCGTCGACGCGGAAACTGTGCACGCGATGGCTGGCCGGATCGAGCAGATGCAAGCGGCCGTCCTCGCCCGCCAGGGCGATGCTGCCGTCGCCGAGCTCGCGCCCCATCATCATGAACGACGAAGGCGGAAAGCCGGCCGGCATGGCGTAATCGCTGACGCGGCCGTCGAGGAACTCACGCCAGCGCCCGTCGCGCGCCAGCGTCAGCAGGCCGCCGTCCGGCAGGCGCAGGAACTGGTAGATCAGGTCGTTCAACGATTCACTGCCGGGAATGGTTTGCCATTCGCCGTCGCGCAGCCGCTTCAGACCCTGCTCGCGGAACTGCACCACCACCTCGCCCTGGTACTGGACGATGGTGCCGTAGTGCGCCGGGTAGCGCCACATCCGCACCGCCTGGGTCTCCGGCACGTACTGGAACAGCTGCGACAAGGCCATGAAGAACACGCCCTGCGGCGTGATCAGGACGTTCCAGACATCGGCGAAGCTCTCGCCTTGCAGTTGATCGCGGTAGAGCGCGCTGAGATCATGGAAGCGCTCCGCTCCCGTAGCGTCGCGCTCCAGGTAACCGAACAGGCCATAACCGCCGACATAGATGCGACCATGCCCGTCGGGAGCGAGCGAGCGGGCGATGTCGCCGTTGGGCAGGCGGATCAGCTGCCAGCGCACGCCGTCGAAAGTCATCACGCCGTCGGTTCCGGCGACGTAGATCACCCCGCTGGCGTCCTGGGCCAGGTCGAAGTTCTGCGGGTAGACCTCGATGTTCGGCGCAAAACGGGTGATCGGCGGGCTGCCAGCCGGCGCCGCGCAGGCCCCCGCCGCCGTCAGCAGCAACAGGCACGACAGCGCAGCGTTGCAGCGCCGCGAGCCCGTGGCGCGGACGTCCCTGTCCGCCCGGGCGCGGCGCCACCGGTGCAGGCGGCACAGCCGGACAGCGAACATCGATCCCCTTCTTGTATATTCTGCGGCCCGCCGCTGGCGGGACCTCGGTAGTATGGCCCAGCCTAGCCGCCGGGGCAGGTGCAGGCAACAGGCCGAAAGCCTTGAATCGCATGGCTTTGCGCCCAAAATGAGTACTGCATCACGTTACCCACCATCAATTAGAAGCCCATGACGACTGAAACACGCGAATTCCAGGCCGAAACCCGCCAGGTGCTGCGCCTGGTAATCCATTCCCTTTACTCGCACAAGGAAATCTTCCTGCGCGAGCTGATCTCCAATGCTTCCGACGCCTGCGAAAAGCTGCGCTTCGAGGCCCTGGCCAGACCCGAGCTGCTGGGCGGCGACACGCTGCGCATCGAACTGATCCCGGACGCCGCCGGCGGCACCCTGACCATCAAGGACAACGGCATCGGCATGAGCCGCGACGAGGTGATCGAAAACCTCGGCACCATCGCCCGCTCCGGCACCAAAAAATTCCTCGAGGCCCTCAGCGGCAACGAGGCCAAGGACACCCAGCTGATCGGCCAGTTCGGCGTCGGCTTCTATTCCGCCTTCATCGTCGCCGAGCGGGTCAGCGTGCTGACCAAGCGCACCGATAGCGAGGGTGTGCGCTGGGACTCAGACGGCGAAGGCGCCTACGACATCCAGCCGCACCACAAGGCCGACCGCGGCACCGAGGTGATCCTGCACCTGCGCCAGGAGGACAAGGAATTCCTGCAGCCGGAGCGGCTGCGCCACCTGGTGCAGAAGTACTCCGACCACCTCGGCCTGCCCATCGTGCTCAACCACGACGGCAAGGAAGAGACCCTGAACCAAGCCCGCGCCTTCTGGACCCGCCCCAAGTCCGAGTTGAAGGACGAGGACTACCAGGCCTTCTACAAGCACCTCAGCCACGACTGGGAAGACGCCCGCGCCTGGGCCCACCACAAGGTCGAAGGCAACCTCGAATACACCTCCCTGCTCTATCTGCCCAAGCGAGCGCCGATGGACCTGTACGAGCGCGATCCTACGCACGGCGTGCAGCTCTATGTGAAACGCGTCTTCATCATGGACAAGGCCGCCGAGCTGCTGCCGCCCTGGCTGCGCTTCATGCGCGGCCTGGTGGACAGCGCCGACCTGCCGCTCAACGTGTCGCGCGAGCTGCTGCAAAACAACCGCACGGTGGAAAAGATCCACGCCGCCTTGGTCAAGCGCTCGCTCGACCTGCTGGAAGATCTCGCCGCGAACAAGCCGGAGGAGTACGCCGAATTCTGGAAGGCCTTCGGCAGCGTGCTGAAGGAAGGCGTCATCGACGACGAGGGGCAGAAGGAGCGCATTGCCAAACTGCTGCGCTTCCAGTCCACCACTACCGACGCCGAAACCAACACCTCGCTGGCCGATTACATCGCCCGCATGAAGCCGGAGCAGAAGGCGATCTATTTCCTCACCGCCGACAGCCTCTCCGCCGCGCGCAACAGCCCGCATCTCGAAGGCTTCCGCGCCAAGGGCTATGAAGTGTTGCTGCTGACCGACCGCGTCGACGAATGGGTCACCAGCCATCTGCGCGAGTTCGAGGGCAAGAAGCTGGACAGCGTGGCCAGCGCCGCCGCCGACGTGGAGTCGGTGATCGACACACCGGAAAAGGCCGCCGCCGAATCGGCCTACAAGGACACTCTGGAACGCCTGCAGAAAGCCCTGCCCGGCAAGATCAGCGCGGCGAAGATTTCCAGCCGCCTGACCGAGTCGCCCGCCTGCCTCGTTGCCGGCGAGAACGACATCTCGCTGCGCATGGCGCGCATGCTGAAGCAGGCGGGCCAGGCCAATCCCTTCGCCACCTTGCCGATCCTCGAGCTGAATGCGCAGCATCCGCTGGTACAGCGCCTCAAGGACGCCGCCGACGATGCCGCCTTCTCCGACCTCGCCCACTTGCTGCACGACCAGGCGGTGCTGGCCGAAGGCGGCCAGCTGGAAGACCCGGCGGCCTTCGTCAAACAGATCAACAAACTGATGCTGGAAGGACTGGGCAGCAAGCCGAAGATCCTGCTGGGCTGAGCACGCATTACCGGTGCGAACCCTCGGTTAGACTGATGGTCCGCACCGGCGCTCTCCGAGGTTCCGCATGCAAGCCTACGCCCGCAGGCTGTTCATCATCGCCGCCCTGTTCAACTGCGTCGTCGCCGCCGGGTTGATAGCGTTGCGCCGGCCGCTCCTGCCCCTGCTCGGACTCGATCCCGTGGAAGGCAGCAATGTAGTCTTCGCCGACATCTCCGGCGTGATGATTGCCGTCTTCGCTTACGCCTACTGGCGCGTGGCGCAGGACGCCGTGCGCTACCGCCCGTACATCGAGCTGAGTGTGATCGGCAAGCTGCTGGTGGTGCTGACGGTGACCCTGTGCTGGATCGGTGGCCATGCCAGCTGGCAGCTGGTGGCACTCGGCGGCTCGGACCTGGTGTTCACCTGGCTGTTCATCGACTACCTGCGCCGCAATCGCATGCCTGCAGATACTTGAGCGCCAAACAGTGCGCCGGGTAAGCTCGCGCCATGACCAACACCCCCTACAACCGCATCGCCGGCCAGAGCCTGGAGCGCATCTCCGCCCTCAGCGACGGCGTCTTCGCCGTGGCCATGACCCTGCTGGTGCTGGACCTGCACCCTCCCGCGGCGGAAGCCATCCACTCCGAAGGCGATTTGCAGCAGAAGCTGCTGCCGTTGCTGCCGCGCCTGCTGGCCTATCTGATGAGCTTCCTCACCCTCGGCATCTTCTGGGTGGGCCAGCAGACCCAGCTCAACCATTTCGAGCGCGCCAACCGCAACCTGGCCTGGATTCACCTCGGCTTCCTCTTTGCCGTGACACTGCTGCCCTTCACCACCTCGCTGCTGGCGGAATTCATCGAGCTGCGCACGCCGCTGGTGCTGTACTGGCTCAACGTGGTGCTGCTGGGCGCAATGCTCGCCGGCAGCTGGCTCTACGCCAGCCGCTTTGGACTAGTGAAGAAAGATGCGCCCGCCGACATGAACCGCATGGTGCTGGGCCGCATCGCGGTGGCGCAATCGATGTACGCCTTCGCCATGCTGCTATGCCTGTTCAGCACATATCTCAGCATCGGCTTCATCGTGCTGATCCAGCTCAACTACGCCATCGCGCCGCGCACCAGCAAGCTGCTGCGCTATTGATTCAATCCAGCATCAAGGTAAATACCTGTCATCCTGAGCGCCGCCATGAATATTCCGGTGCGCGCAGTGCTGCGCAAGTAAGGCACTCCCCACGAAGACCTGGGCCTTGACCATCCCAAGTGGACCGACGAGCAGTTGCTCGACTTCATGCTCGCCCACCCGATCCTGATCAACCGGCCAATCGTGATGCCGCCATTGGGCACGCGCCTGTGCCGTCCTTCCGAGACCGTGCTGGAAATCCTGCCGCGGCCGTAAGGCAACGCCTGGGCCGCCGACGCCCAGACAGTGAGGTCATGCCGCTCCATCCCGGCGCCCGATTCCGCGGCGGCTCCATCCGCCGGAGTTTGCTGCGGGTATATTAGTTATGCTAATTTGTTAATCATATTAATTAATTTAGCCATGCACCGAGCCCGCCCATGACCGGCCTTGAACTGCGCAAACCTACTCAGGCATCCCGGGCCGGGCGTCCACCGCGCGTCGATGCGAAAAGCATCGTCGACGCCGCCATCGCCATCGGCCTGTCGCGTGTCACCATCAAGGAAGTGGCCGAGCGCCTGGGCGTGACGGCGCCGGCACTGTACCGGCATGTCCGGAACCGCGACGAGATCGTCAAGCTGGCAGCAATCGAGCTGGCGCTCAACCGCACCCAAGCGAGCGGCAACGGCGTCAACCATCACTGGTCGGACCTGGTCAAAGGCTGCGCCCACGGCATGGTCGAGCTGTTTGTCGCCGAGCCACAGCTGATCTGCGAAGTCATGAACGGCACCCTCGGGCCGGACGGCGAGATGGATTTCGTCGAGCAATTCCTTGCCGCCATGGCCGCGCACGGCTTCGGCCCTGCCGAAAGCATCCGCATCCATCACGCGGTGGCGATGCTCGCCATCGGCGCCGCGGTGAGCGCCACCGCCATGAAGTCCGGCTATGCCGGCGGCCTGTCGCACGAAGAATCTATCCGCAAGGCCCTGGCCCGGCGCCCTCGCAACGCGCTGCCGCTGATCCGCAGCGCCCTGCCCACCTATCTCCACATCGATCCGCAGCAGTGGCGCGAATCGCTCGACGCCCTGGTCGCCAGCATCGCCGCCCGCCGTGGCGAAGCAGTGCCGGACACCCAGAGCGGCAGCCAGGGCGCAGGTATGGCAGTCATCAAAGCGGAACCAGGCAAGGCATCGCCGGCTGCACGCAAATCAGCAAGGGAGCGCACCGGCAAAAAGCGGCACCAGACGTAAACACAAATACAAGCAAATATAAGGAGGAGTCACCCATGACATCGCTACTGATCCACGCATCGCTGGGACTGTTGACCGTCATCTTGTTTTTCCGCTTCAACGCCTACCTGTACAAGCCGGGCTGGAAGGGAACCGGCGTCTCCGCCATCGAGGCCGTGTACTACCTCCTTGCCATCGGCTCGGTCTGCATCGGCTGGTACTTCAATATCAAATACGTCTTCGCCTACCCGGCGGAAGCGGGCTGGATCCATTACACCAAGATGCTGTTCACCAATCCGGCCGCCGGGTCGGGCGCGCAAGACCTGCTCACCGCCAACGTCTTTCTGTTCCCGCTGTGGACCATCATCGACGGCCCGCGGCGCGGCATGAAGCAGACCTGGCTCTACTTCGTCATCAGCCTGTTCACCAGCTTCGGCTTCGCCATGGGCCTGTACCTGGCGGCGCAGGAGCGGCAGGTGCGCTGGCTCAAATCCGGGCAGTAAGCGCCAACCAGGAGAACCCGCCATGGCCGACGCCCCGGCTGTCACCGCCCTCAAGCCAATCCCGAGGGTTCCCGGCCTGCCCCTGCTCGGCAGCCTGCTGTCCCTCACCGGCAACCCGGTGCGCTTCTTCGTCGAGTGCTACCGCAGATTCGGCCCGGTCTGCGACATCCGGGTGCTGAACCAGCGCTACCTCCTGCTCGGCGGCGTGGAGGCCGCCAACCTGCTCGGCTCTCGGCTCGGCAAGGACTGCCTGCGCTCGCGCCAGTTCTGGGAAGGCCTGCTCACCGAGTACGGCGCCGGCCGCGCCCTGGTCAGCGAGGACGGCGAATCGCACAAGGAACTGCGCGACATCATGCGCCGCGGCTACTCCAGGGAGTCGATCAGGGGGCGCTACGACGAGTTCGTGCGCATCCTCGACGAGGTCTACGCGCGCGACTGGAAACCCGGCGCGCGCGTGCCGGTGGTGCAGGCCATGCAGTACATGGCGGTGGGCACCCTGGGCCCGTTCCTGACCGGCGCCACGCCGGTCGAGTACATCCGCGACATTCGCATCGCCATCCTCTACATCCTCAACGTGCTGGTCACGCGCCAGCGGCCGCGCTTCTTCCTGTGGGCGCCGGAATACCGGCGCGCGCGCGCCCGGGTGGTCGAACTGGGCCACAGCATGATCGCCGAGGCGCGCAAGCGCGTCGGCACGGTCAGGGACGAGGACCGGAACCTGATCGACGACATCATGGCCGCGCATGTGCGTGATCCCAAGGTGTTGCCCACCAACGATCTGATCGTCGCCGTCACCGGCCCCTACGTCGCTGGCCTGGACACGGTCGCGAATACCACCGCCGTCACCGTCTACATGGTGCTCAAGCACCCCGAAGTCCTCGCACGCATCCAGAAAGAAGTGGACACGCTGTTCGATGCCGGCCCGATCGAGGAAGAGCAGTTGCTGAACCGCCTGCCGGCGCTCAACGGCGCCATCATGGAAAGCATGCGCCTGTACCCGATCGCCGTGGCACAGATCCGCACCGTGGTGCAGGACTTCGAGTTCCAGGGCTACCCCATCTGCAAGGGCGACATGCTCTACGTCAGCGCCGTGGTGCCGCACTTCATGGACGAGTACTACCCGGACGCCGCGAAGTTCGACATCGACCGCTACGAGAAACCGCGCGCCGAGCACATGCAGCCGGGCGCCTATTCGCCCTATGGTCGCGGGCCGCACACCTGCCTCGGCAAGAGCCT
>FTIF01349075.1_pt1 | contig 14920 bp, 12 predicted proteins | sample 1658001 | NCBI WGS metagenome assembly FTIF01 (sample SAMEA3914789, study PRJEB12502) | metagenome | biome: forest; material: soil | place: Canada | collected 2011-07-03 | depth 0.3 m | reverse complement strand
GGCGGGATCGAACCGCCGACCTCAGCATTATGAGTGCCGCGCTCTAACCGTCTGAGCTACCTAGCCACTGAGGGCCGCAAAGTTTATAGAAAGCGGGGGTTTGAGTCGAGTTTTTGCGTGCTTTTCGGGTTTGAAGGCTTGTTTTTATGTTTGCCCGAAATGACGGGTTGCACACGGGAGTGCACGAGTTCCGGCTTTCACCCTGCGGCTGGTTCGAATAAGCGGACGAATGGTGGAGCCGCAAGGAGTTGAACCTCAATCTCGACGATGCCTTGTCGCGCTCTGCCTTTGAGCTACAGCCCCATTCGCATGTTTCGCCTGACCGGTGCAATTTACGTCACGCAGGCTTGCTGGGAGCTGAACGGCTTTTACCCGCCCTGTCCCGGCTGTGCCGACCACCCCGGTGCGGGCGCCCGATGCAGGCGGCTCTGCGGAATCAGCTGGCGCATGCGCCGGGCGAAGCTGCGCAGACAGACTTCGTTCTCGCTCAGCGGGCCGACGGTATAACTGCTGGAGGCCATGCCGGCCTGCACCCGCTCGATCAGGGCCTTGTCCTCCAGATTCACCTGCCGGTTGATGCGCCAGTTGAGATAACGCGCGGCACGCATCTCGCGGCGGCTGTCCGGATGCACATAGGCGATTTCACGGATCAGGGTCTCGGTGGGCGACACCGGCAGGAACTGCATGAAATCGATCTGGTCCGGATAGAGGTCGAACGCCACATTCGGCCACAGCTTGAAGTAGGCCCACAGGCGCTGCCGCTCCGGCGGCAGCTGTTCGACCCGCGGCAGGAAACGCTGGTAAAGACGCTCTGACCAATTGCTCGACGGCGCATCGAGCAGGCCGCCCCACATCTTGTCGACCCAGGGCTGCGCCTCGATGCCGTAGCCCTTGCCGAACAGTCGCGTCAAGCCGGGATGGGCGATGTTGATATGCAGGCCATCGGAGTAGTTGTCGGCGACGTTCTTCCAGTTGACCTGGCGCGGCCGCAACGTGACGCGCCCCTGCGGCACCAGTTCTTCCATGCGATAGGCGGCAAGCTCGTTGGCATAGGGCGCCATCATCTCGCGCACGCTGGGCTGCCCAGGTTCCAGGCGCACGAAGACGAAGCCCATGTAGACCTCGTGCTCCAACGGCGCCAAGCCGTGCTGCTGCAGGTCGAGGCCGGGGAAGGCCTTGAGTTGCGGCACGGCCACCAGGCGTCCATCCAGCGCATAGGTCCAGCGATGATAGGGACAGCTGATGCGCGCACCGCAGTTGCCGTTGTTACCGTCGAGCAGGCGCGAGGCGCGGTGGCGGCAGACGTTGTGGAAGCTGCGCACCTCACCGTCTTCACCGCGCACCGCCAGCAGCGATTCGCCGAGAAAATCGAGTGTGTGGTAATCGCCGGCCTTGGGGATGTCGTTCAGATGGCACAGCAACTGCCAACTGCCGCGGAACACGGCCCGCTTCTCCGCCTCGAAGAAATCGGCGTCGTGATAGATCCATGCCGGCAGGCTCGACGCATCCTCGTCGGCCCGCGACAGTGGCGGCGGCTCAGGGCGCAGAACACTGCTCATCAGGGCATCCTCGCAATTCGGCCGATCCGGTCATCGGTACAGTAAGCTAGCCAGCAACGGCGGTAAAAGCCAGAGCCGGCACCGCACGGCACGGAATCCGAAGGGGAAGCGCAAACCCGATGATCCGCAATCGCAAGGTGGGGCCGCTGCTGGCCACCGCGCTGGTGGCCAGCAATATGGTCGGCTCCGGCATCTTCCTGCTGCCGGCGACGCTGGCCAGCACCGGCAGCATCACCGTCATCGGCTGGCTCATCGCCACGGCGGGCGCGCTGCTGGTGGCCGTGGTGCTGGCGCGGCTGGGCCGCATCTCGCCGCAGGCGGGCGGCCCCTGCGCCTATGCGGCGGATGCGCTCGGCCCTTATATGGGCTTCCAGACCACCACCATCTACTGGATCTCCTGCTGGTCCGGCAATATCGCCATCGCCGTCACCGCTACCGGTTACCTGGCGAGTTTTCTTCCAGCCCTGGCCTTGCCGGTGTCGGGCGCGGCGGCCACCGTGGGCCTGATCTGGCTGCTGACCTTGATCAACATCCTCGGCCCGCGGCTGGTGTGCCAGGTCGAGTCGGTGGCGATCGTGCTGGGCCTGATCCCGATCGTGCTGATCGCCACCGCCGGCTGGTGGTATTTCGATCCGGCCCTGTTCAAGGTCTCCTGGAACATGCGCCACGAACCGGTGATGACGGCGGTGCCGAACTCGCTGGTGCTGGTGTTCTGGGCCTTCACCGGACTGGAAAGCGCCTCGGTGGCGGCAGCTGTGGTGGAGGACCCGGGCCGCAACGTGCCCATCGCTACCATCGGCGGCGTGCTGGTCGCGGCACTGGTCTACGTCACCTCCTGCAGCGTGGTGATGGGCTTGATCCCAGCGGCAACACTGGCGGCCTCCACCGCACCCTTCGCCGATGCGGCGAAGCTGGTGCTGGGACCAGCGGCGGGGGCCTTCGTTGCCGTCATGGCCCTGGTCAAGACCATCGGCACGCTTGGCGGCTGGATCCTGCTCACCGCCCAGACCGGCAAAGCCGGCGCCGACCGCGGCTTGTTTCCCGCGGTGTTCGGGCGCGCCGACCGTTACGGCATCCCGGTGCCGGCCCTGCTGCTGATGGCGGTGGTGATGAGCGTGGTGGTGTTCGCCACCATGTCGCCGACCATCGGCGAACAGTTCGGCAAGCTGATAGAAGTGTCGACCATTTTCTGCCTGATGGCTTATGTCTATTCCTGCATTGCGCTGTGGCGCCTGGATCGGCCCGGAACCTCGCCCTGGGCCCACAAATGGGTCTTCATCCGCTACCGCGTGCTCGCTGTTGCGGCGGCACTGGTCTGCGTCTGGGTCATCGTCGAATCGGACGGCGGCCTGCTGCTGTTATCCGCCGCCACCGTGGGCCTGACCGTGCCGCTGTACTGGTTCTTCATCCGCCCGCTGTGGCGCTCGCACAGCCTGGCCCAGGCTGGCGAAAAAGCCCAGTCCGGTGCCGCCACCTGACGAATGCGCCGGATTGGTGTTGAATGGCACCAGATCGCAACCTGAAATCCCGACCTTGGACCAGCATCCAGCGCTTCGGCGCAAAGACTTCGAAGCACTCGACGCCGGCGATCCGCTGCGCCCGTTCCGCGCGCGCTTCGCCCTGCCGCAGGGGCTGATCTATTTCAACGGCAACTCCCTTGGCGCCCTGCCCCGCGATACTTCGGCGCGGCTGGCCCGGCTGGTAGAGCAGGAATGGGGGCAGGATCTGGTGCGCGGCTGGAATGCGCACGGCTGGGTTGACCTGCCGCAGCGGCTGGGGGACAAGATCGGAAGGCTGATCGGCGCTTTGCCGGGGGAGACCATCGTCGCAGACTCCACCTCGGTCAATCTGTTCAAGGTGCTGGCGATGGCCTTGCAGCTGCGGCCGCAGCGGCGGGTGATCCTGAGCGAGCGCAGCAATTTCCCGGCTGATCTGTACATCGCCGAAGGCTTGGTCGAACTGCTCGGCGGGCGCCACGAACTGCGCTTGGTTGAACCCGATGAAGTCGAAGCGGCCATCGACGACAGCGTCGCCGTGGTGATGCTGACGCACGTCAATTACCGCAGTGGTCAGATGCATGACTTGAAGCGTCTCACGGCCAAGGCGCATGCCGCCGGCGCCCTGGCACTCTGGGATCTGGCGCACTCGGCGGGCGCGGTGCCGCTGGCGCTGGCCGAGGCCGGGGCGGACTTCGCCGTGGGCTGCGGCTACAAATTCCTCAACGGTGGCCCTGGCGCACCCGCCTTTCTCTATATTGCCGAGCAGCATCAAGCCCAGGTGCGCACGCCGCTGAGCGGCTGGTTCGGGCACCTGCGGCCGTTCGCCTTCGACACCGGCTATGTGCCGGCAGCGGGAGTGACGCGGGCGCTGGCGGGCACCCCGTCCATCATCGCCATGACGGCGCTGGAAGTCGGCGTGGACCTGATGCTGGAAGCGGACATGGCGCTGATCCGCGAGAAGTCCCTGCGCCAGGCAGAGCTGTTCATGCAGCTGTTCGATATGCAGCTGAGCCGGCACGGCTTCGAGCTGGTGTCGCCGCGCGAAGCCACGCAGCGCGGCAGCCAGGTCTGCCTGAGCCATGCGCAGGGATGGCCGATCATGCGCGCCCTGCATCAGCACGGCGTGATCGGCGATTTCCGCGCGCCCGACGTGCTGCGCTTCGGCTTCTGCCCGCTTTATCTGGGCTATACGGAAATCTGGGATGCCGTGGCCGCGCTCGCCGGCATCATGCACAGCGGCGAATGGCAGCGCGCCGAGTATCAGCAGGCGGTCAAGGTCACCTGAAGCTTGCCGCAAAGACTACTGCACGGCTTGGCGCAGCGACTTCAGCAAGGCCTTCCACGCCGGCCCTCTCGGCACCGCGGATTCGAAATGCCCCGCACCGGCCTGCTCCAGCAAGGTGACGTGATCGCCGGCCTGCTTGGCCGCAGCCACGTAGCTGCGCACCGATTCCGCACTGACGATCGGGTCTTCCCTGCCCTGGATCAACCATTGCGGCACACCCAGCGGCAGCAGAGCCATGGGCGAGGCTTCGGCGTAGCGGTGCGGCCGGGTTTGCGGTGTGCCGTCCATCAAGCGGTCGACGGAGGCATTGCAACTGTCCGGCGGTCCGATGCGGTAGGTGGCGAGATCGGTGATTGCGTCGAGACCGATCGCGGCATGGATACGTAGCGGCTGCGGGCTATATAGCGGACTGTCCATCGGCAATTTGCCGCGCGCGGCCAGCCACAGCGCGAGCTGGCCGCCGGCCGAATGCCCGACCGTGATCACCCGGCCCAGATCGAGAGGATGCTGCTTCGCCAGCTGCGCCAGGTGGTCGGTGGCCAGCGCGGCATCGCGCAGGGTGTTGGGCCAGCCGCCAGCGGCATCGCCGATGCGGCGGAACTCCGGCGTCCAGGTGGCATAGCCTTGCCTGGTCAGGGCGGCGCCGAGCCGCGTCATGTAGCGATAGTCGAACTCGTTCTGCCAGCAGCCGCCGTGCAGCAGCACGATCACCGGCACCAGCTTGGCCGGGAGCGATCTGGAATTCGCGCTCGCCTTTGCTGGCAGCCGCAATTCGCCGAATTGCTCGGGATCGTCGCCGTAGGCCAGCCGCTGCCCGGCCGCCGGCAAAGGCAGCGCCTGCACCTCGCTCCAGGTGATGGGCTTGGCGGCAACATCCGCAGAGCAGAGGGCCAGCGCCGCAGCCAGCAGCAGGCTGCAACTCGCCATGCGCGACTGGCAGCGTGCGGCGGAATCGGGCAGCCGATCCGCCGCAACCCTCATTGCCCGGCCTGACAGTCCGCGAACACCCGCGCCGGCGTCTCGCCGGCTTGCGTGTGCGCGGCAAATACCGCGCTCGAGCAGTAGGTCGCGACCGGGAAGTAGTCGCCCATGGTGCTCTGCGGCGCAGCGCCGCTCGGCACGTTGAAGGCGGACTGCTTGAAATGCGGCGAAGGCAGCATATGCCGGAAGATCGGGAAGCCGACGTCGGTGGTGCCGTAGGCGATCCAGTTGAAACCGTGCTGGGCGTTCGCGTTCGGCGGCCGCTTGCCGGTGACCGAGACGACGACGTTGAAGAAATGGCCGCTGTCGAGCACGGCGTCCTGGTCTTCGATGCAGGAATAGGTCTCGGCCGAAAGCATGGCGTTCTCGCAGAAGGACCAGTGCCGCACCTGCGGATCGGAGCCCGCGCCCGGCCCGGTGGCGAAGGTGGGCGCGCGCAGGCGCACCAGGATCAGGTCGCCCAGGGTCTGCGACAGCTGCGCGTAGATGTAGCGGTTGTCGCTATTCACCAGGATGTCGGAAGCGCTGTCGCGCAGCAGGAACGCTGGTGCGGCCGGAACCGGCTTGGCGGGGATGGCGCCAGGCCGCTTCGGCAGGCCGTTGTAGATATCGGACGCGGCTGAGAAGCCGCGCCGCTCGGTGTCGCGGGCGCCGATGCCGAGATTGCAGATCAGGGTGGTGTCGATGCTGGCCAGGGGCACATCGCCCTGGGCGGTTTCCTCGTAGACGGCCGGCAGCGGCATGCCGCCGTGCTGCGCCACGGTGATGCCGGAGAAGGCGTTGTAGACCCGGTAGACCAGCACCACCTGATTGCCGCTGGTGATCTGCTTGGGATCGAGGTAGATGGTGTTCGCCGCCGGATGCGCCGGCTTGGGGCTGTAGACCAGGTATGCCGTGTAGTGGCCGCCGGGATGGATGACGGTATCGAGCGTGTTGACGCCGTTGAAAGGCGACCGGCTGCCGGAGTCCGGCACCACCTGGTAGTCCGGCAAGGCCGCCAGTTCCTCGCTGCCGCCGTTGTAAAGCTGGTACGAGAAGTTGCGCGCGGCAGGGAACTGCCCCTCAAAGCGGAAACGGGTGCCGGCCGCGAAACTGGGCGAGAGGATCACCTGCCAGTACCCAGCCGCCAGGTCGAGATAACCCCAGCGCAGGGCGCCGGGCTTGGTGGTGGCGTCAGGCGTGCCGTTGGCCACGCGCCAGTTGCAGGCTATTGCGGTTTTCGTCGGCGTGCCGAAGATCGCCTGATCCGGGGCGTTCGATGCCAGGGTATCCGCACCGGCAAGCATCGGAGTTGAACACGCCAGTACCAGTGTGCCCGTCATTACTCCCTGGGCCAGCTTCCAGACATTCCGCCGCAAATTGCGCATGGGACCCCTCCTCCCGCCTTGTTTCGATGCACGCGGCAAGCCGTTCAAAGCAATGCCGTTTTCCGTGTATGTAGGCATCGGCCGGTCGGACGCCGGCCTGTTCTGCCCGGGCCCATTCTGCCACAGAGGCCATGAATTGCGATTCAGGCGTAATCCGGGGTATGCGCAGCCGCCCGGGCGGCTGCGCCTCTACCCTGCAGAACCCGCCTCAAGTTGCGCCTTGGCCAACCGCAGGGCCTTGTTCATGCCCTCGCCTGGAACCGCTTACGCGGCGCTGGGCCGCTTGACCCGGAACCATGCCGCATACAAGGCCGGCAGGAAGGTCAGCGTCAGCAAGGTAGCCGCAATCAATCCGCCCATCAGCGCGATCGCCATGGGGCCGAAGAACACGCTGCGCGACAGCGGCACCATGGCCAGCACCGCCGCCGCCGCGGTGAGCCAGATCGGCCTGAAGCGGCGCACGGCGGACTCGACGATGGCGGTCCACTCGTCGTGGCCGTCGGCCACGTCCTGGCGGATCTGGTCGACCAGGATCACCGAGTTGCGCATGATCATGCCGCCCAGGGCGATGACGCCGAGCAGGGAGACGAAGCCGAACGGCTCCTGCGTCAGCAGCAGGGCCAGGGCGGCGCCGATGATGCCCAGCGGCGCGGTGAGCAATACCAGCATGGTGCGGCCGAAGTGCTGCAGCTGGATCATCAGCAACAGCAGGATCAGCACCGCCATCTTCGGCATCTGTGCGTTGATCGAGTCGTTGGCGATCTTGTTCTGCTCCAGCGCGCCGGAAATCTCGATGCTGTAGCCGCTGGGCAAGGTGGCGCGCAGCGGCGCCAGAGCCGTGTAGATCATGTTGGTCACGTCCGGCGCCTGCATGCCGTCGACCGCTTCGGCCTCGATGGTGATGGCCGGCTCGCGGTTGCGGCGCCACACCACGCCGTCCTCGAACACCGCCAGCGCCTGGCCGAACTGCGAGAACGGCACCGACTGGCCGCTGGCCGTCGGCATATAGGAATCGCGCAGATCGCCCAGGCGGTCGCGCTCGTCCAGCGGCTGGCGCGCCACCACGGCGATATTGCGGTTGTTCTCGCGATAGGTGCCGATCTGGGTGCCGGAAAGGATGGTCTGGCCGGCATTGCGCACCTGCTCGCTGGTGATGCCGAGCACGCGCAGCTTCTCCTGGTCGAGCTCGTCGTGCAGCACCAGGATCTTCTCGTGCCAGTTGTCGTGAACGTTCAGCGCATAAGGGTTGGCGCGCACGATCTCCTTGGCCTGCTCCGCAAAGCCGCGCACCGTTTCGGGGTCTGGCCCCATCACACGGAACTGCACCGGCCAGCCCACCGGCGGGCCGTTGGGCAGGCGGTCGATGCGCGGCCGCACCTCGGGAAAATCCTGCGCCAGCCACTGCTTGAGCTTCAGCCGCAGGCGCTCGCGCGCCTTGATGTCGCGGGTGAGGATCATGAACTCGGTGAGATTGGTATTGCGCAGCTGCTGATCCAGCGGCAGGTAGAAGCGCGGGCTGCCGGAACCGACGTAGGCGACGTAATCCGCCACGTCCGGGTCCTGCGCCAGCTTCGCTTCCATGCGCTTCGCCACCTCCTCGGTGGCGGCATAGCTGGAGCCTTCCGGCAGCCACAGGTCGGCCATGATCTCCAGGCGGGTGGAATCCGGAAAGAACTGCTGCGGGATGAAGCGGAAGCTGAACACGCTGAGGACGAAAGCCACCGCCGTGACCACGATCACCTTCCAGCGATGTTCCACACACCAGTCGATGACGCTGCGCAGGCGGCGGTAGAACGGCGACTGGAACAGCGTATGCGGCTCCTGCGGATGCGCCTTCAGCAGCCAGTGACCGATGAAGGGGGTGAAGTAGACCGAGGCAAACCAGGAGATCAGCAACGCCATGCCGACCACGGCGAAGATCGAGAAGGTGTATTCGCCCGCCGAGGACTTGGCCAGGCCCACCGGCAGGAAGCCCGCGGCGGTGATCAGGGTGCCGGTCAGCATCGGAAAAGCAGTGGAGGTGTAGGCGAAGGACGCCGCCTTGAGCTTGTCGTAGCCCTCCTCCAGCTTGCGCGCCATCATCTCCACCGAGATCATGGCATCGTCCACCAGCAGGCCCAGGGCCAGCACCAGGGCGCCCAGCGAAATCTTCTGTAGCTCGATGCCGGCGTATTTCATGGCGACGAAGGTCACGCCCAGCACCAGCGGTATGGTCAGCGCCACCACCATGCCGGTGCGCAATCCCAGGCTGAAGAAGCTGACCACCAGCACGATGATCACCGCCTCGCTCAGCGAGCGCAGGAACTCGCCCACCGCCACGTGCACCACCGCCGGCTGATCGGTGATCTGCGCCACTTCGATGCCCACCGGGAAAGCGGCATGCAACTGTGCAAGCGTGGCTTGCAGATCCTTGCCGACCTCGAGCACGTCGGCGTCGTGCTGCATCACCACACCCAGCACGATCGCCTCGCGGCCGTGCTGGCGGATCTTTGTTACCGGCGGGTCCTGGTAGCCGCGATAGACCCGGGCGAAATCGCCCAGGCGCAGGCTCTTGCCGTTGACGCGGAAACGCGTGTCCTCGATCTCCTGGATCGAGTTGTAATGGCCGGCGACACGGACATAGATCGCCTTGTCCTCGGTATTAAGCTGCCCGGCCGGGGCGATGGCGTTCTGGCCCTGCAGCGCTTCGCTGAGCTGCTGGAAGGTGATGCCCTGCTCGGCGAACTTGCGATAAGAGAACTCGACGTAGATCTTCGGGTCCTGATCGCCGAGCAGATCCACTTTCTCCACGCCGGGCACACGCTGCATGCTGTTGCGCGCCTGGTCGACGTAATCCTTCAGCTCGGCATAGGTAAAGCCTTCCGTGTGGAAGGCATACATGGCGATGTAGGTGTCGCCGAACTCGTCGTTGAAATAAGGACCGGTAACGCCACTGGGCAGATTGGACTGGATGTCGCCGATCTTCTTGCGCACCTGGTACCAGGAGCCCTTCACCTCTTTCGGCGGCGTATCCTCGCGCAGCACCACGAACACCTGCGCCTCGCCCGGCTTGGAATAGCTCTGCGTGTAATCCAGCCACGGTGTTTCGGCAAGCTTCTCCTCCAGCTTGTCGGTGACCTGCAGCTCCATTTCCCGGGCGGTGGCACCCGGCCAGTAGGCGCTGACCACCATCAGGCGGAAGGTGAAGGTCGGATCCTCGCGCTGCCCCAGATTGGCGTAGGCGAAGACGCCGCTGACCACCAGCAGCACGATCAGGAAACGGGTGAACGAGACATGCTCGATGGCCCAGCGCGACAGGTTGAAACCGCCCTCTTCCCCTGGTTTCATTGCGATGCCTTAACGTGATGCAACCGTATCGCGCGGCATCAGCTTCACCTTCTGCCCGGCCTGCAGCAGCGGCGCGCCGGCGGTGATCACCACATCGCCGTCCTTGAGGCCGTCGGCCACCAGGATTTCGTTGCCGTTGACCCCGGCGATGGCAATCGGATGGAACTCCACCGCCTGCGCAGCGGCATTGAAGACCCACACGCCGCGCCGGCCCTGCTGCTCGACCATGGCGCCCAGCGGAATATGGATCAGCTTCGGCACGCCGCTGAGGGGAATGCGCACGCTGGCGGTCATCCCCAGCTTCATTTCCGGCGGTGGCTGCGGCACCGAAACGCGCAGGGTGTAGGTGCGGGTCGCCGGATCGGCGCTGGAAGCCAGCTCACGGATGGTGCCAGGTATCTGCAGGCCGCTGCTGGACCACAGCGACACCTGCACCGGCATGCCGGCACGGACGCGGCCGATCTGGTCTTCCGGCACATTGGACGCCACTTCGATTTCGCCGGAGTGCGCCAGGCGCACCACCGTCTGGCCGGCCGCCACCACCTGCCCCGGCTCGGCCAGGACAGCGGTGATCACGCCATTGTGGTCGGCGCGCAATTCGGCGTAGCCGGTCTGGTTGCTGCTGGCGCGCAGTTGCGCGCGCGCCGCTTCCAACTGCGCCTGCGCCGCCTGGAAGGTGGCCTGGTAATGGTCCATCCCCGAAGCGCCGATGACGCCTTCATCGAACAATTTCTGGTTGCGGTCGTAGTCGGACTTGGCCACCGCCAGTTGCGCGTCCAGCGCCGCCACCTGGGCGTGCTCGCTGGCCTCGCTCAGGGCCAGATCCTGCGCGTCGAGACGCGCCAGTTGCTGGCCGGCCTTGACCGTGTCGCCGACGTTGATGGAGCGGTTGAGAATCTTGCCGGCGACGCGGAAACCCAGGTCGGATTCGTAACGCGGCCGCACTTCGCCGGCGTAGGTATTGCCGGTATCGCTGCTGCCGGCGCTGACCACAATGCTGCGCACCGGGCGGATTTCCTCGGCCTTGGCCGGCGGCTTGCCGCAGGCGGCAAGGCCCAGCAGCAGGGCAATCATGGCAGCAGGCAATACGTGGCGCAGTTTCATTTCCGGCTCCTTGAGGACCGCGCTATGCGCTGCACGGCCCTTTGCTGCTAACTAATGATGTTTTTTCGCTTTCGTCACGGTGGATAAAGTGGACGTCCTGTCCAAGACACCCGTCATCCATGACGGGACTGTTCAAATAAGCGGGGACGCTAGGTTTTCTTGACTCTCAATGCTTCCAGCAGGAAGTCGGCCATCAACTCCGCCTGCTCGCCCCCGTCCTCGGCGAACTTCTCCGCCACCAGCTGCGGATGGCAGAACGGCATGATGGCGTTGAAGACGCAGGTGCCGCGGGCTTCGATGCCCTTGCCGGAGAACTCGCCGGCGCGCACGCCGTCTTCGATCACCACTCGGTATAGCAGGCGCATGCGCTCGATGTGGGCGTCGATCACGCCCCACTGCTCATCCATCGCCTTGGCGACGATCTCATGCACGCGCGACTCGTTGAGGTATTGCTCGCAGGTGAAGCGATGCATCTCGACGATCAGCTTCTTCAGCCGCTGTGCCGCCGGGCGCTTCTCGGCGGCGATGCCCAGGGCCAGATCCTCCTGGCGCTTCAGCATCACCTCGGTGATGGCCTCGTTGATCGTGGCCTTGCTTTCGAAGAAGCGATAGACATTGGCCGGCGACATGCCGCAGGCCTTGGCGATATCCGCCACCGTGGTCTTGGCATAACCGTAGGCGCGGAATACCCGTTCCGCCTCCTGCAGGATGCGGTCACGGGTTTCGGGCTGGGTACGGGCGGCGCTGCGCATCTGACGATTTTCGACATTCGTCACTACAGTTGTCAATCGAGACCCGGAAAAGGGCGGCTGCCAGGCACCGGCCTTGTTGGCCTTACCGGCAGACCCGGCGTGCGGGGCGACGCAGGCCGTGCGCGGGCGACAGATCGGGACGCTAGGCGGCGAGCGCTTCCCGCACGAAATCCAGCCGGTCCTGGCCGAAATACATGTCGCCGCCCACGAACATCACCGGCACGCCGAACAGGCCGCGCTTCACCGCCGCCTCGGTCTCACTCTTCAGGTAATCCTTGATCGCTGGGTCGCCGCACAGGGCGAGGATGGCCTGCGGATCAAAGCCGGCCTTGGCCAGGGTGGCGCCGAGCACCGCGGCATCGCCGAGGTTGAGGCCATCCACCCACATGCCCCGATAGAGCGTGTCCACATAGGTCATGAACTGCTGCGGCATGCGCTGCTGCACGCCGACGGCGCCACGCATCATCTGCAAGGTGTTGATCGGGAAATGCGGGTTGTATTGCAGCGGCACACCGTAGCGCGCGGCGAAACGCGCAAGGTCGCGCAGCATGTACTTGCCCTTGGCCGGCACCATCATCGGCGAGGCGTTCTGCGTGGCCTGGAAGATGCCGCCGAGCAGCACTGGCTTGTAGATCAGTTCGGCGCCGGCTTCAGCAGCGATCTTCGGCAGCTGGGTATAGGCCAGGTAGGCGGTGGGGCTGCCGAAGTCGAAATAGAACTCGATGGTTTTGCTCATCACCACTTCTCCATCCACGGCCGCAGGTCCAGCTCGAAGGTCCAGGCATCGCGCGGCTGGCTGTGCAGGTGCCAGTAATTTTCCGCGATGTGCTCCGGGTTGAGGATGCCGTCCTGGTCCTTGCGCGCGTACATCTGGGGAAAAGTGGTCTTGATGAAGTCGGTGTCGATGGCGCCGTCCACCACCACGTGGGCGACGTGGATGTTCTTCGGCCCCAGTTCGCGCGCCATGCTCTGCGCCAGCGCACGCAGGGCGTGCTTGGCGCCGGCGAAGGCGGCGAAGTTGGCCGCGCCGCGCAGGCCGGCGGTGGCGCCGGTAAAGAGGATGGTGCCGCGCTCGCGCTTGACCATGCGCCGCGCCACCTCGCGGCCGGCGAGGAAGCCGGAGAGGCAGGCCATCTCCCAGATCTTGAAGTACTTGCGCGCGGTCTCTTCGAGGATGCTGCACGGCACGTTGGCACCGATGTTGAACACCAGCACCTCGATCGGCCCGATGTCCTGCTCGATCTCACGCACCAGCGCCTCGACTTCATCTTCCTTGCGGGCATCCGAGGCGAAGCCACGGGCGCGGCCGCCGGCGGCAACGATCTCGTCCACCAGCGGTTGCAGCTTGTCGGCGCTGCGGCGGGTGACGCAGGCGAAGTAGCCCTCGCGGGCGAAGCGCCTGGCAATGGCGCCGCCGGTGGCGTCGCCCGCACCGATGACCAGCACCACGCCTTTGTCCTGATTCGTCGCCTTGTTCATTAGGCTCTCCTCCGCCGCATTGACGGTTGCGTATCTGCAGAGTAAGTTCCATTTTGGAACTAGTCAATGTCAGCTGCTGCATTTCGTCATCCCCGCGTAGGGGAGGATCCAGTTTCAGCGCAGTTAAGGTTCGTAACGCACATGGATGCCTCGCGCAAAAAACTGGATTCCCGCCTGCGCGGGAATGACGGCGTGTAATAGGTCGCACTTTTTACGGAGCAAGCACCACCATGCGCTGGGACGAAATCGAAAAACAGCCCTGCTCGATCGCACGCAGCCTGTCGGTAGTGGGCGACCGCTGGACCCTGCTGGTGCTGCGCGAATGCTTCCTCGGCGTGCGCCGCTTCGAGGAATTCCAGGAGCACCTGGGCATGGCGCGGCACCGCCTCGCCGACCGGCTCGGCCGCCTGGTCGAGGAAGGCGTGCTGCGCAAGGAGCCTTACCAGGGCCGGCCGCTGCGCCACGAATACCGCCTTACCGACAAGGGCAAGGATCTGTATCCGGTAATCCTCAGCTTGGTGCGCTGGGGCGACCGCTGGATGGACCAGGGCAACGGGCCGCCGGTGGCGTATCGCCACAACCCCTGCGGCCATATGACCACGCCGGTGATGGCCTGTTCCGAGTGCGGCGAAGCACTGACCGCGCGCGATGTCACGCCGATGGCGGGGCCTGGCTTACGCCGCGGCGACAAGCGCCTACACCGTTACGACGCGGCCTGATCGATCGGGATCAACCGGAGTCAGCTGGGACAGGGACCGCCGGCGGCAACCCAGGCATCGAGGTCCTGCACGAACTGGTCGTGCGGGATCGGCGGCAAGGTGCGACCGTTGCCGGGATTCCAGGCCCATAGCACCAGGGGATCGGAGCGCATATGCTCCACCACCTTGTCCAGGGTGCGGCGGTTGCCGTTCTTCGCCGGGTCCCTGATCGAGCGGCAGATCTGCCCGGCCGACAGGCCTTCCCAGGCCATGCTCAATGGCGCGAGGTGCCAGTTGGGCGCACCCGGCACGTAGCCGTCCGCCTCGTTCTCAGTCTGATGACAGGCGTTGCAGTGCAGGGCGGGATGGCCGTGGTTGTCCGGGCCGCGCATCACCATCTGGTCATGCCGCCGGTGCTCATTGCCCTGGTGCGGAAACTGGGTGACCGGATGGCAGTTGATGCAGCGCGGGCTCTGCAACACGCTGGCGATGGGGCTGAACAGATCGGCGCCCTGCCCCGGCGCGTCCTCCGCCAGCGCAGCGCCGGCCAGCAACAGGGCGGCGGCACAAAACAACGTCCTGAACCCGGACATGGTCGATTCCTTGTGTGGTCAACCGCGCCGCTGCGGCAGCGGACGCTAGCGCCTTCCTTGGCATTGATAGGACCGGGTAGCGGCTTTGGTAGTTCTTGAATCCGGAATCAGGCATTTGTCTATTTCCAGAAAATTGCGTTGGATTCCACCCATGAACCGCGCCCTGCTTGCGCTTGCGCTGAGCTTGCCGTCGCTGGCCGGCGCCGCCGAAACGGGCCAGCCGGCACCCGTCTTTCCGGCACTGGAAGCGCAACGCGGCAAGGTGGTGCTGGTGGA
>FTIF01004381.1_pt2 | contig 14927 bp, 11 predicted proteins | sample 1658001 | NCBI WGS metagenome assembly FTIF01 (sample SAMEA3914789, study PRJEB12502) | metagenome | biome: forest; material: soil | place: Canada | collected 2011-07-03 | depth 0.3 m | reverse complement strand
AGATAGGGACCAAACTGTCTCACGACGTTTTAAACCCAGCTCACGTACCTCTTTAAATGGCGAACAGCCATACCCTTGGGACCGGCTACAGCCCCAGGATGAGATGAGCCGACATCGAGGTGCCAAACACCGCCGTCGATATGAACTCTTGGGCGGTATCAGCCTGTTATCCCCAGAGTACCTTTTATCCGTTGAGCGATGGCCCTTCCATACAGAACCACCGGATCACTTTGTCCTACTTTCGTACCTGCTCGACTTGTCAGTCTCGCAGTCAAGCACGCTTATGCCAATGCACTATCACCACGATTTCCGACCGTGGCTAGCGTACCTTCGAACTCCTCCGTTACACTTTGGGAGGAGACCGCCCCAGTCAAACTGCCCACCATACACTGTCCCCAATCCGGATCACGGACCAAGGTTAGAACCTCAAACACACCAGGGTGGTATTTCAACGTTGGCTCCATAAGAACTAGCGTCCCTACTTCAAAGCCTCCCACCTATCCTACACAGATCTGTTCAAAGTCCAATGTAAAGCTACAGTAAAGGTTCATGGGGTCTTTCCGTCTTTCCGCGGGGAGATTGCATCATCACAAACATTTCAACTTCGCTGAGTCTCTGGAGGAGACAGTGTGGCCATCGTTACGCCATTCGTGCAGGTCGGAACTTACCCGACAAGGAATTTCGCTACCTTAGGACCGTTATAGTTACGGCCGCCGTTTACTGGGACTTCAATCAAGAGCTTGCACCCCATCATTTAATCTTCCAGCACCGGGCAGGCGTCACACCCTATACGTCGACTTTCGTCTTTGCAGAGTGCTGTGTTTTTATTAAACAGTCGCAGCCACCGATTCTTTGCAACCTCATTGGGCTCCATCCGCGAGGGACTTCACCTACTAAAGGCACACCTTCTTCCGAAGTTACGGTGTCAATTTGCCGAGTTCCTTCTCCAGAGTTCTCTCAAGCGCCTTAGAATACTCATCTCGCGCACCAGTGTCGGTTTGCGGTACGGTCGTCTATAGCTGAAGCTTAGTGGCTTTTCCTGGAAGCAGGGTATCACTCACTTCGTCTGCAAGCAGACTCGTTATCACCCCTCATCTAAGCCCGGCGGATTTGCCTACCAGGCATGACTACAGGCTTGAACCGGGACATCCAACACCCGGCTGAGTTAACCTTCTCCGTCCCCACATCGCACTATAGATCGGTACAGGAATATTGACCTGTTTCCCATCAGCTACGCATCTCTGCCTCGCCTTAGGGGCCGACTCACCCTACGCCGATGAACGTTGCGTAGGAAACCTTGCGCTTTCGGCGAGAGGGCTTTTCACCCTCTTTAACGCTACTCATGTCAGCATTCGCACTTCTGATACCTCCAGCAGACCTCACGATCCACCTTCACAGGCGTACAGAACGCTCTCCTACCACTTGCAATAAATTGCAAATCCGCAGCTTCGGTAACTGGCTTAGCCCCGTTACATCTTCCGCGCAGGACGACTCGATCAGTGAGCTATTACGCTTTCTTTAAATGATGGCTGCTTCTAAGCCAACATCCTGACTGTTTTAGCCTTCCCACTTCGTTTCCCACTTAGCCAATTTTGGGGACCTTAGCTGGCGGTCTGGGTTGTTTCCCTCTTGTGTCCGGACGTTAGCACCCGGTGCACTGTCTCCCAAGCTGTACTCATCGGTATTCGGAGTTTGCAATGGTTTGGTAAGTCGCCATGACCCCCTAGCCATAACAGTGCTCTACCCCCGATGGTAATACTTGAGGCACTACCTAAATAGTTTTCGGAGAGAACCAGCTATCTCCAGGTTTGTTTAGCCTTTCACCCCTATCCACAGCTCATCCGCTAGTTTTGCAACACTAGTCGGTTCGGACCTCCAGTGCGTGTTACCGCACCTTCATCCTGGCCATGGATAGATCACCTGGTTTCGGGTCTACACCCAGCGACTTGAACGCCCTGTTCGGACTCGGTTTCCCTACGCCTCCCCTACTCGGTTAAGCTTGCCACTGAATGTAAGTCGCTGACCCATTATACAAAAGGTACGCAGTCACCTTGCGGCTCCTACTTTTTGTATGCATGCGGTTTCAGGATCTATTTCACTCCCCTCCCGGGGTTCTTTTCGCCTTTCCCTCACGGTACTTGTTCACTATCGGTCGATTACGAGTATTTAGCCTTGGAGGATGGTCCCCCCATATTCAGACAGGATTACACGTGTCCCGCCCTACTTGTCGTGCACTTAGTTCCACAGAAGTCTTTTCTTGTACGGGGCTATCACCCGCTATGGCCGGACTTTCCATTCCGTTCCAATAAGTCGACTGCTAAAGAGCACAGGCTGTTCCGATTTCGCTCGCCACTACTTTCGGAATCTCGGTTGATGTCTTTTCCTCGAGCTACTGAGATGTTTCAGTTCACCCGGTTCGCCACAGTGGCCTATGTATTCAGCCAAAGTTACTCCTTGCGGAGTGGGTTCCCCCATTCGGAAATCTCCGGATCAAAGCTAATTTGCCAGCTCCCCGAAGCTTATCGCAGGCTATCACGTCCTTCGTCGCCTGTAATCGCCAAGGCATCCACCACATGCACTTAGTCACTTGACCCTATAACTTTGACGTCACGCCGACTAAGCGTGACATCGTCAAGGACTGAAATCACTGACTGGATAGTCAGTATTTGAGTATTTCGCGTTTGCCTATCAAATTCGTTGTATTCGCATACTTCGAAGATGAATATATCTGTTGACGCAATCATAATGTCGTTGACGGCACGGTGTCTGAAGGCCTTTACCCCCGCAGACTTTCCGTCAACGACGTCGATTCGATTCTATAAATTGTTAAAGAACAACAGCCAACTTGCGATGGCAAACCAAAGTGGCCCGTCAAGAATCCTGACAGCCACTTGGGTTTGCACCGACGCGTGGGTTCAACGATTTGGCCTGCAACCAGGTCAAACCATGTAGAAGTGTGGTGGAGGATGTCGGGATCGAACCGACGACCCCCTGCTTGCAAAGCAGGTGCTCTCCCAGCTGAGCTAATCCCCCACGTTGAGACGTGTGGTGGGTCTGGTTGGATTCGAACCAACGACCCCCGCCTTATCAAGACGATGCTCTAACCAACTGAGCTACAGACCCACGTCAATCTCTTCGCGAGCCGCTTGAAGCAGCCCGGACCGTGAGTCCGTCCGCGCTAGCCACGCGCACTTCCACTGTTGTTTTGAATTACAGCCGATAAGCGTGAGCGCAAGAATTTGAGTGCTTTGTTTCCAGAAAGGAGGTGATCCAGCCGCACCTTCCGATACGGCTACCTTGTTACGACTTCACCCCAGTCACGAACCCTGCCGTGGTAATCGCCCTCCTTGCGGTTAGGCTAACTACTTCTGGCAGAACCCGCTCCCATGGTGTGACGGGCGGTGTGTACAAGACCCGGGAACGTATTCACCGCGGCAAGCTGATCCGCGATTACTAGCGATTCCGACTTCACGCAGTCGAGTTGCAGACTGCGATCCGGACTACGACCGGTTTTCTGGGATTGGCTCCCCCTCGCGGGTTGGCGACCCTCTGTACCGGCCATTGTATGACGTGTGTAGCCCTACCCATAAGGGCCATGAGGACCTGACGTCATCCCCACCTTCCTCCGGTTTGTCACCGGCAGTCTCATTAGAGTGCCCTTTCGTAGCAACTAATGACAAGGGTTGCGCTCGTTGCGGGACTTAACCCAACATCTCACGACACGAGCTGACGACGGCCATGCAGCACCTGTGTTCAAGTTCTCTTTCGAGCACTTCCACATCTCTGCGAAATTCTTGACATGTCAAGGGTAGGTAAGGTTTTTCGCGTTGCATCGAATTAAACCACATCATCCACCGCTTGTGCGGGTCCCCGTCAATTCCTTTGAGTTTCAACCTTGCGGCCGTACTCCCCAGGCGGTCAACTTCACGCGTTAGCTACGTTACTGAGAAGGAACCTTCCCAACAACCAGTTGACATCGTTTAGGGCGTGGACTACCAGGGTATCTAATCCTGTTTGCTCCCCACGCTTTCGTGCATGAGCGTCAGTGCAGGCCCAGGGGATTGCCTTCGCCATCGGTGTTCCTCCGCATATCTACGCATTTCACTGCTACACGCGGAATTCCATCCCCCTCTGCCGCACTCCAGCTCTACAGTCACAAATGCAGTTCCCAGGTTGAGCCCGGGGATTTCACATCTGTCTTATAGAACCGCCTGCGCACGCTTTACGCCCAGTAATTCCGATTAACGCTTGCACCCTACGTATTACCGCGGCTGCTGGCACGTAGTTAGCCGGTGCTTATTCTTCAGGTACCGTCATCACCCCAAAATATTAGTTCGGAGCTTTTCTTCCCTGACAAAAGCGGTTTACAACCCGAAGGCCTTCTTCCCGCACGCGGCATGGCTGGATCAGACTTGCGTCCATTGTCCAAAATTCCCCACTGCTGCCTCCCGTAGGAGTCTGGGCCGTGTCTCAGTCCCAGTGTGGCTGGTCGTCCTCTCAGACCAGCTACAGATCGTCGCCTTGGTGAGCTTTTACCCCACCAACTAGCTAATCTGATATCGGCCGCTCCAATAGCGAGAGGTCTTGCGATCCCCCCCTTTCACCCGTAGGTCGTATGCGGTATTAATCCGGCTTTCGCCGGGCTATCCCCCACTACTGGGCACGTTCCGATATATTACTCACCCGTTCGCCACTCGTCAGCTTAACCTGTTACCGTTCGACTTGCATGTGTAAGGCATGCCGCCAGCGTTCAATCTGAGCCAGGATCAAACTCTTCAGTTCGATCTTGAATTACTCATAAAGGAATTGAAGAAACTCGTTACAAGTTTAATCAATCTTCATGAGCGTTTAAAGTCCATAAGACCTTGAAACATCGCTTTTGACAGCTAGTTTCTTGGCACTCGCCTTCAAACGCCCACGCTTATCGGCTGTTAATTTTTAAAGAACTTCGCGACACAGACCGTTGTCTGCTGCGTTTTGCGCTGCTATCAGCACAGAAGGGAGATTATGGTCTGCTTTAACAACCTTGTCAAGCAGTCAACTTCTTCGCTTCTTTCCGCTGACCCGCCTGTCGACTTCCAAACTGCATCGCCTTTGCGACACGTTCAAAAGCTGACTTGTTTTCAGCGCAGCCTTAGATTCTATGCTTGAGTTCAAACTGCCGTCAAGCATTGATTTTCAGACCTCTTCGCCGACCCTTTCGGCCACCTGACCCAGGCCGCCGCGAGGAACCTTCCGGCTCACCCGCTGCGTCGCGGTCAAAGCTGACTTGTGATCAGCGAAGCTCACGATTCTATGTCAGTGAATCCGAACTACGCAAGGCCTTTCGCCAAGAAAGTTCGAGGCCGCGTATCGCCCGCGCTCAGCCGCCCATCTGTCCCGGCGCCGCCGTCTGCAGGCGTCCATAGATCGCCTGCGGATCCTCCGACTCGCAGATCAGGTCGACATGCTTGTTCCACACCGCGGAGTCCACGCGAAGGATGCGCTTCTTGATGGACGAGACCTGCGTGGGATGCATCGAGAAGCTGCGCAGCCCCATGCCCAGGAGCAGCTCGGTGAATGCCGGATCGCCCGCCATCTCGCCGCACACGCACACGTCCTTGCCCAATTCGTTCGCCTTGGCGATCGTCTGGGCGATCAGCTGCAGCACCGCCGGGTGCCACGGGTCATACAGATGCGACACCGCCTCGTCCGCGCGATCGATCGCCAGCGTGTACTGGATCAGGTCGTTGGTACCTATCGAGACGAAATCGAAGTGCTTCAATAGAGAGGGCAGCATCAGCGCCGCGGCCGGCACCTCGATCATCGCGCCGATCGCCACGTCGAGGAACGGCTGGCTGCGCGCACGCAGCTGCGCCTTTGCGCGATCGATCGCCTCGAGCAGCAGGCGGACCTCGCGCAGCTGCGCCACCATCGGCACCAGCAGCCGCACCTTGCCGTGCACGCTCGCGCGCAGGATCGCGCGCAACTGCTCGCCGAACATCTCCGGCTCGGACAGGCTCCAGCGGATCGCCCGCAGGCCCAGCGCCGGGTTCAGGTTGTAGTCGTTGCGCTCCATCTGTTGCGGCGACCGGTCCAACTGCTTGTCGGCACCGATGTCCACCGTGCGGATGGTGACGGGCAGCCCGGCCAGCGACCTCACGACCTTGCTGTAGGCCTCGTACTGCTCCTCCTCGCCCGGCAGATGCCCGGCGCGGTTCATGAACAGGAACTCGCTGCGGAACAGGCCGACGCCCACCGCGCCGGCGTCGAGCACGGCCTGGGCGTCGCTCGGCAGCTCGATGTTGGCCAGCAGCTCGATGGGGTGGCCATCGAGGGTGACCGCCGGCGTGTGGCGCAGGCGATCGAGCCGGGCTCGTTCGAGCTCGACCTGGCGTTGGCGAAAGCGGTACTCCTCGAGCACGATGGGTGAAGGGTTGACGATCACGACGCCCGCGTCGCCGTCGATGATGATCCAGTCGTCCTGGGTGACGATGCGGCTCGCCTCGCGGGCCCCGACCACGGCCGGGATGTCCATGCTGCGCGCAACGATGGCGGTGTGCGAATTGCGCCCGCCGACGTCGGTGACGAAGCCGGTGAACACACTACGCCTGAATTTGAGCATGTCCGCCGGGGCGATGTCGTTGGCCACCAGTACGAGCGGGTCTTCCCCGGCGAAGTCGCGCTGGCCGTGGGCCGGCGGATCATCGAAGGAATCGCCGCCCAGTCGCCCCAGCGCGGTGATGACGCGCTCGACCACCTGTTCCAGGTCGGCCTTGCGGTCGCGCAGGTATTCGTCCTCCATCTCGTCGAACTGGCGCGCGATCACTTCCAGCTGCGACGACAGCGCCCACTCGGCGTTGTAGTGGCGCTCGACGATCCACTGCCGCGTGGCCTCAGACAAGGTGTCGTCCTGCAGCAGCATCAAGTGGACGTCCAGCAGCGCGACGAGTTCGTCGTGCGCGTCCTCGGGAACGTCGCCCTTGAGCGCGGTGAGCTCCTGGACGACCAGGTCGCGCGCGGCGCGCAGGCGCTTGACCTCGGCCTCGATCATCCCGGCTTCGACGTAATAGTGGGCGACGTCGACCCGGCTCGACGCGACGAGCACCGCACGACCGATCGCGACGCCGCGCGATACCGGAAGACCGAACACCTGAATGCTCACGAACCAACCTCCGCGAACCGCACGCCGGGCACGGGCAGGCGGCCCGGTGGGTTCGAGCGATCAATGTAGCAGCAAGGGCGGCCGCCGCCGTGCGCGAACTCGACGATTACGCGGGCGTGTCACAGCCCGGTCATCGCGAGTTCACGCGCACGTCATCGCCGCTCGCGACCATCCCGGCAATCTCTGGGAGCAATTCAAATGAGCGAATTCGTCACCACGCCCACGCTCGCGACCCCTGGTCTGGCGGACGTCCTGCGTCGCCCCGACCGGCCGGCCGGCCGCGTGCAGCGCTCGCACGTCGCGCCGACGCTGCAGGTCGTGTGGGCCAGCCACCTGGACGACGTCCGCGCCGCGCAACGGCTGCGCCACCAGGTATTCGTCGAAGAAATGGGCGCCCAGCCGACGCCGATTGCCGGCGCGCCGGCGGGCCACGACATCGATCTGTTCGACGACTTCTGCGAACACCTGATCGTGCGCACGGCGCCCGGCAACGACGAGCCGGGCGAGGTGGTGGGCACTTATCGCGTGCTGACCCCCGGCGCCGCGCACCGCGCCGGCAGCTTCTACAGCGACACCGAGTTCGACCTCACGCGCCTGCGCCCGTTGCGCGACCGCATGGTGGAACTGGGCCGCAGCTGCGTGCACCCCGACCACCGCTCGGGCGTCGTCATCCTGGCGCTGTGGGGCGCACTGGCCCAATTCATGGAGCACAACGCCATGGAGACGGTGATCGGCTGCGCCAGCATTTCGATGCGCGACGGCGGCCATTGCGCGGCCAGCCTGTGGGCGCGCCTGCGCGAAACCCACCTCGCCCCGGTCGACTGCCAGGTGCGCCCGCGCGTGGCGCTGCCGGTGGACGACCTGAACCAGTCGCTGGACGTCGAGCCGCCCGCGCTGATCAAGGGCTACCTGCGCATGGGCGCCAAGGTGCTGGGTGCACCGGCCTGGGATCCGGAGTTCAACACGGCCGACCTGCCGCTGCTGACCCGCGTGGCCGATATTCCGGCCCGCTACCAGCGTCACTTCCTGAGCGCCTGAGCGCGGGCGCCGGGGGGGGCGCCGCGTTACTGGCCTTCGCCGAACTTGTCGTTGACGAGCGCCGTCAACGCGTCGACGGCCTGCTGCTCGTCGACGCCTTCGGTCTCGAGCTCGACCTCGGAGCCCATGCCGGCGGCCAGCATCATGATGCCCATGATGCTCTTGGCATTGACCCGGCGGCTGTTGCGGGTCATGAACACCTCGCACTGGAAGCTGCTGGCCAGCTTGGTGAGCTTGGCGGATGCGCGGGCGTGAAGGCCCAGCTTATTGCTGATGACGAGAGTTGTTCGAATCATTCGTGATCGGAGATTGGATCTGGTTCTGCGGCCGCGTCTGCGCCACCTGCATGACGCCTTGCGAGGCGCCGGACATGGCACGCGCGACGAGCGCATCGAGGGGTTCGCCCAGATAGCAGAGCGAGCGCCACAGCATCGGCACATTGACGCCGGCGACGACCCGCACGGAAACCCCGTCGGACAGGCGCTGGGCGACGTTGCACGGCGTTGCGCCGAAGACGTCGGTCAGCACCAGGACTTCAGGGGCGTTGAGGCGGGCCAGGGCCGCGCGGGCCAGGGCCTCGACGATGTCGGCGGACATCGTCGGCTCGACGTCGATGGCCTCGAACAGATGACCCTTTTCCTCATAGCAGTGCCCTGCAACGGAGAGCAACGCCGAAGCGAGGGGAGCATGAGCGATCAGCAGTACAGCGGCCACGTGGACGGAACCCGAGCGTCATGGAACGACGCAAACAAAAGATTATCGGCCTGGAAGCTTGGCAAACCTAGTACGCACTGTCCGAATGCGGGGGCACCCCCTGCATTTAGTGGCCCTTTTGCACGCTGGCCGGAACAGAACGCACCAACTTGATGCTTAACTGGGGTCAGGTTGCCCTTTTTCCAGATCGAAGCGCAGACCATCCTCGAACGGCTTGAGCGCCGCCTCCGGCAGTTGCGGCGCGACCGCGCTGGCCTGGAAGACACGCGTCCCCCGCGCGAAGACGCGGATCGATTCCTCGACTGTCGCGCCATCGGGACGCGTTCCATGCAGATGCGCACTGGTGTTTCCGGAAAACGGGGTCGTCCCGCCCATGTTGAACGCGCCAGCTGGCGCTTCGGCTGACCGGATCGCCGCGCCGGCGCTGTCCCTGAGGGCATGCAGCACGGCGTCGACACGGGTCGGGTCGCCCACATCGGCCGTGGCCACGCCATAAGTGACGCCGCCGGCCTCGCACGACAGCATGAACAGCTTCAGCGGAACGCCGGCGACCGTCAGATCGCGCTGGAAGCGCCCCGGGCGGCAGGGCAGCTCTGTTACAAGTTGGGTGTCGGGCAGCGGGACGCTGCGCCAGTCGTAAGTCGGCGCGCACGCCCCCAGGCACAGCAACGCCGCCAAGCCGGCGAATGTGCGGAAAACCGGTGCGCGGTGCCTGTCGACGGGTGAATCCGAGTGCTTTTTACGGGGCATCGCGTGATCATGGTTATCAATGTGCGCTCGGTCGCGCCTTCACCCTCATTGGGGATGGAGTCGCCGGCGAACGCTGTGCAATATGTCCGACATCGGCGCATCACTCGCGACAATTTGTAACCTGTGCAACTACCGGAGCACAATAGGGCAACGTCGGGTGTCGCGTGCGGCGTGTGACGGAGGGATCAAATGACAATGACACTGGCCTCGCGCCAAACGACCACGATGAACCCGGTTTCCGACAAGCCCCGGCTGGAACCCGACGAAGGGCACTGGCGCGAGATCATCGGCCAGATCGGCACCGAAGTCGGCTTGCCCCTGTCTGCCGCGCTGGAGCGCGTCACCGTGCTCGCCACCACGGGCAAGATCGACCGCGCCGGCCTGCGCATGCTGCGCGAAGAGATCGAGCGTGCCCGCCGTGCCGGCATGATCGGCCAACAGCTGGCCCGCTTCGCGTCGGGACGCATCCGCCAGTCCCCCGAGCAGATCAGCGTCACCCAGATGTTGCGCGAAGTGCTGCTGCAGCGCGGTCGCGAGGCCACCGCGCGCCAGATCGAGATCAGCCAGGCGTTGAAGCCTGCCGAGATCGTCGCCGACGCCACGCTGCTCTACGCATTGATGCAGGCCGTGGTCGACTGGAGCCTGGATCTCGCCCAGAAGAACATCGAATTCAAGCTCGACATCAAGACTTGGCCGCCGTACGCGCGCCTGACCGTGCGCTTCGCGCACGCAAGCTCGGACGCCTCCGATCGCCTGACACCGGTCGGCACGCCGCTGCCGTCGCTCGATTCGATGGCCTGGCGCCTGGTGCAGCAGATCTCGTGGACGCTGAGCCTGGTGATGGAGCGCACCGTGTCCGAACACGAGACGATGCTGACGATCGAGTTCCCGCGCACGATCCATGAGGAAATCGAAGGCGTCAGCGTCATGGAGATGGACCAGGGTTTCGGCGTCTCCGACAACTCCAAGCCGCTGGCCGGCAGCCATGTACTCGTGGTGGTGGGCGGACGCGAGGTGCGATCGCTGATCAAGGAATCGATCCGCCACATGGGCCTGCTGGTGGATTTCGTCAACACCGTCGAGGAGGCCGAGGAGTTCTGCCGCGACGCGCTGCCGCACGCGATCGTCTACGAATCGGTGCTGGCCAACGACCGCTTCCAGAAGCTGCGCGCCGGCATCGCTACCGAGATGGCGTCGTTCGTGTTCATCGAGATCACCGCCGAAGGCAGCGCGTTGAAGCTCTCGACGGTAGGCGACGAGGGCTGCGCATCCATCGGCCGCGACGGGATCATGCAGTCGCTGCCGTCGGCGCTGATCTTCGAGCTCTCGCGAACGATCTGAGGCGGGCCGGCAACCGCCGGCTCAGTGGCCGCCGAACACGGACTTGAGGATTGCGCTGCCGGTGCCCACCGGATCGGCGCGGATCTTCTTCTCTTCCTGGCCGATCATGAAGAACAGGCCGTCGAGCGTCTTGCGCGTGACGTACTGCTCGACGTTGGCGTCTTCCGGCTTGACCAGCCCGAACGACGAGCCCTTGCTCGCGACGGCGTTGTACTTGGCGGTGAGCGACACCTTCTGCGTTTCCTCGGTGACGATGGGCAGGAACTTCTCGCCCAGCGGCGCGCGCGTCTTGGCTGCGAAGAAGTCGGTGACCGAGGTGTCGCCGCCATGCACGATCTTCACCGCATCTTCGACGGACATCGCGCGCACCGCGTTGAGCAGCAGCGGCTTGGCTGCGGGCACCGCCGACTCCGCGGCGCGGTTCATCGAATTCACCAGGTCGTCCACGCGGCCCTGCTGGCCGATCGCGCGCAGCATCTTGGCCGCGCTGTTGAGTGCGCCCGGCAGCGGGATCTTCACCTGCGGATTGTCGAGAAAGCCGCCCGGCTTGCCGAGCAGCGACACGGCGCTGTCGGCGCCGCGTTCGAGCGCGGCGCGCACGCCGGAAGCGGCCTCGGATTCACCGAGCGCGAAGGCGCTGGCGGACTCGCCCAGCAGCGCGAGACAGGTGGTCCGCGCGAGCAGGAGCGTGGCGAGGCCGGGCGTAAACTGACGTCGTTGCATTGTGGACTCCCATGAATCTGGTTCGCGCTCTCGCTCCGACCGCCCTTGTCGCGCTGACGTCGGGGTTGCTGCCGGCGCTTCCCATGCTAGCGGGTTGCGGCCGCGTCGCACAGGCGCCCGCCTTCTCATACACCCTGCTCGACGGTCGCAAGAGCGATCTCGCAGCATTGCGCGGGCATGTGGTGCTCGTCAACTTCTGGGCCACCGATTGCGCGCCGTGCGTCGAGGAGATGCCCGCGCTCGTGGCCAATTGGCGCAAGTTCTCTCCACAGGGCTTCGAGACGCTGGCCGTCTCGATGCGCTACGACGCTCCGGCACTCGTCTCCAACTTCGCCCAGTCGCGCGGCCTGCCGTTCGGCGTCGTCATCGACAACACCGGCGAGATCGCCGACCGCCTCGGCAACGTGCAGTTCACGCCCACGTCGCTGCTGATCAACAAGCGCGGCGAAATCGTCAAGCGCTGGGTCGGGAAGACGGATTTCACCGCGATCGCGCCGTTGATCGCCGAACTGGGCAAGGAAAGCTAGCTCATCGGCCAGGCCACGCGGCGCGGAACTGGCTCGGCGTGGCACCAGCCGACTTGCGCATCAGGCGCCGCAGCGCCGTCGCGTCCTCGTAGCCCACGCGCTCGGCCACCTGCGCGATCGTCAGCCGGCTGGCCTCGATCAACTGGCGCGCGCGATTCAGGCGCACGCTCTGGACCAGTGCCAGCGGCCCGCGCCCCGTCGCCGCGCGCACGTGACGCGCGAGCGTGCGCGGCGACATCGCCAGTTCGCCGGCCAGCATCGCGACGCTGGGCGGTTGCGGCAGTGCCGCCTCGATGCGTTGCGTCAGCCGGCGCACCAGCTCGCTGCCGTTGGCCATCATGGCCGGCACCGCGAACGGCGCCTGCGCCTGGCGGCCGTCGATGAGCAGCACCTTGCCGACCGCATCCGCCAGCGCCACGCCGAAGCGCGTGCGCAACAGGTGCAGCATCAGGTCGGCCTGGGCCAGCGCGGCGCCAGCCGTCGTGATCGGCCCATCGGCGCAGACCATGCGGTCGGCGTCGACGCAGCAAGCCGGCTCGAGCCGGCGCAACTCCGAAGCGAGCCACCAGGAGGTCGTCACGCGCCGCTGCTGCAGCACCCCCGCGGCCTGCAACAGGAAGACGGCCGAGCAGGACGCGGCGACGGCGCCGTCGCGCGCGACGTGGCGACGCACGGCGGCGATCGCGCGCCGCGCATCGTCGCGCGCCAGGCGATCGACGATCGCCGCCGGGCTGTCCGTGCCCAGCCCCGGAATGATCCAGGTCGACGCGTCGGCGCGCGCCCGGGCAGGCAGGGCGCCGGTGGCGAGACGCAGCCCCGCGCTCAGGCTCACATCGCCGCCGTCGGGCGACGCCACGCGCCAGGTCGGTCGCGGCGTCTGCGCGCGTGGCGCGAGGGCCGCCGCGGCGTCGAGGATGTCCAGCGTCACCGCGACGCCGCTCGCATAGGCGCCCGGGAGGACGATGATCGTGAAATCGCGCATGTCTTGTTTCGCTCGATAGATGCCCAATCGGACACTGGCAGTCTAAGCCGGCGCGACGTGCAATGGACACCTCATCCAAGGAGCCCTCCGATGCACCCGATCTCGCGGACGACACACAAGCTGACGGAGCCCGACCCGCTGGCCGACTTCGCGCCGCGCCAGGTCGACGTCGACGGCGTCCCGAAGCGGGTCCACGTGGCGGGCGCCGGGCCCGCCGTGATCGTGATGGCCGAGATGCCCGGCATCAGCCCGCACGTGGCACGCTTCGCGCGCTGGGTGCGCGACGCCGGCTTCACCGTGTGGATGCCGTCGCTGTTCGGCCGTGACGGCGCGGTGCCGGACGTCGCCGAAGCCGTCGCCACGTTCCAGCGCGCCTGCGTCAGCGCCGAGTTCCGCGCCCTCGCCGCCAACCAGACGAGCCCGGTCACGCAGTGGTTGCGCGGCCTCGCGCGCATCGCGCACACCGAGTGCGGCGGTCCGGGCGTCGGTGCGATCGGCATGTGCTTCACCGGCAATTTCGCGTTGACGATGACGCTGGAGCCGGCGGTGCTCGCGCCGGTGTTGTGCCAGCCGGCACTGCCGCTGGAAGATCAGGCCGGACTCGAGATCGCGCCCGACGACCTGGCGCAGGTGCGCGCCCGCCTGGATCGCGACGATCTCACCGTGCTCGGCTATCGCTTCGCCGGCGACCGCTTCTGCACGGCGCAGCGCTTCGCGGCGTACTCGCGGGCACTGGGCGAGCGCTTCGTGGCGCGCGTGCTGCCGGACGACAGCGCGAACCGGACGGATCTGGCGCCCTTCTTCGAGCATGTCGTGCGGACGCCGCACAGCGTCGTCACGGCGCACCTGATCGATGCCGCCGGCCAACCGACGCTCGCCGCGCGCGACGAGATCCTGGCGTTCTTCGCCCAGCGTCTCAGTTAGCCGGGCCCATGTCGAGGCCGGCATGCTCGGCCTGCTTGTCCGCGTGATAGCTCGAACGCACCATCGCGCCGACGGCGGCGTGGCTGAAGCCCATCTCGATGGCCTTCTGCTCGAACATGCGGAAGGTGTCGGGGTGCACGTAGCGGGCCACCGGCAGGTGATGGCCGGACGGCGCCAGGTACTGGCCGATGGTGATCATGTCGATGTCGTGCGCGCGCATGTCGCGCATGACCTGCAGGATCTCGTCGTCGGTCTCGCCCAGGCCCACCATGATGCCGCTCTTGGTCGGCACGTCCGGGTGCATCGCCTTGAACTTCTTCAGCAGGTTCAGGCTGAACTGGTAGTCGCTGCCGGGGCGGGCCTGCTTGTACAGGCGCGGCGCGGTTTCCAGGTTGTGGTTCATCACGTCCGGCGGCGCGGCCTTCAGGATCTCGAGCGCGCGGTCGTCGCGGCCGCGGAAGTCGGGCACCAGCACCTCGATGCGGGTCTGCGGCGACATCTCGCGGATCTGGCGGATGCATTCCACGAAGTGGCCGGCGCCGCCGTCACGCAGGTCGTCGCGGTCGACGCTGGTGATGACGACGTACTTGAGCTTGAGGGCGGCGATCGTGCGCGCCAGGTTCTTCGGCTCGTCCACGTCCAGCGGATCGGGGCGGCCGTGGCCGACGTCGCAGAACGGGCAGCGCCGCGTGCACTTGTCGCCCATGATCATGAACGTGGCAGTGCCCTTGCCGAAGCACTCGCCGATGTTGGGGCACGAGGCCTCCTCGCACACCGTGTGCAG
>FTIF01349121.1_pt1 | contig 14938 bp, 14 predicted proteins | sample 1658001 | NCBI WGS metagenome assembly FTIF01 (sample SAMEA3914789, study PRJEB12502) | metagenome | biome: forest; material: soil | place: Canada | collected 2011-07-03 | depth 0.3 m | reverse complement strand
TGTGGATGGTGAGCCCGCCGCCGGACGCCCGCCTGTCGGCCGCGCTGGCATGCGTGCCGTCCGCCGGCGACGTGCGCTTCTTCCAGGGCCTGCGGCCGGACCTGCTGGAGGCGCTCTACAGCCACGCGCAGCTGCTGCTGTTCCCGAGCCTGGCCGAGGGCTTCGGCTGGCCCATCCTCGAGGGCATGGCGTGCGGCTGCCCGGTGCTCACGACGGGCGAGGCGCCGATGACCGAGGTCGGCGGCGACGTCGCCACCTACCTGCCGCGGCTGGCGCACGGCGAGGACGTCGCCGCGTGGGCGGGGCAGGGCGCGCGCGTCATCGCCGAGCTGCTGCAACGCGGGCCGATGGCGCGCGCCGTCGCGGCTCGCGCAGGCCTCGACCGCGCCGCCCGGTTCAGCGCGGACGCCGTCATCGAACACTACCTGTCCCTGTATCGCCGCGTGCTCGAACTCGAGCAACCGGCGGTGCACGCGAGAGACGTCCATGACAGCCAGCGAGTCGCCTGAAGGACCCGCCTCCGGGTCGCGCCGCGGCGCGCTGCAGCGCCTGTTCGCGCTCGCCGCCTCGCAGGGTGCCACGCTGCCGCTGCTGGCCGCTTGCGGTGGCGGAGGCGGCACCGCGCCGATCCCGCCGCCGCCCGCGCCGCCGGTGCCGGTGCCGATCCCGCCACCACCACCACCACCGCCGCCGGCGCCGGCGCCGGTCCCGCCACCGCCACCGCCACCGCCGCCGGTGCCGGTACCACCACCACCACCACCACCTGCGCCGACGCCGTCGGACATCGTGCTGAGCCGACTGAAGGCGGCGCTGGCCACGACGCCGCCCACCATCGCCGCGGCGACGGCGCTCACGGTCACCCAGGGTGCGAACGAGTCCGCCGCCTCGTCCTTCGGCAGCGACGCGCAGGTCATTCCGCCTTTGCCCCAGGACGGAAGCAGCAACCTGTCGACGACGGCGCAGGTCTACGGCCACCGGCGCGACCTCTGGCCGCAGGCGCCGGGCAACATTGGCGGCCAGGCGGTGATCCCGGTGGCGGTCAACCATCCGGCCGCGACGCTGGGCAGCACAGGGCGGATCGGCCTGCATTTCATCCACACCGGCAGCGCGTTCGAGCTGCTCGTGGGCGGCGCCAACATCGGCCTCACGCTGGTGGTCGACGGCAACTACGTCGGCTGTGCGGACGCAACGCAACCGCTGGTGCAGATGAACACGTCGCTGACGGGCGGCCCGATCACCGGCCTCAACGCGACGCTGAAGTTCGACTTCGGAACCAGCGCCACGCGCCACGTCTCGCTGTACTCGATGGCCAGCTTCGGCGCCTGCGCGTTGATCGTCGCCGCGGGCGACACCGTCGTCGCCTGGGACCGCAGCGCCGAGGCCTCGTTCGCCGCGATCGGCGATTCCTACGGCGGCGCGCCCACCACGGTCTGGGGCTTCGGCGGCCTGTTCTACCAGGCCGCGCTGGGGCTCAACATTCCGCACGTCGACCTCGACGCCATCGGCGGCACCGGCTACGCCCCCAACGCAGGCAACGCCGCGACGCTGCTGGCCGGCAACGACTTCGACGCGCGCCTGGCGTCCATCACCGAGAGCCAGCCCGACCTGTTCGTGGCCGCGGGCAGCCTCAACGACAACAACGCGCTCGCGTTGCCGCCCTACGCCAGCGCCGCGGCCGCCGCGGCCGGCTTCCAGGCGGCGGTGGCCGGCTTCTACACCGACCTGCGGACCCGGCTGCCCGACGCCGTACTCGTGGCGTTGGGCCCGTGGCAGCCGCCACCCAACCTGCCGCCGCCTCAAGGAGAGTTGGACAAGGCCAGCGTCATCAAGGCGGCGCTCGCGGCCGCGGGCGGGAACTGGATCTACGTGGACAACATGAACGGCGGCTGGTCCAACAGCAGCGGCGCGAGCTCGGCGCCGTCCGCCAGCGACGGGCCCTGGCAGACGCTGGCCAATGCCGCGGCCTACATCAGCGCGGACAACGTGCATCCCAACGTTCCGGGTTGCGCGTACCTGGCCTCGCGGCTGTCCGCGGCCCTGCGCGCGGCGATTCTCGCGCTTTGATCGGGCCTCAGGGCGTTGCGGCCAGCGCTCTCTCGGCCGGCCGTGCCGTGTCCGCTGCAGAAAGAAGTTCGCGCGACTGCAGCGCCAGCGAATGGCCGCCGTACCAGCGGTGCAGGCGCGACGCCATCTGTGCGAGCGCTGCGTCGTCCGCCTCGAACGGCGCGTGCGGGTTGATGTAGTGGACGCCTTCGCGCAGGCCGTCGAAGTCGCCCTCCGGCGCGGACGTGTCGATGACGGCGCAGCCGTTGGCGGCGTAGCCGGCAAAGACGCTGGACTTGCCGAGGCAGTGCGCCGGATAGTCGATCAGCGCGAAGCGCGAGGTGCACAGCAGCGTGCTGAGCTCCGTCGCCGGCAGGCGGCCGAGGCGGCGCAGCGGCACGCCGAGCGACGGGTCCGATGAGCTGGCGCCGTCGCCGGCCTCGACGATCTCCTCGATGCCCAGTCGCACCAGCGCCGGCGCGTGCGCGCGCAGCGCCGCGAACGCGCGAGCGCGCGTGGCCGTCGAGCCGAACACGATCGCGCGCGGCAGGCGCACGCTCCACGCCGGCGGATCCGCGGGTTCGCCGACGCTGGAGAACACCGGCCGCATGTGCACGGGCTTGCCGTGGCCGACGATCTGGCGCAAGCGCACGGCGTGCGCTTCCGCGTTGGTCCACAGGCTGTCGGCCAGCACGGCGATGCGGCGCGCCGCCTGCAGCTGCCACGGCGTCAGCCAGAACGCGCTGCGCCACACGGGCTCGCCGGTGGCGAACAGTTCGTGGAAGACGACGACGAGCCGCACGCGCGCACCGTGCGCGGCCTTGAAGCGCGCCATGTCGTCCGCCAGCCAGCCGCACAGGCCGCGCGGCGCATAGCCGTAGCCGGAGTAGTGCAGCACGACGCACAGGCGCGCGCCGTTCGCGCCTGCGCGCAGCAGCGCGTCGAGTTGCGGCAGGAGGCCTTCGCGCGTGCCGTCGATCACGTGCGAGGCGATGCTGCGCGCCGTCCACGAGCGCGCGAGCGAGTCCGCGTAGTCGCGCACGCCGCCGGTGCCGGGCGGGCAGATCTGGACGAGCGTGGGATGCATCGCGGCGGCCCTAGTGCGACTGCGTCGTGAACTGCAGGCTGTTGGCCGTCGCGAAGTCGAACGAGAACACCTGCGCGCCGTTCGCCTCGATGCTGCCGGCCACGCTGCGCGCGGCGAAGCCCGCCATGGCGCCGGTGGGGCCGCCGACGACGCCGGCATAGACCGTGTCGGTGCCGAAGCTCGCGCTGCCCGGCAACGTGCCGAAGGCGATGGCCTGCTTGCTGGCAGCGTCGAAGCCCATCAGCGACGCGTCGCCGAACGCGCGCGCGCCGTAGCCGCTGGCGAACACGAAACGGGTGCGGCTCTCGCTGGTGTCGAAGCGCTGCACTTGCGCGTCCGGCTCTGTCAGCGGGTAGCCGCCCGCGTTGGTCGTGTACACGCGCAGGCCCGTCTCGTCGATGAACTCGATCTGGTAGTTCAGCGCCGCGGTGCCGATGTTGACGATGCGCCAGAGCTCGTGCACGCCGCTGGCGCTCGTCTGCACGGTCGTCAGCGTCGACGGGGGCGTCGATTCCAGCGTCCGGGCCGGCACGCCGGTCGACTTGCTGACCGCGACCAGCGCGTTGCCGCCGTCCGACAACGTGCTGACGTACATCAGCGTGCTGCCCATGCTGGCCACGCTGACCTGGCCGCCCGCGCTGGCCAGCACCGTGGCGTGCGGCGAGCTGCGCGTCACCTTCAGCACGCTCCATTGCGCGCTGGCGCCGCTGCCGGTGTTGCGGTAGGCGTAGAACGCGTCGGCGTCGAAGCCGATGCCCACCCAGCCGCCGCCGCCGGTCGTCGCGGTGTCCAGCAGCGTCTCGACGGGCGTCGCGGCGGTGGCGGAGAAGTCGACGACGCTCAGTTGCGTAGCGTCGTCCATCAAGGCCATCGTGGGGGCGGACTGCACCACGGACCGGAACGCCGGCGAGGCATCGGCGCGGATCGTGACCGACGTGCCCGAGTTCGCGTCCCAGTAGACGGCGCCGCGCGAGAAGATCCAGCCGCGCGGCGCCAGCGTCGCGGCGTCGCGGAACAGCCCCATGAACCTGCCGCCCGACGACGGCGTGAAGACGAGCCCGCCGGTGGCCGACAGCCGCACTTCGGCGGTGCCGTCGTCGGATGTGCCGCACTGGCCGTCGGCGCCCGCCGTCGACACCACGAAGCGCGTGTTCTCCGGCGCCGCGTAGTCGATGGCGTCGCCCACCGGGTGATCGTTGCCGTCGGTGAGGAATTTGCACGCGGTGGTCGAATGCGCGCGCTGCACCAGCGTCGAGGGCAAGCTGCCGTTGGCCTGCAGCGGCACGCGGCGCACGTCGCCGCCGACGATGTAGACCAGCGCGTACGGCTGCAGCGCGCCCGTCTTCGCTTGGGTGGCGTCCACGCTGCCGGTGGAGACGAGGCGGGTGTCGGTCAGCACCGAACTGCCGTACTCCACGGTGTATTCGGTGTCGGGCTTGCCTGGGCTGACCAGCGACAGCCCGTACGTCAGCGAGCCCGTCGGCCCGTTCGCCTTGAGCACCCAGGCGTAGGGGCCGGACGCGGGCGCGGCGCCGCCGTTGCCGGACGAATCGCCGCCGCCGCCTCCGCCGCACCCTGCGAGGGTGGCGGCGACGACGAGGACGAAGGGGAGGGTGGTTCGAAGTCTCATGTCGATGATCCGGCGTGCACGGTACGGAGCGGTGCTGGGCGAAGAGGTGGTGGCGCGCGCAGCCTCAGCGGCTGCTGTCGTCCACGCCGTCGGGTGGTTCGGTCGATCGGCGGGCCGCGTAGCGACCCAGGACCGCGGGAACATAGGCGGCCGTCTCGGCGTTGGGCCAGGCGCGGCGCTCCAGGGCGGCGCGCGTTACCGCGCCGGCGCCGGCGTTGTAGGCGGCGAGCGCGTGCGTGACATCCTGGCCGTAGCGGTCGAGCAGGCCGCGCAGGTGGTGCGCACCGGCAGCGATGTTCTGGGCCGGGTCGAAGATGTCGGTGACGCCGTACAGCCGCGCGGTGGCGGGCATCAGCTGCATCAGGCCCGACGCGCCGCGCCGGGACACCGCGTGCACCTGGTACGCCGATTCGACGGCGATGACCGCATCGATCAGCGCGGGCGACAGGCGCTCGGTCGCCGCGACGCTGCGGACGATGTCGGCGAAGCGGCCGCCGGCCGCGGCGCGCTCGGACCGCCGCGGTGCCGCGGCCGAGTCGACGAGCCGTCGCACTTGCACGCCCACGCCCGCGTCCGCGCGGTCGCTGAGATGGATTTCGTCGGGCGCATCGTCGATCTGCCAGATGGCCGTCGCGGTATCGGCCTGCGCGGCGATCGCAAGCATGCCGCCCGCCAGCGCGATGGCGAGCGTACGCGACCGGGCGGCGAGGGCGTGACAGCGGCAATCAGGGCGGGCGCGCGCGCGGTTGAACATGACGGACCGAAGTGCGTATCGCGAAGCAGCGGAGACTACTCACGGTGTGTGACAGTTCGCGGCACCGGACTGGCCCGTTGGTGGTCCGGATCGCCCGGATGGCGAGTGGGACAAACGACGCGGGAGCATTCGTCACCGATGACGGATATGCTGGTGGCTCGCCCCATTCGATCTTCGACGAGGGGCGCATCGTGTCCACCGCTTCCACAGATCACCGTTCCCACCGACGCGTCGAGTGCTTCCGCGTGCCCATGCACCGGGCGCATGTGCCGGTGTGGGTGTTCAAGCCGTCCGACGCGGTCGAGGCGAGCGCGGGCCTCTTGATGAATCTCAGCGATGGTGGCCTGCAGGTGCTGACCGCTGCCGACGATGCGCTGTCCCACGCCGGCTACGAGATCCAGTTGCTGCTGGGCGAGGACGAGACCGTGCCGCGCTTTCGCGGACGCGTCACGCGCGTGTGGACGCGCGAGGCGATCAGCGCGGGCTGGCTGAGCGGCCTGCGCTTCGACGACGAACGCTCGCCCGCGGCGGACTTCACCCGCGTCTACCAGGCCGGCGGCGCCGCGCGCCGGTGGGTGCGCTGCCTGCTGTTTCCCCAGCCGGATCGACCCGCGCGCCCCGCCGCGGACGTGCCTCAACCCCAGGGCACGAACACGATCTGACGCGTGGCGAGTCCGTCGAGGAAGTCGGCGACGGCCACGTCGGCCAAGTCCTCCTCGCCCGCCGCGTCCCTGAACACCTTCCACGAACCACTCGCCGGGTGGCAGTGGCGCGGCGAAGACGTCGCTCGCCGTGGTCTTCAAGGGGATGTCCATTCGAGCTTTGCGCAGGGGAATCTGGGGCATGACGATGAGGCTGGAAGAGGGCGGGCGCAGGGCTGGCGAGGCGAGTCCGCAGAGCGGGGCCGGCATATGACCAATTCATGACGCAGCGCATGGTCCCTGTGCCCGCGCGGCTGTCGATCGGGGCTCATGCCCGGTCCGGCCGGATCAGCCCGCAGGGGCCATGGCGTGCTGTCGGGCAGAAGCCCCGCACGTCACGGCCGAGTTCCAACATGGCTCCCGAGGGCGCCGCGTGTCGCGGCGAAACCAAGGGGATCACATGTCCAAATGTCTTGTTCGCGCCGCGCTGCTGGCTGGCGCCGTCCTGGGTGCAGGCACCGCGCGCGCCGACTTCGCGAGCGTGCTGCAGCCGGGGCCGATCAATGCCTCGACCTCGGTCGCGTTCCAGAACTCGAACGTGGTGCCGGGGACGACATCGGGCATCTACAACTTCCTCGACAGCTGGTCGTTCAGCCTCGACGGCAGCTTTCTCGTCTCCAGCATCGCCGCCGCGATCGACTTCACGGACGGCGGTGGCCACCCCGTGCTGTTCGGCATCACGGATCTGCAGGTCAACCTCGTGACGGATCCAGCGTCGGGAACGCCCCTCGTCTCGTGGACGACCGTCAGCGCACCCGTGTCGGGCCTGGAGCAGACGGTGGCGCTTGTTCCGCCAAGCGCGCTCGGCGCCGGCCACTACGTGCTGGAGGTGCGCGGCCACGTGACACAGCCGGGCTCGTACGCGGGTTCGCTGCTCGCCCAGCCCCTCCAGCCGGTGCCTCTGCCGACGACGCTGGCGCTGTTCGCGTGTGGGTTGCTGGCCATCGGCTTCACGTCGAGCCGCCTGCGCCGGCGCTGAGCCTCCGGGGCGTGCCCGGGGCGGTCACATCGACTTGTCGACGAACTCGATCAGGCCGTCGTTGAACAACTGGCCGATGGCCTGGCCCATCTCGCGGGCGTCGCCTGGAGACAGGTCGATCAGACGACGCAGGTCGGTATAGCCATTGAGGCGGGCGAGGATGCGCAGCGCGGGCGTCGCGGCGGGATCCGGCGCCCGCAGCAGTTCCCGCTGCCCCCGGGGCGTGCGGCGGTAGATGGCGGAATCGCTCAACAGCTCGGCGCTGGAGCGAGTCGGCTGCTGGGCGGGCGACGCGGCAAGGCCGGAAACGACGGAAGACAATGGTTTCATCAAAATGTCATGGAGAGCTCCCTGATTTTGGCATCGATACCTCAATTCGGTGCCGAGACCGCAGGGCCTCCCGGGGCATGGATTTGTCGCTGGATATTTCACGGGCAGTGCAGGCCGTCGCGCGAGATCAAGGAAAACCCTCGGTTTGATACCGCATCGAGACGTGGCGGCGGCCTGCTCGCGACGAACAGGGCCGCCCATGGCGGCCTCGCACGCAGCCGACCTCCGGATCGCGACCGCGCGACGGCACTCCACAGGAATCGTGCAGCCGACGACCGGGCGCAGCCCGATCGTGAAGAAGCGCGGCACGGCCGCCGGCATCCAGGGCTGGATCGTCGAGCCGTGCAAGGGCGATGCCGTCCTCGCCACGTTGTGGAAGCTCGCGGAAGACGGAGCGAAAGCGACCCCGGAGCGGTCTCGGCTCCTGGACCTTGCCGGCTCGCCAGCCTCGAGAGGCAGGAAGACGGGCAAGGCCTACAGCCGGAACCCCGAAACGGACTTGACCAGCTCGTGCGCCTGATGCTTGAGGCTTTCAGCGGCCGCCGCGCTTTCCTCGACGAGGGCTGCGTTCTGTTGGGTGACCTGATCCATGCGGCCGACTTCGTGACCGACCTGGACAACACCCGCGCGCTGTTCAGCGCTCGCGGTGCTGATTTCGCCGACCAGGTCGCTGACGCGGTGAATGGACGAGACGATCTCCTGCATGGTGCTGCCGGCCACGTCGACAAGTCGTGAGCCCTCCTCAACCTGCTCGACGCTCGCAGCGATCAGGGACTTGATCTCGCGCGCAGCCGACGCACTGCGTCCGGCAAGACTTCGCACCTCGGTGGCCACCACTGCGAATCCACGACCTTGCTCTCCAGCGCGCGCGGCTTCGACAGCGGCGTTCAGGGCCAGGATGTTGGTCTGGAAGGCAATGCCATCGATGACCGAGATGATCTCGGCGATCCTGCGCGAACCTTCGTTGATGCCCCGCATGGTCGTCACGACGCGCTCGACCGCCGCACCTCCCCGGGTCGCCACGTCCCGAGCCTCGTTGGCCAGCTCGCTGGCCTTGCGGGCTCCTTCGGCGCTGTTATTCGCCGTCGCGCCAAGTTGTTCCATCGTCGACGCCGTGATCTGCAGGGCAGCTGCTTGTTTCTCGGTGCGGCCGCTCAGGTCCTGGTTGCCCTGGGCGATCTCGGCGCTCGCGCGTTCGAGGCCGTGGGCGTTCTCCCTGACGCTGCCCACGAGCTTGCGCAGTTGTCCCTGCATCTCCGACAAGTCGCGCAACAAGCTTGCGGTTTCGTCGTCGCCGTCGGCGGCAATCGGTTTCGCGAGGTCGCCCGCTGCCACGTCCTTGGCCACGCCGTTCGCCATCAACAGCGGCAACACGACCCCTCGTGCCAGCGCCACGCCAACTGCAATGCCAGCGCCACATGCCGCGAGCATCACGACGAGCGCGAGCCAGATCGCACGTTTGCCTCCCGCGAAGGCGGCATCGGCCACCTTGCCGCGACGCTCGGCAATCTTGCCCGCCAGGTCGTCGAGCAACTGGGCTGGCTCCCGATCAATGCCGCGAACCGCCATGTCGCCCACCGAGGAGTCGAACCCGGTCCTCACGAACTTGTCGTATCCCTCCGCGTAGCCGGCCGTCATCTTCTTCTGGGCAACAATGAACTTGTCGAGCTCGGCGTTGAGGACGGCGTTCTCGAGCCTGCCCTGAAGCGCTTGCGCGCCGTCGGCAACGGCCTGCTGCTGCTTCAGGAAGGCAGTGTGGTGCCTTTCGAGCATATTCACGTCCGACCCGCGCAGCAGCGTGTCCTTCCATTCCTGGATCTGGGTCTTGAAGTGGCCCGACAGCGAGGCGATTGCGCGTTCGTCGTCGACCTGCCGCATCACTTCCGAACTGAACGTGTTGAGCGAGTGCCCGACGACAAACAGGCCACCGAGGCCGGCGACCAGGGACAGCAGCAATGCGCCGCCAAAATAGAGAGGGATCTTCAGTTTGAGCTTCATCGTGGGACCTTGCGTGCGGAGCCCGACGCCGGCTCCGCCGTCGCCATGGCGGCGGTGGAAAACGGGAATTCAAGGCAGCGCGGAGCCGCCGCATCGAACGATCGGTACATTGCGTCCGTCTCCGGCCCGGCCATGGCTGGGCGAGGGATCAGCGACGATCCGAAATCGCGCAGGTCGATGCCGGGGAGCAGGCGCAGCGATGCGGGCAGTGCCCGCGGGCCGAGCTGGATGAGGTCGGACATGGTCAGGCGGCGACTTGGGCGAGGAAGTCCGGTGGCAGTTGCGACTCCACGCGGACGCGGAACAGCTCGGCACGATCGGAGTTGTTGAGCCGCGCAATCTCGTCGGCGCAACGCACGAGCCAGACGCGCAGGCTGTCGGCGTCGCCCACCTGGCGTGCAGCGTCACGCAGTGCATGGTCCTGGCCGGCCAGCAGCAGCGCCAGCAGATCCATCGCGTAGAGCTTGATCGCCACGAGAGGGACGCTGCGTTGCGCAGTCGAAGTCGCATTTGCCAGTCCTGAAGCCGGCATGATTCCAACCGGCGCGCGTTCTGGCGCACTGTCGTCGCGCGACCACTGGATGAGACCCGCATTGGCAAGCGAGGCCAGCGCCGCGTTGTCGATGCCCAACTGCGAAGCAGCCTCGGACAGATCCCGGAGCGACTTGCGGCCATCGATCATGATCAGGAACATGCGCTGCGAACGTGGCAGCGTATGGCGGCGCTGGATCATGTCACGAGCGAGATCGGTCTTGCGAGGGACGACGTCGAGATGCATGGTGGCACGCTCAACGAAGCAGCTCCACTGGACGGGCGGCAGGGCAAATGACGAATGAGCGGCAGGTCACGGCTTCTCTCCAGGGCGGTAATTCGCAGAGAGAAGTGCTGCGTGGACGCAGCGAGGCTCGTGCTGGGCAACCCCGCTGACATCGCGCTCGCGCGCCTTAGTCCGGAGGCTTTGCGTCCCCGGCTTTCGACGGGTTTGCCTTTTCTCTCGATCGTTTGTCGACGCGGCGGCGGCGACGGCGACCAGTGTCAGCGGGCACAGCGACAGCACCGTGACACGAGCGGTCGCTCATGGACCTTTCCGCCGTGAGCGTGAGCAAAGTCACGCATGTCGCGATGCCGCCGACGATGCAAAGGCCACCGCGCCGTGCCTTGTCGAGCACCTTCGAGTGTTGGCGAGCACTTGAAGTGGCCGGCGACGATGTTCATTTGAGTGACAGCCACTTATGGCCGACCAGGACGGCCTTGCCCCAGATTTGCCCTACTTCGAGAACCACCCGGAGATGCGTTGCCCCAGCCGCTTGAAGAACCCGGCGCGCTCCACGGCGGCAAGCGCGACGATCGGCGCCTCTCCGAGCTGCTTTCCGTCAGCGGTGGCCACGATCTTGCCGATCACGGCGCCTTTTGCGATCGGCGCCGTCAGGCCCGGGGTCAGCGAGATCGACGTCTGAACCGTGGCGCTTTTTCCCTTCGGCACTACCAGCGTCCACGCCTGTGCGAGACCAGCGGCAACGTCCGGTGCCACGCCGTACAGCACCTTTGCGGCGAGCAAGGTCGCGCCGGCCTGGACGGGAGTCGCCTCCTCGAAGTTGCCGTAGCCCCAGTTGAACAGGACTCGCGTCTGATCGGCCCGGGCCTGGGTACTGTTGGCGCCCATGATGACCGAGATCAGGCGCATGCCGTTCCGCTTGGCGGACGCCGTCAGGCAGTACCCAGCTTCGTCCGTGTGCCCGGTCTTGAGTCCATCGACCGTCGGGTCGGTGTAGAGCAGCGCATTGCGATTGCCCTGCTTGATGCCGTTGTAGGTGAACTCGTGTTCCGAGTAGATCGGGTAGTACTCGGCGCTGTTGCGAATGATGGCCTGGGCGAGCACCGCGAGGTCGCGCGCCGATGCCTTGTGGTTCGGGTCGGGCAGCCCGGCCGAATTCTCGAAGTGGGAATGGGTCATTCCCAGCCTCGCCGCTTCGGCGTTCATCATGGCTGCGAATCCAGACTCCGAGCCGCCAATGTGCTCGGCCAAAGCCTTGGACGCGTCATTGCCGCTGTCGACGACGACCCCGCGCAGCATGTCCATCAGAGAGGCTTGGGCGTTGAGCGGAACGAACATGCAACTGTCGCCATCCTTGCCTCCGCGGCACCAGGCGTTCAGGGACATGGTGACGGGTTCCGTCGGCTTCAGCTTGCCGCCCTTGAGGCCCTGCTCCACGAGGTAGCTGGTCATCATCTTCGTCAGCGAGGCCGGCGGAAGAGGTTCGTCCCCATTGAAGGAAGCAAGGATCTTCCCCGTGTTGAAGTCCATCAGCACCCATGCCTTGTTGGCGAGAATCGGCACCGAGACTCCGTTCGCGTCGGTCGTCGTCGAGGGTTCGGTGGATGCCGCTGGCTTGCGAGCGGCAGCGTGCGGCCTGGGGCGGGCCTTGGGGTGCGGTGCGCCGAAGGCAGTCCCTGCCATGGCTATGAAGGACGCCGCGGCGAGGACGGAAGGGAGCAGGCGCGTGCTGCAAGAACGAGTGGTCATTGGGAAATGCTTCGTGAAGAAGCCAATACGCTGGGGAATCGGGAGTGGCGCCATGGCTGAGCTCAAAAAGTCGTTCGCGCATGGGGGATTGCGGATTGTGACGGACTCGACGCAGGGTGGCCGGGAAAAAGACGGCGAGCATCCTGTGATACGTGGCGTGCTCACGGGGCTACCCAAGCATTCAGCCGGTGAGACCGGCTTGGCCCGGATCACCTCGGCAGCGCCATCGTCGCCGAGGTCAACACGAAGATCGCCGGCATCGACGGCGAACTTCATGGTTTGGCCTCCTGCAGCCACGAGCGCTGTCGCAGTGCGCGGCTGACGCGGTATCGCTCACCGCGGAATTGGTCGTCGAGATGGTCGAGCAAGCGCGTCACCGCCTGGATGTCCCAGGCAGCGAGCCATTCGAACGGGCCCGCCGGGTAGTTCACGCCCAGCTTCATGGCGGCGTCTGCGGCAGCGGGCGTGCAAACACCTTGCAGGACGGCGTCCGCCGCCTCGTTGATCAGCATGGCGATCGCTCGGGCGACGACCAGGCCCCCCCCACGTCCGCGATCCGACGCGGAGTCCACCCGGCGACCGAGAGCCATTGCGATGCCTCTGCGCGCCATCGGTCAGACGAATTTCTGGACGCCGCCCATGCAAGCGCCGCTGCGGGGCCGCCGCCGGCAGGCGCGATGGGCAAATCGAAGACCGCCAGTTCGGGCCCGTTCTCGCGCACTGCGACGAGGGTTGCGGGCCGCCCGTCGGTCAGGCGGAGTTGGCCGACCTCGGTTTCGAGGCCGACCCAGCCGCTCCCCGCCTGGCGCGCAGACGCGACGCCGTGTTCCTGAAGAGAGGCTATCCAGCGTTGCACTGCCGCGCCTTCGCCGTGCAGCACGATCCGTATGGCCGGGGGGATGCTCGCCTCGCATGGTCCCGCTTCGTCGGGTGGGGTCGCGGTGCTGTAGTCGTAGAAGTCGCGCCCCGATTTCCGGCCGAGCAATCCACCGTCGACCAGTTCACGCTGCACCAACGAGGGGCGAAGTGCTTGTCGCCATAGTTGGCTTCGAAGACGGACTGCGTCACGGACAGGTTGGTATCGTGGCCGATCAGATCCATCAGTTCGCAGGGGCCCATGCGAAAGCCTGCTCCGCGCAGGCAGGCATCGAGCATCGCGGGCTCTGCGGCGCGCTCCTGAAGCAAGGCCAGAGTCTCGGCGTAGTACGGGCGGGCGATGCGGTTGACGATGAAGCCGGGCGTCGAACGCGCCTCGACGCCGGTCTTGCCCCAGGCACTGGAGAGACCGAGGATCGCGGCCGTGACGGCAGGATCGGTTCCAGCCGCTCAATAGGTCTCGAGGTGCAGGCGGCCCTCACGCTTGAGCGTGCTGCCGAGCGCGTCCCACGACAGGCCGGCGTCCTCGGCGATGTCGCGCAGCGCCAGCACGACGCCTTCCTCCATGCTCTTGAGGCCGCAGACGTAGACATAGGTCTGTGGATCCTTGAGGAGCTCGACAAGATCCGGTGCGCGCTCGCGCATCACGTCCTGCACGTAGCGTCGGGGCTGGCCGGGGACGCGCGAGAACGCGAAGTTGATGTCGATGAAGTCCTTGGGCAAACTCTGCAACGGCCCGAAGTACGGCAGTTCCTGTTGAGTGCGTGCGCCGAAGAACAGCGCCAGCCTGCCGCCCTCGAATTTGCCCGTCTTGCGCAGGCGCCGGCGCCACTCCGTCATGGCGCGCATCGGCGCGCTGCCCGTGCCGGTGCAGATCATCACGATGTTGGACTTCGGATGGTTTGGCATCAGGAACGACGTGCCGAATGGTCCGATGATCTGCACGGTGTCGCCAACCTGGAGATCGCAGACGTAGTTGGACGCGACGCCGCGAACCGGTCGGCCGAGATGATCCTCCGTCACGCGCTTCACGGTCAGCGAGAGGTTGTTGTAGCCGGGGCGTTCTCCGTTGCGCGCACTCGCGATCGAGTATTGGCGCGCGACGTGCGCCCGTCCGCTAGCATCGAATCCCGGCGGAACGATGCCGATCGACTGCCCCTCGAGCACGGGGAACGGCATGGCGCCGAAGTCGAGCACGACGTGGTGAGTCTCGCTGGCGAACCCTGCCTCGGTGCAATTGAAGTTGCCGACGACGCTGGCGGTGGTCGCCTGCCTGGGGCCGTAGAGGTTGCTGTAAGCGTGCGCGGCCGACCAGGGCGGCACCGTCGCGCCATACGCCGCGGAGTCGAACGCCTGTGCGCCGGTGACGGCTGATTCCAGGGTCGCCGTGGCCGTCTCCGCGGCGACGGGATCGCCCGGTTCCGCGCCTTCGGACACTCCGGCGGCAACGAGCTGTTCCGGCGTCAGTTCCTTGGGCAACTCGTCCCAGGTCAGTTGCTCCTCGACCGAGTACGCGCGGGTGACGGGCACGACGCGCCAGTTGTCGATGGAGCCGGTGGGGCACGGCGAGATGCAGGCCATGCAGCCGTTGCACACCTCCGCACGCACCACGTAGTTGCGATCGTCGTGCGTGATCGCATCGACGGGACAGGTCGCTTCGCAGGTGTTGCAGCGGATGCAGATCTCGGGGTCGATCAGGTGTTGCCGGATCGCCGACACGTCGACGGCCATGTCCATGACTTGTCTCCAGTTGGCCGGTGGTCAAAGTCGGCCACCGGTCTCTCTCACTCAGTTGAAGCGCACGTACTCGAAGTCGACGGGCTGGCGGTTGATGCCCATGACCGGCGGGGCGATCCAGTTCGCGAACTTGCCCTGATCGACCACGCGGCCCATCAACGAGGCCACGAACGCGCGATCCTCCGCGGTCGGAAGCCAGCCGTCCTTCTTCGCCGCCCATTCGCTGTCGCTCACCACGCGGCCGTCCGGCGACATCTTGATGCCGGCCAGCGCGCCGAT
>FTIF01000583.1_pt3 | contig 14941 bp, 10 predicted proteins | sample 1658001 | NCBI WGS metagenome assembly FTIF01 (sample SAMEA3914789, study PRJEB12502) | metagenome | biome: forest; material: soil | place: Canada | collected 2011-07-03 | depth 0.3 m | reverse complement strand
GGCGGCGGCGGCGGCCATGGCTGGGCTCATCAGGTGCGTGCGGCCGCCGCGTCCCTGGCGACCTTCGAAATTGCGGTTCGAGGTCGAGGCGCAGCGCTCGCCGGGCGCCAGTTTGTCGGGATTCATGGCCAGGCACATGGAACAGCCCGGCTCGCGCCAGTCGAATCCGGCCTCGCGGAAGATCTCGTCCAGCCCCTCGGCCTCGGCCTGCTCCTTTACCAGTCCCGAGCCCGGCACGACCATGGCCGAGACGTGCGCGGCGACCTTCTGGCCTTTGCTCAGGGCCTTGAGCGCGATGGTCGCGGCGGCGCGCAGGTCTTCGATGCGGCTGTTGGTGCAGCTGCCGATGAACACCCGGTCGATGCGGGCCGCGGCGATCGGCTGCCCGGGGGTCAGGCCCATATAGTCCAGCGCCCGGCGGACCTGCTCGGCCTTGTCGCCGTCGAAATCGTCGGGATCGGGCACGCGCCCGTCCACCGCCACCACGTCCTCGGGGCTGGTGCCCCAGGTGACCATGGGCTTGAGCGAGGCCACATCGATCCGCTCCTCGCGGTCGAAATGGGCGTCGGGATCGGAGAAATAGGCCTTCCACGAGGCCAGGGCCATTTCCCACCCCCCCGCCTTGGGCGCCGCGGGCCGGCCCATCAGATAGGCGAAGGTCTTCTCGTCCGGGGCGATCAGCCCGGCCCGGGCGCCGCCCTCGATGCTGAGATTGCACAGGGTCATGCGCTCTTCGATCGACAGGGCCTCGATGGCCTCGCCGGCATATTCGATCACATAGCCGGTGCCGCCGCTGGTGCCGATGCGGCCGATCATGGCCAGGGCGTAGTCCTTGGCGCCAACGCCGGGACCCGGCGAGCCGTCGAACCATACCCGCATGTTCTTGGACCTGCGCTGGCGCAGGGTCTGGGTCGCCAGCACATGCTCGACCTCCGAGGTGCCGATGCCGTGGGCCAGGGCCCCGAACGCGCCGTGGGTCGAGGTGTGGCTGTCGCCGCAGACGATGATCATGCCCGGCTGGGTGCGGCCCTGTTCGGGACCGACCACGTGGACGATGCCGTTTCTGATATCGCCCATGGGAAAGAATTCGATACCCGCCTCGGCCACGTTGCGCCCCAGGGTCTGGAGCTGCAGGCGCGCCTCTTCGTCCTCCACCGCATCCACGCCCTTGGCCTGACCTTCGGTCGGCACATTGTGGTCGGCCACGGCCAGGGTGAGGTCGGGGCGGCGCACGGGGCGATGGGCCGCGCGAAGGCCGGCGAAGGCCTGGGGCGTGGTCACCTCGTGGATCAGGTGCAGGTCGACATAGAGGATGGTCTCGCCGCTTTTGTCTTCAGCGACGCGGTGGGCATCCCAGATCTTGTCATACAGGGTCTTGGCGGTCATGGGCGGGATGTAGGGCCGAGGGTCCCCTTGAGTCTAGAGGGGGCGGCCCCCGCGACACGCGGTGAATCAGCCCCACATCCCAGATTTTTGCGGGTTTCAGGCCAGCCCGGTCTTCAGAGAGGCCAGGTCGGAGGCGGGGGTCTTCGCCGCCAGGCATCCCTGGCCTTCCAGCGCCGCCCGCACCGCCTGATCCAGCGGGGTATGTGGCTCGCGCCCCAGCACGGCCAGCAGCCGGCGATTGTCCAGCCGCAGGGCCTGGCGCCACAGATAGCGCATTTCGCGCATCTCGCGGAACACGGTCACGAAGGGCGACAACAGGGTCAGCAGCGGCCAGGGGAAGGGGATGATCGGCGGCCTGCGTCCCGTGGCCGCGCGAACCGCGCCCCGGACGGCCTGGGCCATGGCCTCGCCCCGCTCCAGCCAGTGGCCGCCGAAATGGAACAGCTCGAAATCGGCCAGGCGGTCGGCCCGCTCGCACAGCCGCACCATGGTCTCGGCCAGATCCGGCAGATAGGCCCAGGCGTGGCCGACGCCCGGACGATTGGGGTTCATCACCAGGCTGACCGGCTTGCCGGCCTGGACCAGGCCTTGCGCGAACCAGTTATTGCCCGAACGGGGGCCGAAAAAGTCACCGGCGCGGACGATCAGCACCTTGACGCCCTGGCGCGAGGCCTCGGCCAGGTGCTGCTCCATAATCACCCGCAGGGCGCCCTTGCGCGTGGCTGGCCGCTGCGGCGCGGTTTCGTCCACCAGCGGAAAGGTCTCGGGTCCATAATTATAGACCGTGCCGGGGAACAGGATGCGCGCGCCGCTGGTCTTGGCCGCGGCGATGGTGTTGTCGATCATCGCCACCACGGTGCCGGCCCAGTTGCGATAGCCGGGAGGATTGGCCCCGTGGACGATCAGGCCCGCGCCCACGGCGGCGGCGGCGACGCTGGCGGCGTCCATGGCGTCGCCCCTGACCCAGTCGACGGCCAGGTCGGGCAGGGCCAGGGCCGCGGCCTCGGGATTGCGGCTGAGGGCGCGGACCCGCCAGCCGCGAGCCAGCAATACCCGGGCGACCTCGCCGCCGACGCCGCCGGTGGCGCCGATGACCAGGGCCAGGGGCGCGGTCGAATCGCGGGCGGTCGAGTTTTCGGTGTCAGACATGACGTCCTCCGTTGGATCAGGATCGACCAAAGGATCGTCTCGTGCGCCTTCAAACGGAATTGCGAGAATCCATAGGGCGGCTATACAGATTCGCATGGCGCGCGCCCCGGACTGGGACCTCTATCAATCTCTGCACGCGGTGCTGCGGGACGGCAGCCTGTCGGCGGCGGCCCGCACCCTGGGCCTCAGCCAGCCCACGGTCGGCCGCCATATCGAACAGCTGGAACAGGCCCTGGGCCTGCCCCTGTTCACCCGCTCGCCCCAGGGCCTCAAGCCCACCGACTTCGCCGCGCGTCTGGGCCCCTATCTGGCCGCCATGGGCTCGGCGGCCGACGCCGCCCTGCGGGAGGCGTCGGGAGAGGTCGACCAGGTCGCCGGGGTGATCCGCATCACCGCCAGCGAAGTGATCGGCGCCGAAGTGCTGCCGGCCATCCTGGCCGAATTCCACGAGACCTATCCGCAGGTGGTGATCGAGCTCGTGTTATCAAACCAGAACGAGGACCTGCTGCGCCGCGAGGCGGACCTCGCCGTGCGTATGGTGCGACCCACCCAGGGCGCCTTGGTGGCCAAGCGGATCGGCCAGATCGGGCTCGGCCTGCACGCCCACCGGCGCTACCTGCAGGCGCATGGCGAGCCTGTCAGCCTGGAGGCCCTGGCCCAGGGCTCCATCATCGGCTTCGACAAGGACACCGCCTTCACCCGCAGCCTCCAGGCCAGCGGCGTCGACCTGCGGCGCGACCGCTTCGCCCTGCGCTCGGACAGCGATCTGGCCCAGCTGGCGGCGATCCGCGCCGGTTTCGGCGTCGGGGTCTGTCAGTACGGCCTGGCCCGCCGCGACCCCAACCTGGTCGCGATCCTGCCCCAGGCCCTGAGCTTCCAGCTCGAGACCTGGGTGGTGATGCATGAGGACCTGAAGAACAGCCGCCGCATGCGCCTGATGTTCGATCATCTGGTCGAGCGCATGGGGGACTATGTGGCGGGGTCCCAGGCGCCGGAACCGGCTTAGGCGGCTGACGCCGCCGCCTTCAGCGCACCGGCGAAACGGCCCATCAGCCGGCTCAAGCTTTCGCGGTCCTCGGCGGTCCAATCGCCCAGGGCTCGGTCCAGCAAGCGCCGCCGCGCGGCGGCGAGCGCCGCGACGGCCTCCTTTCCTCGGGACGTGACGCAAGCGGTTCGCACCCGGCCATCGGTCTGCGACGCCGAGCGCACGACCAGACCGGCCGCCTCCAGCCTGGCCAGCTGCCGGCTCATGGTGGAGTGGTCGCGTCCCACCTGCCCTGACAGCTCGGCCGCGCTGGCCGGACCCCAGACGCCGAGCCTCACCAGAACCGGCAGGAAGGCCGGGTCGATGTCGAGGCCGGCCTCGGCCATCATCCGCCAGTCCTGGCGTGGATCGGTGATGAAGCCCGCCAGCTCAAGGAGGACGTCGCCGAGAGAGTCGCTGGGTCCGTGCATGGCGCACACTTTACAGAAGTTCGAGTTCGATGATATATGTGCATCATGCACGTAAATCACTATCTCGTCGTGGCCGGCAGCACCCGCCCGATGCGCCGTTCGCCGGCCATCGCCCAATGGATCGCCACCCTGGGAGACGAACTGGGGAATGGGTCTTTCCGGGTGATCGACCTTCGAGGCCTAGGGCTTGGATTCGACGATGAACCGGGCATTCCCGCCATGGGCGGCTACGGCTGTGCGTCCACGCGAGCCTGGAGCCAGCTCGTCCAGGACGCCAGCGGCGTGGTGTTTGTCACGCCTCAATATAATTGGGGCTATCCGGCGCCGCTGAAGAACGCCATCGACCATCTTTATCGCGAGTGGCGGGGCAAGCCGGCTCTGATCGTCACCTACGGCTCCCACGGCGGCGGCAAATGCGGGGCTCAGCTTCGAGAGGTGCTCCGCGGCATGGGATTGAACCTGACCGACGCCATGCCCGGCCTACGTCTCGCGCGGACGCGCATCGAAGCCAATGACGGCGAGGTTGATCCGGATCTCGACTTCGGCGCGCAGCGCGAGGAGCTGATGGACGCTCTTCGGGCCTTGGTCGCCCTGTCCGAATCCCCGCCGGCCGGGCGGGGCGCCGAGGGGTCTTCGGCTACAGATCAAGGCTCATGAAAATCGTGCCGGCCGGGGTGGGCTCGTAATAGGGGTCCACGCGCAAGAAGCCCATCTGCTCGTAGAGGCCGATGGCGGCGGACATGGTCGGCAGGGTGTCGAGTCGCAGCCGCGCATAACCGCGTCGTCTGGCCTCTTCGATCACGGCGTGGGTCAGGGCCTTTCCGAGGCCGAGGCCTCGCGCGCCGGGCCGCAGGAACAAGCGCTTCATCTCACAGCAGCCTTCGGGCGGGATCGGCCTCAAGCCCACACAGCCCAGAGGCGTTCCAGCCGGGTCTCGCGCCAGCAGAAGCTCGCCTTGTGGCGGCGCGTATTTCCCCGGCAGGGCCGCAAGCTCCGCGCCGAAATCCTGATAGCCGAGATCGATCGGCAGGGACGCGGCATAGAGTTCGAACAGTTCGGCGACCGCGACCAAGTCTTCCTCAGTCCGAACAGCCTGGATGTTGAACCTGTCGGGCATGGCGGCAGGATGCAGACTCTTTGCGCTCGGGTCACCACCAACATGGAGCGCCGACCGCGTCTCAACTGGGTCGCGAGCCTCTGTGGCGGAGGGCCTCAACCAGGAGCGCGAAGGCGGCCGAGGGCTCTCGCCGGCTTGGATAATAGAGGTGGTAGCCTGGAAAGCTCGGGCACCAGTCCTCCAGCACCCGAACAAGCCGGCCGTCTCTAAGATGCGCCTCGACCTGATCTTCCATGATAAAGCCGAGGCCAAACCCTGCGACGGCCGCACGGATGATCATCTGTGAGTTGTTGAAGGTGAGTTGCCCCTCGACGCGAACCCGCACGTCGCGCTCCTCGTTTTCCAGCTCCCAGGCATAGAGACCTCCGGCGCTGAGCATCCGCAGATTGATGCACCGATGCTCGGCCAGGTTATGGGGGGTCTGAGGCGCCGCCCGCTCCCGGAGATAGGCGGGCGAGCCGACAATGGCCATGCGCAGGTCGGGGCCGATCCGGACCGCGATCATGTCCTTGGCCAGGGCTTCGCCCAGCCGGACCCCGGCGTCCAACCGGTCGGCGACGATGTCTGTCAGGCCGGAATCGATGCTTAGCTCGACGTGGATGTCGGGATAGTCGGGGAGCAGCCTCTCCAGCACGGGCCAGAGCACCGTGTTGGCCGCGTGCTCGGAGGAAACCGGTTCCAGGTTTCAAGCCGACACTGCTGAGCGGCGCTGCCGAAGTTGCCGCCTACCCGAGATCGACGACCGCGAGTGCGGTTCGCGGCAGTCGAACATCGGGGTTGAGGCCGTGAACCTCGCCCGCCGTCATGTCGTACACAGCCATCTGCGATGCACTCTCATTGAACCATTGAGAACTCCAAAGCAGACGGTCACCCTCGGGGCGCAGGTGGAGCAGTTCAACTTTAGTTGGAACCCGAACATTGTTGTAAAGGCAAAATGCCGCGGCGTCGTACCATGAAATCGCACTAGCAACTGGACTGGTGCCATTGCCGTGTTGTGTGCTCCTGTGCACAGCCATCGCCTCGTCATTGTTGAATTTGAAGGTTGCGGGCTGTACTTTGGCCCCCTCGCGCGAGCGCGCTGGGTGAAGGCCATAGCCGACCGTCCGCCGCCATTTTGTTTTTTTCAGAAACTCAAGATATTCATCCGGCGTGACTAGTCTAGGTTCACGAGATTGTTCAAATTTTGAGGCTTTAATCTGCCGCAGCATCATCGGAATAAGCATTCGATTGATGTTATAGCCGGCGATGAGGTCAACCCGCGCGAGCGTGCGCGCAGAAAGTTTGGTTATCTCGGTGAATAGTTGGCGTGCAAAGAAAAACTCCCAGAGCGAGTAGTGTGTGTAGTCGTATGCGCTCGCCTTGCGCCGGACCAGGTCTGCGCGGAGTGGCAAATCTGGCGCCCGCAGAACACGATCGGCGCTCATGAAATTTGAGAACTGCGTCAGGTCCTCGAGAATGTCGTCGACCTCGCTTTCCCGTAGATCGCCTTTCTCCCGGAACAGTGATGCGCGAACATAGGCCTGGTAAAGCCGATCCAGAGAGGGAGCGCCGTTCTCGATCAGCGTCGGGAGAGCGACGCGGGCGAGACGTAGGAGAAAAGGCGAGGTAAGCAGTTGACGCCACTTCTCATCTGCGAAAAGTCCTTCTAGGACCTCTTTAGGAAGCGCGCTATGTTCTAGATAATCAATCGCAGCTCGCGTGTTTACACGTGAAATTTCGATTGTGATGGCCGAGGCGCCATCGATTCCGAGGGCCCGTGAGATCGCAGCATCGTACTGGTCGCTTTCGGCCGAGGACTGCGTGGCTCGCGGAAGAGCCTCCATGACCGTTGCACGCAACGCCTCAAACGTAGGCGCCCTGCAACTGGCGAGCACACGCCAAGTTTTGGGTAAGCAAGCGAGCGTCTGTCTGAGGAGAACACCGGCTCTGGTCTCGCCGCCCTGCGACGCTCCGACCAATTCGTCGAGGCCGTCGAGCATCAGAAAAACTTCATGCCCGCCGAACCCGTCAACGGTATTGACCGGAGGGCGCGGTTCGGCCCGCGACAGAAGCGCAGAAAGGTCGATCGCGGACAAGTCCTGAAGCTGCTTCGCTGACACCCACAGAGCAAAGGAATGTTCGCGAGCGGTTAGCGTGGATGCCGCCCACGCGAGCAAGCCGGTCTTACCGGCGCCGGGCTCACCAAGTAGGATGCAATGCTGCTCGCCCCTAGTTTCGATCCAATCTCGAACCAGATCACGAGCGGCCCTTGAATCTCCTCCGGTAAATCTCCCTTGGAGAGAAATGGGCTGCGTCCACCAGTCATGTCGGGTGGTCCGCGCGCTAAGCTGTTCTCGATAGGACGCCCAGCCTCGAAGCCCGATCGGAGGGGCGTCGCTTTGCGCGGTAGCGCCGACGAGAGGCTGATCCGAGCGAGCTCGGATATTGTCCTGTTCCGCAGCGCTCGTTTTCGGCTCGCGCCATATCGAGATGAAGCGTTCGAGTTGGCGGTGTTGGATAGATTGGGCGTTCTCGATCCTCGCGATTGAGAAGTGGTCAGACCCGGGCACTTTGTAAGGCTCGCCAAAATAGCGTGCGCCGGAAAATGGCTCGACGACTTGTTTACGCCACAGCCGTGGCAGAACGATGAACTGATCTTCAATCAACTCTTTGCCAACCAGCGGCAAACGCCCCTGTTCCTTCAGATTCAGGAAGTCGCGGTCTAGGTCGGCCAACCAGACATTGGATCGGACAAACCGCAGGGCATCGCCTTGAGCGTGACCGAGCACCATCGCAATCGGCTTGAGCCAGTTAGCGTAGTCCGACCCTAATGATGGCGACGCGACCAGGAAAAGCGCGATGCGCGCTTGTCGTTCGATGAGCTCGGTTGCCCGCGAAACGAGGTATCTACGAACAACAATTCCGCCCATGCTGTGGCAGACGAACACGATGCCCGTGGCGCCGGTAATGCCATCAAGAGCGAGATGCTCTTTCAGGGCATCGACGGCGTCGGCAAGCCGATAACTCCCGGAGAAAAAGCCAGTCCGATAGGTGAAGACGTAGATACCCACATCCGCCAACTGCGGGTCTTGCGCCACGATGTCTGGCCAATAGGCTCCGTTGGCATGCCGCCAGCATTCACCATCCGAAAGGATGCCATGAACGAAGACGACGATGGGTGCGGTCGCTGATCCACGCTTGACCCACTCGCCCTTCATTGCGCCCCCTGAGCGGCCGTCCCACGTTCAATTTACTACTCTCGCCATTTATCAAATTGCGCAATACGCCGCACGGCGCCCGCCAAAGAAGCCGTTGAAAAAATCTACTTATTGGCGAGATCCAAGCGTGGCGCTGAGCGCATCAAGCCAGGCAGCAAGGAGCCTGGCCGTCGGGCTAGGCAGGAAGCGCCGTCGAGCGGCTGGCGGCGCCGCATCCGCCTAAGGGGTGAATCCGTAGGAGCCGCTGCTAAGCGGCGGGACCAAGCACGCCCGCCGGCTGCTATCCGTTCGAGGGGCGTTGCGGGGATATCCCCGCTGGAAAGGGTCGAGCGAGACCGAAGGCTCGATCGCGGGGGAAGGCCTTCCCCTCATCCAATCAGCGCGGTGATGATATCCTCGGTCTCACTCATCCCGACCCGGAGACCTCCGCGCCGTGGCCAACAGTAAGCCCCGCGACCACCACCATGCGCCGCAGTTCTACATGCGGAACTTCGCCGTTGATCTGGAACGGCGGAAGATCGCCACGGTAGCCAAAAACGGACACGTCGCGGTCTGGTCGCAGCGGTCGATCGAGTCCATCGGCTGTGAGCGGGGCTTTTATGTCCATTCGAGGGATGGCGCGCCGGTCTCGATTGAAACCGCGATCAACCGCCGGCTCGAGACGCCCATCTCGGCCAGCGAAACCTGGCGCAAGGTCAGCTCCGGTCAGACCGAAGCTCTCGACCACACGGATCGCCCGATCCTCTACGCTCTGATCCGGCACCTTTCACGATCCGAAACGGGCTTTCGCGGCCACATTGAAGGCAAGTGGAATCAAACACTTCCGCTGGCGCGACCTACGCCACACCTTCGCGTGATGGTGGGTTCAGGGTGGCGGCGACATCTACCGTTTGAGCAGGGTTCTGGGCCATTCCACGCCCCAAATGAGCGCACTATACGGCCACCTTCGCACCGACGATTTGCACGACGAATTGCGAAGCTTGGCACAAAAGCGGTCACGGGAGCGTCAGACTAAGGCTCCCAAACTGTCCTCGAAAACGTCTCCCGAGAGCCCTGACAAGCCGTTCAAACCGTTGAAGAATAACGGTTTAAGGCGGTCTCGGTGATCGAGAAGAATGGCGCGCCCGGAACGATTCGAACGTCCGACCCTCAGATTCGTAGTATGTTTTTAGCGGTATCCGGCCGCCGCCCAACATCCGAACCATTGCATTTTCACCTCCTTTAATATACTGTTTTTACTGTGATATTTCGGGTTCTGGCGTACTTTAGCGTAGCGATACCCGAAACATTCCCGCCAAGGAGTTCCCCCGACTAACCCCCGACTAAAAAATGCTGAGGCCGTCATGACCACCCAGAGCCTGCTGCTCAATGACAAGGCGATCGCCCGTCTCCCCTACACCAACACCGGCCAATACAAGGCGCGGGACACCGAGCTTGCCGGGTTCTTCGTCCAGGTTGGCAAGCGGTCCAAGAGCTTCATGGTGGAGGGCGAGTTCTGGCGTGACGGCGTACGCGAACTGCGCGCGCAGGTGAAGCTGGGCGAGTTCGGTGACATCTCCACGCGCGACGCTCGCTCGAAGGCGAAGGACGCTTTGGGGAATATCGCGCGCGGCCAAAGGCCCGGTGAGGAGCCGAAACCCAAGCGTGGTGCGATCACCCTTCGCGGCGCCTGGGAGAAATATCGCGACGCCCACATGATCCGGAAGGGCCGGAATGAGGGCACGATCGCCAACTACCGCGACCACATGGAGCGGTTGTTCAAGGATTGGCTGGACCGGCCGCTCGGCCGGCTCGGGCGCCAACCCGCCCTGGTCGCCGAGCGGCACGAGAAGATCACCGCCGAGAATGGTCCCTATATCGCCAACGGCGCGATGCGGAGCCTGCGTGCGATCTACAATCACGCGCGCCGTAGCGATCTCGACCTACCACCGGTCAACCCGGTGACGGCGGTGGACTGGAACATCGAGGTGCGCCGGGACACCGGCATGGCCAGCAGCGCTACCGGCAAGTGGCTCGCCGAGCTATATGCACTGGAGAACCCCATCCGCCGGGAATTCCATCTGCTGACGCTCCTGAGCGGATCGCGGCCGACGGCGCTCAAGACAATCCGGGTCGAACACATCGACCTACGCCAGCGGATCATCCATATCCCGCGGCCGAAGGGCGGGACGATCAAGGCGTTCGACATTCCACTGTCGCGCGCGATGGTCCGCTGCATTGTGCGGGCGCTCCGGCTCGGGCGTTGCCTCTATCCCGACCAGGCCGCGTTCTGGCTGTTCCCAGCCGACAGCACGCCCGGACACATCATCGAGCACAAGGAAGCTCGTTCGACGCTTTCGAAGTGGGGCAACGACCTTCGCCAGAGTTACCGCACGCTCGCCCAGGTCGCCGGCGTGTCGGAGTTGGACGTGCATCTGCTGATGAACCACTCGTTGCCGGGTGTGAACGCGGGCTACATCACGCGCGACGTGTTGCTGGAAGGTCACCTGCGCAAGCAGCAAGAACGCATCTCTCGGGTGGTGGAAGACAGCCTCGGCGCAAAGGCCGACGATGCAGTCGCGCTATGGCTGAGAAACATGAAGGTCGACCCTGAAGTCGTGGTCTCTGATCCGCTCTCTCTGGCGGCGTAGCTCGGGCGACATTGCTCCCGTCTTCGCCGGGCAGGTTCGCGTAGGCCGTGACCCTCGACATGACCGCGCACTTGCGATCCACCGTGCGGACCTATCTTGGTCGCGTGATCAAGGCGCACATGATCATCCAAACGGGCGTGGGAGCCTTCAGTGGATTGAAAGCTCGCTCAGGTTCTCCGGTCGGTTTCGTCAAAGAGACCGATGTAGGCTGCGTATCGGAAGCGACGGTTACGCGCCTGCCCAGTAATCTCTTCAAGCACTCCAACCTCGACCAGCCGATCGACGAGCTGGTTGGCGGCGGTGTAGGTGACGCCGATCAAATCGCGAACCTCGTTCACCGAAACGATTGGGCGTTCGTAAAGGTGTTCGAGAACGCGGTGGCCGCTGCCGGCCGCGCGACCAAGCCGCTCTGCGATCAGCGATCGGTCGGTTTCTCGCAAGCTCAAAATTCGCCGCGCGGTTTCCGCAGCTTGTGCGCTCACTTCTGAGATCCCCTTCAGGAAGAAGGCCAGCCAATCTTCCCAAGAGCCACGGTCGCGAATCGCCTGCAGGAGTTCGTAGTACCGAGTGCGGTTCTGTTTCAGATAATAGGACAGATACAGCACCGGCTTGTGCAGGACGCCGCTATTCATCAGCAGGAAGGTGATCAGCAGGCGGCCGACCCGGCCGTTGCCGTCCAGGAAGGGGTGGATGGTTTCGAACTGAGCGTGAGCGAGGCCGATGCGTATCAAGATCGGCAGATCATCCTCGTTGTGCAGGAAGTTTTCGAGATCACCGAGGACTCCAGGGACGATCTCTGGCGGCGGCGGCACGAAGGTGGCTTCATTCAGAGTGCAACCGCCGGGGCCGATCCAATTTTGACTGGTGCGCAATTCACCGGGCGTCAGCCGGTGGCCGCGGACCCCGGCGAGCAGCTTCTCGTGAATCTCGCGGATCAGCCGCACGGAGACGGGTAACTCCGCAAGTCGGTGCAGGCCGTGGTTCATGGCGGCCACGTAGTTGATCACCTCATCGACATCCTTGGGGGCTTCGGGCGCGTAAAGTTGCGCCTCCGCCGCCAGCAGGTCTTGCAGAGAGCTTTGGGTGCCTTCGATCTGGCTTGAAAGCACCGCCTCCTTGCGAACGTACATGAGGACGAAAAGGTCAGGGTTGGGCAGAATCTGGATGGAGCCGTCGAGGCGGCCCAGTGCAAGGTCCGCTTGGGATAGCAGGCGCTGAAGCTCGCCTGTCAGCTGGATCGGCGGCTCTGGGGGAAGCGGCGCAGGAACGAAGGCGCGGTAGCCCCTCAATTGCTTCTGATACGATCCGGCTCGCCGTTCGAACGGCGGATCAGCCGCGTCTTGTGAAGGTGTGGCTTGCATATGGCCTCGGCGCCCAGTCCATGCGTAATGCAGCGTTCAATAAGGAACCGATGCGCCTCCTTATGCAAGGCAGCGTTCAATAGGCCGCCGATTTTATGAATGCTGCGCGGGTACGCTCTGGCTTATTTCTTAGCTGCGAGCCCATCCGCATATCGCTGCACGGCGATCCTGGCGGCGCGCCGAATTCTCGAAAGCGGTGTGGTGGGCGGGATCGCCGGCCGCTGGATCACGACACCGCGGTGAACCAGCGGCCCTCGGCCCCTGATCGTCTTCGTGGTCGTTGTGGTCACCTTGCCCATGGATGCCATATGCGCCAACACCTCTGCTTCTTCAACGGCACGACCTCCAGGCGGCGATCAGGACGTCAGATTTGGCGCCTTTCCGCTTTTTGCACATCCTGATCCCATTTTTGCGCCCGGCTCCCGCTGACGCTCACGCCGAGCCGATTTGCTAAGGGCTCCGCCCTCGCGCCGTCAAGGGTGCGCGCCGGCAAGCCGGCGCCGGCCAGGGCGGTATCCCCGACCTTCCGCGCGGATCGCAAACCCTGAAAACCTGAACCCCTCAAATCCGCTTGTGCAGGCCGGGTGATCCCCCTCCACCCCGGCCGCCCTTGCCCTTGCTACCCCGGTCTCGCCGACGGGCAGGGTTGCAGCGCAGCGCTGCGCTCCAACCCAAGCCCATAAGGAGACTGGTTATGACTGCCGACACCGAAACCACTATCGAGAGCGGCACTGAGATTTTCGTGCCCCTCAACAAGCTCAAGAAATCCCCGCACAATGTGCGCAAGGTGCCTCACACCGAGGCCGCCATCGAGGCGTTCGCGGCTAGCATCCACGTTAAGGGCATCATCCAGAACCTTGTGGTGCAGCCGGAGATGAGAGACGGCGAGCCGACTGGCTACTATCTCGTCACCGCCGGCGAGGGGCGCCGGCTCGGCCAATTGCTGCGCGTCCAGCGCAAGCAGATCAAGAAGACCGAGCCGATCCGCTGCCGACTGGATACGGAAAACGACCCGGTGGAAATCAGCCTGGACGAGAACACCACCCGCAACAACATGCACCCAGCCGACCAGTTTGACGCGTTCCGCGATCAGGCCGAGCGGCGGGGTTTCGGCGCCGAGGAGATCGGCGCACGGTTCGGGGTGTCGGCCCATGTGGTCAAGCAGCGGCTTCGCCTGGGCGCGGTGTCACCAAAACTGTTGCAGGTCTATCGCGAAGGCGGGGTGACGCTGGAGCAGCTCTCGGCATTTGCGATCACCACCGATCACGCGCGGCAGGAAGCGGTGTTCGAGCGTCTATCCTACAACAAGGAGCCATGGATCATCCGGCGTGACTTGACCGCCGGCCACGTCCCGGCCACCGACCGGCGGGCGGTGTTCGTCGGCGCCGAAGCCTACGAGCAGGCCGGCGGCGTGATCCTCCGCGACCTGTTCACCGAGGATCGCGGCGGCTATTTCGAGGACGCGGCCTTGCTCGACCAGCTCGCCCTGGAAAAGCTGGGCGCCATCGCGGCGGAGGTGCAGGCCGAGGGTTGGAAATGGGCCGAGGCCCATATCGACTATCCCCACGCCCACGGCCTGCGGCGCTACTACCCCGAGGACGTAGCCTTGTCCGAGGATGAGGCGGCGCGGCTGACGGCGGCGGGCGCCGAGTATGACGAGCAGGTCGCCGGTTACGACAGCTTCGGGGACATGCCTGCCGAGCAGGCGGAGGCGGCGCAGGCGCTCTTGGCGGAGATCACCGTCCTCACCGCCAAGCGCTCGGCTTACGATCCCGACGTGGTGGCGCGCGGCGGCGTGTTCGTGGTCCTAGCGCAGAACGGGGAGGCCCGGATCGAGAGCGGGTTTGTCCGTCACGAGGACGAGCCAGCGGCCGAAGTGGGGGACGAAGGCGGCGACGCCGTGGACGACGCCGAGGCCGGCGAACTCGGAGACATCGACGCGGAAGACGATGAGGCGGAGGACTCGGAGGCGGATGGTGGCAAGCCGCTGTCCGACAGCCTGATTCGCGACCTGACCGCCCATCGGACGCTGGGCTTGCGCCTCGCGCTCGGCGAGCAGCCGGACTTGGCCATGGTCGCCCTGACCCACGCCCTGGTCGCGCAATTGTTCTACGGCAGCGATGCGACCTGCCTGGACATCGGGGTGGAGAGCGAGGCCCTGGGCGGTCACGCCGAGGGGATCGCCGACACGCAAGGCGCGGAGGCATTGGCGGCGCGTCACGATAGCTGGGCCGAACAACTGCCCCGCGACGTGGCGGGTCTCTGGGCCTTCATCGTCGCGCTGGACGGCGACAGCCGCTCGGTGCTGCTGGCCCACTGCGTTTCGCTCAGCGTCAACGCGGTCAAGCTGCCATGGGAGCGCAGGACCCGCGCCCTCCTGGCGGCGGACGACTTGGCGAGCGCCGTGGACCTCGACATGACCGCCACCTGGCGACCGACCGTGCGTAGCTACTTCAGCCGTGTCACCAAGGCCCACATCGCCCAGGCGGTGGCCGAGGCGCAGTCGCCCGAAGCCGCCGAGCGGATCAGGCCTATGAAGAAGCCGGACATGGCCGAGGCCGCCGAGCAGCTTGTGGCGGCGACCGGCTGGCTGCCGACGATCCTGCGCACGCCTGAGCGAACCGAGCCGGAGCCGGATGAGGCGGG
>FTIF01007772.1_pt1 | contig 14995 bp, 11 predicted proteins | sample 1658001 | NCBI WGS metagenome assembly FTIF01 (sample SAMEA3914789, study PRJEB12502) | metagenome | biome: forest; material: soil | place: Canada | collected 2011-07-03 | depth 0.3 m | reverse complement strand
GGGAGGGTGAGGGGTTGCGGTTTTTCAGGATGAAACTGAGAGGCCTTATCCCCTCATCCTCCCATTCGCTTCGCGAACGGGCCCCTCCTTCTCCCCATGGGAGAAGGGAGGGTCGACCGGCCCGGCCTAACTTAGCGCCTATGCGCCTGCGCGGGGATGAGCGCGATAAAAAACGAAGCCTTTGCCTGTCAACCGACCCTAAGGGCGCAGCCGCCGGGGAAGTTCCCAGGACTGGGCGGCCTGAAACCGGTCCTTGTCCCAGCCCATGGCGGTGACCGTAAACCGATCGCGCGCCGCGACGATGGTGGAAAAGCCGGCGGGCGTGCCGCGTGTGCGCAAGGACAGGGTGCCGGCGCCGAGCGCGTAACAGTCCAGGCTCCCATAGGGCAGGGGCAGGGCGAACGGATTGTGCACATGGCCGGTCAGGACCAGATCGACATGGGCCTGGGCCAGGATCGCCGCCGCCTGGGATCCCCGGTGGACGCCGCCGGTCACCGGCGCGCCGTCGATATCGACCAGGGGATGGTGGCAGGCGAAGACCTTGAGCGCGCCGGGGTCGGCGGAGTCACCCCAGGCGAGCCCACGCAGGGGCGCCAGGGCCATGGCGCCCTTGGACCAGTCCAGGCGCGGCTGCGCCCCCCGGGCGCTGTTCAGGCTGCGCGCCACCAGGCCCGGCCCGTCGAAGCCGGTGGCGTTGGCCTGGCCGATATAGCGTCGATAGCGCGCGAACGGGGTCAGGGCGCGCAGGACCAGATTCCAATAGGGCGTGTCGTGATTGCCCGGGGTGACGATCTTGGGGCCGGGCAACCGCTGCAGCCAGGCGCTGGCGGCTTTGAACTCCCGGGGCAGGCCGTTCAGGGTCAGGTCGCCGGTCACGGCCACCAGGTCGGGGGCGAAGGCGGCGACGGCGGCGATGGCGGCTTCGGTGGCGGCGACGTTCTCGCCGCCGAAATGGATGTCGCTGAGATGGGCGATCCGGATGGTCACGGCGTGGGGGGCTCGGCTTGAGGCGCCTCGGCCGGCGGCGCGGCGAGCGCGCGAAAGGCGTGCGGGATGAACTCGATCACCGCCCGCCGAGGCAGTCGGCGCACCTCGCCGTCGAAGATCGCCGGTATCGACCGCCGCGCCCAGACCCGGCCGCGCAGGCAGGGGCTGACGGTCACGCCAGGGTCGCGCCGCCAGTCGCTGACCAGGCCATTGAAGGCCAGGCGGAACACTTCGCGCGCATCGTGCATCTCCATGGCGGCCACCTCGAGCGCGGTCTCCTGCGCCATCGACTTGGAGATCAGGGGATTGATCAGAACCATCGCCTCGGCCTCCCGGTGCGCGCCGCCGTCCAGGGCATAGTGCAGTTCGCCGGTGAAGGCGCGGCGAAGGGCGTAGCCGGCGCGCCGCCACGCCGCCTGGAACTTCCCCGCCCGCACCGCTTCACGCGCATAGCCCCACAGGGCCGGCGATCCCAGTATGGCGGCGACATAGAAGGCGTGCCCGCCCACCTTGCCGCCGCAGACGGCTCGCTCGACGCCGGTGTCCAGGGCCGCGGCCAGGGCCTCGGGCCAGGGGCGGTTCCCGTAGAGGGCGTGAGGCAACATGTTCATGGTGCCGCCGGGCAGAGCCGCGATCAGGGGGCCGCCCGGCCCGGACAGTTCCGCCGCCAGCCGAGCGGTGCCGTCACCGGCCAGGATCAGCACCAGGTCGGGCGCGGCGTCGACGGCGGCCCTGACGGCGGCGTCGATCTCGGCGGGTGTGGGGGTGGAGAGGGTGAGCGCATAGCCGTGCTCGGCCACCAGGGCCGACAGCTTGGCGGCGGCGTCGGGACCGACGCTGCCCGAGGCCGGATTGACCACGGCCTGGATAAGCTGCAGCCGCGGCCGCGTGGCCTGTGGCGTCGCCTTGTCAGGCAGCTCGGGAGAGAGGGTTGGGGAGGGCATGGCAGCTCAACGCGCCACCGCCCCGCCCGTTGCCGGCGTCACCGTCGGGACCGGATGTCCAAACGAGCGGCCAGGATGGGCTATCCAAGCTCAGTGCCGCAGGGGGAATCGCTCCGCCAACCACTCGATGTCACATCCCGGCGCCAGTTCGTGAATCGCCTCGGCTATGCTCTCTTCCCTCACCGGCTTGGACAGGATCAGCGCGGGGGCGTGGCAAGACTCGCACTCGCCGGGGGTCGCGGTGATGAAAATCACCGGCACCGGTCCGAACCGCTTCAATATGCTGTCCACGGCGCTGGGGCCGGTGCCTTCGCGCAGCTTGACGTCCGACGAGATGATGTCCGGTCGCCGGGCCGTCGCGGCGGCCACCGCCTCGACCTCGGAGTCGGCGAAGGAGAAGGAGGTCGCGCCGTGCCGTTGGAACATCTCCTCCAGATCCAGGGCCGTAATCGGCTCGTCCTCGATGATCAACACATGACAGGTCACTGCGGTATTCCTAATTCAGTATGTCAACCCGTGAGAACAGTTATGGTTCGGAATTTGGTTCAGAAATATCGCGGGCCTGAGCAGTAAGAAGCCGAATTTTGGCGGAAAACTACTGACGATCCTCGTGCTGAGGGTCTCAATTCTGGAAATTCCAGGCCTTGATTCTCTGGGGTCGGCGTGGCGTTGGCTGCGCGGCAACGCTTTGGGGGTCCAAACGTTGGACCATCACGGCCCTTAGGCTGTGAAAGGATGCGGCAGATGACCGGTCGGGGCGCGGCGACACGAGAAGGCGGCCTGGCGATCAGGTTTGCGGCCGTCAGTCTGGTCGGCTTCGGGATCGATGCGCTGGTGTTGCATCTGGGCGTCGGCGCCGGGCTGCAGGCCGCCTGGGCGCGGCTGATCTCGCTGACCTGCGCCATGCAGATGACCTTTGTCCTCAATCGGCTGCTGGTGTTTCACGGCCTGCAGCGCGGAAAACTGTGGCGTCAGTGGGTCGCCTATATGGCCGCCGGCGGCGTCGGCAATTTCTGCAACTATTGGATTTTTGTGACCCTGGTCTCGACCCACTGGCCGGTGATCTCCAACCATCTGTTCGCCCTGGCGAGCGGCTCGTTCACGGCCTGGATGATCAACTATATGGGGTGCCGGTTCCTGGTGTTCGGCAGGGTCGCCGAGGTTTTGGCGGCAGTGGGTCTGAGGCCGGCCGGCTGCGCCGAGCCCACCGCCGATCCGATCGCCTATCCCCGGCCGGAATAACGGCCCTTGACCAGCTTGACGCGGATCTGTTCGCCGGTCACGGCCTTGGCCGTCCAGGCGGAATCGAGCCCGCCCCGGGGCATGCCAGTGCAAAAATTGAACGGCGTGGGGATGGGGCGGGACTGTCTGAGACACAGCTTGTCGCCCTTGACGCTCCAATGGCCGTTGGAGGGATCCCCGCGACGGCCCTTGGCGGTATAGGCGCCGTTCGGCTGCAGCCAGAGTTCGCCCGTGCGGCCGTCGGGATAGGTGGACACGATGGTGTTGCCGAAGGCCTGCGATACCGGCGACTCGGCCGCGGCGACGGGAAGGCCAGCCAGGCTTGCGACCAGGATGAGGGGGACGGCGCGGCGGATCATCGGGGCTTCCTTCAAAGGTCTCAGGCCAGATCAACGCGCGAGTCCGCGGTTGGTTGACCCGCCCAGATCAACCCATCCGCACCGTCAGCCGGTGCGTCGCCCCGTCGTCCTTCAGGCTCACGGCCAGGGGCGTCGTCCCGATCGGCTCGCCATCGAGTTCGGCGGCGGCGACGCCGGCCTGGGCGCCGTCGGGGTTTGTGACCACGATCTCATAGCGCGAGCCGCCGTGGCGCACCGTCATCTCAAAGCCTGGCCACGAGGGCGGGATACAGGGGTCCAGGCGCAGCACCCCGGCCTCCACCACCAGACCGAGAATGGTCTCGATGCCGGCCCGCTGCATCCAGGACGCCGAGCCCGTGTACCAGGTCCAGCCGCCGCGCCCGGCGTGGCCGGAGGCGCTGTAGATGTCGGCGGCGATGACATAGGGCTCGACCTTGTAGCGGTGCAGGTCCGTGCGGGTGCGGGCGTGGTTGATGGGGTTGAGCAGCCAGAACAGGGCGGCGGCCTTGTCGCCCTCCTTCAGGCGCGCCAGGGCCATGATCGACCAGGTGGCGGCGTGGGTATATTGGCCGCCGTTCTCGCGCAGGCCCGGCGGATAGCTCTTGATATAGCCGGGATCGAGCGGGGTGCGGTCGAACGGCGGGGTGAACAGCAGGGCCAGCCCTTCCTGCGGCAGGATCAGTTCGCGCTCCACCGCCGCCATGGCCGTGGCCGCCCGCTCCGGCCGCGCCACCCCCGACAGCACCGCCCAGGACTGGGCGATGGAGTCGATGCGGCATTCTTCGTTCATGGCCGAGCCCAGGGCCGCGCCATTGTCGAACCAGCCGCGCCGATACCAGTCGCCGTCCCAGGCCTCGTTCTCCAGGGCCTCGCTCAGGGCCAGCATATGCGAGCGCCAGTTCGACGCCCGAGCCGTGTCGCCCCGGCTGTCGGCAAGGCCGGCGAAGGCCTTCAGGGCGGCGTGCAGCATCCAGCCGAGCCAGACGCTCTCGCCCTTGCCGCCTTCGCCCACCCGGTTCATGCCGTCGTTCCAGTCGCCGCCGCCAAACAGGGGCAGGCCGTGCTGGCCGACCTCCAGGCTGGCGTCCAGGGCGAGGGCGCAATGCTCATAAACGCTGGCGGTGTCGTCGGAGAGGGTGGGCAGGAAATAGTTGTCGTGTTCGCCAGGCTTGAGCGCCGGGCCGATCAGGAACGGCAGCTGTTCGTCGAGCACCGAGGCGTCGCCGGTCACCCGCACATAGTGGGCGGTGGTGAAGGCCAGCCAGGCGCGGTCATCTGAAATCTGTGTCCGGACGCCCTGGCCATTGTGGGGCAGCCACCAATGCTGCACGTCGCCCTCGTGGAACTGTCGGCCGGCGGCCCGCAGCAGGTGTTCGCGCGTCAAGGAGGGGCGCACGGTCGCCAGGGCCATGCCGTCCTGCAGCTGGTCGCGGAAGCCATAGGCGCCGCTGGCCTGGTAGAAGCCCGAACGCGCCCAGACACGGCAGGCCAGGGTCTGATAGGTCAGCCAGCCATTGAGCATCAGGTCCATGGACCGGTCGGGCGTCTTGACCTGGACCCCGCCTATGGTCTCCTCCCAGAAGCCGCGCACCTCGGCCAGCACGGCGTCCAGGTCGGCCTCGCGGTAATGCGCGATCAGGGTGCGCGCCTCCTCCTCATTCGGCGCGTCGCCCAGGAAGAACACCACCTCGACCGAGCCGTGAGGCGGGATGCGGATCATGGACTGCAGGGCGGCGCAGGGATCCAGGCCCGCGCCGACGCGGCCAGACAGGACCGCGCCCGAGGCCAGGCCGGCCGGCATCGACAGGGCGCCGTTGCGGCCGATGAATTCGCGCCGGTCGCCGGTCCACCGGGTCTGGCGCCCGCGCATGTCGACAAAGGCGGTCCGTTCGGCGAAGGCCGGATTCCACGGGTTGGAGGCCAGCATGGCGCCGGTATCCGCATCCAGGCGCGTGACGATGAAGGGGGCGTTGGTGCTGCGATTGGCCCCCAGCACCCATTCCACATAGCCGGTCACGGACAGGCGCCGGGGACGGTTGGAGGTGTTGCGCAGGGTCAGGCGGGAGATCTTGATCGGATCGTCCAGCGGCACGAACTCCACCAGCTCGGCGGCGACGCCGTGGCAGGCATGTTCAAAGCGGCTGTAGCCCCATCCGTGCCGCGCCAGATAGGTGGCGGTCTCGTCGCGGATCGGCAGCGCTGTGGGGCTCCACAGGTCGCCGGTATCCTCGTCGCGAATATAGAGGGCCTGGCCCGGCCTGTCGGTGACCGGGTCGTTGGACCAGGGCGTCAGCTGATGTTCCTTGCTGTTGGCCGACCAGGCGTAGCCGCCGCCCTCGGCGGAGACCTGGAAGCCGAAGCTGGGATTGGCGACGACATTGATCCACGGCGCCGGGGTCGATTGGCCGGGGCCCAGTATGGTGACGTATTCGCGGCCATCCTCGCCGAAGCCGCCGACGCCGTTGAAGAATTCCAGCCCCGCCTCGGGCCTGGTGACCTGCAGCTGGGAAATCGCATCGCGACGCCGGGGTATGGCGCGGTAGGCCGGCTTGGCCTCGGGCGTCCGCTCCAGCTGGTCGAGCAGGCCGCCGCGTTCGCCGACCAGGACGATGCGGGCGATGGAGACGAGCAGGGCCTGGGCCTTGGGCGAAACCACATCGGCGCGCAGCATGAAGATGTGGCCGGGCGGGCGTTCCTCGCCGATCTGCGGCCGCGACTGGCTGGCCCGCACCAGGGTTTCCAGGGCGATCTGCAGGTCCTGGACATAGGAGACGGTGCGCTCGTTGAGGATCACCAGATCCACCGCCAGCCGCTTCATGCGCCAGTATTCCACCGCCTGCAGCGCCTCGCGGGCCAGCTCCAGCTGGCTGACATCGGAGATGCGCACCAGGATGATCGGCAGATCCCCCGATATGCCCAGGCCCCACAGGTCGGGCTGGCCGCCGCGGCCGGCGGTGATCACCTCCGAGGAGGCGCGCAAGGTCGGGGCGGCGAAGATGGCGTGGCCGGCCAGGCGCTGGAACTGTCCGGCCGCGGCGCGGTCGATGCCCAGGTGATGCAGCTCGACCTGGGACTGGGTCCAGGCCAGGGCCGCGGCGCGGCCGAAGGCGCCGGTGTCATGATGCTTGTCGACCAGGTCGAGCACCTCGTCGCGGGATCCGGCGGCCATGGTCCAGAAGTCGATCCGCGCCGTGGAGCCGGGCGCGATCCGGACCCGGCGCCGCAGGGCGAAGATGGGGTCCAGCACGGCGCCTGTGGCCCCGGTCAGGGGCCGGCCGTTGACCGCCGCCGTGGGGGCGTTGATGCTCGCGCCGCGGCCGAGGAAACGCGCGCGATCGGTCTCGAACTCCCGCTTGCCCACGGTCTTGCCATCCACCACGGCCAGATGCGCGGCCCAGATCTGAGGGTCGGTGGGCGAGCGCAGGCGGCGGGTGGCCAGGATCGCGCCCAGGCCCTGCAGATGCTCGGTCTCTATGAACATCTTGGAAAAGGCCGGATGGGCGATGTCCGAGCCCTGGGGCGCCAGCACCAGTTCGGCATAGGAGGTGACTTCGATCTCGCGCAGCTCATCGCCAAGATTGAGAATGGTCACGCGCCGCACCTCGGCGTCGTCCTCGGCGGACACCAGCACTTCCAGGCTGGTGGACAGCTCCCCGTCACGGCGGGCGAACTCGGCGTGGTCTTCGTTGAAGATCACCGTATAGCTGTCCGGCTCGGCGCCGATGGGCTGATAGGTGGCCGACCAGGCTTCGCCCGAGGCCACGTCCCGCAGAAAGATGTAGGAGCCCCAATCGTCGCTGGTGGCGTCCTCGCGCCAGCGGGTCACCGCCAGGTCGCGCCAATTGCTGTAGCCGGAGCCGGCGGCGGTCATCATCACCGAATAGCGGCCGTTCGACAGCATCTGGGTGGCCGGTGTCGCGCTCCACGGGCTGGCGTGACGCCAGGCGCCGGCGGCGATGATGTCCCGGACCCGGGACTGGGAGAGGTTTTCAGACACTGACGGCGGCGTGGCCAGGACGTCGCGGGGAACCCGCTCCTGCAGCAGCAGCTCGGTCGCCTGGATCATCGGCTCGGCATGGAAGCGGTTGCGCATCAGGCCGCCGGACAGGGCGTCGGCGATCGCGGTGATGGTCATGCCCTGGTGGTGGGCCATGAAGGCGTGGATGATCGCCACCTCTTCGCCCTCGGGGACGCGCGCGGGCGTATAGTCGAGCGCCTCGTAAAACCCGTAGCTGCCGCGAGCCCCGGCGGCCTCCAGCCGTTCGAAATTGCGGGCGGCGGCTTCCGGGTCGATCATGCTGGCCAGGGCCGTGGCGTAGGGCGCGATCACCGCATTGTGGGCCAGGCCCCGCTTCAGCCCCAGGCCGGGCACGCCGAAGTTGGAATATTGGTAGGTGAACTCAAGGTCGCGGGCGTTATAGGCCGACTCCGACACGCCCCAGGGCGTCTTCAGCGTCGCGCCATATTCGATCTGGCGCCGCACGATCAGGCGATTGGTCTGTTCGGTCAGGCTGTCGATCGGCGCCCGCATGACCAGCGAGGGCATCAGATATTCGAACATCGAGCCCGACCAGGAGATCAGCGCCGCCCCGTTGCCGATCGAGGTCACGGCATGGCCGAGCCGGAACCAGTGGCGGGCCGGCACATCGCCCTTGGCGATGGCCATGAAACTGGCCAGCCGCGCCTCGGACGCCATCAGGTCGTAGCAGTTCTGGTCGAGGGTGCTTTCGCGCACCTGGTAGCCGATCGACAGCAGCAGCCGGTCGGGGTCGACCAGGAAGCCGAAATCCATGTCCAGCGCCATGGTCCGGGTCAGCCGTTCCAGCGCTTCGAGCCGCCAGTCGAGCGGCCCGACCACGCCGTCGGCCAGGTCGCGCCTGTGGCTTTCCAGGCTGGCGCGGACCGCCTCGGCCCAGAACAGCAGATCCGCTTCGTCGGGATGATCAGCCTCCAGGGCGATCTCCCGGGCGGTGTCCACCAGGGCCAGGGCCTGTTCGGACAGCTCGACCACCTGCAGGGCGATGCTGGCGGACGGTTCGGCCAGGCGCAGGGCGAGCCGGCCGACCTCCTCCTCGAACCGCCGCAAGGCCACGCTTTGCGAGCGCCGGCTGTCGATCATGCGACGGCAGGTGCGCCGGGCCAGATCGAGGGCGTCGGTCACCCCTTCCAGCCGCCGCCAGTCGGTGGGCGCCACATTGCGCCATTCGTGACAGGCGTTGGCCAGGGCGATCAGATGGCCCGCCAGATTGCCGCTGTCGACCGAAGAGACATATTGCGGATCGAGCGGGCGCAGATCGCGCGTATCGTACCAGTTGAAGAAATGGCCCCGCCATTTGGGCATGCGCGACATGGTTTCGAGCGTGGCTTCCAGCCGCTCGACGGCCTCCAGCGTACCGATCCAGCCGAGGTCGCGGGCGCTGGCCGCCGACAGAAGATACAGGCCGAGATTGGTGGGCGAGGTCCGGTTGGCGATCACCGGCTCGGGCAGTTCCTGAAAATTGTCCGGCGGGAGCATGTTCTCCAGCGGGGTGACGAAGGTCTCGAAAAAGCGCCAGGTCTGGCGCGCGATCAGGCGCAGCGTGCGGGCGTCGCCCTCGGACAGCGCCTGACGCGCCTTGGCCTTGGGCGGCAGGCTCGCGCGCAGCGCCAGCTCCGGCGACACAAACCAGGCCAGGGCGAAGAGGGACGCCAGGGGCCAGGTGCCGTGTCCCCAGAACGCCGCGACGGCGATCGCCGTCCCGCCCAGCACCAGAGCGCCGGACATGCGGCGATAGAAACTGTCGGTGCTGAGGCTCAAGGCCGTGGCGGATTGGGCCGCGGGCATCCATTCCAGCAGGTGGCGGCGGGTGACGGTCAGCCGGACCAGGGTCCGCAGGATGGCGTCGGCCATCAGCCAGGCCTGGTGCGCCAGGAAGACGATCATCAGGCCGGACTGGACCAGCGCCTGGACAAATTCCCGGCCCAGCGCCTCGAAGTGACTGGTCAGCATGACCCCGGGCCGATGCGGGGCCAGGTGGGTGGCCACGGGCAGCAGGGGCGGGATGACCATCGTCAACAGGATGAACAGGGTCCAGACCAACGCTTCGGGCAGGGGCAGGACCCAGCCGGCGATCAGGGCGCAGACCAGGGCGATGGGCGAGAGCGAACGGCGCAGATTGTCCAGCATCTTCCAGCGGCCGATGGCGGGAACCCCGCCGCGGCGCGACCGGACCGCGACGTTTGAGGACGCGCCCTTGGGCGGCGCGCCGAGGATCCAGGGCAACAGCTGCCAATCGCCCCGCGCCCAGCGATGGTGGCGCATGGCGGCGACGTCGTAGCGACCCGGGAAATCCTCCACCACCTCCACGTCGGAGGCCAGGCCCGCCCGGGCGAACACCCCCTCGAACAGGTCGTGGCTCAAAAGGGCCTGCTCCGGCACGCGCCCATCCAGGGCGCGCTCGAAGGCGTCGATGTCATAGATGCCCTTGCCGGTATAGGACCCCTCGCCGAATAGGTCCTGATAGACGTCGGACACGGCGGCGGCATAGGGATCTATGCCCGTGGCGTTGGAAAAAACCCTCAGGAACAGCGAGCCGTCATGGCGCACGGGCAGGGCCGGGGACACCCGGGGCTGCATGATGGCGTAGCCCTCGACCACGCGGCCGAGCTTGTCGTCGAACCGGGGCCGGTTCAGCGGGTGGGCCATCTTGCCGATCAGCCGGCCCACGGTCTCCCGCGGCAGGCGGGTGTCGGCGTCCAGGGTGATCACATAGCGCACGCCCTGCGGCAGGGTGGGGGGAGCCAGGAAGGTCGTGTCGGTGGCGCCGCGCAACAGCCGATTGAGTTCGTTGAGCTTGCCGCGCTTGCGCTCCCAGCCGATCCAGCGCCCCTCTCCCTCGTTCCACAGGCGTTTGCGGTGCAGCAGCACGAAGCGGTCGCCGGCCGGTCCGGGGCCATAGCGATGGTTCAGCCGCGCGACGCCCTGCCGGGCCGCGGTCCACAGGGCCTCGTCGGTCTCGGCCTGTTCGCGGTCGGCGTCGCGCCAATCGGTCAGCAAGGCGAAATAGAGCTCGCCCGGCGGGCTGGCCAGATAGTGGATCTCCAGCCGCTCGACCTGTTCCTGGATATCTTTGAGGGAGGTGAGCAGGGTCGGGACGGCGACCAGGGTCCTCAAGGATTCGGGTATGCCGTCCTGCAGGTCCAGGGCCGGGAGCAGGGTGGCGCGGAAGCCGCGCGTCACCAGATGGTTGACCAGGGTGACGGCCAGGTCCACCGCGGGGATGAAGCCCAGGCACGCCAGCAGGACCAGCCAGCCGCCGCTGACGCCCGACCAGTCGCCGATGGAGAAGGGGATGGCCAGCAAGGCCAGGGAAACCAGCAGGCCCGCGCTGACATAGCCGCCGATGCCCAGCGCGCGATAGAATCGTCCGGGCCACGCGCTCAGGGGCGGCCTGAAGCCAATCTCGGCCTCGAACGCCTTGCGGCCGGCCGCGAGCAGATAATAGCCCGGGTCGGCCTGGCGGCTGTCCTGGCCGGTTGGCCCGGCCGATCGCGCGAAGGCTTCGGCCGCGGCCACGGCCGCATAGGCCACCTGGGCCTCGGTCAGGGCGCAGCCGCGCGCCAGCTGCTCGACGGCGCTGCGGTAGAGATTGCGGGTGGGAAAATCCATCTGCTCAAAGCGGCTGCCCGCCTTGAGCACGTCGTCGACCAGGCTGAAGCGCTCGAACAGCTCCGTCCAGTCGACATCCGAAATCAGCCGCATGCTGGTGATGATGTTGCGGACCGTGACGCTGGCGGCGACCTGCCGCTGGTGCTCATCGCGGACCACGGCGTCGGCGGTGGTGCCCTGGCGAGCGAGCTGCTCGTCCAGCCAGGTCAGCGCCGGGGCTATGCCGGGATCCTGGTCGCGCAATCGATGCACGAGCTGAACCAGGAAGCTGTCGGAATACTCGGTGGGCCCATGGGGCGGCAGGACGACATCGGCCGGCTCGGCGGCCTTGCCCGCGGCGCCCAGCAGGCGATCGGCGACGGTGTCGGCCTGTTGGCGTCCGGCCCGGCTGTCGATGACCCTCTGGGCGATGCGCCTCAGGTTTTCGATCAGCACGATGCGCAGGGTGATGGCCACCGCCCACAGCTCGCCGATGGTCAGCGGCTGGATCTCCTGATAGGCGCGCAGATAGCGGCGCAGCACTTCGGGATCGAACAGGCTGTCGGTGTGGGCGACAAAGGCCCAGGCCACCCCGAACACGCGCGGATATCGCGCAAAGGGTCCGCCGGCCAGCTTGGGCAGCTGGCGGTAATAGCCCTCGGGCAGGTCGCCGCGGATCTCGCGGATCTGCTTTTCGATCACGTGAAAATTGTCGATCAGCCACTCGGCGGCCGGGGTTATGGCGGCGCCCGTGTCCACCGCCTCGGCGATGTCGCGATAGGCCTCGACCAGCACCGCCTCATTCTGCGCCAGCCGTTTCGTCAGCGAGGCGCCCCTGCGCTCGCCGGGGGTGACCGGCTGGGCGCCGGCGAGACTGCGGGCGTGGTCTTCCAGCCGCTCGACGCTGAACAGTTCGGCGCGGATCGGCGCGCTATCATCCCACGGCGCGCTGGGGCCGGTGGCGCCCAGCAGCTGACTGAGCGGCGGTATCCGTTGGCCGGTGCGGCGAGACCTGCGCTGGCTTCGAAAGGCCTCCGTCTCGATCAGCATCCTACAGGGCCTTCAGCAAGCCGCGCCGCGCCCCCTTCATTGAGCGATCGCCAAGCCAGCTCCCATGGGGCCAACTCCCAACGGATTGTCGACGGTCGCCGCGGCCATGCCCGAGGTTTCGACCTCTTCCACGACGACCTGAGCGGATTCGCCATGACCGCGGATGGAGTCCGCCAGGCAGTTGGCTTCCCGGATCGCCAGGTCCCTCGACCAGAAGGGGGTCGTCATGCGGTCACCCATGCGCACGGCCCAGCCGTATTTTTCCTTGACGACATTGAAGACGATCATGGCCTCACTCCAAAATTAGCCGACCAAAACAACCCGGGCGAGCAGACGCCCCGAGTGACCGGAGCGCAAGGCGGAAGCCACCGTCCACCCCGCCTACGGTGGCGTCGCGCTCGGCGCGAACTCACAGAACCCCCAACAAGGCCGAGGACTTCCGGACTCAGCAGATCGCGATCGGCGGCGTGGCGCGCCCGAAACGCTCCATCGGCTCAACGATCTCGAGATGTGAAAGTTCCGCTCGTTTGAGACGATCGGAGCATATGGGCTTGACAAGGTCGTGAACGGATCAGACCGGAGCCAGATCGCGGAAGGCTTGAGCGATCAGAGGCTCGTTCAACGGCTTGCTGAAGACACGGACGGCGGGTCCGAACCGTTCGCAGCATTCTGGCGAGGCGGTGATGAAGATTACCGGTAACAGGCCGAAGAATTCATTGATAGCTAGAATCGCCCCCGGACCCGTCCCTGTTTTCAGGCGGACGTCGGAGGTTATGAAATCCGGGCGCCGGATCACGGCGGCGTCGATGGCCTCGGCTTCGGTTTCCGCGATGTCGAACGAGGTCGCCCCGTGTTCACCGAGCAGAAGCTGTATATTCAGCGAGACGAGCGCTTCGTCCTCGATAATCAGAACATGACACACTTAAACGACCTCGATACGCCCCTAAAACACGCCGTGGTCGCATAGGTTCAATTAAATTGTCCCTTTGCAATCAAATGTATCCCGAGGGGAGAACTTAGCCGGGCGTCATGCGTTTTTTGAAGCGTGACGGTTTGATCTGGCCCAAAGGCGCGCTCTTGATGAATACGGATCCCTTGAATCCTGGCGCCTCGGAGCCGATCGAGCCCTCGCCGCCGATGGAGGACCCACCGGCTGCGCCGCCGGAGGCGCCGCCCTCCGCGCCGAGCGAGGACCCGCCAGGGACGCCTTCGGAGGCGCCGCCCTCCGCGCCGATCGAAATGCCCAACCGGCCCACGGGCTGACGGACAGGGTCAGCGCGTGGGACCCACCCGCTCGACCCAGGCGGCGATGGCTCGCATGAACTCCCCCCACAAACTCAAGCTGGTCGATCTATGGCCTTGGCGAATGCTGACAGATAGGTTGGAGGAGCGGCGGCCCACATGCGACTGGCCGTCGAAACTATTGGACAAAGGCCATGGGGCATGTGCGCTCTGGCGCACATTGATCGTGTTGGCTGAACGGATGCGTTCGCGGGGCGGGCGGAAAGAAGGTTGAACATGCGGACAACAACAGAGCTGGCGATCGTCGCCGAGGGGCGCGCTTGATCGTGGACTCGCCCGCGCTTACCGTTTTGCTGATCGAAGACGACCAGCTGATACGCATGATCGCGGCCGAACTGCTTATGGATCTTGGCCACACCGTCGTCGAAGCCGACAATGCCGATCAGGCGATGGCGGCGCTGCAAAGCGCCAAGGTGGACGTTCTCATCACCGATCTGGGCCTGCCCGGCGTGTCGGGAGCCGAAATCGCGGCCAGGGCTCGCGAGCTCTCACCGCAGTTGGGGATTATTTTTGCCACCGGTCGATCCCAGGCGCCGGAGATCCCCGGCGATGGGCCGCCCGCCTATCTGCTGTGCAAGCCCTACGACACCCCCGGCCTGGTTGCGGCGCTGAAGGCGGTTTACGTCCCTACGAAATAGCTCTTGCCGACAAAATAGCTCTGGCTGGATGGTTCAGGCCGCGCGTCGCGCGTTCTGAAGCTCGTCCATGTGGCGGAAGATCGAGGCCATGGCCGCATCCGGCTTGACGCTGTCTTCGCGGATATTGCCTTCTGCGAAGATCAAGGCCAGGCGGTCGCGCGCCCGGCTGACGCGGCTCTTGATGGTGCCCACGGCGGCGCCGCAGATCAGGCCGGCTTCCTCATAGGACATGCCGCCGGCGCCGACCAAAATCAGGGCCTCCTGCTGTTCCTGGGGCAGCATGGCGATGGCGCGCCGCAGCTCGTCCAGTTCCAGGGCGCCGGTCGGGTTGGTCACGGCGACCAGGGTCTGTTCGGCGACTTCGGGATCCAGCGAGCAGGAGCGCCACGAGCGGCGCTTGTCGGAATAGAACTGATTGCGGACGATGGTGAAGGTCCATGCCTTGAGATTGGTGCCCGGCGTGAAACGGCCGCGCGAGGCCCAGGCCTTGGCCAAGGCGTCCTGGGCGAGATCGTCGGCCTGAGCAGCATCCTTGCAGAGAGACCGGGCGAAGGCGCGCATATGGGGGATCAGCGCCGTCAGCTCGGTGCGAAAAACTTGCTCGTCGCTTGTCTCAATAGTCATGGCGCAGCTCCCGTGTGCAATGGAAACGTTCGCCCTGCCGTTAAGCTCCACGGTTCGAAAAATATTCTTAATCGAGGGGCGGCGAAGACTTTCCGACCGCGCCGTCGGATCTGACCCTGAAGCCCGAACGCTCGCTGACGCGAGCCCTCACCATGACGCTGTTGAGTGGGCGGCAAAGTACCTCGTCATGGTGAGGAGCGGACCCTCAGGTCCGCGTCTCGA
>FTIF01349108.1_pt1 | contig 15080 bp, 14 predicted proteins | sample 1658001 | NCBI WGS metagenome assembly FTIF01 (sample SAMEA3914789, study PRJEB12502) | metagenome | biome: forest; material: soil | place: Canada | collected 2011-07-03 | depth 0.3 m | reverse complement strand
TGTTGCGGCGTGCGCGCATAGGGCGCTGCACGCACGCACCGGGTGCGGGGCGGGCAGTTCCGTAGGGCGTAGGGTGGGTGGAGCGCCTCGGGCGCATAACCCACCGCTGCGCAGACGGTGGGTTGCGCTGCGCTCCACCCACCCTACCGATGCCGCGCTGTTGCGGCGTGCGCGCATAGGGTTCTGCACGCACGCACGCGCCGGGCGATGCCCCGCCTTCCATTTATCCCGCCGCCGGCCGCGGGCATACTGGCGCCTCACCCTCCTGGCCGCGCGTCGGTAAAGGAAGCCCCCAAAGGAGAGCCACCTCTGCCGACGATGCCCAAACCCAAGAAGCCGCCCGTGCGGGGCACGCCCGCGCTGCGCCTGACGGCTCGGCACCGCGCCCTGGTGCTGGAGGACCTGCTCAACATCTCCAGGCGCGACCCGCGGGCCGATGCGTTGATCGGGCAACTGGAAACCCTGCTGGCGGTGGGCCGCACCGAGCTGGCGCGCGTGGCCGGGGAGCCGCTGACGCCGCATCTGCGCGCCGAGATCAAGCCCATCGCCGCCGCCGCGAAGAAGCTGGCCGCCCTGCTCGATCCGCAACAGCACACCGGTGCCGCCCGTTTGCGCCTGGCCAAACACGGCGGGCCGAACCCGGACCTGCTGCGCAAGCACCTGGTCGGCCTGGAATTCGCCTGCGCACAGGCCACCAAGGTCAAGGTGCTGCTGGCACAGGGCAAGGGCAGCGGCGGCGAACTGCGGCGGCGGCAGAAGCAGGTGCGCGACACGCAGCAGCGCATGCACGGCCGCTACTTCGACCGCTGCGCGGTGGACGGCACCGCCGGAGACAAGGAGGAATTCCTAGCGCTGTGCGGGAAATACTTGCGCGGCGGATAGGACAGCTCTCCGCTGATTCAGTCCCCTCTCCCCACGAACGTGGGGAGAGGGTCAGGGTGAGGGGCGGCACATTCAGCACGCCGCGCTGGCCCCTCACCCCAGCCCTCTCCCCACTGACGTGGGGAGAGGGAGTTACTCGCTGGCCCGGGCAGAGGCCGCGATCAGGCGACTGGAGTTTTCTCAGCTTCCGGAATACAGGCGGCCATAAGTCAGCACCTGCGATTCACCGGCGTTCAGGGTGGTCCAGAACACGGCGAAGTTGCCGTGGCCGTCGCTGGCGACGGACGGTGGGGTCAGTGTCAGCGTGTTTGCGTCGGGCGAGCTGGCGACCGCGATCGGCGCTCCCGCCGCCGCGCCGCTGCTGTTGAGCCGCTGCACCTCGATCTGCTGCGTCTCGATGGCGCCGCTGGCGCTGGTGCTGCGCCAGGCCACGACGGAACCATCCGGGGTCGCCGCCACGTCGGCCAGGTAGTCGCCGCCCGAGAAGTACACCTGCTTGCCGGACACGACTGTGTCCGCGATCAGCTGCAGCGGCAGCCCAATGGTATCGAAGCTGCGCAGCTTCACCGTGAACTGGTCGGACTGCGTGGCCTCCCATACCAGTGCGGTTCCGGCCATGCCCTGGGCGACGCGCGGCGCCTGGCTCCCCGCAAGGGGGTTCAGGCCCAGCGTCAGCCCCATGACCTGCTGCACGCCCAGGGGCAAGCCGCCTGCGCTGTAAGGCTGTATCGAGACATGGGTCGGCGAGAGCAGCAGCGGCAGGAGGCTGTCGACTATCACTCCGTCAAAATCCGTTACCGCCCAGGCGATGCTGAAGTTGCCGCCGGGACCGATCGCCGTCACCGGAGCGCTCAAGTTGCTGAGGCCATACGGGCCTTGACTGGAGATTACGGTCAGTACGCTCAAGTCCAACAGGCAGACGTAGGAGTTGAGGCCGATGCCGGGCTTGGCCTCGGCGATCCCCGGCCCCTGGCCCACACCGGCGGCGTTGTAGCGCCGGAACACGATGGCGGGATCGTTCAACTCCAGCTGAAAGCCGTTGAGGCAGTCGGGGATCGGCAGGCTGTATTGCAGGACGCCGGAACCGACGCTGCGCAACCAGGCGACGACGAAGCTGCCACTGGCGTTCATCGCCACCGAGGGCGAGGCGCTGCTGCGGACCGCGCTGGAGGCGCCGTCCAGCTGGAACGCCGGACCCGCTGCGCCGACGGCGGGAAAGCGCCGGGCCCAGGCGGTGGCCACGCTGTTGAACGCGGTCCAGGCCACCACGAAGTCGCCGGCGCCGTCCATTGCCACCGACAGGTCGGGGACCGCAGTGCCGGAAGCCGGCACCACGGTAATGGCAGCGCCGTCGGTGCTGCCGTCGGCATGGAAACGCTGCGCGATGACACCGCTGGCGGACGAGCCGGGGTGCCGCACCACCACGAATGCGCCGTTGGCCGATCGCGCCACCACCGGACGGCCGCTGTCCCCAGTCGCTCCAACCAGGAACGCCGGGCCCAGCGGATCGCCGGGCGCGGCCAAGGTGGGGGGACAGGCCAGCACGGCGCCCAGAAGCAAGGAGAGGGAAACAGCCCCGGCGAAACGCCCCGCAATCCCTGTAGCCATGTGACTATCCTCCATTCACATCGAACATACCGGCGCGGGCAGGGATTGATTGCTCGACAGGCGCGTCTTTGGCGCGCTATGGATCCAGCTTAGCAGTTCCCGGGTGGCTGCAATCGCTCCGGCCCGTCCCCCGCTGGCGGGGGGATAGGGAGTCAATCAGACCTTCCCTGAACCCCTCATCAAGGCCCTGGCCAAAGCGGGTATTTGCTACCCGCATTCACCGCGGCCGCCCCCGGCAAGAGGCATTAAATAGCAGGCGTACTTACCCTCTGGAGCACGCCCATCAGCACCCCTCTCCTCACCGCCAGCCGCCCTCTCCACGCCCCCGGCAATATCGACGCGGAGCACCTCGTCCTCGGCGCCCTGCTGAGCCGGCCGCAAGCCTGGCCCCAGGTGCGCGGGCTGGTTCAGGCCGAGGACTTCAGCGGCGCCAACGCCATCGTCTTCGCCGCCTTGGCGCAGTTGCTCGAAAGCGGCGCGGCGGTCGACTACACCACCCTCGGCGAACACCTGCGCGCCTGCGGCCGGCTGGAGGCGGCGGGCGGCATCCACCACATCGCCATGCTCCAACTCGACGCCATCGCCCCCGGCAACTGCGCCACCCATGCCCGCATCGTCGCCGACTACGCCGGGCGGCGTCGCCTGCAGCAGGCCCTGCGGCAAGGCGCCGACGCCTTGCAGACCCAGGGCGTCGGCCGCATCGCGCCGCTGCTGCTGGACCAAGTGCAGCACGCCCTGCGCCGCGCCGACCCGGAGCAGGACCGCGGCCCCCGCGTCTGCAGCGCCGAGGAACTGCTGAAAATGCAGCTGCCGCCCCGGCAGGTGCTGCTGGCGCCGTGGCTGCTGTCGCAGTCCCTGGCCATGGTCCACGCCTGGCGCGGCGTCGGCAAAACCCACTTCTGCCTCAACATCGCCCACGCCCTGGCCAGCGGCGGCAGCTTCCTCGGCTGGCGCGCCGCGGCCGCCGTGCCGGTGCTGTACATCGACGGCGAAATGCCCGCCGTCGACCTGCAAAAGCGCCTGGAGCAGATCGTCGCCAGCAGCCCCGCCCGCATGCCGGAAAATTACCTCCGCCTCATCACCCCCGACCTGCAAAACAACCGGCCGGTGCCCGACCTCTCCACCCACGAAGGCCAGCAGGCCCTCGAATCCCGCCTCGGCGACGCCCGCGTCATCATCGCCGACAACATCAGCAGCCTCGTCCGCCAGGGCAAGGAAAACGAGAGCGAAAGCTGGATGCCGGTGGCCGCCTGGGCCCTGCGCATGCGCGCCCTGGGCCGCAGCGTCATTTTCGTCCACCACGCCGGCAAGGGCGGCCAGCAGCGCGGCACCTCCAAGCGCGAAGACCTGCTCGACACCGTCATCGCCCTCAAGCGCCCCAACGACTACCGCTCCGAACAGGGCGCCCGCTTCGAGATCCACTTCGAGAAGGCCCGCAGCCTCCACGGCGGCGAGGCGCAGTCGATGGAAGTGCAACTGGAGAAACTGCCGGACGGCACCCAGCGCTGGTCCTCCCAACTCTGCGCCGACCAGACCGAGCAACAGATGATCGACCGCGCCAACCTCGGCCTCAACTACACCGAGATCGGGCAGGAAATGGGCTGCCACCGTTCAACGGTGATGCGGACCCTGCGCAAGGCCGAGGCCGAGGGGCGCTACAAGCCGGCGGCTGCGGGGAAGGCGGAGCCGCTTGCGCTTGGGGAGGGGGCTTGAGGGGCGTAGGGGGATGCGCGCACGCACGTGTTCCGGTTGCGGCTTGTGTAGGGGGTATTGGCTAAGCGTCCACGGGGATTCCGTTGATCGCAATCCGCCTTTCGCGGAAGGCGGATTACGCTTCGCTAATCCGCCCTACCGTTCTGTCAGGTTTGGGGAGGGTGCTTGATGGGCGTGTTGCAGCAAACAGGTAGGTTGGGGTGAGCGTAGCGAACCCCAACGTTTTAGTCCCGGGACGCACATGTTGGGGTTCGCTACGCTCACCCAACCTACGCTTGCTGCCGTGTTGGGCTCAATCATGGCTAGAGCCCTCCTGCCCGTGTTTGCATAAACCAATCCCTTGAACTCTTCACGTAGAGAAGCACCAAGCACAATAGCGATAAAGCATCCTGAATCCAAGTAATCGCCGTGGGTGGAGGGATCGTAGGCCGTGGCGTCATCCCAGTGAACATCAGTACTGTCCCTACTACCGAAGCCACGGCATAGAAAGTGCGGGCCCAATTTCTGCCCGTGTAAATCATGTATCCGAGTCCTGAGTCGTGTAAATCATGTATCCGAGTCCTGAGTAAAGAGAAAGGATGATCAGCGCTATAAGGACCAGTGCAGGGCGCGAGGTCTTTTCTGACCCAATGAGTATTAGACGTATTGAGGGTGCGATAGCTACACCGACCGACATTACGTAGGCCAGGAAGAAAAGTTGCATAGAACGAGGTCGGTCCACTTATTGCCCCTGGAAAATGTAGGCCCAACGCCAATTGGACGGATCAACAGCCCGGGTAGGGCGGATTAGCGAAGCGTAATCCGCCTTCCGCGGAAGTGCCAACCCGCATTGTCACGCTTGGGGAGAGGGCTTGATGGGCGTGTTGCGTGCGTGCACATGTAGGGGGATGCACGCACGCACGCGTCCCGATTTCAGCAAACAGGTAGCTTGCTGTCACATGTGCTTATCGGGAAGGCTGCTGCCCGAGCTCTTCGGCGAGCCCGATGAGAATTCCTTCGGGGCCCCGGATGTAGCAGAGCCGATACGTGTCCTGGTACTGGGCCACTTTGTCGACGAGCTTCGCGCCGCGTTTGCTGAGCCGGGCGAGCGTATCGTCGAGGTCCTCCACGGCGAACATGACGCGCAGGTAACCGAGCGCGTTCACCGGGGCGTTGCGGTGATCGGCGACCACGGGCGGAGCGAGGAATCGGGACAGCTCGAGCCGGCTATGACCGTCGGGCGTACGCATCATGGCAATCTCGACGCGCATATTGCGCAATCCAGTGACGCCACCTGCCCAGTCCCCTTCGATCGGGGCGCGCCCCTCGAGCTTGAGGCCAAGTTCGGTGAAGAACTCAATGGCGGCATCCAGGTCTTCTACCACGATGCCCACGTTGTCCATACGTTTGACCGTCATGATCTCTCCTTGGCGTCCAATGCCAGCCCGGATAGGGCCGATCAGCGAAGCGTAATCCGCCTTCCGCGGAAGTGCCAACCCGCACTGTCATGCCTGGGGTAGGTGTTTGATGGGCGTGTTGCAGCGTGCGCGTGTAGGGGGATGCACGCACGCACGCGTTCCGATTGCAGTCCGTGCAGGGTGTATTGGCTAAGCGTCCACGGGAATTGCGTTGATCATCCCAGGGGGATTCCCGCTGGTCATGATCTGCTTTCCGCGGAAGGCGGATTACGTTAATCCGCCCTACCGTGCTTGTTGGGCCGCGCCGGAATGCACCCGAGTTACTTGCCTTCCGGAGGTTGCCACAGTTCCACCTTGTTGCCTTCAGGGTCCATGACCCAGCCAAACTTGCCGTACTCCGATTCCGCGGTTTTCTCCAGGACGTCGCATCCTTCAGCGCGGAGCGTGGCCAGGAGCCCATGCAGGTCGGACACCCGATAGTCGACCATGAACGATGCAGTGCTTGGGGCAAAGTCCTGGCCATCTCCAACGAACCAGGCGGTTGTCCCGGTGGCTGGATGGCCTGAGCCATCGACCCACCGAAACGCCGTGCCGCCCCATGCCTGAACGTCAATGCCAAGATGCTCTTTGTACCAGGCCCGCAACTTTGCCGGATCCTTTGCTTTAATGAAGATGCCGCCGATGCCTGTGACTCTGCTCATGGCTTTTTGTCCTTCGTGATTTTCCGAAGGCTTGCTTGTATCCGCCGTGGTGGTTTTTTCCGCGCAGGCCAGTGCCGGCAAGAAGGAAAGCGCAATTGCACCCACAAATCGTCTGTAACGCATGTGAACTCCCCCTGAGGAAAATGAAACTACATGCTGGCGCCCAACGAGCTGTAGCCCGGGAAGTGCGCAAACCGCACATGTTGGGGTTCGCTACGCTCACCCCAACCTACGCTTGCTAGGTTTTCTGCCACGTGGCCCACCGCTCGCCCTTTGGATGTTGCTTTATGCCCTCAGAAACGAAATCGCGCAGCACGCTTACGAACTCATTCTTTTGCAGATTCCCTTCGATGAAAATATCCGGCTCACCAATCAATGAAAATGGCCCGGGGACATTGGGTTGAAACCGCTGCATGAATTCAATGGTGTCGTTCATGCCGGGGCCCACACTGATACAAGCAGAACATCAGTCTTTGGTTCTTCACTGCTCATCACTGAATACAGCCCCTCACGAGCGAGACTCCACAAATCAACTTTCTCTCGATATTCGTCGAGGCTAGCCTTGCCTTTATCAATGGCATCTGCCTGGGTCTCCGCCTCGAAGTCGATTGCTTGGCGATTGCCATCTTTGACGACAACCGCAAATGGACAGATGAGTTCTCCTTCGCCTTGACCCGATGCGATTAGCGCAGCGTGAGCGAGGACGAAGCCGCCAAACTTGAAGGCTGATCCAGAGAGTTCCACTACGTTTTCCTTGGCGCCTAACGCCAATTAGACGAATCAACAGCGGCAAATAATCGCTGCATTTAGGCGGTTTTCCTCGAGCGATATATCTATAACCGATTGATTTTACGGAGCCTCAACTTCAGCGCGGCCGGATTGGGCCGCAAATCAATGTCCCCTATGACGCCACTCTATCCCTTATCCATTCCGTCCTTCCAGCCAACGTAGCTCAAGGGCGGGTCATCGAGCCGCCAGTCGCGAAGATCACGCGGTGAACGGCGGGTCGCAGACCCGCCCTACGGTCGGGCTTGATGGGCGTGTTGCGGCGTGCACGTGTATGGGGATGCACGCACGCACGCCTGAAGGCGGATGCCGGATTCGTGGTCCGCGCAGACCCCGGGTAAGGCTGCGCGTTTCCCGGGCTACCGGGGCCGGGCTGCGGGGTGCCATATTGAAGTCATGGCTGATGGGCTAAGCTGAAGTCGAGTCACATCCACCACACGGAGGTAGTGCCATGGGTCTGTTCAGTTTCATCAAGACAGCCGGGGAAGCGCTGGCGGGTGGCAAGCCGCCTACTGCGGACAGTCTGGTCGAGCACATCAAGGCTTTGAACCTGAAGATCGACAAGCTGTTCATCTCCTGGGACGGCAAGACCTGCATCCTGTTCGGCAACGTGCCCGACCAGGCCGAGAAGGAAAAGGCGATCCTCGCGGTGGGCAACCTCAGCGGCGTCGACCAGGTGGTGGACAAGCTGAACATCCAGGCGGGCGCCGGCGCTGCCGGCACCAGTACCGCCGCGGCGGCGCCGGAAACGGTCGACCCGGCCAAGGAACCGCCCGGCCAGACCGATGCGGCGTTCTACACGGTCAAGGCCGGCGACAACCTGTCGAAGATCGCCAAGGAGCACTACGGCGACGCCAACAAGTACCCGGCGGTGTTCGAGGCCAACAAGCCGATGCTGAAGAGTCCGGACAAGATTTATCCGGGGCAGGTGTTGCGTCTGCCCAAGCTGTAGATCCACGCCAGCCCGTAGCCCGGGAAGCGCGGAGCGCTACCCGGGGGCTGTCTCGACCGGTCCGCGCAATCCCGGGTAACGCTGCGCGTTTCCCGGGCTACCGGCTTATTCCACCCTTGGGTTGCTCCGGGTTCGGCGACCAAGGTGGGTTCATCCAAAACCCGAGTTCACTGAAGCCTGGATTCCCGCTTTCGCGGGAATGACGATTCCTGTTGGTTGGGGATTTCCCTAGGCGATCCCGAACAAGCGCCGCGTGTTGGCGGCGGTTTGCGCGCCGAGCTGCGCGGCATCCTCGCCGCGCACTTCGGCGATGGCGCGCAGCACCCAGGGCAGGAAGGCCGGCTCGTTACGGCGGTGCTTCGGCGAGGGCTTGATGCTGCGCGGCAGCAGGTAGGGCGCGTCGGTTTCGATCAGCAGCCGCTCCGCCGGAATCCGCTTGACCAGTTCGCGCAGCCCCAGGCCGCGGCGTTCGTCGCAGACCCAGCCGGTGATGCCGATGTGGCAGTCCAGCGCCAGGTAAGCGTCGAGCGCTTCGGCGTTGTCGGTGAAGCAGTGCACCACGCAGCCGGGAATGGCGCGGCGGTAGTCGCGCAGGATGGCGTGGAAGTCGGCATGGGCATCGCGCTGGTGCAGGAACACCGGCTTGTCCGCCTGCACCGCCAGGCCCAGTTGCGCGATGAAGGCGCGGCGCTGGTCTTCGTGCGGCGAATAATTGCGGCAGTAGTCGAGGCCGCATTCACCCAGCGCCACCACCTGCGGCTCGCGAGCCAGTTCGGCGATGCGCGCGGCCACCGTTTCGTCCCATTCGCTGGCGTGGTGCGGGTGCAGTCCGGCCGTGGAGTAGAGGCGGCCGGGGTGGGCGCGTGCCAGTTGCAGCGCCTGCTCGTTGCTGGCGGCGCTGCTGCCGGTGACGATGATCGCCTCAAGGCCGACATCCCAGGCGCGTTGCAGCAACGCTTCACGGTCTGCGTCGAAGCTGTCGTGCACGAGATTGGCGCCGATGTCGATCAAAGCATTTTCCTTTGACTATTAACGGAATCGTAGGGCGGCCTGTGGCCGCCGGCTTTTTCTATCGGATTGCGGCGCGGCGGCGGCCACAGGCCGCCCTACAAAAGCTGCTGCCGGTGACGATGATCGCTTCCAGGCCGGCATCCCAGGCGCGTTGCAGCAACGCTTCACGGTCTGCGTCGAAGCTGTCGTGCGCGAGATTGGCGCCGATGTCGATCAAGGGGTGTTTCCTATCACTGTAAAGCGGAACCGTAGGGCGGCCTGTGGTCGCCGGCTTTTCTATCAGGTTGCATCGCGGCGGCGGCCACAGGCCGCCCTACAAAAGCAAGCTGTTCTTCACCCGCCGGAATTGCCGGGCGTCGGGGCCGGCGCTGGAATCGGCGCATCGCCGAAACATTCGTGCCGCCACAGCACCCGCTGTTCCACCGTCGGCGTCTGCCCGGGCGGCAGCGACTCTTCCAGCATGTAGATCATCTTGAAGCTCTTCAAGGCTTTCTCGGCCGGGTGCGAGTTGTTCCACTCGCGGCACAGGTACTTGCCGTAGTAGAGCCGGTTGTTGGCGAACTGCGCCGACCAGAGATTTTCCTGGTACTTGTGCCAGCGGATATTCGCATAGGTCAGCGCGATGTATTCCGGCTTGTCATAGCTGACGCCGGGATGCTCGGGGCGCAGCACGTCGAGCTGGGTGCCGTCGGCCAGCTCGCCCGGAAACACGAACCAGCCGTCCTCCTTCGACGGGAAGGGCGCGAACATGTTCCAGTACTGGTCGATGCGGATCACCCGGAACGCCGGCGTCAGCAGGGCGAACAGTGGCTTGGGCAGCCAGTTGACGGTGCACAGGTTCCAGGCCAGCGTCAGGAACAGGAACGCCCCGGCGATGCGCTGCGTGTAGCGGCCGGTTTCGAACGGCGCATCGCGATACGGCAACAGCGCCGCGCTGAGCTTGCCGAAGCTGTCGCGGTGGCGGCCGACGAAATCGTAGACGGCATTACCGGCGCCGACGGCCCAGCCGCCGGAGAGCAGCCAGCCCTTCCAGGCGAACAGCGGCGAGCGGCGCAGCAGCAGCACGAAGGCCGGCCATTTCAGGTAGGCGTGATCGTCGTGGTCGATGATGACCCAGGAGTAATTTGCCTCCAGCAGGGCCTTGGCGCGGGGGTGGTCCTGTGCCGGCTCGATCACGGCGCGCGGCAGGATCAGGAAGGTGCGCAGCAGCAGGCACATCTTCAGGCAGAAGCCGCAATCGCGGTCGTAGTAGATGCGCAGCGGCAGCGTGCCGTGCGCCTGCTCGCGGCGCTGTGCGCGCCGGCCCAGCGCATCCCAGATCCAGCCGCCGGCCAGGATGGTCAGCGAAGTCAGGCTGATGAAGGGGAAGGGACCCAGCTGCAGGCACAGCAGGAAGCCCAGGTGCATGCATACGAACAGCAGCATCAGCAGGAAGCGCAGCGGGCGGCTGAACAGCGGCGAGAACACCAGCAGGGGACCGAGCAGCTCGAGGAACCAGACGAAATAGGTCAGTGCAGTGAGCAGGTCCTGGTACTGGCGCAGCCATACCGCGAACGGCGTGGCGTACATGTCCAGCTGCAGCGCGTAATACACCGCGCTGCCGTCCGGCACCCATTCCGCGCCGCTTTTCAGGATGGCGCTGAAGAAGTACACCGACATGGCCTGCAGCAGCAGGCCGGCCGAGGCCCAGGACAGGTGCTGGTTGTCCTGCGGCGGGGCCGCCTTGGACAGGCTGGCGTCGACGCTCCAGCGCGCGCCCAGCGGCAGGAACATACTCCAGAACAGCAGGCAGGCGAGCAGGATGTCGCCGCCGATCAGCACCAGGGCGTTGCGGTTGAGCAGGGAGATCTGCAGCACGAAGCAGGCGATGGCGGCGAAGCGGCTGCGCCAGCCCAGGATCAGGGCCAGGGCCGCCAGCGCTTCCAGCCCGAGCAGCGCCAGGGCGAACCAGGTCTGGCCGTTGGCCATGTACAGCGACACGCGCCAGGGATCGTTGAACACCGACAGCCAGCTGCGCGGCATGACGCCGGCATCGCTGTAGAACATGCGGGCGTCCACCATGCGCCGGAACATGTCCACCAGCAGCACCGCGCCGAGCGAGGCGCGGAACAGCGCCAGCGTGCGCAGGTCGATGCCGAACATCAAGGGCAGGCGGGAGCGGAGCCAGTTCATCGGTGGGAGTTTTATGGAATTACCGACCATTCTGGCTGCATTGTGCCAATAAAAAAACTGCTCAAATAAAAAGGGGAGCCGGAGGCTCCCCTTGGGTGCGCCAAAAGCCGCCTACTTGCCGCCGAGGTCGCCCATCTGGCCGGTGCCGCCGTCGAGCCAGTGCTGCTGCTGGAAGTCGCGATCGACGTCGTAGCTGGTCTGGACTTCGGCGAAGCCGAGCAGGCCGGTGCCGAGCAGGCCGCCGCCGGTGGTGCTGCCGCTGGTGGTGCTGCCGGCGGGCTTGGCGTTCGGGCTGTCGTGGCCCTTGGTCGCGTCATAGATCAGGTAACCCGCGCCGCCGATGCCGACCGCCAGCAGGGTCCAGTCGAAGAAGCTCCAGCCGGAGTCGCTGCCGCCGCCGGAACTGGTGCTGCTGCCGGAACCGCCGTCCTGGTGCAGGCGCAGGTTGTGCGCGGCGAACGGGATGCCGCTGGCCAGGGCCAGGGACTGGCCGCGGTTGTCGCGGTCGAACTGCAGCAGGGGCGTCGGTGCGGTGGTGACGCCGCTGCTCTGGCTCTGGCGCAGGCGGCTGTCGTAGTCGATGCGCAGGCCGTAGTGCAGCGGGGCGGCCAGGCCGCGGCGCTGGCTGTCGCCGCCGAAGTTGTAGCTCAGGTAGGCGCGCGCTTCCGGCTGGTCGCGGAACTGCTGCTGGTACTGTTCCTGGCTCGACGCATCCGCCCAGACCACCCCGATGGTGCTGGCCGCAATGATGGCAACCAAAGTCTTACGCATCCTGATCTCCCCGCGCTGGCATGTTTTTTAGTCGTGCCTTGCAGCTGGTGGCACGTTGCCTCCGCACTATAAGGGGGGGCGCGCAAGCCTGACAAGCCCGTCATTGCCGTCCGGGGCGGGACCGGGGGCGGCCCGGCAAGGAATTGAAGCGGCACGGAAATTGAACCCGGAAGCTTCAGGCCGGTCATAGCCGGTGCGTGAACCGCCCGCCGTGGCATGCTTGCAATCCAATTACCCGCCGCATCCATCCTGTCCGACGATGTCCCCCGATCCTGCTGATCTGCCTGCACCCGGCGAAAGCCGGCAATTGTTCGTCGACGGCCCCGCCGGCCGACTGGAAACCCTGCTTGCGGCGCCGCGGCAGGGCGCCCCTATCGGCATCTGCGTGGTCTGCCATCCGCATCCGCAGTTCGGCGGCGCCATGAGCAACAAGGTGGTGTATGCCCTGGCTTCCAGCGCGCTGCAGGCCGGCCTGCTCACCGCGCGCTTCAATTTCCGCGGCGTCGGCCGCAGCGAGGGCCAGTACGATCACGGCCGCGGCGAGACCGCCGATGCCCTGGCGGTGGCCGACTGGCTGCGGCTGCTGCTGCCGAATACACCCCTGGTGCTGGCCGGCTTCTCCTTCGGCGCCTACATCAGTCTCAAGGCGGCGGCCGAGGCGCGGCCGGCGGTGCTGCTCAGCGTCAGCATCCCCTTCGGCGGCTATGTGGAAAATGCCGAGCCGCCGCCCGCTCCCGGCTGCCCCTGGCTGACCGTGCACAGCAGCGACGACGACGTGGTCAACTACGAGGAGACCCGGGCGGCGCTGCAACGCTACACGCCGCCGCCGCAGATGGTGCGCTTCGACGGCGCCGGGCATTTCTATCATGGCCGCCTGCCCGAGCTGCAGCAGGCGCTGCTGCCGTTTCTGCAACAGCATCTGCAGCAGCCTCCGGCATGAGGGCGCTGGCGCTGTGTGCGCTGTGCCTATGCACGGCGGCGGCGGCCGACGGGCCGCCGCGCTTTTCCGCCAGCGGCCTCGACGGCTGGATGCCGGAGAAAATACTGACCACGAGGCCCACTGCGTACTCGGTGGTCGAGGATGGCGGCATCAAGGTGGTGGAGTCGCAGTGCGACAACAGCGCTTCGTTCGAGGGCTGGGCCGGCCAGGTCGATCTGAAGCAGACGCCGCTGCTGAGCTGGCGCTGGAAGATCGAGCACTCCTTTGCCGGTCTCGACGAGCGGGTCAAGGGCGGCTCCGACTTTCCGGCACGCATTTACGTGGTGGTCGGCAAGCGCTGGCTGCCGTGGACCCTGCACACCCTGGAGTACGCCTGGTCCAATGGCGAATTCAAGGCGGTGTCCTGGCCCAGCCCCTATTCTGGGGCGATGGGGCAGGCGGTGATCGTGCCGGTGCGCGCCGGGGTGGAGGGTGTCGGCGAATGGCGCGAGGAGCAGCGCGATGTGCAGGCGGACTTCAAGCAGTTCTTCGGCCTGGACATCGACAAGATCGGCGCCGTGGCGCTGATGTCCGATTGCGACGACGCGCACGGCAAGGGCCGCGCCTGGTTCGGCGATCTGCATTTCGATGCGCGCCCTGCGAAGTGAGCCGTCCTGCTTTTGCTATCCTTTTCGCCGCGCCATGAACAGCCGCATCCGAAGTGCCGAACATGTTTGACCGATTGCTGAGCCTGCTGGGGGGCACTACCCCCGCTGCCCGCGAGGTTCCCAGCGAGCCGCTGGCGGTGGCCTTGCTGCTGCTGGAACTGGCGCGCTCCGATTTCGATTTTCCGGAAGTGGAGCGCGTCAAGATCCGCGACCTGCTGGCGCAGCGCTACCAGCTCGATGCGGCGCAGGCCGATGCCCTGCTGCTGCAGGCGCAGGCCACCACCCAGGAAGCGGTTTCCCTGTACGACTACGTCAAGGCGCTCAACGACCGTCTGGACCCGGCGGGCAAGCTCGGGCTGATGGAGATGCTGTGGCAGGTGGCCTATGCCGACGGCCGGCTCGACAAGTACGAGGAGAGCCTGCTGCGCAAGCTGGCCGGCCTGCTCTATGTGTCCGACAGCGACTACATCCGCGCCAAGCTCAGCGTCACCGGCTAGCGCAAATTTGCTGCAGTCACATATGACTCCCCTCTCCCGCTTGCGGGAGAGGGGAAAACGTTTATAGATCCAAACCGAAAATGCTCTGGCGTACTGCGCTCAGCCCACCGGCACGATATTGCCCGGCTGGCGCAGGCGGTACAGCGCGATCTCGCAGAACAGCCCCGGCAACAGCGTGATTGCCGCGCCGCGACGGTGCGAGCGGTCCAGCAGCACGCGCTCCAGCACGTTCCAGCCGGATTTGCGGCACAGGTCCTCGAAGTCCGCCACCGTGCACAGATGGATGTTCTCGGTGTTGAACCATTGCGCCGGCAGTGCCGGGGTCATCGGCATGTGGCCGTTCATGATCGCCCAGCGCGCGCGCCAGTGGCCGAAGTTGGGGAAGGTGACGATGGCTTCGCGACCGACGCGCAGCATCTCCGCCACCGCCAGGTCCGGCCGCGCCAGCGCCTGCAGCGCCTGGGTCATCACCACATAGTCGAAGGAGCCGTCGGCGAAATCGGCCAGGCCCTCGTCAAGATCGGCCTGGATCACGCTGACCCCGGCGGTGATGCAGGCGGCGACATTGGCCGGGTCGATCTCCAGGCCGTAGCCGCGCACGCCGCGGGTCCGCGCCAGGTGCGACAGCAGCGCGCCGTCGCCGCAGCCCAGGTCGAGAATGCGGGTGTCGGGCTTGATCAGGTCGCCGATGATGGCGAGGTCGGGGCGCAGGGCTTGGGATGTCGGGGTCATGTCCCTGCCTTTAGTCCCCTCTCCCCACTTGTGGGGAGAGGGTTAGGGTTAGGGGCGGGTAGCGGAGCGTATCGCTTAGGCCCCTGGATTCCCGCTTTCGCGGGAATGACGATGGCGGGGAACTGACGCTGTGCTTTTGCTTTTGACGGTCCTCCCCGTCTGGCTGCGCCGAGCATCGCAGGACGAGGTGGATCAGCCGCGCGCAGACGCGGGCGAGGCAGGATGCCGAAGCGTCCATCGTCAGGCCAGGGATGGCCTGTCGATGGACCCC
>FTIF01005292.1_pt1 | contig 15120 bp, 13 predicted proteins | sample 1658001 | NCBI WGS metagenome assembly FTIF01 (sample SAMEA3914789, study PRJEB12502) | metagenome | biome: forest; material: soil | place: Canada | collected 2011-07-03 | depth 0.3 m | reverse complement strand
GCCTTGGTCGAAGCCGCATCGAAAATCTTCTCCGCATTCGCCGCCAGGAAGTTGCGGAAGATCAGCGGCCGCCCGTCCTGCCCCCACAGCGGCACCCCGTCGGCATCATGGGCCTGCGCCCGCTCGATGATCTCGACGAACTGCTTCTCGGTCTGCGCCATGCCGCCGGAGCCGTCCGCTTCCCGCACCGGCGTGTCCATGGTCGCGGCCATGGTGGCGGTCTGCCGCAGCTTGGTCCCCGCCGCTCCCTGGATCCCCGGCAGCAGGCGGAACCCGGCCGCCTGCATCGCCGCCGCCATCGGCTCGATGCCGGGGAAGCCGGCGGCGCGCACGTCGATGGTCACATGGTTGAAGTCCGGCCCCAGCGCCAGCGCGCTCGCCGCCTCGCCGGACACCGCCGCCACCGCCTGCAAGGTGCTGCGCTTCAGCGCCGGCCCCGGCCGGCTCATCAGCACCTCGGCGAAATGCGTGGCAAACGCCTCGGCCTCCACCGCATCCAGCCCGCCGGCTTTCTCGGCCTTCTGGATCAGGCCCAGAAACCGCACATGGTCCGCCGCCGCGATCTGCTCCAGGCAATCCTCGCGGATCAGCGCCGCCACTTCCGCCGGGTAGGCGTCCAGGTCCACCTGGCTGACGAAGATCTTGAACTGGTGCGCATCGTCCCCCACCGCCTGCAGGTCGAACGAAACCAGCTTCTTCGAGGGAAACGAATAGTCCAGCTCACGCCGCAGCCCCAGCACCCGAGCCGCCCGCACGAACAGCGCCCGCACCGCCGGATCGGCCGTGCGGATCGCCCCATGGTCGTTGAGGAAGCTGCCGCCGTTGTCGGCGACCAGCTTCTGCAGGCGCACGAAATCGGGAACATTGCGGGCGAACTTGCGCGTGGCCGTCTCGACGAACAGCCGGCGCAGGGTGCTGGGGGGATGCAGGGCCATGACGGATGCCTGAATAGGGAATGGCGGAAGTCTAAAGGAGGTGAGGCGGGAGGGGGAGGCGAGAGGCCGAGTAGCCCGGGAAGCGCGCCGCGCTTCCCGGGCTACGCTCTCCGCGATCTCCATATAAAGGGAGGCCCGGCGTAGGGCGGCCTGTGGCCGCCGGGATCGCTGCCGCCCTGCGATCGCTGGAAATCTCAGATCAGTCAGCGGCTACTAGTTGTCCCCAACATCCTCATTGATGTTGGGGACAAATTGAGTCATTCGCGCCGCCGCTCACCGCATGCGTGCCAACAAAAACCCATGGCACGCATGGTGTTTTTGGCCCCTTTTCCCGCAATCCTCAGGCCCCCCGCAAGGCCTCCGCCACCGGCTGCCGGATCGCCTTCAGCGCCGGGAAGAATCCCCCCACCAGCCCGATCCCCAGCGCCCAGCTCAGCCCCCGCTCCACCAGGTTCGGCGTCACCGCGAAGCTGAACGCCACCTGGGTGAAGTTCTGCCCCAGGGTGGCAGTGGTCAGGCCGTTGAACAGGAAGTAGGCGCCGGCCGCCCCGATCAGGCCGCCGATCAGGGCCAGGGCCACCGACTCGGCCAGCACCGAGATCATCACCGGCAGCCCGGAGAAGCCGATCGCCCGCAGCGTGGCGATCTCGATCTGCCGCGCCGCCACCGCCGAGTACATGGTGTTGAGCGCCCCGAACACTGCGCCGAAGGCCATGATCACGGTGATGAACACGGTGATGAAGTTGATGTTGTCGGTGACGCCCTGCGACTGCGAGCTGTAGTAGTCGCGCTCGCCCAGCACGTCGATCTGGAAGCGCGGGTCCGCCGCCACGCCGGCCTTGAGCGTCTTCAGCGCCGCGGCCGCCGGTTGCGCCGGATCGAGCTGCGCCAGGATGGCCGAGGCGCCGGGCCGGCCGAAGGCGCTGCGCGCGGTATCGGCATCGGTCCACAGCTCCGACTCGTGGGCGTCGCCGTCGGACTCGAAGATGCCGACCACGTCCCATTCCGAGCCGCGGAACTGCAGTTTGGAGCCGACGCTGATGCCGCTGAACTGGCGCGTGGCGGCGCGGCCGGCGATGACCTCGCGCAGGCCGGACTTGAACAGCCGCCCCTCCACCAGCTTCACCTCCGGCCGGATCGTCAGGCCCGCCGGCTCCACCCCGCGCAGGGCCACGTTGACGTCGCCGTTGCCGCGCCGCAGCTCGGTGATCACCAGCAGCTCCGCCGAGGCTAGCGGCTTGCCCGCCGCATCGCGCCGCACGCCGGGCAGCTCGCGCAGCAGCGACACCATCTGCGGATCGATATAGGACGACAGCTCGGCGGTAACGCCGGCGGAAAGCATCAACGCCCGCGACTCGCTGCCGGTGCCCTTGAGCGTGTGCTCGAAGCCCTTGCCCATCGACAGCATCGCCACAAGCACCCCCACCACCAGGGCGATGCCGACCACCACCACCAGCGAGGTCATGTAGCGCGCGGGAATGCTGCGCAGGTTCATCCAGGTCACGGCGAGGATCTGTTTCATGTCAGTGCACCGCCAGTGCATCGATGATGCTCAGGTTGCGTGCCCGCATGGCCGGCAGGATGCCCACCACCAAGCCCAGCCCCACCATGCTTGCCGCGGCGAACAGCCAGACGTGCAGATCGGCCGTCACCGGCGGGAAGCCGAACGGCAGCTTGGCAATGATCTTCAGCACCCCCACCGACAGCAACATCCCCGCCAGGCCACCGATCACGCACATCAGCAGCGACTCCGCCAGCACCAGGCCCAGCACGCTGCCGTCGCCGAAGCCGATGGTCTTCAGCACCGCCAGCTCCGGTATGCGCTCGCGCACCGCCTGGCTCATGGTGTTGCCGGTGACCAGCAGGATGCTGAAGAACACCGCGATGGTGATGCCGGTGAGGATCAGGTTGAGATTGCCGAGCTGGCGCAGGAAGTTGAGGCTGAAATCCTTCTCGGTCTGCGTCTTGGTCTCGTCCGGCGAGTTCTCGAACATCGCGTCGACCTGCCGCGCCACCGCCTCGGCCTGGTTCGGGTCGTGCAGGCGCAACACATAGATGCCGGCGCCGCCCTGGCCGAACTGCCGGCCCTCATCGAAGTAGTCGTAGCGGATGTACATATTGCCCTGGCGCACGCAGGAATCCTTGCTGACATCGTCGAAGATGCCGACGAGGTCGAAGGTCCAGGCGCGCGTGCCGTCCTTCAGCGGCCAGATCTGGCTGGTCAGCGGGATACGGTCGCCGATCTTCCAGCCGAAGCGGTCTGCCAGCAGCCGGCCGGCGATGGCGCCGGTGCGCGACTGCAGCCAGGCCTGGTACTGCTCGTCCGGCATGCGGCATTCGAGGAAGGTCCGGTGCCAGCGCTCGGGATTCACCGCGAACTGCGGGAAGAAATTGCGCACGTCCTTGTAGACGCCGCCAAAGAACTGCGAGTGCGACACCGAGTCCACCCCGGCAATCGCCTCCAGCTGCGGCAGCAGCCTCAGCGGCAGCGGGTTGGTGAAGGACACCCGCGCCTGCACGATCATGATCGGCGCGCTGAGATTGACCGAGCCGCCGCTGAACAGCGAGTTCGCCGCCTGCAGCATCCCCAGCAGCAGGAACGCCGCCGTCAGCGACAGCAGGGTGAAAATGGTGCGCGCCTTGCGCCGCCACAGAGCGGCCCAGACCAGAGGAACGTATTTCATCGTGCCTCCCCCTTGCAAAATTCCCCTCTCCCGCTTGCGGGAGAGGGGTTAGGGGAGAGGGGCCGTGTCTCCACGCTCCCTCCCCCGGCCCTTCACCCGTGAGCGGGCGTAGGGTTCATGTACTCAATACCACACTACGCCGCCCGCAACGCCGTCGCCACCGGCAGCCGCGCCGCCCGGATCGCCGGGAACAGTCCGCCCAGCACGCCGATGAAGCAGGCCCAGGTGATGCCCGAAACCAGCAGCTGCGGCGTCACCGTGAGATGGAACACCACCTGGGTGAAGTTGGCGCCGAGCGTGTTGACGGTATTGCCGTTGAAGAACAGCCAGGCCGCCGCCGCGCCGATCAGGCCGCCCAGCAGCGACAGCAGCAGCGCCTCGACGAACACCGACACCACCACCGCGCCCGCGCCGAAGCCGATGGCGCGCAGCGTGGCGATCTCCAGCGAGCGTGCCGACACCGCCGAATACATGGTGTTGAGCGCGCCGAAGATGGCGCCGATGGCCATGATGCTGCCAACGCCGAAAGCCAGGAAGTTGAGCAGCTTGCTCAGCTGCTTGGACTGCGCAGCGTAGTAATCCGGCTCGCGCTGCACGTCGACCATCAGGGTGGGGTCGGTGGTCAGCTTGTCCTTGTACTGGTTGAAGGCTTCCGGCGACTCCAGCATCACCGTCACCGACTGGAACAGGTTGCGGCGGAACGCCGACAGCCCGGTCTCGATGTCGCCCATCAGCTCGGACTCGTGGGCGTCGCCGCTGCTCTCAAACTCGCCCACCACGGTCCATTCGGTATTGCGCAGGGTAATGTGGCTGCCGATGTCCACGCCCTTGAACTGCGCCACCGCCGAGCGGCCGACAATCAGCTCGCGCACCGCCGGCTGGAACATGCGGCCGGCGACGAGGTGAATCTCCGGTCGCAGCTGCATCGCCTTCGGGCCGATGCCGCGCACCGTCAGGTTGGCGGCAGTGCCGGTGGCGCGCAGCGGCAGCGCCACCACCGCCACCATATCGGCCGAGCCGATGGCCTTGCCGTCCGCGTCCTTCTTCACCCCGGGCGCGTCCAGAATGGTGACGGTGTTGTCGCGCGAGAGAGTGCTGTTCAGCTCGGCGTTGGAGCCGCCGCGCAGGATGATGACGCGGTCCGCTCGCCCGGTGCTGCCCAGGGTCTTGCTGAAGCCGGCCACCATCGCCAGCACCGACACCAACACCGCCACGGTGACGGCGATGCCGATCACGATCACCCAGGACGTGCCCATGCGCTGCGGGATGGCGCGCAGATTCATTGAAGTGATAGCTGCAGTCTGTTTAAACATGAGATGTCTCTTATCCCCTCAACGCTTCGACAATGTCGAGGCGCTTCGCTTTCCAGGCCGGTATCAGTCCCACCACCAGGGCCAGCACGGCGGCGCCGACCACGCCTTCCACAATCACCGGCAGCGGCAGGGACACCACGCCCAGGAAATCCTTCAAGCCCGGGAACAACAGCCAGGCGATGCCCAGGCCGAGCAGCGCCGCCGTCACGCACAGCAGCAGCGACTCGCACAGCACCAGGGTCAGCACGCTGGTGTCGGAGTAGCCCAGGGTTTTCAGCACCGCCAGTTCCGGCACGCGCTCGCGCACCGACTGCATCATGGTGCTGCCGGTGGCGAACAGCAGGGCGAAGAACACCGCGAACAGGATGTAGTTGACGATCTTGTTGATGTCGCCGATCTGCTTGAGAAAGGCCTGCTGGAATTCCTTCTCGGTCTCGGTCTTGGTCTCGTCCGGCGAGTTGGCGAACAGCTTGTCGACGGCCGCCGCGATCTGTGCCGACTGCGACGGGTCCTTCACCTTGATGATGTACCAGCCGACCGTGCCCTTGCTGAAGCTGCGGCCCTCGTCGAAATAGCTGTAGTTGAAGAAGAAGGCGTTTTCCTGGGCGCGGTCGGTGGGGTTCTGGTAGATGCCGACCACATCGAAGTTCCAGTCCGAAGAGCCGTCCGGCTTGGTCCAGATGGTGGAGTGCAGCGGCACCCGGTCGCCGATCTTCCAGCCGTACTTGCGCGCCAGGTCGGCGCCGATCACCGCGCCGGTGCGGGTGTGGACGAAGGCGTCGAGCTGTTCCTTCGGCAGCACCAGCTCCGGATAGATCCCGAAGTAGCGCTCCGGCTCCACCGGGAAGCTGAACACGAAATTCTTCGGGTCCTGGAAATAGGGCCCGAACCAGCTGGCATGGGCCACGCCCGCCACGCCGGGCAGCGCCTCGATCTGCGTCATGTCGCCATAAGGCAGATTTTCGGTCAGAGCGATGCTGCTGGTGGTGATCAAGCGGTTGACGTTGGCCCGCTCCACCGCTTCGTTGAAGCCGGCGTTGACGCCTTGCAGCATGCCGAACAGCAGGAACGCCACCAGGATCGACAGCAGGGTGAAGATGGTGCGCGCCTTCTTGCGCCAGAGGGCGGCCCACAACAGCGGAAAATATTTCATGGCTCTGCTCCCGGGGGCGCCCTAGACGTGGACGTTGCCTTCGACCAGCTGGCCCTTGTCCAGGTGCAGCTGATGGCTGGCGAACTCGGCGGCCTTGGGATCGTGCGTGACCATGACGATGGTCTTGCCGTGATCGCGGTTGAGCATCTGCAGCAGGTTAAGGATTTCGTCGGCGGTGGTGCGGTCCAGATCGCCGGTCGGCTCGTCGCAGACCAGCAGGGTCGGGTCCGCCACCAGGGCGCGGGCAATGGCGACGCGCTGCGCCTGGCCGCCGGACAGCTCCGCCGGCTTGTGCTTGGCGCGCTCCGCCAGGCCCACCACGGTCAGCGCCGCCTGCACGTTCTGCTTGCGCTGCGCGCTCGACAGGTTGGTCAGCAGCAACGGCAGCTCGACATTGCGCTCGGCGGTGAGCATCGGCATCAGGTTGTAGAACTGGAAGACGAAGCCGACATGGCGCGCCCGCCACTTCGCCAGCTGGCCGCTGGACAGCTGGTCGATGCGCTCGCCGGCCACATCGACCTCGCCCTTGCTGGGCCGGTCGAGGCCGCCGATCAGGTTGAGCAGGGTGGTCTTGCCGGAGCCGGAAGGCCCCATCAGCGCGACGAAGTCGCCCTGGGCGATCTCGATGCTCAGGTTGTGCAGCACTTCCACGGTCTGCTTGCCGCGGGTATAGGTCTTGACCACATTACGCAGGGATACGATTGCGGACATGCGATGTCACTCCTCAAATATACTGCCGCGCCACTCGGTTTCATCGTCATTCCCGCGCAGGCGGGAATCCAGTTTGCGGCGACGCCCGGTCTTCCCGGGGACGCCGCCGCATCGCTGGCTACTGCTGAATCTTGATCTTCGCCCCATCCGCGAGCCTGGCGAAATCGCCGATGGCGACACGCTCCCCCGCGGACAGTCCCGACAGCACCGTCTGCCCGTCGCTGCCGCGCGCGCCCAGGCGCACCGCGCGCCGCTCCACCGTGTCCTCGCCGCGAATGACGTAGACGATGCCGGCATCGCCGCTGCTGGGGCCGCTGCTCTGCACCGCCTCGGGCGGCACCAGCACGCCCGGCTTGGGCGGCGGCGCGCCGGCCGTTTCCGGCGCGGCCTCGCTGAGGAAGGCGACGCGCGCCCCCATCTCCGGCAGGATGCGCGGGTCCTTGAGCTTGAAGCCGACGCGCACTTTCACCGTGGCCTTGCTGCGGTCGGCAGTGGGGATCACGGCGATGACGTAGGCCGGGATTTCCCAGTCGGTATAGGCATTGAGGCGCACCGTCGCCGGCTGATCGGAATGCACGCGGTTGATGAAGCTCTCGTTGACGTCCACCTCGACTTCGAGCGAATCCATGTCGACGATGGTGCCCATGCCGGTGCGGGTGAAGCCGCCGCCGGCCGAGATCGGCGAGACCATTTCACCGGGCTGCGCATCCTTGGTAGTGACCACGCCGTCGAACGGCGCGCGCACCACCGTGTCGTCGAGATTGCGCTGCGCCACCTGCACGCCTTCCTGCGACACCTTGACGTTGCTCTGCGAGGTGGCCAGCTGGGCCGTGAGGTTGTCGTAATTGGTGCGCGCGGTGTCGAGATCGGACTCGCTGACGTAATGCTCCGCCACCAGGCCCTGAACGCGCTTGTAGTTGCGCTCGGCATTGCCGAGCTGGACCTTGACCTGTGCCAGCGTCGCCTCGGCGTAGTGCAGCTGCGCCATGGCCTGGTCGTAGCCGGCGCGGATATTGGTGTCGTCGAGCCGGCCGATCACGTCGCCCGCCTTGACGTGCCGGCCTTCCTCGATCAACACCTCGGTGACCTTGCCGGTGATCTTGGCCGCGACCGTGGCCTGGCGCCGCGCCACCACATAGCCCGAAGCATCCAGCAGGGAAGCGCCGGCAACGGCGCCAGACCCTGCCGCGCCCTTCAGCGCCTGCGCCGTGGCCACCTTCACCGGCACGCCCGAGGGCCGGCTCAGCCACCAGCCGGCGAGTCCGGCCAGGAGCAGCGCCACGATCGCCAGCCCCAGCCACTTGAGCCAGCCGCGGTCGGCCGGCGGCGGGGCACTGCTCCGGTCTATGCGCAGCTGATTGAGCAGCGCCGATTTATCGTTCATGCGAAAAGTGGATTTCCCCTGTAGCGCCTAGCATATCGGAACGGCCAGCCGCTGTTGCAAGGCTTTGGGACGAACCGTGGTGTGGCTGTTTTAGCTGTTCGAGGGCCAGCCGGTATTGTAAAAAAACGACGATTGCCCGTATGAGCGGACATCCGGAATCCGGGGCTGGCGGCACTCAGGATGACAATTGCTGCCCGTAGGTCGGCTCAAGCGAAGTGGAGCCGACACGCCGGCTCCGCCAAAGCTACGGGGTTTATCCCCCTTTAGCCGCGCTCAGCTTCGCATTGGTCAGCGACAGCCGGTAAATCAGCGTCTGCGTGAAGATCTTGTAGAAGCGCAGCTGGCAATCGGTACTGACCTGGTCGAGCAGGGTGGAGCTGACGCGCAGGGCCAGCACCTGCTCCGCCGCCTTCACCGTGGCGGTGCGGCGGGTGGCGGTGAGGAAGCCGATTTCGCCGAAGCAATCGCCCTTCATCAGGGTGTCGATCAGGGTATTGCCCTTGCGCACCTCGGCGTTGCCGCGGGCGATCAAATAGAAGGCGCCGTCGATCTCGCCTTCGCGCACGATCTCCTGCCCCGGCGCGTAGTTGAGCAGGTGGCTGGCGCTGAGGATTTCGCTGATTTCCTCGTCGCTGAAGGAATCGAAGAAGCGCAGGGAGCGCAGCGAGTCGCGGTTTTCGCGCCGGCTCAGGTTCATGTCGGCCTGTTTCAGCCGCTCGAAGATGCGCAGCAGGTCGTTGCCCAACTCGCGCCCGCTCTGGTAACGCTCCTCCACTTTCTTCGCCAGCAGGCGGTTGATCAGGGTGCTCAGCTCGCGCGGCAGGTCGGCCCGCTTGGTCTCGATCTGCGGCACCGGCGCATGGCGGATGGCGGCGAACAGATGCAGCAGGTCGGAGCCGGTGTAGGGCGTTTCGCCGGTCAGCAGCTGGTACATCACCACGCCCAGGGAATACAGGTCGCTGGCGGGCTCCAGCTTGTGGCGCTGCACCTGCTCCGGCGACATGTACAGCGGCGAGCCGACCGCATTGCGCTTGGCGTCCACCACCGCGGTGGGGTCGTTGACCTCGGCCACCGAGAAATCCATCACCTTGGGCACGCCGTCGCGCGTCAGCATGATATTGGTGGGCTTGATGTCGCGGTGGAGCACGCCCTTGGAGTGGGAGTAGTCCAGGGCCTTGGCGCACTTGAAGATGAGGTCCACCACCTTGTCCACCGGCAGCCGCGGGCCGTTGCGGGCGCAGGCCGGCATCAGCGTGTCGCCGTCGACGAACTCCATCACCAGGTAGTTCATGCCGTCTTCGGTGCCGGCATCGTAGAGCGAGACGATGTGCGGATGGCTGAGCATGCCGGCGGCGCGCGCCTCGGTGAAGAAGGCGCGCTGGATCGATTCGTCGTCGTGCGCGTGATCCTCGGTGAAGCCGCGCGAGGTCTTCACCGCCACGTCGCGGCGCACGAAGGGATCGAAGCCCTTGTAGACGAAGCCGCAGGAACCCTTGCCCACCAGGCTGTGGATTTCGTACTTGCCGATCTTTTCCGGCATCGGCGGCTCGTCGCTGGAGTACTGCGCCGGCTGGCTGGGAAGCGTGGTATCGACCATGGATGCCGCAAGTGTGGGCTAATTAACTGAATTATTAGCCAATTCCACGCCAAACGCTCGTCGGGTGAGAGGTTTGGGCCCCATCTGGGGGGTCAGTGAGCCTCGTGCAGCCCGCACTCCCGCTTGTCTTCGACCTTGGTGGGGTCGAAATAGTCGAAATTGTTCGGCAGGCCGTGCGCCTTGAGATAGTCGTTCATCTGCTTCGACGACCAGTGGAACACCGGCGAAACCTTGAGGATGCCCTCTTTCGACAGGGTCACCGGGCTCAGGCTGGCGCGGAACTCGGTCTGGTCCTTGCGCAAGGCGGTGAACCACAGCTCCGGTCGCACTTCGGCGATGGCGCGGCCGAACGGCTCCAGCTTCACCTCGGTGGTGAAAACGGCGTGGCGCGGATCGTCCGGTGTCGGCGCCGGGCCGTCCACCGCTTCGCGCATGGCGCGGGTGCGGCGCGGCAGATAGGTTTGCAGGTTCAGGCGCAGCAGGCGCGTCAGCTCGTCGGCGTAGCGGTAGGTGGCCTCGGTGCCGTAGCCGGAATCCACCATCACCACCGGGATCTCCGGACGCACCCGAGTCACCATATGCAGCAGCACCGCGGAAAACGGGCCGAAGTTGGTGGTGACCATGCTCCGCTTGCCCAGGCCGTAAGCCCACTCCACCAGCGCCGCCGGCTGCGTGCCGAGCTCGCGGTTGATCCGGTCCAGGTCCTGCGCGGTAAGCATCTGTCACTCCAGTTGCAAGGTGCCAGCGTATGTGGGGCCGCCGCTGCGGAACTCAAGCCGCCGCTGACGCGCTCGTCATGGTTTCTTCATACAACAATGTCATGGTAAGCCCGTGGAAAAGCAGGAGTTCCCGTGGCCAAGTCGCTGAAACAGGATAAGCAGCCCCATCGTTATCGCACGATCTGGCTGTCCGACGTCCATCTTGGCACGCCGGGCTGCAAGGCCGAGCACCTGGTCGACTTCCTCAAGCGCAACGAGTGCGAGACCCTGTACCTGGTCGGCGACATCATCGACGGCTGGAAATTGCGCAGCACCTGGTTCTGGCCGCAGGAGCACACCAATGTGGTGCGCAAGATCCTGACCAAGTCCAAGCGCGGCACCAAGGTCTACTACATCACCGGCAACCACGACGAGTTCCTGCGCAAGTTCGTCGGCTTCAAGCTCGAGCTGGGCAATATCCGCGTGGTCAACGAGCTGGTCCATACCACCGCCGACGGCCGCAAGCTGCTGGTGCTGCACGGCGACTTCTTCGACGTCATCACCCGCTATCACAAGTGGCTGGCTCTGGCCGGCGACTTTGCTTACGAAGCCACCATGGCGGCGAATTTCTGGTTCAACCGCGGTCGCCGCGTGTTGGGGCTGCCGTACTGGTCGCTGTCGGCCTACGCCAAGGACAAGGTCAAGGGCGCGGTCAACGTCATCTCGCAGTTCGAGGACGCGGTGGCGCGCGAGTGCAAGCGCCGCGGCCTCGACGGCGTCATCTGCGGCCACATCCACCACGCCGAGATCCGCGACCTGCACGGCATCACCTATCACAACTGCGGTGACTGGGTCGAAAGCTGCACCGCCCTGGCCGAGGACTTCAACGGCAAGCTGTCGATCATCCGCTGGGTCGAGCTGGGGCATCTCAACAAGAGCCCTGTCGTGGCGCCGCTGAAAAGGGCCACCATCGCGGCATAGGGCACTGTTTTGGATTTCGGCTGTCCAAACCCGGACAAGGCCAGAAATTCAAAAGCTTGAACGTGCCCCAACCCCCTTCCCCAAGTGCTGCTGATGCGCTGTTCCTCGACTTCGACGGCACGCTCGTCGAGTTGGCGGAAAGGCCATCCCTGGTGCAGGTGCCACAGGATCTTCCCGCGCTGCTGGCCAGTGTTTCCGCCGTGGTCGGCGAGGCGCTGGCAATCGTCAGCGGCCGGCGGCTGGCGTCGATCGATGCCCTGCTGGCGCCGATGCGCTTCAGCGGCGCCGGGCTGCACGGCGCCGAGCTGCGCACCGATCCGCGCGAGGCGGCACCGCCGCTGGACCCGGTGCTGGATGGCGCGGCGCGATGGCTGGCCGCGCGCATCGAAGGCGATGCCGCGCTGTGGCTGGAAGACAAGGGCGCAGCGCTGGCGCTGCATTTTCGCGGCGCGCCGGAGCGTGCGGCCGATGCCCAGCGCTTGCTCACCGAGGCAGTCGATGGGCTGGATGTCGACGTGATCGCCGGCAAGTACATCTTCGAGGCGCGCCCGCGCGGCGTGCACAAGGGTGGCGCCCTGCGCGCGCTGATGCAGCGGCCGCCGTTCGCCGGGCGCCGGCCGGTGTATGTCGGCGACGACACCACCGATGAAGACGGCATCCGCGCGGCGCAGGAACTGGGCGGGCTCGGCATCAAGGTGGGCGAGGGCAGCAGCGAGGCCTCCGGCAGGCTGGACAATCCTGCTGCGGTGCGCGCCTGGCTCGCCGCCATCGCCCAACCCGGTCATCACGCAGCGGAGGAACGACAGATCGCTTGAAGCGCTCCTGGATGGAGTGCTTGTTTGAATGGAGCGTGCTTGTTTGAAGAGTCCGGGCCATGGATGGTCCGGTCTTGTCATGGACGACACACGGAAGGACATAAACAATGCTTGCTGCTGGACCCTCGCTGGACCTCGGCGTCATCGGCAACTGCGCTTACGGCGCCCTGGTCGACCGCAATGCCCGCATCGTGTGGTGCTGCCTGCCGCGCTTCGATGGCGATCCGGTGTTTCACGCCTTGCTCGGCGGCAATGCCGATGCGCCGGAGCAGCAGGGCTACTGGTCGATCGAGCTGGAAGGCCACACGCGCAGCGAGCAGAGCTATCGCGAAAACACCGCGATGCTGGTGACGCGCCTTTACGACGGCAACGGCGGCGCCATCGAAATAGTGGATTTCGCGCCGCGCTTCGCCAGCCGCGGACGTATGTTCCGCCCGCTGCAACTGGTGCGGCGAGTGCGCCCCCTGTCCGGCGCGCCGCGCCTGCGCATCCGCATGCGGCCGCGCTTCGACTACGGCGCTGGTGCGCCGCAGATCACCCATGGCAGCAACCACATCCGCTATGTCAGCGAGCAACGCGTGCTGCGCCTGACCACCAACGCGCCGATCGCCTACGCGCTGGAGGAAACGCCGTTCCTGCTGGAGGAGCCGGTCAGCTTCCTGCTCGGGCCGGACGAGACCCTGCGCGAAGGCGTGGGCCAGATCGCGGCGGAATTCGAGGAAGCCACCGAGCGCCACTGGCGCGAATGGGTGCGGCGCCTGTCGCTGCCGCTGGAGTGGCAGGACGCGGTGATCCGCTGCGCCATCACCCTCAAGCTGTGCACCTTCGAGGAGACCGGCGCCATCGTCGCCGCCCTCACCACCAGCATCCCGGAAGCGCCGGGCACGCAGCGCAACTGGGACTACCGTTACTGCTGGCTGCGCGATGCCTTCTTCGTGGTGCGCGCGCTCAATCGCCTGTCCGAAGTGGAGACGATGGAGCATTACCTGCGCTATCTGGCCAACCTGATCGTCGAGCCGGACGCGGTGGAGCAGCTGCAGCCGCCCGGCTTGCAACCTGTTTACGGCATCGGCCTGGAACGGCAGCTGACCGAGCGCGAGGCGCAGCATCTGCCCGGCTATCGCGGCATGGGGCCGGTGCGCGTCGGCAACCAGGCCTACCAGCATTTCCAGCACGATGTGTACGGCAACGTGGTGCTGGCCTACAGCCAGGCCTTCTTCGACCGCCGCCTGCTGCGTCCCGCCGGCGCGGTGGAGTTCGCCCGGCTGGAGCGCATGGGCGATCGCGCTTACGCCGTCTACAACACGCCGGATGCCGGCATGTGGGAGCTGCGCACCCGCGCCCGCGTTCACACCTCCTCGGCGCTAATGTGCTGGGCCGCCTGCGACCGCCTGGCCAAGATCGCGGCGCATCTGGTGTTGCCGCAGCGTGCCACGCTATGGCAACAGCGCGCCGACGAAATCCGCGCGGCGATCGAAACGCTGGCCTGGAACGCCGAGCTGAACAGCTTCGCCGAGAGCTTCGGCGGGCGCGACGTCGAAGCCGGCCTGCTGCTGATCGGCGAAGTCGGTTTCCTGCCGCCGCAGGACCCGCGCTACATCGGCACGGTGGCGGCAGTGGAGCGTCGCCTCAAGCACGGCGATTTCCTCTACCGCTATCACGCGGCCGACGATTTCGGCGCGCCCGAAACGGCGTTCAACATCTGCACCTTCTGGTACATCGATGCGCTGATCCGGCTCGACCGCAAGGACGAGGCGCGCGCGCTGTTCGAGCGCTGGCTGGGGCATCGCAACCACCTCGGCCTGTTGTCGGAGGACCTGCATCCGGGCACCGGCGAGCTGTGGGGCAATTATCCGCAGACGTACTCCATGGTCGGCATCATCACCGTGGCGACGCGCCTGTCGCGGCCTTGGTCGGAGGCGGTATGAGACATCCCATCTCACCCGGTACGAAAGGGGCCCTGGGCGCATTGGGCCCCTCCACGCTGCTCGCGGCGCATGAGACTTTCTGTGTCAGCTTGGGGCAAGACGGACTGTTCTCATGCCCGCGCCGACTCGCGACGCTAGGATCCCCATATACAGCATGGGGCCCCTCCACGCTGCTCGCGGCGCGCCTATGAGTGCCGGCCGCATCGTCGCTGTTTCCAACCGCGTCGGCCCGCTCCGCGGCGCGGCGCGCGCCGGCGGCCTAGCGGTAGCCTTGGTCGAGGCCCTGCGCAAGTCGCGCGGGCTGTGGTTCGGCTGGAGCGGCCATCTGGCAGAAGCCGAGGGCGCCACCCAGTCCGAGCGTTTCGGCAGCTTCAGTCTCGCCACGGTCGATCTGACGCCGGCGGAGCATGAGGACTACTACAACGGCTTCGCCAACCGCTGCCTGTGGCCGCTGTTCCACTACCGCATCGACCTCACCACCTACGACCGGCAGTATTACGACGCCTACCATCGGGTCAATGTGCGCTTCGCCCGGGCGTTGCAGCCGCTGCTGCTCGAATCGGACCGCATCTGGGTGCACGACTATCATCTGATTCCGTTCGGGCGCTCGCTGCGCGACATGGGTTGCACCCAGCCCATGGGCTTCTTCCTGCACATCCCGTTTCCCTCGCGCGAAGTGCTGCTGACCCTGCCGCATCACGAAAAACTGATCGAGTCGATGTTCGCCTATGACCTGATCGGCTTCCAGACCCAGCGCGACGTCGAGCGCTTCTTCGACTATGCCCTCAACGAGATCCCCGGCACCGAACAGCGTGGCGACGTGCTGCACGCCTACGGCAGGAGCGTGCGCGCCGCCGCCTTTCCGATCGGCATCGATGCCCGCGACTACGCCGAGTTCGTCTACAGCGAAGACGGCCAGCG
>FTIF01349040.1_pt1 | contig 15163 bp, 9 predicted proteins | sample 1658001 | NCBI WGS metagenome assembly FTIF01 (sample SAMEA3914789, study PRJEB12502) | metagenome | biome: forest; material: soil | place: Canada | collected 2011-07-03 | depth 0.3 m | reverse complement strand
CACGCCACCCATCCCGACATGATGGACGGCGCCAGCAACGACGCCCTCCGATCCCGCTACCTGATCGAGGACCTGTTCGCCCCGGACGAGGTGCGCCTAAACTACTGCCACAACGAGCGTTTCGTCATCGGCGGCGCCGCGCCGCTCACCCGCGCCGTGTCTCTGCCCCTCCAGTCCGAACCGGACTCCGCCAAGGGCCATCCCTTCCTTGAGCGCCGCGAGCTGGGCGCCGTCAACGTCGGGGACGGGGAGGGGACCATCACCGTCGACGGGACTGTCTTCACCCTGAAACCCCGCGACGGTCTCTACATCCCCATGGGCAGCGCGGAGGTGAGCTTCGCCACCGCCGGCGCCGCCACCCCAGCCCGCTTCTACCTCGCCAGCACTCCGGCCCACGCCCGCTTCGAGGCCAGGCACATCTCCATTGACCAGGCCGTGCCCCTGGAGCGCGGCGCCCTGGAGACCTCCAACGAGCGCACCATCTACCAGTACATCGTGCCCGCCACCTGCCGTTCGGCGCAGTTGCTCCTTGGGTTGACGATCCTCAAGACCGGCAGCGTCTGGAACACCATCCCCCCGCACCTGCACGACCGCAGATCCGAGGTGTATTTCTATTTCGGCCTGAAGGACGACGAGCGCGTCTTCCACTTCATGGGCGAGCCCGACGCCGCCCGCCACATCGTCGTCGCCAACCAGGAAGCCGTCGTCTCCCCGCCCTGGTCCATCCACATGGGCTCGGGCACGTCCAACTACGCCTTCATCTGGGCCATGGGCGGCGAGAACCTGGACTATACGGACATGAACGTGCTGGACATCTGCCAGCTGAAGTAGAGGCGGCTTAGCGTCCCCTCCGTCACGTCTCGCTTCGCGAGCCGCGCCACCTCCCCCGTTCCGCTACGCCCCACGGGTAAGGAGAAGGACACCAGCGCCCCTTCTCCTCACCCGCGCAGCGGGGGAGGGGGACCGGTCCGGCGAAGCCGGATGGTGGAGGGGACGCAAGGCCGCTGCACCAACCTACGAGGTCTGCGCCATGACCAATCTCTTCGACCTTACCGGACGCATCGCCGTTGTCACCGGCGCCAATACCGGCATCGGCCAGGGCATCGCCATCGCCCTCGCGAACGCCGGCGCGGACATCGTCGCCGTGGGCCGAACACCGCCGGCGGAGACGGAAGCCGCCGTCGCCGCCGCCGGCCGCGCCTTCCTCGCCATCGAGGCGGACCTCGCGACCACGGCGCCGATTCCCGGCATCGTCGAGGAGACCCTGGCGCGGTTCGGCGCCCTGGACATCCTGGTCAATAACGCCGGCCTGATCCGCCGCGCCGACGCCCTCGCCTTCGCCGAAGCCGACTGGGACGCGGTCATGAACGTGAACCTCAAGAGCGCCTTCTTCCTGGCCCAGGCGGCCGGCCGCCAGATGTTGAACCAGGGCGGCGGCAAGATCATCAACATCGCCTCCATGCTGTCGTACCAGGGCGGTATCCGTGTCGCCTCCTACACCGCCAGCAAGAGTGGGCTTGCGGGCCTGACCCGACTTCTGGCCAATGAGTGGGCGGTCAAGGGAATCAATGTGAACGCCATCGCACCCGGTTATTTCGAGACCAACAACACCGCGGCCCTGCGCACCGACGAGGACCGCAGCCGCGATATCCTGGCCCGCATCCCGGCCGGGCGCTGGGGCAGGCCGTCGGACCTGGGCGGCGCCGCCGTGTTCCTCGCCTCGGCCGCCTCGGACTATGTGCACGGGACCCTCTTGCCGGTGGATGGCGGTTGGCTCGCCCGGTAGCCCAGCCTACCGCGGCCCTGCTCGAAGGCCTGCTCACCGAGGCTATCGCCGAGGCCGACGGCCCCGACGCCGTGGCGTTGATCGCCAGCGTCCAGGCCGGCGAGGCGTCGCTGAAGGACCTGAGCGCCCAGCAGGCCGAGTTCGTCGCCCGCGCGCTCACCTGCCGCTCCCTCCTGCTCTCCATCGCCGAGGACGCCGCCGGCCGCCGTCGCGGCGCCGAGGCGGAGGCCATGGACACCACCGACCCCTTGCGCTCGCTGCACGCCGCGGTCCAAGCGGTCCGCGCCGCCGGCGGTCCGACCCCGCGCAAGGCCCTCGACGGCCTGGACGTCACGCCGGTCTTCACCGCCCACCCCACCGAGGTGCGCCGCCGCGCGGTGGTGGAGCGCGAGTTCGAGATATCCCGCCTGATCCTGGGCGCTCGACACCGCCTGACCCCCGCCCAGGAGACCCGCTACCGCGAGGACCTCTACCGCGAGATCGCCCTGCTCTGGCGCATGCGCTTGCATCGGCCCGAGCGCATCGCCGTGGCCGACGAGATCCGCAACGCGCTGGCCATTGTCCGCGACTCCGTCCTGCCGGCCTTGGCCGAGCTCTACGAGACCTGGAGCCGGGAGCTGGGCGCGGTGCTGCCCGATCATCCGGTCCTGCGCCTGGGCTCCTGGATCGGCGGCGACCGCGACGGCCACCCCGGCGTCGACGGTGAGACACTGCGGCTGGCCCTGCGCTCCAACGCCCGCGTGATCCTGAACCACTATTCCGACGAGGTCCGCGCCCTCTGGTTCGACCTCGCCATCTCCTCCTCCCTCTCGCCGGTCTCGACGGATCTCCAGGCCCTGGCCGAAAGCGGCCAGGACATATCCCCGCACCGCCGCGACGAGCCCTACCGCCTGGCGCTGGAGCACGTCTGGGAACGGCTCTCGGGCACGGCCAACCGCCTGGCCGGAGGAAGCTATCCCGCCCGCGCCCCGGCCTATGATCACCCCCGCGAGTTCGTCGCCGACCTGGAGATCGTCAGCGCCTCGCTCACCGACAACGGCGATGCGCGCCTGGTGGGCCACCGCCTGGCGACGCTGATCGCCCTGGCCCGCGCCTGCGGCTTCCACCTCATGCGCCTGGACCTGCGCCAGAACGCCGACGTCCACGAACGTGTGCTCACCGAGCTCTTCGACCGCGCCGCCACCGGGGTGGAGTATGACGTCCTCACCGAAGCCAAGCGGGTGAAGGTGCTGCTGGCCGAGCTCTCGCACGAACGCCCCCTGCGCTCGCCCTTCGCCTCCTATTCGCCGGAGACGTCGAAGGAGCTGGCCACGCTGGACGCCGCCGCCGAGGCCGCGCGCCTCTATGGCCGCGAGGCGCTCTGCGCCTACGTCATCTCCAAGACCGACTCCCTGTCCGACATCCTCGAACCCTTGGTCTTGCTCAAGCAGGTGGGCCTCGTCACCGGCGGGGCGGAGCCGCGCACCCTGTTGCCGGTCTCGCCGCTGTTCGAGACCATCGACGACCTGGAGCACGGCCCCTCGATCCTTTCAGCCTGGCTGCGCCTGCCCGAGGCCCGCAGCCTGCTGGGCAAGGCCCCGGTCCAGGACGTCATGCTGGGCTATTCCGACAGCAACAAGGACGGCGGCTACGTCACCTCCCGCTTCTCCGTGGTCCGCGCCGCCGAGCGCCTGGCGGAGCGGTGCGAGGGCCATCACGTGGGCCTGCGCCTGTTCCACGGCCGCGGTGGCTCCATCGGCCGCGGCGGCGGTCCGGCCCCGCGCGCCGTCCTTGCCCAGCCCCCCGGCTCCGTTCAGGGCCGCATCCGCATGACCGAACAGGGCGAGATGATCGCCCACCGCTTCGGCGATCAGCCCATCGCCCGCCGCAGCCTCGAAAGCCTGGTCGCCGCCGTGGTCCTGGCCAGCCACAAGCCGGCCGAGGCCAAGCCCGGCGCGGCGAAGCACGAGCACGCCCTGCGCGCCCTGGCCGCCGGCTCGCTCGCCGCCTACCGCGCGCTCGTCTATGACGACCCGGCGTTCAACGCCTTCTTCTGGTCGGCCACCCCGATCAACGAGATCGCCGCCCTGAACATCGGCAGCCGCCCCGCCTCGCGCGCCGGCGGACGCAGGATCGAGGATCTTCGCGCCATCCCCTGGGTGTTTTCCTGGTCCCAGGCCCGGTTCCTGCTGCCCAGCTGGTACGGCTTCGCCGGCGGCGCCCAGCGCGCGGACCTCTCCGCCGGCGCCCTGCGCGACCTCGTCGGAGCCTCGGAGTTCTTCGCCACGCTGATGGCCAATATGGAGCTGGCCCTGGTCCAGGCGGACATGGCCTTCGCCGAACGCTACGCCGCCCTGGCCTCCGACAAGCCCGCCGCCCGCCGGATCATGGACGCGGTCAAACGCGAACACGCCGCCGCCGTCGACCTAGCCCTCGCCGCCCGCGGCGGCGGGGCCCTCCTCGAAGATCAGCCCCACCTGCAGGCCTCCATCGCCCGCGCCCTGGAAACCATCCGCCCCCTGAACGACCTCCAGCTCGACCTGCTCAGCCGCCGCCGCGGCGGCGACGAGTCGGAGGAGGTGTTCCTGGGCGTCGAGCTGACGATCGCCGGCATCGCCGCGGGGCTGCGGACGACCGGGTAGGGCCCTCTACAAACTTGCACCAGTCCTCACCGTCATCCTCGGGACTGACGCCCGAGGATGACCGGGCTTTGGTGCGCGCGATACAAGCAACAAGGCGGCGTTTACAAGGGCCGCCCCTACGGCGCCACCCCCTTGGCCCACGGGCTGCCCAGCAGAAAGCACCGCGGCAGCTTCGCCGGCGGATTGCCCACGCCGTAGGGCGCCGCCGCAGCCGGCGTGGTCCAGATCGCCGGATCCTCCAGCCCCAGGCGCCACACGGCCACACCCTGCAGGCCCGCCGCCCTGGCCGCCGCCCGCTCATACGACCAGGTCTTCGCATCGGTCATCCACACCGTGTGCGAGGCCCCCGCCGCGTCCTGGTATCGGAACGTCGCGTTGGCGCTGGCGGGGTCGCGGGTTATCGTGACGCCGTGCGCCGCCGCCAGGGCCTTGGCGGCCGGAACCGAGATCACACTTGCCGCCTTGCCCGCCGGCCAGTCGTAGCCATAGGCCCCCACCGCCAGCATGGCCTTCTTCGGGTCCAGTCCCGCGAGCTTCACCGGCAGGGCCACCTCCAGCCAGTCCTCCCCGGCCACCGGCCCTGGCGTCGAGGTCGACCAGCATTCGTCGTAGGCCATCAGCACCACACGGTCGGAGGCGTCGGCCAGGGGCTTGATCACCGTCGTCGGATCGGCGCTCAGGAAGGCCGTCACCCAGGTCGCCTTGCCCGCCTTCGCCAGGGCCCGGCGCGCCTCGGCCACGAACTCTGGATAGGCCGCCACGCCGGCTGGCGTCAGGGACTCGAAATCGAACACATATCCCCCCCAGCCGTGGGCCTTGGCCAGGGCGACCAGGCGCGCGACGAGCTTGGCCCGCACCGCCGGATTGGCCATGGCCTCGCTGGCCGCGGCGCCGTCCCAGACGCCGTCATGAGCGTTGGTGATCACCGGCAGCACCTTGACGCCTTTGGCGCCTTTCAGCGCTGCCTGGGCCTTGGCGTCCGGCGGCGTCGCCAGCGTCCCGTCCGCCGCCGTCAGGGCGATCCACTGCGGCGCGAACACGTCGATCCGCCCCAGATGCGCCGCCAGGTCCGGCGCGCTGCCCGGGTCCCAGGGCACATGGAACGCGGTGACCTCGCCGCCGACGGGTGGCTTGGCAAGGGCGCCGCCCGCGAACACGCACGCGCCGAAAGACGCCGCGAGGGCGGAACGTCGAAGAGGGTCAAGACGAAGCATCCCTCCCTATAACGCCGCCAGCGCTGATGCGAAGGCGCCGGATAGTTGGGCCTTCGCTAGACCCTCATCCCTCTTGCCAAGAACGACGAGTTTCGACATTGTCATCAAATTGCTACCGGTGTCATTGGCTCATTCAGCAATGACACCGGTGTCATTCGCCGGTGTCCAGCCGGGCGGTAAGAAGAGCAACGGCGACGCCCATGATGGCGCGCACGGGAGGGGGAAATGCGTTTGAGGTCACTCTTGTGTCTGTCGGCCGGGGCGGGCGCGCTGGCCTTCGCCACTGGCGCGGCCGGGGCCGAGGCGACGGCCACGACGGCCGGCAACGGCGGCTCGGCGCTGGAGGAGGTCATCGTCACCGCCGGTAAGCGGGCCGAGAACGTCCAGGACGTGCCGGCGTCCGTGCTGGTGGCCACGGCGGCGGGCATGGAGCGAGCGGGGGTCCGCGACTTCGACGACCTGGTGAAGATCGCCCCTTCCCTGACCATCACCAAGACCAGTCAGCCTGGCAACAACAGCATCAACATTCGCGGCATCGGCACCTACGCCTACAGCATCGCCACCGAGGCGAGCGTGGCCGTCGTGGTGGACGACATCCCCCAGGCCTTCCAGGCCGCCGCCTTCTCCGCCCTCGTGGACGTCCAGCAGGTGGAGATCCTGCGCGGTCCCCAGAACACCCTGTTCGGCAAGGCCGCCTCCGCCGGCGTGGTGCTGATCACCACCCAGCCGGCCACCGATCACCTCACCGCCCGCGTCGAGGTGATGGGCGCCAACGACAACGAGCAGCGCTACCAGGGCACGATCTCGGGGCCGATAACCGACACCCTGAAGGCTCGCCTGGCGCTCAACTACAGCAAGTACCGCGGCAACATCTACGACCTCTCGATCAACAAGTGGCTGAACGGCCAGTCCGACACCACGGCGCGCGGCAAGATCGAATGGACGCCCACCCCCAACTGGGATGTCACCCTCTCGCCGTACGTGACCAAGACGCGGGCCACCTGCTGCGCGGGGGCGGAATACTTCGTCAGCCCGGGCGTCACCTTCGGCAAGAACAAGATATCCCAGTCGGTGATCCTGGCCGGCATTACGCCGGGGCCGGACAACCGGCTGACCCGCATGGATGTCCCGTCGCGGGGCGACGCCTTCGACTATGGCGGGGGGCTGAAGATTGTCCGCCGCCTCGCCGGTTTCAGCCTGGCGTCGATCACCTCCTACGACCGCTACACCCTGCACGACCTGCAGGACACCGATTCAAGCGACTTCGACTTCAACACCGTCGCGCCCCAGGCGCCGCACGGCGGCTCGGCCAATGGCGGCTTCTTCAAGATCAATTCGGTGACCCAGGAGCTGCGCCTGACCTCCCCGGCCGACCAGCGCCTTCGCTATGTCGCGGGTCTCTATTACAGCCGCACCAGTTCGGAGCGCGACTTCGTGCGCGGCTCCAACACCCTGGGGACCTACAACGGTCTCAGCGCCCTGCCGACCACCAACAGCACCGCCTATTCCAGCTACCTGTCACGGGCCTGGGCAAGCAACTACGCCGCCTTCGGCCAGGCGACCTTCGACCTGACCAAGAAGTTCAGCCTCATCGGCGGCCTGCGGGTGAACCGGGAGAACATCAGCTACCAGTTCTTCGACCGCGGCAACAACGTCACCTATGGCGTCCCGGCCTGCTCGACCGCCAGCCCGACGGTCAGGATCTCGACCTGCAACCACGACACCGCCGTCACCGGCAAGGCCGGGGCGGAGTACCATTTCAGTCCCGACATCATGCTCTTCGCCACCTGGTCGCGCGGCTACAAGGGCCTGGCCTACGACCTGACCAGCACGCTGACCACCCGCACCCCCGTGGCCAGCGGCCCCCTGGCCGGCACGCCCACCGCCGACGCCGTGGCGGCCAAGCAGCCGATCGCGCCGGAGACCGCCAACAGCTACGAGGTGGGGATTAAGAGCGCCCTGTTCGACCACCGCGTGACCCTGAACATCACCGCCTTCGACGAGATCTTCCACGGCTTCCAGGCCCAGAGCCGCGACCAGCTCACCGGCCAGAACGTGCTCAACAGCATCGGCCAGGTCACCTCCTGGGGCGTAGAGATGGAGGCCGCCGCCCAGATCGGGACCCACCTGACGCTCAGCAGCGCAGCCACCTACAACAAGGCGACCATGGACCGCTTCCCCAACGCCAACTGCTTTGGCGCCCAGACCGTGGCCCAGGGCTGCGTCGGCGGTCAGCAGGACCTGTCGGGCAAGCCCCTGTTCAACGCGCCGGAGTGGAACTTCAACATCAACGGCAAGTACGAAGTCCCCTTCGCCAACACCGGCTTCGACGCCTTCTTCATCGCCGGCTACCGCTGGCAGTCGAGGGTGATCTTCAATCTGCTGCAGGACCCTGACTCGGTTCAGGACGCCTACGGCATCGCCAACATCGCCGTGGGCCTGGGCAACGACCACTGGAAGTTCACCGTCTTCGTCAACAACCTCTTCGACAAGAGCTACGCCCTTACCAAGGGACGCGACGCCCAGTGGAACATCAGCCAGACCGCCACGCCCCCAACCGACGCGGTGACCTGGAAGCCCGCCCGCGACAGCGCCCGCTACGTAGCCGTCCGGGTCGCGGCGTCGTACTGAGCCTGGCCATGTCGCGTATCCTGACCGCCATCCTCGCGGCGGCGCCCATTGCGCTCTTGGTGGCCGCGCCCTCGATTGCGGCCGCGGCGGACGTGCGCGGCCGGGTCTATGACTCGGCGCCGCCCATGGACGTCACCGTGCAGGGCCGAATCCGGCCGCAGCTCGAAGCCCTGGCGACCCAGCTCTTGGCGCAGCGCCGCGATCTGACCCTGGACGGCGTTAAGGTGTTCGAGGCCGACGACAAGTTCCTGCCCGGCAAGATCGCGGTGGGCCTGTCCGCGCTCATCCTGTCCACGCCCCGGGACGATCCGAAGTTCGCCGGGTACCTGGCCGGCTTCCGCCAGATCGCGGACCTGACCGTCGACGACACCAACGACACCTGGGGAATCTACTACTATTGCGAGGCGCTCTACGGCCTCCAGCGCGCCGGCCTCCTGGACCAGGCCGTCAGCCCTGCAACCCTGGCCAGGCTCAAACTCCAGCTCGACTGGCGGCGCTTTGTGCGGCCGGCCGACCTGACCCTCATCGACCTGCCCAACAACTACTACGGCGTCGCCTTCAGCGTCGCGCGGCTGCGCATGCTGCTGGGCTGGGAGGACGCTTCGGCCAGCGAGGCATTGCTGGCCAGGGCCATCGACCACTACCGCAAATACTCTGGCGCCTACGGCTTCGCCGACGAGACCGACGGGGGCGGGCGGTTCGACCGCTACAGCGTGCTGCTGATCGGCGAGCTCTCCCAGCGCTTCATCGAAACCGGCATGACCCCGCCGCCGGAGGTCAAGGCCTGGCTGCGCCGGTCGGTGGACCTGCTGGCGCCGCGCATGAACCTGCGCGGCGAGGGCTTCGAGTACGGCCGCAGCATCGGGGCCTATGGCGAGACCTGCTTCCTGGAGGTGTTCACCGCCGCCGCGAAGCTCGGCGTGCTGACCCCCCGCGAGGAGGCGATGGCCTACGCCTTCTCAGCCCGGATCGCGGCGCGCTACGCCGACTTCTGGCTCGATCCGAAGATGGGGTCGGTGAACCTCTGGGAGCACGGCCGGCGCACCGACGCCTACCGCGCCAAGCACCGCATCCTGGGCGAGAACCTCAGCCTCACCCGCCAGCTCCTTTACACCAACGCCCTGTGGAACGACCTGGGCTTCAAGGGCAGGGCGCCTGACCCCGGCTTCGCCGCCTGGCTGGGAACCCTGCCCAGGGCGACCACCACCTGGTTCGCCCGCGGCGAATACGACCGCCTGGTGGTCACCGTCCGCGACGGCGACCACGTCATCGGCCTGCCCCTGATCAACGGCGGCGCCGGCCAGCACATGAACGCGCCCTACTTCCCCACGCCCTTCTCCCCGGGGATGCTATCGGGGGTAGCCGACAGCGGCGCGCCGAACCTGACGCCACGCTTCACATTGGCGGACGGCGCCCGGCTCATGCCGCTGGCCTGGTATGAGCACGTCAAGGTGACGACCCGGGGCCGGACCACGACGGTGACCTACGACCTGCCGGCCATGGACCGGATGGGCGCCGACGCCCCGGTCATCGACCGCCGCCTCACCGCCCGCACCACCTACATTCTCGCCCCCGGCCGGATCACTCGCATCGACGAGTACCGCTCCGCCGCGCCCCTGGCAGTGCAACACATCACGCTGGATTTCGGGACCTATTCCGCAGGCTCTACGGTCAGCGGCGGCCGCGTCAGCTTCCGCGACGGCGACGTCCGCTCCCTTGAGGTGAGTGGCCTTGGCGCCTGCAAGGCCCAGCCCCTGGCGGATGATCCGGCCTGGCGCACGCCCGTCGGCGCCCTCTCGACCCGCGTCGCCTGCGAGACCGGCCCGATCACCCTGGCGCAGCCGCTGAAGATCACCTGGACCCTGCGCTATCGCTAGGCGCCGCCGCCCTGGCCCCCATGCCTTGTCCAGGCTAGGACGTAAGCCATGAGACGCGACGGCCGCATCCTCTGCTTCGGCGAGGTCCTGATCCGACTTTCCGCTCCCGGAGCGGAGTTCCTGCTGCAGACACCGCACTTGAACGCCGCTTTCGGCGGGGCGGAGGCCAATGTGGCCGTCTCCCTGGCCCGTCTCGGCCACGACATCCGGATGATCAGCATACTGCCGGACAATGCGCTCGGCCGCTGCGCCGTCGACGAGTTGCGCCGCTACGGCGTCGACATCTCCGCCCTGAGGACCGGCCCCGGCCGCATGGGCCTCTACTTCTTCACCCCCGGCGCCGTGCGCCGCGCCTCGCAGGTGCTCTACGACCGCGCCGATTCCGCCTTCGCCCAGGCGGCCGCCGACGCCATCGACTGGGACGCCGAGCTGGCCGGCGCGGGGTGGCTGCATCTATCCGGCGTCACCGCCGCCATCGGCCCAGATTCCGCCCAGGCCGCCCTGCGCGCCGCCCGCGCCGCTCGCGCCGCCGGCGTCACCGTCTCCTTCGACTGCAACTACCGGGCAAGCCTCTGGGCCGCCTGGAACGGGGACGGCCCGGCCATCCTGGGCGAGATACTGTCCCTCGCCGACCTGGTCTTCGGCGACCACCGCGACATCGCCCTGATCCTTGGGCGGACCTTCGACGGCCAGGGCGAGTCCCCCCGCGCCCAGGCTGCCGCGGCCGCCTTCGCCGCCTATCCCAACCTGGCGCGCATGGCCTCCACCCGCCGCATCCAGCATAGCGTCGACCACCACGACCTGTCGGGCTTCATGTTCGCCCGCGATGGGGGAACCTGGACCACGCCGTCGATCCCACTGACCCCGATCGTCGACCGCATCGGCGGCGGCGACGCCTTCGCCGCCGGCCTGATACACGGCCTGCGGTCGGGCCTGGCCGATCAACAGACTCTCAGCTTCGCCCTGGCCGCCGCCACCCTCAAACACGCCACCCCCGGCGACTTCAACCTGGCCCGCGTGGAGGACGTGGAGACCCTGCTGTCGGACGGCGGGCTGGACGTGCGGCGGTAGGGGGCGGACTGAGGGGTTCAGGCCTCGCCGGAGAGCCCCCCTACTCCACCCTCACCGGCGTCATCCGCGGCGCCAGCACATGCACCGCTCCCAGCGCCAGCAGATAGGAGCAGGCCGCGACGATGAAGATCGGGGTGTAGGTGTGCAGGCGGTCGAGGACCCAGCCGGCGTACTTGGCCATCAGCATGCCGCCCACGGCGCCGGCCATGCCGCCGATCCCCACCACCGACCCCACCGCCGAGCGCGGAAACACGTCGCCGGGCAGGGTGTAGAGGTTGGCGCTGAAGCCCTGGTGCGCCGCCGTCGCCAGCCCGACGATCGCCACCGCCACCCACAAATTGTCCGCAAACATGGCGAAGGCGATGGGCGTCACCAGGATGGCGCACGCCAGCATGGTGGTCTTGCGCGCCGCGTTGATGCTCCAGCCGCGCCTCATCAGCGCCGAGGAGGCCCAACCGCCGCCGACGGAGCCGATGTCGCTCAGCACATAGACCGCCACGATCGGCGGGCCGAAGGTCTTCAGGTCCAGGCCGTGCCGCTTGGCGAAGAAGTCCGGCAGCCAGAACAGGAACATCCACCAGATCGGATCGATCAGGAACTTGCCCGCCGCATAGGCCCAGGTCTCGCGATAGCCCAGCACCCTGCGCCAGGGCACGCTGGGCGCCGGATCCGGCGGGTCGGAGTTGATGTGCGCCAGCTCCGCGCCGTTCACCGCCGGATGGCCCTGGGGCTTGCGATAGAGCAGCAGCCACGCGACCAGCCACACCGACGTGCCGATCCCCGTCACCACGAACGCCCCGCGCCAGCCCAGGCCCAGAACCAGGGGCGGGACCACCAAAGGGGTGATGATGGCGCCGACGTTGGTCCCGGCGTTGAACAGGCCGGTGGCGAAGGCGCGCTCGGACTTGGGGAACCACTCGGTGGCCGCCTTCAGTCCGGCGGGAAAGCTGCCCCCTTCGCCGACCCCCAGCACCATCCGCGCCAGGGTGAAGGTCGCCACCGACCGGGCCGCCGCGTGACCGATATGGCCGATGGTCCAGATCACGAAGGCGACGGCATAGCCAAGCTTGGCGCCCACCTTGTCAACGATCCGGCCGAACAGCAGGTAGCTGACCGCATAGGCGGCCTGGAACCAGAACACGAAGTCCGCGTAGGTCGTCTCGCTCCAGCCGAACTCCTCGGAGAGCGTGGATTTCAGGAAGCCCAGCATCTGCCGGTCGATGTAGTTGCAGACCATGGCCAGGAAGAGCAGGGCGCAGATGGTCCAGCGCACCGTGGTCATGCGCGCCGTCTGCAGGTCGCCGGCCATGGCCGTCATTCCACCAGACTCCCGAGGGCGTGAGCCTGCGCCGCCTGCGCCCGGCAGGCGATCTCGCCCAGATCGCCGAAGGTGACCAGGGCGCTCTGCCCGGCAGCGATATCATGCACCCCGGTCGTCGCGCCGGTGGCGATCAGCGCGCCCTCGCGCAGGGGACGGCCTCGCGCCGCGCAGTGGCCGAGCAGGAACGCCAGCGACTCCAAGGGACCGCCGGGAATCGATGCGGCGGTTCCAACCCCTTGCGAGCGGCCCTCGATCAGGACTTCGCAGGCCATGCTCTCCAGCGCGCGGCTGCCCCATCCGGCGATCTCCGGTCCCAGGATCACCCCGGCGTTGTTGCCGAAGTCCCCCGCCACGGCCACGCCGCCGATCCGGTTGATGTCGGCCATGGGGCTGCCGGCGGTCTCCACGCCGATGTGCCAGGCGGCTGCCAGCGCCGCCGCCTCGTCCAGGCTCCAGTCAAGCTTGCCGGCCGGCGCATCGGCGCCAACGCGGATCACGAACTCGGCTTCGACGGCCGCGAAACCGCCGACCAGGACCGGGAAGGGGGTGACGCCGGCCCGGGCGGACCGCACCTGATGGCGGAAGATCGGGCCGGCCAGGCGTTCGCTGGTCGTCGCGCCGGGCGCCGCCGGCACGCGTCCGACCTTCCAGCCGGCGATCTCATCCGGCCACCGCGGGATGGCGGCGTCCTGCACCTGGTAGGCTTCCTCGAGACTGCGCGGCAGGGGCCCCGGAAATCCGTCCAGGGGCCGCGCGGCCAGCCGCGCCTCCACCAGCCGGCGGGCGACCTGGAGGGCCTCAGCGTATGTCGCGGCTGGCGCCGCTGTCGACGTCACGCGGATGACCCTCCCACTCAGGCGCCTGTTTCCACCCCTCGGGGAGCTTGGCCTGTGTCTATAGGAAACCGGTGTCATTTTCAATCGACGCCAGGAAAACAGGCAAATCAGTTGAGGAAATCGCCCTTGGAACGAAGGGGAATTGGATCACCGCCCGGCGCCCCCATTGGCGCCCGCCGCCAAATCGCCCTAGGGTCCGCCGGATCAGACCGCGTCATTTTGGCGCAGACATTCCGTCAGGCCCCCATGGCGTCCCCGACCCCCGCCGTCACTGGCGCGGCGATCCGAAAACTTCGTCTGGCCAAGGGCTGGACACTCGTTCAACTCGCCGAGGCCTGCGGGGTGCCGCTCTCCAGCCTGTCCCGGGTCGAGCTGGGCCAAAGCCGGCTGAACTACGACAAGCTCGTGCGCCTTTGCCGCGCCCTGGACGTGGACCTGCATGGCCTAGTCACCCGCGAGGCGCAGGCCGGGCCGCCCGCGCTCGGCCGCCGCGCCCTTACGCCGGCGGGCCACGGCGAGGCCGTCGCCTTCGGACCCCACGCCGGTCGCCTCCCCGCCGCGGAACTGCTGGGCAAGGCCTTCACTCCCGTGTTCCTCGAGGTTTCGGCCGCCAGCCTGGAGGAGCACGGGCCGCTCCGCGAACTCCCGGGCGAGGCCTTTCTGCTCGTGCTCGAGGGGCGCGTGAACATGCACAGCGCCCTCTATGCCGCCACCGAGGTGGCGGCCGGCGACAGCCTCTATTTCGATGGCCGCGGCGGCTACGCCCTGCTGAATGCCGGATCCGGTCCGGCCAGGGCGCTGCTGGTGATCGACGACCGCGGCGGCTGATTCCCGACTTTTACGCAATCTTCAGCTTGTCCTGGGAAGTCAGAAGCAGACTTCAACGGGCCCCTGGGCGCGGGGTCTGGCGATTGGAACAGTAACCGCGTAACGCAGCCCCGGTCGGGCCGCACGCCTTTCCCCAACTCCTCATCGGCCGAGGCGGATCGGCATGACTTTGAATAATCTGAATATTTCCCGCAAGCTCGCCCTGGGCTTCGCCGTTGTGGTCTCCATCGTGCTGGCCATGTGCGCCGTGGTCTTCGTGGGGCTCTCGGCGATCATGACCACCACCGACAGCAGCAATCAGAGCCACGGCGCCCTGTCGGCCGCCAACGCCGCCCTGGCCGCGGCCGTCGAGGAACAGAACTCGGTGCGCGGTTACGTCGCCAGCGGTGATCCCAGCTTCATCGACAAGTACAAGGGCCACAAGGCCGAGTTCGCCGCCGCCGTCGACCAGCTCGGCGCGGTGCGGTCCGACGCCGCCAGCCAGGCCAATGTCGCCGCCCTGAAGACCGAAATCGCCGTGGTCAACGGCCAGGAAGACGGCCAGATCGCGCAGCGCCAGGACCCCGCCCAGGTCGCCCAGGACCAGGCCAGCATCATGACCACAGGCCGCCTCACCAAAATCCGCGACATAATGAAGGGGGTCACCGACGCCGAGAACGCGCGCCTGACGGCCAACGCCAAGGCCCAGGCCTCGGCCATCCGCACGGCCAACCTCGCCCTGGCATTCGGGGCCGGAGTCGCCACCCTGCTGGCCATCGCCGTGGGCGTTCTGCTCACCCGCGTCATCGCGGGCCCGGTCTCAGCCATGACCACCGCCATGGGCCGCCTCGCCAGCGGTGACAACACGGTCGGCATCCCCGCCGTCGGCCGACGCGACGAGGTCGGGCGCATGGCCGGCGCGGTTCAGACCTTCAAGGACGCGGCCCTCGAGAAGCTCCGACTGGAGGGCGAGGCGGCTGGCCAGCGCGCCGCCGCCGA
>FTIF01007202.1_pt1 | contig 15174 bp, 12 predicted proteins | sample 1658001 | NCBI WGS metagenome assembly FTIF01 (sample SAMEA3914789, study PRJEB12502) | metagenome | biome: forest; material: soil | place: Canada | collected 2011-07-03 | depth 0.3 m | reverse complement strand
GGCCGCGCAGAGCGCAGGCGAGGGCGGCACCATCGAATTGCGGCTGCGCCGCGCCGACGGCACGCCGATGTGGGTGTCGCTGTCGATGCGGCCGATCGTCGACGATGCCGGCCAGGCGTCCGGTGCGCTGGGCATGCTCACCGACATCAACGAGCGCCGCCACGCGGAGGAGCGCCGTGCCGCGCTCGAGGCGCAGTTGCGCGATGCGCAGAAGATGGAGGCGATCGGCACGCTTGCCGGCGGTATCGCGCACGACTTCAACAACATCCTGGCGGCCATCATCGGCAACGTGGCCGCCGCCCGCGAGGATGCGGCCACCGGACTGTCCGGCGACAGCAGCCTGGCGCAGATCGAGCGCGCGGCCGTGCGCGCGCGCAGTCTCGTGCAGCAGATCCTCACGTTCAGCCGCATGCAGGCGCAGGAGCTGCACACGCAGGCGTTGCAGCCCGTCATCGACGAGACGCTGGACATGCTGCGCGCCGCGCTGCCCGCGCAGGTGGAGCTGCGCGTGAACCTGCCCGCCGAGGCGATCCACGTGCGCGCCGACGCCACGCAGATCCAGCAGATCGTGATGAACCTGTGCACCAACGCCTGGCACGCGTTGCCCGCGGGCCGCGGCCGCATCGAGGTGGGCCTGGCCGTCGAGGACGCCGTCGCCGCGGATTCGGCCGACGCGGCCAGCGCCTGGCCGCCCGCGCTGCGGAACGGCCCGCGCGCGCACCTCTGGGTCGTCGACAACGGCTCGGGCATGGACGAGGCCACGCGCGCCCGGGTGTTCGAACCGTTCTTCACCACCAAGCAGGTGGGCCAGGGCACGGGCCTCGGGTTGGCCGTGGTGCACGGCATCGTCAGCGTGCACGGCGGTGCCATCCACGTCCGCAGCGCGCTCGGCGTCGGCAGCCGCTTCGATCTCTGGTTCCCGCTGCAGGACGCGCCGCAACGCGCGGTCGACGTGCCGCAGGTGGAACTCGCCGCGCCGCGCGGCACCGGCGAGCACGTACTGTGCGTCGACGACGATCCGGCCATGGTGCTGATGGTGGACGGCCTGCTGCGGCGCGCCGGCTACAAGGTGAGCACGTTCGAGCAACCGGCCGCGGCGCTGGCGCGCGTGGTCGCCGATCCCGCGGCCTTCGACATCGTCGTCACCGACTTCAACATGCCCGAGATGACCGGCATGGAACTCGCCACCGCGCTGTCTCGCGTGGCGCCGCGCCTGCCGGTGATCATCACCTCGGGCTTCATCTCCGAAGAGATGCGCCAGCAGGCCAGCGACCTGCATGTCGGCGCGCTGCTCCAGAAGGAGTACACGCTGGAGCGCCTGGCCGGGCTCGTGCATAGCGTGCTGGAACAACATCGAGAGTAAGGAATCCGACATGACCGATCCCGTCGTCGCCGCTTTCGGCACCTGGCCTTCGCCCATCACCGCGGCCCGCGTGGCCGCCGGCGTGCGACCCGTCTCCGCGCCGCGCATCGTCGGCGAGCGCGTTCTGTGGCTGCAGAGCCTGCCGGAGGAGGGCGGGCGCATGGCGGTGGCCGCGCTGGTCGCCGACGGCCACGGCCGTGTCGTCACGCCGGCACCGTTCAACGTGCGCACGCGCGTTCACGAGTACGGCGGCGGCGCCTACACGGCCGCGAGCAACACGGTGTGGTTCTCCAACTTCGCCGACAACCTCGTCTACACGCAGGTGGGCGACGCAGACCCGGTGGCGATCACCGCCGATGGCACGCAGCGACACGCCGACTTCGAACTCGATTCGAGGCACCGGCGCCTGATCGCGGTGCGCGAACAGCATGGCGGCGAAGGCGAGCCGCGCAACACGATCGTCGCGCTGAACCTCGACGGCAGCGGCTCGTCCACCCTGGTCGAGGGCGCCGATTTCTACGCGTCGGCCCGCGTCTCGCCCGAGGGGCGGCGCCTGGCCTGGCTCAGCTGGAGCCACCCGCGCATGCCGTGGGAAGGCACCGAACTCTGGCTCGCGGCGTTCGCCGACGACGGCACGCTGACGCACTCGCGCCGCGTGGCCGGTGGCCCCGGCGAATCGCTGTGCCAGCCGGTGTGGGCGCCGGACGGCCGGCTCTACGTGGTGTCCGACCGCGGCGGCTTCTGGAACCTGTACCGGCTGGAGGTGGGCGGGCTGGTGCCGGTGCTCACGATGGAGGCCGAGTTCGGGCTGCCGCAGTGGGTGTTCGCGCAGTCCTCGTACGGCTTCGCCGGGGCCGACGAGATCATCGCCAGCTGTCGTCGCGACGCGCTCGGCCAGTTGCTGCGCATCGACGTGCGCAGCGGCGTCGCGACGCCGCTGGCCGCGCCGTTCGAGGACATCGTCGAGCTGCGCGTGGGCGCCGGCTTCGCCGTCGTCGAAGCCGGCTCGCCCACGGCGCCGACGTGCATCGCGAAGATCGCGCTGGCCGACGGCGCCGTGACGGTGCTGGCCAGCAGCACCGACGACGTGCCCGACGCGTCGCTGCTGTCGGTGCCGCGCGCGATCAGCTTCGCCAGCGCCGACGGCCGCACCGCGCATGCGTTCCACTACCCGCCGCGCAACGCCGGCTTCCAGGCGCCGCCGGGCGAGCGGCCGCCGCTGATCGTCATCAGCCACGGCGGCCCCACCGCCATGGCGAGCAATACGCTGAAGCTGTCCACGCAGTTCTGGACCAGCCGCGGCTTCGCCGTGCTCGACGTCAACTACGGCGGCAGCACCGGCTTCGGCCGCGCGTACCGGCAACTGCTCGGCGGCCAATGGGGCGTCGTCGACGTGGAGGACTGCATCGCCGGCGCGCGCCACCTGGTCGACCTGGGGCTGGCCGACGGCGAGCGCCTGGCGATCCGCGGCGGCAGTGCCGGCGGCTACACGACGCTGGCCGCGCTGGCGTTCCACGACGTGTTCAAGGCCGGCGCGAGCTACTACGGCGTCGGCGACCTGCGCGCGCTCGATGCCGACACGCACAAGTTCGAGTCGCGCTACCTCACCGACCTGCTCGCGCCCCTGCCCGAGCGCGAGCGCCTGTACGTCGAGCGCTCGCCGATCCATTCGGCGCATCGCCTGTCGTGCCCGGTGATCTTCTTCCAGGGCCTCGACGACAAGGTGGTGCCGCCGGCGCAGTCCGAGACGATGGTGGCGGCGCTGCGAACGCAAGGCATCCCGGTGGCCTATATCGCGTTCGAAGGCGAGGGCCACGGCTTTCGCAAGAAGGAATCGCTGCAGCGCGCGCTGGAGGCCGAGCTGTCGTTCTACGCCCAGGTGTTCGGCTTCGAGCCGGGCGACGCGATCCCGCGCGTGCAACTGGGCTGATCTTGGTCGCGCGTCATCGATCGAACTTCTTCGCGAGGCGGGGAAACAGCGCCGGCAGGTCGGCTTCCGCCCATTGCTTGCCCGCCGGCAACGCCGGCTCCAGCGCCTTGCCGCGCGGCATCGGGGCGTCGGTCAGTTGCTCGTAGACCTCGGCGGCCACGTAGCCGAAGGACTCGAGCTCGAACTCCTCGTCCTGCGCCAGCGCCGCGAGGCTGTCGGGATCGGCAAGCGCCGCCTCGTAGACGGCCTCGCCTTCTGAGATCAGCCAGTCGCGGAAATAGCGGAAGCCGTCATCCGAGCAGCCGCCGTTCATCAGGTGAGCGGCGCCCCACAGATCCCGGCGGTACGCGCGTTCCAGCATCTCGTCGTACTTGTGCTGGAACTCCAGCACCTCGTCGGCATGGTGGTTCAGCAGCACCTGCTCGAGGCCGCTCACGCGGTCTTCCACGTCGTCGCCTGCCGCGTCGCGGGCGGCGCCGATGAAGGTCCAGAAACGTTCGTCGTCCATTGTTCTTGCTCCCGTTCGATCGGTCTGCTCACGTGCGATCGTAAGACGTGCGTGCACTGTCGCATGAGCGGCCCCACGAACGTGGTCGAACCCGCCGAAACGCGCGTAGGACAACAACGCTTGCGTCGTGGTGTCATAGTGTATTACAGTAGTGATACACAAAGACAGAAAACACGCCGTGAACGATCCGTCCTTCTTTTCCGTCGTCGCCGGTTCTTCCGAGCCGATCTACCGGCAACTGGTGGCGCAGGTGCGTCGCTGCGTCGCCGGCGGCCAGCTGAAGGCCGGCGACGAACTGCCGTCGGTGCGCGAGCTGGCGCAGTCGCTGGCCGTCAATCCGATGACCGTGTCCAAGGCCTACGGGCTGCTCGAAGCTGAAGGCCTGCTGACGCGCCGCCGCGGGCTGGCGATGGTCGTCGCAGAGCAGCACCGGCGCGCGCAGCCGGCCGCCGACCGCATCGACCTGCTGCGCCCGACGCTGGAACGCGCGGCGCAGGAGGTGCGCCAGTTGCAGTTGCCGGCGGCGCAGGCGTTGTCCCTTTTCAAGATCATCCTGAACGAACAAGAAGGTGAGTGAGATGGCTTCTACCTATCCCCTCGCGGCCGGTGCGCCGTGCCTGTCCCTGCAAGACCTGCACGTGGCCTTCGGCGCACAACGCGTGCTCGCCGGACTCGACTGGGCGTTGCCGTCCGGCCAGGTCGTCGGCCTGCTCGGGCGCAACGGCGCCGGCAAGACGACGTTGATCGAGACGCTGCTGGGCCTGCGCGACCCCGATGCCGGGCGCGCGATGCTGTTCGGCCAGCCGTCCGCCGCGCTCGACGACGAGGCCCGCGCGCGCATCGGCTACGTGCCGCAGCGCTCCGACCTGTTCGAGTGGATGACGGCCGACCAGTTGCTGGCCTACTTCCGCAGCTTCTATCCGCGCTGGAATGCCGCGAAGGTGGACGGCCTGATGGCGCGCTGGGACATTGCCCGCGACAAGCCGATCGGCAAGCTTTCCGACGGCCAGCAGCAGCGCCTGTCCATCATCCGCGCACTGGCGCACGAGCCCGGACTGCTGGTGCTCGACGAGCCGGTCTCCAGCCTCGATCCGGCCGGCCGCCGCGACTTCCTGCGCGAACTGGTGGAGCAGGTGGTCGATCGCCGCACCACCGTGGTCTTCTCGACGCACATCCTGTCCGACCCGGAGCGCGTGGCGTTCGACGTCGCCTTCCTGTCCGGCGGCAAGATCGCGCTGCACGCGCCGCTGGACGAACTGCTCGAATCGAGCGTGCGCCTCGGCGGCGTGCCGGCCGACGTCCAGCGCTTCGTCGCGGAGCACCGGCTGCAGGCGATCTCGCGTGAGGCGGGCGTGCCCGTGATCGCGCGCGGGCGTGACCCGGGGGCGCTGCCGCCGGCGACGGCGACGGTCAGTGTCGATCCCGCGACGCTCGAGGATCTGTTTCTCGCGTTGACGGCGTGAAGGAGCGGCCATGAGTCACGCCCATTCTTCCTCGCTGGCGCACGTTCTCGCGGCGCCGTGGCAGCAGCCTCGCAACGTCGGCGGCCTCTGGGGGCTGGTCATCGTCGTGGCGCTGTGTTCGGCCGCGCCGATCGGCTTGTGGATCTGGAGCCTGCTGGCCGGCTCGCCGGTGGCCGAACGTTTGCACAACGGCGCCAAGGCCAGTGCGTGGGTCGGCGTCGGCGCGCTGCTGGTGGCCGGCTGGGCGATGCTGGTCGGCAACGTGTTGCAGCAGAACCATCCGACGCTGGCGCGCCTGGTGCCGGGGCACGTCGCCCGACTGCGCGGCGCACTGCTCGTCGCCTGGGCGATGCTGGTGCTGGTTGCCGCCGGTGTACCGGGATTCGCGTTCGATGCGCCGCTGGCGTGGGCCTGCGGCATGGCCGCGGTGCTGGCGCTGTTCGCCGCCGCCCTGCGTTGGCCGCTGCTGTGGCTGCCCGGCTTCGCGGCGCCGTTCGTGACGGCCTGGTTCCTCGATTGGGAGGGGCACGATGCGCTCGTCACGGTGCTGGGCGCGCAATGGCAGTCCGCGGACTGGCTGGTGATGGCCGTCGTGGCGACCGCGAGCGTCCTGGTCTTGACGCTGATGATCCGCACCGGAGGGACGGTCCACGCCGCGTTGTTCGAGGCAAGGCGCCGGCGCGGCCGGGTCCTGCAGGCCGCGTTCGCCGGCGACGCACCGGCCATGTCGGCCGGCTGCTGGAGGCCGTTCGGCAAGATCGTGGCCCGTCCCTATGCCGCGTGGATGCGGCATCTGCTGGCGCGCGGCGACAGCCCGGTGATGTCGCGCCTGCTTCTGGGCCTGGGCCCGGCGACGCATTGGACGTCGCGGGTCTTCGAGAGCGTCTGGTTCCTGCTGTTCAGCGGCGGGTTGTGTTTGCTGGTCGGCGGCATCGTCGGCGGCCGGATGCGCGTCTACATGCTGCCCTGGATCGCCTTCACGGTGCTCACGGGCGTCTGCACGCCCGCGCTGCAAGCCGTGCCCAAGCTGTTCCACACCCGGCGCGAACAGGCGTTGCTGGTGTTGCTGCCCGGCGTGCCGCGCGGCGCCCGATTGAATCGCTGGCTCGCGTGGCAGATGAGCCTGGCCTTCCTCGTCGCGGCGCTGTGCGGTCTGGCGCTGGCCTGGGCGTTGAACGCCGTCACCGATGCGATCGAGCCCGGCCTGGCCCAGCGCGCGACCGGCGGCATGACCAGCGCCATCGCGGCCGCTCTGCTGCCGCAAGTGGCGTGGCAATGGCGCTGCTGGGCCCGACTGCGCGGCGCAGGCGGTACCGGCCAATCCGTGCCGGTGCTCGCGCCGTTCGGCCTGGGCGTGGCGGTACTGGCCTTGCATGCGGCCACCGGCATCGGCTGGTCGACGTTCGGCGTCGGCCTGGCGACTGCGTCGCTGCTTTATTGCGCCTGGCGCTGGTGGCGCATGGGCAGCGAACCGTCGGCGCTGCCGGTGGGCCGGCTCGGCTGACGTGCGCCGATCAGCCCGCCGGCACCGGTGCCCCGCGCGGCAACCGCAGCCGCTCCGGCGCCAGGTACTGCTGGCGATAGATCTCGAACGGCATCGTGTCGGCCGCCTCGATGCGGGCCTGCTCGGCGAGCGACTCGGCGGCGAGCGCGGCCATCTTGCCGGCAACGTCGGCGGGCAGGTCCAGCGCGAGCATGTGCGCGCGCGTGCGCAGCGAGTGCGCGCGCACGAACGCGTCGTGCGAGCCGCCGTACTTTTCCGTCATCTCCGCCAGCACGCGGGCCGACGGCAGCGTCTCGGGCGCGAGCACGGCGGCGCGGGCCGCGGCCAGCGCCTGCGAGTGGGCGTCGGTGCCTTCGTGCGCATCGAGCCATGCGGCGATCGGGGCGCACTCCGTGAGGATCTCGCGCAGCCAGTCGGATAGCAACGTCTCGACGCCGCCGCGTTCCAGCTTCAGGCCGGGTTCGCGGCCGCGCGCCGCGACGCGCTGCTGGTTGCGCGCCAGCTCGGCGATCTCGTTGGGCGAGTCCAGCGGGCTGTCGTCTAGCAGGCAGTGCAGCAGGAAGATGTCGATCATGCGCATCGTGGCCGGCGCGATGCCGGCCGGCACGAACGGATCGAGATCCATGCAGCGCACCTCGATGTACTCGACGCCGCGTTCGCGCAGCGCGTGCAGCGGACGCTCGCCCGAGAAGATCACGCGCTTGGGCCGGATCGTGCCGTAGAACTCGTTCTCGATCTGCAGCAGGCTGTCGTTGAGCTGGCGGTACGTGCCGTCGGGCGCGCGGATGCCCAGCTTCTCGTAGGCCGGGTAAGGGCGCACCAGCGCGTCGGACAGCGACGCGGCGTAGCTGTCCAGGCTGTTGTAGCTGACGGACAGCGAGGTCTGCGCGTCGCTCTGGTAGCCGAGCCGGCCCATGCGCAGCGACGTGGCGTGCGGCATGACCATCGTGTCGGCGCCCAGCGGCTGCAGGTCGTTCGCGTTCTCGGCGAAGCCGCGCGGCACCGCCGGCGAGGCGCCGAACAGGTACAGCAGCAGGAACGAATGGCGGCGGAAGTTGCGGATCAGGCCGAAGTACTCGGCCGTCGTCACCTCGGGCAGCGACCAGTTGTAGTGGATGCCCGAGATCGTCTGCATGCGGCGGCCGTAGCGGTGGCCCAGGCCCATGCGGTAGACGGTCTTGGCCTGGCCCACGTTGGACGTGCCGTATCGCCCCAGCGGGATCTGGTCGTCCGGCGGCAGCGTGCAGGGCATGCTGCCCACCCACATCATCTCGTCGCCGAGCGCGCGATAGACGGCCTGGTGCACCTGCGTCAGCTCGGCCTCGGCGGCCTCGGCGCTGGGATGCACGCCGGTGATCAGCTCGAGCTGGGCCTCGCTGAAGTCGGTGGTGATGTGCGGATGTGTCAACGCGGCGCCCAGCGCCGTCGGGTGTGGCGTGGTCGCGAGCGTGCCCTGCGGCGTCACGCGCAGGCTTTCCTTCTCGATGCCGCGCCCGATGCCTTGCAGGCGAGCCGAGCTCAGTGCCTTCAGGCGTTCTTGTAGACCGCGCATGCGGTGTCTCCTGGTGCTTGTCTGGCGCGAAAGGTACTGGAAAACGCAGAAGCTTGCTCGCGACGGGATGATGACGGCTTTTGACCACCTGTGCTAGGCCGCAGCCGGACCGCAGGAGGGCCGATTCCGTCGCTGGCAAGCGGTGGGCCGGCCCGGTCGTGGCGCGCGCAGAGCGGGCGGCGCCTCGACGTGTTCGGCGCCGCGCGAAAACGTCTGGTGCCTCAGGCCCCGACCAGCAGCCCGCGCTGCTCGATGAACTCGATCACGTCGGCCAGTCCCGTCCTGGTCTTCAGGTTGGTCATTACGTGCGGCCGGTTCGGGCGCATGCGGCGCGTGTCGGCCTCCATGATCGACAGGTCGGCGCCGACGTAAGGCGCCAGGTCGGTCTTGTTGATGATGAACAGGTCGCTCTTGGTGATGCCGGGGCCGCCCTTGCGCGGGATCTTCTCGCCCGCGGCGACGTCGATCACGTAGATCGTCAGGTCGCTCAGCTCGGGGCTGAAGGTGGCGGCCAGGTTGTCGCCGCCGGACTCGATGAAGACGATGTCGGCCTCGGGAAACTTCTCCAGCATGCGGTCGATCGCCTCGAGGTTGACCGAGGCGTCCTCGCGGATCGCGGTGTGCGGGCAGCCGCCCGTCTCCACGCCCATGATGCGTTCGGGCGCCAGCGCGCCGGCCACGGTCAGCAGGCGCTGGTCTTCCTTGGTGTAGATGTCGTTGGTGACCACCACCAGGTCCCAGCGGTCGCGCATCGCCTTGCAAAGCATCTCCACCAGCGTCGTCTTGCCCGAGCCCACCGGGCCGCCGACGCCCACGCGCAGCGGCGGCAGGCGCTTGCTGCGGTTGGCGATGTGGTGCAGCGGGCTGACGCGGGCGGCGGGGGGCTGGGCAAAGTCGGTCATGGACGGATCCCTCAAGGCTCTCAAGAACGGAACAGGCGCGAGTACTGCGTCTCGTGCTGGGCGCTGGCGATGCCCAGCATCGGCGAAAACGACTGCATGTCGTCGTCGCCCATCGTCAACGCGCCGGCGATCAGCGCGGGCATCTGCTCGACCAGCGCCTGCAGGATGCGCTGGCCGGCGAGCTGGCCCAGCGGCACGGCCTTCAACGCCGCCTGCACCATGTTCTCGGCCCAGCCGAACAGCGACGCATGCAAGGCCTGTGCCGCGCTGGCATTGGCGCGCGCGGTAGCGAGCGCGAACGCGACCGGCCAGGTGGGCGAGGGCGCGAGCGCGGCCAGGTGCTGCAGGCGCGGGTTGTCGTAATCCTTGTGGTGCCCGCGCTGGTTGCGCAGCCACTCCACCAGCGAGCGGCCCATCTGCTCGCTCTGCAGGCGCAACTCGCGAGTCTCGCGCGTGCGGCCGATGAAGTCGTTCAGCTGCGTGACGCGCGCGAGGTCGTGGCGCTGCCAGGCCGCGTGCGCCTGCGCGAGCACGGGCAGGTCCGCGCGCGCGGGCGCCAGCGCCATCTGGCTGGCGAGCCATTCGGCGGCGCTCGCCTCGCCGGTGACGCGGCCGGCATCGACGGCGGCTTCCAGCGCCTCGGAGTAGCTGAAGCCGCCGACCGGCAACGCCGGCGATGCGAGCCACATCAGCTGCAGGAGCACGGCGTCGCCTGCGGGCGCGGCGGCGCTCACGGAGTCAGTGCTTGTGACCGTGGCCGTGGTCATGACCGGGCTCGTGATCGTGTCCGTGATCGCAGTCCGGACCATGCACGTGCGGTGCCGGCTGACCGACGACGGCGATGCCGACGGGCTTGCCGGAGGCCTTGGGCTTGTCGTGCGCGTGATCGTGACCATGGTCGTGCTTCGCATGACCGTGATCGTGATCGTGCCCGGCGTGCTCGTGCTTGTGCTCATGGCCGTGCTCGTGCTTCGCATGCGCATGATCGTGCCCATGCGCGTGACCCGCGTGCGCACCCCCGCCCGCGCCGTACGCGCCGCCTTCCGGCTCGAACGCGCTGGCCGTCTCGGTGACGATCAGGTGCTGCCCGCGCAGCATGTCGGCCAGCACGTGGTCGGGCTCCAGCAGCAGGCGATCCGGCTGCAGCTCCAGCGGCACGTGGCGGTTGCCCAGGTGGTACGCGGCGCGCAGCAGGTCGAACGGCGTGCCGTGGTCGGCGCAGTGCGTGACCACCAGCACCGGCTGCGGCGCCGCCTTCACGCGCACCAGCGAGCCGTCCTCGGCCACCAGCACGTCGCCGCCGCGCAGCACGGTGCCGCGCGGCAGGAACACGTTGAGGGCGCGGCCGAGCGAATCGGTGGCCTCGATGCGGCTCTTCTGGCGCACGTCCCAATCCAGCTCCACCTCGCTCGCGCGGCGCAGCAGCACCGCGCTGAGGCCCTGGCCGCCGGCGATGCGCTTGCCGACCTGGATGGCGGCGTTCTTCTGTTCGGTCATCTTGAAATCCTTGCCTGCAAAAAAGCAACGGGCCGCATCGAGGCGGCCCGCTGTTCGTTCCGTCCGCGGCGAACCGCGAGGCGTTACCTTACATCACCCGCGGCCGCAGCGCTCGGCCGCTCCGGAGCAAGGCCGCCGCCCTCTGGGGGCTGGCAGCGGTACTCCGCTGACTGGGGCTCACCAGATGCTGCAACGGTTGACCGGGGCCATCGGCTGGCCCGGCTTGCAGGAGAACGCCTTCTCGAACTCCTTGAAGTTCGCGACCAGGCCGTTGACGCGGTACTTCGGCGGCGAGTGCGGATCGGTGGCGGCGCGCAGGCGCTGGTCTTCCGGGCGCGTGTTGGCGCAGGCCCATTGCGCCATGCCGATGAAGAAGCGCTGGTCGGGCGTGAAGCCGTCCTTGAGCGCCGGCGGCGGGTTGGCCGCTTCTTCCGCGCGGTAGGCGATCAGCGCCAGCACCAGGCCGCCGAAGTCGGCCAGGTCCTCGCCCAGCGTCAGCTTGCTGTTGATGCGGATGTCGTCGACGACCACGTACTGGCCGTACTGATCCGTCAGGCACTTGGTGCGCTTGTCGAACTCGGCGGCGTCCTTCTTCGTCCACCAGTTGCGCAGGTTGCCGCCGGCATCGAACTGGCGGCCCTCGTCGTCGAAACCGTGCGTCAGCTCATGGCCGATGGTGCCGCCCGTGTTGCCGTAGTTGGGCGCATCGTCGAGCTTGGCGTCGAACAACGGCGGCTGCAGCACGCCTGCCGGGAAGTTGATGTCGTTCATCTGCGGGTCGTAGTAGGCGTTGACCGTCGGCGGCGTCATGCCCCACTCGCCGCGGTCGAGCGGCTTGCCGATCTTGCCGAGTTCGCGGCGCACCTCGAACTCGTTGCCGCGCTCGACGTTGCCCAGCAGGTCGTCGCGCTTGATGACGAGCGCCGAGTAGTCGCGCCACTTGTCCGGATAACCGATCTTGTTGACGATGCCATGCAGCTTCTCGAGCGCCTTGACCTTGGTCGTGGCGCTCATCCAGTCCAGGCCCTTGATCTCGCTCTCCATCGCGGTCTCGATCTGCGTGGTCATGTGCTGCGTCTTGGCCTTCAGCTCGGGGCCGAAGGTGAGCTTGACGAACTCCTGGCCCAGCGCCTCGCCGATCTGGTTGTCGACCAGCGCCACGCAACGGCGCCACAGCGGCGCGAGCTCGGGCACGCCGCGCAGCGTGTGGCTGAAGTAGTCGAAGTTCTCGTTGACGAAGGCGGACGACAGGAACGGCGCGGAGGCGTGCGCCACGTGCCAGCGCAGATAGGTCTTCAGGTCGACCAGGCTGCGCATGCGCAGCTGGAAGTCGAGCGCCTGGTAGAACTTCGGCGCGGTGATGTTGTAGCGGTCGTTGCCGGCCACGCCCAGCGTCGCCAGGTACGGCTTCCAGTCGAACGCGGGCGTCAGCGCCTGCAGCGCGCGCTCGTTGGCCTTGTGATACAGCTTCTGCGGGTCGCGTTGCTCGACGCGGGTCAGCGAGCCCTTGGCGAGCGCGGTCTCGAGCGACATCACGACGGCGGCCTCGTGCTGCCCGTCGTCGGCGCTGTCGCCCATCAACTGGAACATGCGCGCGACGTGCGCCACGTACTTCTCGCGCAGTTCCCTGGACTTGGCGTCCGTCTTGAAGTAGTAGTCGCGGTCGGGCATGCCCAGGCCACCCTGGCTCGCGAACGCGATCACGCGGGTCGAGTCGCCGTAGTCCTGGTTCGACGAGAAGTTGAACAACAGGCCGTCGTCGGCCGTGGCCAGCTGCAGCGCGGCGAGCACCGCGGGCAGGTCCTTCTTGGACTTCATGCCGGCGATCAGGTCCAGCAGCGGCTGCATCGGCCGGGCGCCGAGCGCCTCCACGCGCTGCTGGTCGGTGCAGGCGGCGAATGCGTCGCCGATCTTCTGCTGCGGCACGCTGCGGCCGTCGGTCTGCGTGGCCAGGCGGTCGAGGATACCCCACAGCACGCGCTTGTTGTCCTGCGCCATCTTGGCGTAGACGTCCCAGCTCGCCTGGTCCGGCGGGATCGGATTGTTCTTCTGCCAGCCGCCGCAGGTGTACTGGTAGAAGTCGACGCACGGGTTCGCGCTCGGGTCCATCGCCGTGGTGTCGAGCACCGGCGTGTACGGGAAGCTGGTGAGCGGCGTCTCGGCCGCGCGCGGCGCGGAGGCCGCCGTCACGACGGCCGCGGGCGCCGATGCGACGCCTTGGGCGATGGCGAGCGGGGCGGCGAGGCTGGCACAACCGGCGGCGACGAGGGCGGCGAGAAGGTGTCTGGTGGGATGCATGGACGAAGAGGTGGGTGACGTGATCTTGTGGAGACGTGCGCGCAGGCGTTCGAAGGCGAGGATCACTCGACCTTCACGCCCTTCCAGAACGAGACGCGGCCCTTGATGTTGGCGGCGGCTTCGGTGGGTTCGGGGTAGTACCAGACGGCCTCGGGATTCATCTCTCCATTGACGAACAGCGTGTAGTAGTACGCCTGGCCCTTCCACGGGCAGCTCGTGCGGTGGTTGCTGAACGTGACGTAGTCGCGGTTCAGGCTGGCCTCAGGAAAGTAGTGGTTGCCCTCGACGGTGACGATGTCGTCGCTTTCGGCCAGGACGGCCCCGTTCCAGGTGGCTTTCATGCGGATCTCCGGCGTGTGCCGCGGCGAACGCGCGTGCGGACAAAACAGGTAGTTTCGCAGGTGTGGGAGAGATTGGCTCCTCGGGGCATCCCGCGCCGGGGGCATGTTGTATAGGGGAGGGAAGCTCCGCCTTGACGTCGCATGAAACGTCGTTGCGCCGTTGACGCTCCCGGGGGAGCCGGCTTGCCGATCGGGCGATGCCGACCGTGATCTCAGGCGTCGCCAGTGCGCGTCGCCTTGGTGCCTTCGCGAATTACTTCGGAAGCGGCAGGTTGGTGCGTAATTGACCTTGCCTGTTGACTTCGATGCACGGGGCATCGGGCAAGGGCTTCCACTCCGGCGGGGCCGGCGGCCGACGCACGACGCGTTCGCCGAGCGGCTGCCAGGGTCTGGGTTCCGATTCGCCAGCGACTTTCATATGCTCTCCTCGAAGGATGCCATGTGAGCATTCAAGCACTAGCAATCGGCGAGCCAGGATGCGTTGCTTACGGATAAACGATGACGCCGCAATGACAGTGCTCGCTTACTCAACGCGCGACGTGCCGGCTCGGTGGACACGACCCTGGACGATTCGCGCGATGCGCCGCCGATTCGTCCACGCCGGCGTTGCGCGAGGCGTGAGCGAAGGTCATCAGAAGAGAAAGTACCGTTGCGCCATCGGCAATTCGGTGGCCGGCTCGCAGCTGAGCAACTGCCCGTCGGCGCGCACTTCGTAGGTCTGCGCGTCGATCTCCATCTTCGGCAGCCAGTCGTTGTGGATCATGTCGCGCTTGGTGACCGTGCGCGTGTTCTTCACGGCCGCCACCGGCTTGTGCAGGCCGGCGCGCGCGGGCACGCCGGCGGCGATGCCGGCCTGCGACAGGAACGTGAGCGAGCCTTGCGTCAGCGCGCTGCCGTAGCTGCCGAACATGGGCCGGTAGTGCACCGGCTGCGGCGTCGGGATCGAGGCGTTGGCGTCGCCTATCGCGGCCATCGCGATGAAGCCGCCCTTGAGGATCAGCGCCGGCTTGACGCCGAAGAACGCCGGCTGCCACAGCACCAGGTCGGCCCACTTGCCGACCTCGATGGAGCCGACCTCGTGCGCGATGCCGTGCGTGATCGCCGGGTTGATGGCCAGCTTGGCGACGTAGCGCTTGACGCGCACGTTGTCGTTGCGCTCGGAGTCGCCGGCGAGCGTGCCGCGCTGGGCCTTCATCTTGTGCGCCGTCTGCCAGCAGCGCAGGATCACCTCGCCGACGCGGCCCATGGCCTGCGAGTCGGAGCTGAACATGCTGATCGCGCCCAGGTCGTGCAGGATGTCCTCGGCGGCGATCGTCTCGCGCCGGATGCGGCTCTCGGCGAACGCCAGGTCCTCGGCGATGCCGGCGTCCAGGTGGTGGCACACCATCAGCATGTCGAGGTGCTCGTCCAGCGTGTTGACGGTGAACGGACGCGTCGGGTTGGTGGACGACGGCAGCACGTTGGCCTCGCCGACCACCCGCATGATGTCGGGCGCGTGCCCGCCGCCCGCGCCTTCGGTGTGGAAGCTGTGGATGGTGCGGCCCTTGAACGCCGCGATGGTGTCCTCGACGAAGCCGCTCTCGTTGAGCGTGTCGCTGTGGATCGCCACCTGCACGTCCATCTCGTCGGCCACCGTCAGGCAGCAGTCGATCGCCGCGGGGGTCGTGCCCCAGTCCTCGTGCAGCTTCAGGCCGATGGCGCCGGCGTGCACCTGCTGGCGCAGCGCCTCGGGCCGGCTCGCGTTGCCCTTGCCCATGAAGCCCAGGTTCATCGGGAAGGCGTCGGCGGCCTTCAGCATGCGCTCGATGTTGGCCGG
>FTIF01005705.1_pt1 | contig 15194 bp, 12 predicted proteins | sample 1658001 | NCBI WGS metagenome assembly FTIF01 (sample SAMEA3914789, study PRJEB12502) | metagenome | biome: forest; material: soil | place: Canada | collected 2011-07-03 | depth 0.3 m | reverse complement strand
TCCCCGAGCGACACGCGCGAGAGCCAGCGCGTCAAGTCTTCGTTGTCGGGCTGATCCGTTCGATGCACCATGGTCGTTGTCTTGTGCTGAAAGAGTCGTTCGACGAGCGGCCGCGCGACCGACGCGGCCGCTGCCGCGCGATCTTACGTCCGCCGTATGACCGTTTCAGTGCGCCGCGACGCTCGCGCGGCGACGGGCCATGAACCCGAACAGCCCAAGCCCCGCTGCCAGCAGGGCGACGTTGGCGGGTTCCGGTACGGCCGACACGCCGATGTTCGCGTCGGGTGCAAAGTCAGCATTGCGAGGCAGCCCGGCGACGTTGGAGTCGATCGACCAAAGCGCCCAGGTGTAGTCCTGGTCGGCAAGTCCATGCGACGGCAGCAGCGACGCCGGTACCAACGCGAAGATCTCGTCGCCGACGATGTGGGTGGTCACCGCCGTCGTGCCGACCGTGCCAGTGCCGTTCGATTTCAGCACTGCGGTGGCATTGAACGCCACGCCGGGCTTGCCGATCGATGTGAACGGCGTGCTGGCTGCGCCGCCCGTATCAAAGCCGAAGACATAGGCGGCGCCGTTCACGCCGGCGATGGGACCCGCCGCGGTGGCCTGCAGCAGGAAGTTGTCGTGCACCGGGTCGAAGCTCACATCGGCCGACAGGATGTCGAGTGCAGCGCTGTGGTTGCCGGTGAAGCTGGGCAGGAAGTCGCCTTGGGGATCGGTGACGGCATATGCATTGGCCGCGATGCCGATGACCGCGAAGGTGACGAAACAAGGGCGAAGAAGGTGTTTCATGTTGACCGCGTCTGAAGTGTCGAGCCGGCGGGCGCCGGGATAGTCGATCCGCCTGGAGCCGATCGATTGCTGGCACTTACGCGGCGAAAGGGAGCCTGGATGCACTCTTGCGAGAATTCTTTTGAAGTGCACTGCACGAGCGCGGGACTGGACTTGGCCGCTTACGTGGCCCCATTGGCCTAGACATCATGGTCCTCGCCCCCCGGGCAGGCGGCTGGCTTTCCGACATCGTAGGTTGCGCGCCGACGCGCGTAGAGCTACATGCTGTGACTTGCGTCGTCAGCAACAAGGAGACCGACCATGGAAGAGCGTATCAAGTTTCACGCGGGTCTGGACGTCCACAAGGACAGCATCAGCGTGGCGTTGGCCGAGGCGGGCCGAGAGCCGGGTCGATTGATCGGCAACGTCGCGCACGACGTGAACAAGCTTCTGAAGGTACTGGCCAAGATCGGCACGGCCGAGCAACTGCACATCGTGTTCGAGGCTGGCCCGACGGGCTTCGGACTGCAACGTGCCTTGAAGGCCAGGGGCTACGTCTGCGAGGTCATCGCGCCGTCGCAGATCCCGCAGCGGCCTGGTGACCGCGTGAAGACCGACGGACGTGACAGCGTGCAACTGGCCGAGTGCTCTCGCGCCGGGCAGTTGAGCGCCGTGTGGATCCCTGATCCGGACGACGAGGCGATCCGCCACCTGTCGCGGGCGCGAGAAGACGCGGTCAACAGTCGCGTTCAGGTTCGTCACCAACTGAAGGGCTTCTTGTTGCGCCACGACGTGCGCTATACCGGCAAGACCTCCTGGTGCGAGGAGTACTACCGGTGGTTGTCGACGCTGAACTTCGGCGCGGGTGCTGCCCAAACGGCGTTCACCGAATATTGGCAAGCAGTGAAGTCGATTCCCTCGGACTGGCGTTACTTGGGCCTGGTGGCCCCCTGGAGCATTGCGCTCCGAACGATATCGAGTGTCTCTGGTCGGATCGGTGGCCCGCCCTTTCATGCGTCCTGTGGCACGCAAGGGTGGGCCGCCGATCCGGCCAGGAAGCGATGTTCGCACTCTGTCGCTTGTAGGCGTCGTGCTATGTTATGAGCCACATCGACCAATATTTCGGCGCTCTACACCACCTTCATTTTACGTCGTAGCCTTTGGGGGCTATGACGCTGTTGCTTCCATGCCGTTTGGTTGCGCGGATTGAGAATGCATTCCGAAGTGAGCCTGGATTGCCGTGAAGATCGAGGTCGCGCTCGACACCTGTGCCGGACCCCAGGGTCGACACCAGGGCCCACTCTGGGGTTTAACCAATCAGTTTTTCCGGATTGCCCAGTCCACGCTTGGCATCCTTTGTTGGACTGCTCGTGGCGCGCTGGCCGATGGCATCCCGTCACCCCCGGCGGAAATTTCGGGCCGTCAAGTCACCGGCGAGCCGATTCCACATCGCCGCTGACGATGAATCGCGTGCGCCTTGCTGTCCAAGACGCGCGGGCCGAACTCACCGATTCCCGCAATCAGCAACAGACCGGTGACCACACGGTCGAACCCTACAGCTCGATGATTCCCCGTTGAAGCGCCAGCATCACAGCATGCGTGCGATCGCTCGCGCCCAGCTTGGCCAGGATGGCCTTCATATGCCCCTTGATGGTGTCTTCTGTCACCTGCAACTGTTCGCCGATACGCCTGTTGGATTGGCCGAGTGCAACGTGTCGCAGCACCTCCGCCTCGCGTGGCGACAACTGCTCCTCGCCGAGGTGGGCGGCGAGTTCCTGTGCGATCTCGGTGGGGATCGCGCGTTGGCCCGCGTGCACGCGGCGCAGCGTGTCGACGAGTTCGTGGCGAAGCATGCTCTTTAGCAGGTAGCCGGCGGCGCCAGCCTGCAGCGCGCGGCGTGCCTGTGCGTCGCGCGCGTAGGTTGTCAGCATGACGACGCGCGCGTTTGCGTCGACTGCGCGGATTCTGTCGAGCGCGGCGATGCCGTCCACGATCGGCATCTGGATGTCCATCAGCGTGACGTCGGGTCGCAGTGCAAGCCACTGCTCGATGGCCTCGCGTCCATCGGCTGCCTCGCCGACCAGACGGATATCTCGCTCGTCCTCGAGCAGGCTCGCGATGCCTTCGCGCAGAACGGGGTGGTCGTCGGCAACGAGGACGCGGATAGCGGGTTTGGGCAAAGTGTTCATGGCGTGCTCCAGGAAAAAGGATTGCGCCCCGCGGAGCGTCGCAGTCGAAGATGCAACCGGACTCTCGTTCCGACGCCTGACACGCTGTCGACATGGAGCCGCGCACCGATGGCATGCGCACGTTCGCGCATGCCAGACAGACCCCAGTGCCCCCCGAGAGTGGCGCTGCGTTCGCGGGCGCGAGCCATGCCTCGGCCGTCGTCTGCGACTTCTAGCACCAGCAGCACGGCAGTGCGCCTGAGTGTCAGTCGCACCTGAGCTGCTCCGGCGTGCCGAAAGGCATTGCGCAGCGCCTCCAGGCCGATGTGCAGCAGCTCGTCGTGCAGATCGTCGGGCAGCGCGTCGTCGATATCGGGGACGACGGCAACGAAGGCGCGCTGGTGCTCGAGCGCAAGCTCCTCGCCGGCCTGGATCAGCGCCCGGCCCAAAGGGACGCTTCGGCTTCGCAGCTCGCGCAAACCGGTCACCTGCCCGCGGGCTTCGGCCAATACCTCTTCGGCGCGGTCGACCGTGCGTTCTAGTGCCTGGCGAATCGGGTCGTCTGACGGCATGCGGTTGACGTTGGCCTGCAGCCGCAAGATCAGGCCCTGTACGCTCTGCAGCAGAGTGTCGTGCAGGTCGCGCGCGATCCGCTCGCGTTCCACGAGCGTGGCCTCGTGGCGATCGGCGAAGCGTTGTGCAAGTCGATGGACGCGCCAGCGCATCAACCACCATGCCAGCGCGAGCATCGGCGGGATGCAGAGGAGGCGAAACCACCACGTCTGGTAGACGGCTGGCGGAAGTTCGAAGGTCAGCGACGCCGGCACCGGACTCCAGACGCCGTCCTCGTTGGCCGCCTGCACTTTGAACTCGTAGCGGCCTGGGGAAAGATTGGAATAGTGCGCGATGCGCTGGGTGCCGACGTCGCGCCAGTCGGCATCGACGCCCACGAGTTGCAGGCGGAAGCGGGCTCGCTCGGGCTGCGCAAGCGCGGTGGCGGTGTAGCGCAGGTCGACTTGGCGCGTATCGGTCGGCAGCACGGCGTTCGAGAGCGGCCAGTTGTGGTCGGAGGTGCTGAACTGGCGGATCTGCACGCCGGGGGCGACATTGTTGCGTCGGATCTTGCGCGGATCGATCCAGACCAGGCTGTTGTTGGTCGAGAACCAGAGTCGTCCATCCAGGTCGGCCACGGCGGTCGGCACCGGCCTCAACTGCGCCGGCGCGCCGTCGAGACCGTCACGGAAGTCCAGGCGCTCGACCGCCATGTGGGCTGCGGAATCGCGCAGCGCGCGCTCGAGATCGCCCGCTGGCAAGCGCACGACACCCTGTGCCGTATTCAGCCACAGGTCGCCGCTTGCCGTGTCCGCGACGATGCCGGACACGCCGGTGGGCGCTGCGTCACCAGCGAACAGTGGGACACGCACCTGTCCATCGACGATGGCCGCCAGCCCGAGCTCACCGCCCACCCAGACTCGCCTGCCCTGCGCCTGCAGGCACAGCACGCCGCCGACATGCAGGCCATCGGCCCCGCTCCATGACCGCAGCGGGCGCGCCGGCGCCGCCGCGTCGATCAGCACGACGCGGCTTCCCGGGTAGCCCAGCCAGAGCCTGTCGTCGCTTCCCTTCAGCATCGCGAGCGGGCCGCCGCCGGGCGGATAGCCGGGTGGTTCCGGAACGGCGTGCCACCCCGTGGCGTCGGACGCGTCCTGCTCCCACTGACCATGGTGCAGCAGCGCCAAGCGCAACCGACCGCCGCCGGTGTCGACCATCGCCTGCACCGGCACGCCGGCGACGGCGCGCGGCAGCTGCACTGGCTGCGGGACATCGCCCACGATGCGCCACAGCCCGCGCGCGCCGCCCATCCACACGGCGCCTTGCGTATCGCGCAGCACACTGGTCACGCGGGGGCCGACGCCAGGGAGCCGGCGCGGCGCCGCTCCCATCCGCGCGGCGCCGGATTCGGTACTGCCTACCCAGACACCGCCGCCGCTGGCCGGCGCGATCGATGGCCAGAACAGGTCCGCCGGCAGCGCCGCACGCGTGAGCTTGGTCGCGCGGAAGCGATCGAGTCCGCCGTTGGTGCTGACCCAGACATTGCCTTCGCGGTCCTCGAGAAGGGCGAGCACCTGGTCACCGCTGAGTCCATCGCCACGCGTGAAACGCAGGGCCGCGTCGACACGTGGCGTGCCATCAGCGTCGAGCTGCCGCAACGCTTCGGTGCCGGGCAAGCGCAGCACGCCGGCTGAGGTCCCGAGCCAAAGTTCGCCGTCGCGGTCGAAGATCAGCGGACCGACGCGACCCGGGCCTGGCTCCGCCGGATGCAACGGCGGCGGCGCGTCGGCGGCGGGGAGTTGCCACACGCCCTGTGTCCCGTTGGATTCCCAGACCGTACCGTCCGCACGCTGTGCGAGCCACGCGAAGCTGACTGAGCGGGTCGAACGCTCGAAGCCGGCCGCGCCAGGTCCGAGCCGCCAGGTGCCGTCTTCCGCGACGGCCCATACCGCGCCGCCACGGTCGACGTGGATGGCGTAGGTCATGCCAAGCAGCGCGGCCGACGCGCCGTCCGGCCGCTGCCAGCGGCGGCCGTCGTAGTGGGCGATGCCGTTGGCCGTCGCGACCCAAGGCAGGCCCTGTGCGTCGCTCGTGATGGCCGTGACGGTGCCGGGTGGCAAGCCGTCATTGGCGCCGAACAGGCGCAACCGTCCGTCGTTCCACCAGGCGACACCGCCGAAACGGTAGCCGATCCACAGGCCGACGCGCGGTGTGGCGTGCAGAGCCGAGATCGCCGCGCTGGGCGGTGCCTGGCCGGCCGGCGGCGCGAAGCGTTCGAACTGCAAGCCGTCGAACGTGAACAAGCCTGTCGCGGTGCCGAGCCACAGCAGTCCGTCGTCGGTCTGTGCCATTGATTCCACCTGGGCAGGCGCGCCCTGACGGGTCGACCAGGCCGCGTGATGCAGTTGCGCCAGCGTCAAACCTACATCTATTGCGGCTGCGGGTCCCGCCGCTCCCAGCGCTATGAGCAACGCGAGAAAACCGGTTCGCAACGGGAAGAGAAATCGACGGAACATGAGTGCGGGAATTCGACCGGGTAGGGAGCCAAACGAGGTGCAAGCAGCAATCGAACCAGCTACCCGAAAGGGGGGTCGATCGACCCTTCCTACGCGGCTGTGTCGCGACGGCCTTGCGATCTAGACTGGTTTGACGCCCCCGTTCCTGCGGGCGTCACTCTCAACGCAACGACTCCTGAGGATGACAAGATGAAGTCCATGAATTGCATGATCGCCGGCGCCATTCTGACGCTTGCGACCGCTGGCACCGCGAGCGCGGCGAGCAGCACGACCGAAGATTTCTCGTCGGGCCCGAAGGGCTGGGTCGGCAACGCGCTCGTCGACGACAGCTTGGGCAACGGCGCCCCGGCCTTCCATTCCGTCGTCGAGAATTTCGGCTTGTCGTGGCGCAATGAGACCGACGCCGCGTTCCTCGGCGACTACACCGCGTCGAAGACGGTGACGCTGGGCCTGGACGTGCTCACGCAGTCGATTCTGTACGACGGCTCGGAAGTGTCCCGCGACCTCTTCGTGTCGCTGATCGACAAGGGAGACCCGGGTGCCGGCGTTCCTGATGCGGTCGTCTGGTATGACCTGGGTACCATCTCGGCGGCCGTTGGCGGCTGGCAGCACCTCTCGGTCACCTTCGGCACCGGGAGCGCTGCCTTGCCTACCGGCTGGAACGCCGACGACGGCTTGGGCAGCCTCGCCTTGCCACCCGGCCGAACGTTCACGAACGTGCTCGCGAACGTCGACGAGATCACGTTCACGACCTACCAGCCGGGTTGGTTCTACGGCTACGCTGATTTCGACGTCGCTGCCGACAACATCTCCATCCGCACCAGCGCTGTGCCGGAGCCTGCGGCCGCGTTGACGATGTTGATGGGCCTCGGGTTGCTCGTAGCTCGGCGCCGGCGCGCGCGCTGACAGGGCACGCGGCGGCTGTGAACGCCGCCGCGCTTCGGCCTAGCTCATCATTTCTTGCGGCATCCAGGTAGGGCGCCTCGTGCAGAAGGAGCCGCGCTGCCGAGGTCTGGGACAACTCGGCGATGCATAGCTTCTTCAGTTCGATGAAGACCGAACGCAATGCGCGCAAGGTCTATCGCACTCGAGGAGAGGCCAAGTCAGACGTGTTCGACTACGTCGAGCGCTTTTGTAAACTGACTGAATGAAACTCGACGCTCGGCTAGGTCAGCCCGGCTTGAGGCCGACAGCCGTCTGCACGAAGGCCTGCGCCTTCTTCCCGGGCATTTCATGCTGTCCGACAAGCCAAGGGAACGCCGAGAACGCGAGGCGCCCCAGTTGCAGCGGCGCTGGCCGCCTTCGTGGAGGAAATGAAGCGGTCCGGCTTTGTTGCCGATGCCTTGGCGCACCATGCAATACAAGGCGCAACAGTCGCACCCGCTGAATAGGCCAATTCGAAGGCGCATTGACCTGAGCTTGCCCGGCCGCGCGGTCGTTCGACGGGGTCGTCAGTGCGCTCGAGCTTCTTCGCTTTCGCCCCTAAGACGCGAGCGCATTCAGCACCAGATCGAACTCCATGCGATGCGTGTCGTCGGCTTGCGGCACCCAGTTTCCCAAGAGCGATTCGCGCACACCGAACACCGCGTCCGAATCGAGGTACTTGTCGTCGCGCCGGAAGATGTGCGTGACAAGCGTCTCGTAACCAGGCGCTCGCACCATGAAGTGAAGGTGTGCAGGGCGCCAAGGATGGCGCTTCGTGGCTCGAAGCAATGTGCCGACAGGGCCATCATCGGGAATCGGATAGGCAACTGGGACCGTGCTCCTGAAGTGGCAACGGCCTTCGGCGTCCGATACCAGCACGCCACGCCCTTGTGCTTCACTCAGTTCCGGACGCTGCACGTCGTAATGACCAGTGGCATCGGCCTGCCACACATCGATCGTCGCACCGGCGACCGGAGAGCCGTCGAGGCCGCGAACGTTGACATGGACAGTGCAAGGCTTGCCCGCCGCACCGTTGGCGACGTCCGCGCCATGGTCGTAATGAGGTGCTCCCTCGACATGAAAGGGGCCGAATACCGTTGCTTCCGTGCATCCAGCCGGCTTGTCGTGGTTCATGGCCACGGTGAGCATCGAAAGACCGAGGATGTCGCTCAGCAGGATAAATTCCTGCCGCGTCTCGCTGCAGTTTTGGCCGGTCTGGGTCAGGAAGGTGATGCCCTGCATCCATTCCTCGTCGGTCAATTCGACTTCGCGCGCGAAATCGTGCAGATGCTGGACGAGACCTGCGAGGACTTTCTTCATCCGCGGACTCGGCGTGTCGGCAAGGCGATCGATGACCGCGTCTGTGATGTTGTGCTGATTGATGTTTCGCATGCTGGGCTTCTTTATCTTGAGATCGACCATGGAATTTCGTCGACCGATTCAACTGCAAGGAATAGACGGCGGCACCTGGAGAATCGGGTCAAGCTTCCCATCTTTCAGGATGTTGCGGCCTCGCGCTGGTCGAGTCTGCCATGCTGGTTTGCGCACAGAATTTCCCGACAAGCCCGTCACGCTGATCGCGCCATTCGCGGCCAGCGGATCCGGTGACAAGATCGCTCGGGACGTGGCCGAAGCGCTTCTCAAGCCCCTGGGCCAGGCCAGGATGGTCAACGGCACCGCAGGAGCGGTAGCCACCAACGGCTCTGCCAGGGTGTCCGAGCCCACAGGAGTCCAAGTGGTTCAGGACGCCGTTGGCGCCAGCAGGACCTTGCCGCCGCGCTGCGCGTGTGCCAGGGCCTGCTTCACTGCCGTCAGCGGGTAGACCGCGGCGACCGGGACGACGAGTCGTCCGGCAGCGATGAGAGAGCCGGCTTGCGCGATGAGTGTCGGGAACTTGTTGGCGTGCTCGGGATGGCCGAGGAAGAACCCTCTGACCGTCAATCCCTTGTAAATGAGATCCGCCGGCGCGACCGTTGCTGGTGCGTAAGTCATCGCGCCATAGGTGACTAGGGTTGCACCCGGAGACAGGATGTCGGCGATCGTGCCCGTGCCAGGCCCGCTCAGGCCATCGAGCCCCAGCTTGACAGTCTGCTCACCGACAACGGCCCGGATCCGGGTCGCCACGTCTGCTCCATCGACGAAGACGAGGTCGGCTCCTGCCACCCGGAGTTGCTCGACCAATTCGGGCCGCCGGACAACGTTGACGGTCCTGAGCCCCTTCTCCCTGGCAAGCGCGATCACCGAACGGCCAACGCCGGAGTTAGCTGCGTTCTGAACGATCCAGTCGCCGGCGTCGAGCGGCGCGAATCCATCGAGCAACAAGGCGGCGGTCACCGGGTTCACCGAGACCATGGCGAGCTGGCGCGGGTCGGCGTCGCGCGGCAGCACGAACAGGCCGTTTGCAGGAAGCACCAGTCGCTCGCGCCACGTGAAGCTCGAGAGTGGCAACGCGACGCGATCTCCGACCTTGACGTGAGTGACACGCGCTCCCGTGGCCAGGATCGTGCCGACGCCTTCGTTGCCAATCACCGACGGAAGCGTCGGCTTGACTGCGTAGTAGCCCATGGCGAGCAACAAATCCGCCGGGTTGATCGGTGCATATTCGACTTCGATCAGGGCTTCGCCGTCGCCGGGTGGCGCGGGTTCGGGAATGTCGACGAACTCGACGTTGGCGACAGGGTCGCCGTACTGTTTCAGCAAGGCTGCATGCATGGAATGTTCCTCGGGTTGCGCTGGACGTTGCCGCGCCGAGCGCGAGTGTTTCGAGGCGCGGAAACGCCGGTTATTGAGCTTTAGCGGCCTTGATCTTCACGACGAACGCGTCGCCGAAAGCATCGGAGGAGAACGGCTGCTGGCCGCTCACCAGTTCCCGATCCTCGACCACGTTCGGATGGAAAGCCGCGATGCGGTCGACGTGCGCCCCTGCCTCGGACAGAGCGTCCGACGCGTAGAACTGAACTTCACCGCCCAGTTGCCCCTTCGCTCCTTCGATGACATGCTCCTCGCCGGAAGAGAACACCGTCAGGCGGTAACCCGCATAAGCCCACTGTCCGGCCACCTTGTTGGCAGCAAAGACGTCGCCCGCGACCATGGCCTTGCGGAAGGCTGCAGGGTCGGGGAGCGTGGAAAGCAGGGCGGTGGGGCCATGGCAGATAACGCCGGTCGGCCGCCCCGTCTCATGAAAGGAAAGCAGGATCTTGCCAAGGTCCTTGTTGTCGACGAGGTCCTGCATGGGAGCATGGCCGCCAGGGATGAAGACCGCGACGTATGCGGCCGTGCCTTCGACCGCCACATCGGACAGCCGCTTCGGATGCCGGAGCTCGTTGCTGCCGGTGACGAACTTGAGCGCCGCGGCACGCGCCTGGTCGTCGTTGCCGAAGAACATTTTGTCGTCGGAGACCTTGTCGTAGCTCGGCGCTTCGCCTTCAGGGCTTGCGTAGACCGGCGTATAGCCCGCCTGGATCAACTTGCGAACCGGGATCGCGAGTTCGTCGATGTAGTAGCCGGTCGCGTAGGTCTTGCCGTCGCGCAGCGCGAGCTGGTGCGCTCCCGACATGACGACGAGCACCTTGCCACCTTCGACCGCATTGGCGGAGGGCACGCCGCAGGCGAACGCGGCAGCAACGGCGAGACCAAGAGCATGGCGGAGAGTCCGCGAGGGACGAGACAAGAAAGGATGGCGCAGAAAGATCATGGGAACTCCAGAAAGGTGTGCCGGACGGTGCTCGAGCGCCGTGCTGCGGTCAGATGATGCTTATGAGCTGACCGGTCATATTTAACTGGGGCTACCCAACATCTATTTCAATATGACCGGTCGTATTTATTGTTGATCGAATCGCATCACATGGGCGGTCGGGCGCAATAGACCCTACGGTAGCGTCGGCTTTGCGGCAGCTGGGGCCAAAACGAGTCCGAAGCAGACGGTGAAGAACTCGTCGACCGGCCCGCGCTCCCGTACGAGTTTGAGGCGCATGACGACGCCCTGCCAGGCATTGACCACGAAGTCAGACAAGGTGCCGGCATCCCTCGAGGGATCAACATCGCCGGCCGTCTGGGCCTCGCGGATGATCGACGTCACGACTGCGCACCAGGCGTCGAAGATGCCCTTCAGGGTCTCGCGCATCTGCGGGTGCGAGGAAGCCATTTCACTGCTGAAGTTGCCAAGCAGGCAGCCGCGTTCGTAGCCCCGATTTGCATAGGTCTCCGCAAGGTACTCGAAGTGGTTCCTCAAGCGCGCAAGCGGGGGCTGGGCAGCGTCGAACAGGATATCCATCCTGCTGCTTTGCCCGTAGCGTTGCACAGCTTCCAGCGCGAGGAGTTCCTTGCTCTTGAAGTGGTTGAAGAACGATCCCTTGGGCACTTTGGCGGCATCGACGATGTTCTGGATCGAACATCCATTGAAGCCCTGCGCATGCAGGCTGTCGAGACCTGCTTCGATCAGTTTTCCTCGTACGCTTGGCCTGGCCATCTCTTTACTCCATCAAGGAGCACGATGTTATATGACCGATCGTCTTGCGTCTGCGGCAAGGGAATGCAGCGGAATCAGGTAGGCGCAGATCTCGCCGTGGCGCACCGATCACTACCCGGGATCAAGGCCAGAGCGTCTTGCGGCGAGCGGCAAACGGGCAACTTGCGGAGCCGCAGAAAAATACCTGTGCCTCGCGGCTGACTTGCGCGACCAATCGGCCAAGGTGCCTCGCGGAGCTCCTGGCGTGACACGAACGGCAGGCGGGCAGAAGCCGACTGGGTTAAAAGCGGAGCGTCACGCGGCGCGGCGAGCGACACGAATTTCACCTCGACTCTTCGGTCAACGAGCGCGGTGAACTCCCGGCGGCGCACGCCTTGAGCGGCTAACTTCAGCCCCCTGTAAGCCACGGAATGCGAAGTCTGGCGGCGAGCCCCAGAAGCGGGCAAATCCCGCAACTGCCCACCCGGGCAATAAGCAATTTTTTCGTAGCCCATTCGCTGGATAGGCAGGCCTTCGGGCAACGTGGACCGCCAGTACTTCGTCGGCTCGGGCTCGTCTCCGGGAGCACTCGATCAGCAGCCACTCCGGCTCGTGCAGTGCCTTGCGATCCTCGTCGCGGTGCGCCCGTCCGCACCTCCTCGGGCACGCCGGCCTTGGCGCGACGTGTCGCGTCACCGGCCCATTCGTGAGGCAGATACAACCTCCAGGCCACCGGCAAGCGCGCGCGCTCGCACACCAGCGATACGCTCACCGCAACCTGGCAGCTCTCCTGCTCGCCCAGCATGCCGCAGTACTGACGCGCCACGCCCACCGAGTGACGCCCCGCCTTCGGGAAGCCTGTGTTGTCGATGATCCACCACCCGCCATCGCGGAAGTCCATCTTGGGTACGACCCACTGCGCGACGCGCAGCAGCATCTGCTCATCAGACCAGGTCGAATCCGCCACGAAGTGATGCGGCGACTGATGGCGCACATCGTCCTCTCTGGATCGATGTGCGCCGCCACCGGCTCCACGCTATTGCGCGAAAGCAGCGACATCAGCCCCGCGCAGTAGCCCGCAGGGCCTCGTTGCGATCCTGGTGCAGGTGCTCCAAGTGCTCCTCGACCTGCTTGAGTTCGTCCATCCAGGCTCACCCTTAGCTTGAAGAAGCTAGGATAACGCTCTGATCTAAATAACACAGTATGACTAGGTGAACAGGAGCGGCAGGGTCAGTCGAGCCTCAAGGCCGCCCCGCTCACGATTTTCGAGTTCCAGGTTGCCATCCATGGACATGGTCAGCCGGCGAGCTATCGCGAGCCCCAGGCCAGAGCCTTCAGCGCGCGCGCTGCTGCTGCCTGGTGCGCGGTACCACGGCGCGAAAACAGCTTCGAGTTCCTCGGGCGCGATACCGGGGCCTGAATCGAGAACCGCCAGCACCAATTGACCGGCGTCGGCGCGAACGCGAAGCCGGACCTGGTCGCCGTAGCGGAGTGCGTTGTCGATGAGATTGACGAGCACACGGCGCAGTGCCATTGCGCAGGTCATGACCGGAAATCCGACCCGGCCGTCGAGCGCTACCGTCCTTCCCGCGTCCTGGTAATCGCACACGAGGCTCTCAAGGAGACTGTCGAGGTGGACGCGACGCCGTGGTTCACCAATGCCTCGCTGTGCCCGGCAGCAGGCCAAGCAATCTTCGACCAGTGCGTTGACTTCGGCCAAATCGCGCTCGACCGCGTCACGCAGGCAATCTTCGCTAATTCGCTCGCACCTCAGGCCAATGCGTGTAAGCGGGGTACGCAGATCGTGTGCAAGAGCAGCCTGAAATTCCTGCTGCTCCGCAGCGCGAGCATCGAGATGGCGTCGGCTTGAATTGATGGCTCTGGCCAGGGAGGCGACCACAGTGGGGACGTGTTGCGTCAGTGGAGGCAGAGCGGGCTGTTCGTCGCCTTCGACAACCGCCCTCTCCAATGCTTCGAGGGCCGCGCGCTCGCTCTTTGCAAGAAACCAGGCCAGGACGGCCAGCGCTGCGATCCCCACATCAAGGAGAGCCGCCACGACCACCAGCTTGCCATCTGTCGGGGCAAACGACATGGCAAGGAGCGGCAATCCCACGGCGCGCGAGGCCGTCACAGCTGCGAGTGCGGCGAGTGTGAGTTCGCTGGAGGATCCTTGGGCCGCCAGGACGAATGCGCGGTAGCCGTGCAGTGCAGCATCGGTCGCAACATGGCGACGCGGAGTCGCGGCGGTGATAGACGGAGCCGCGATCTGAGGCGAGGCATCGCGTGAACGGTAACCCGGTTCGAGGCGACTCAGGTGTTGCACCAGGGCTGTCGGCATCATGGATCTCCTGTCTACGGCAGCGGCATGCGGCGATGACGTATGACACCAGGATGGACACTACCCGCCCATTGCACGTAGGTTTGCGCGACCCCTACGATGGTTTGGTTCAAGACGGGAACGTGCCACGACGAGAGGCCCCAGTATGACTGCTCAGCAGCTCTCCAAGGCTCGACTGATCCAGTACGCCAGTTCGCTGGCGTCGACTGGCTATTCAATCAGACAAAGCGCCCCCTCTGTCGCGGCCCGCTCGAGCAGCCGTTCAGAAACGAAGGCACTCATGAAAACAGTCTGTGGTTGAACACCGTCTTGCTTGAGGCGGGCCAGTAGCTCAAGACCGTCCATTGCCGGCATTTGGGTGTCAGAGACGAGACAGTTCGTGCGCTGTACATCGTCCAATGCAAGGAACGCAGATGCCGAATCAAACTCACGGGCTTCCCAGCCGAATGAGCGAACGAGACTGCTCGTCGCGGCCCTGACGAAAGGGTCGTCGTCGACTATGCAGACCAACTTGGATAGAGGCAAGGACACGGGACTTCTGCTACGACCGCGCCGAACCGGACGGGCCGCCGTTGCTCGGTAACCGTGGATAAGTCAGTGTGGAGGATCGTCATCCTATGGACGTATGTACGAGCCGCCGAAGACTAGAGCTGCCTGGCGGGGTGAGTGGCGTGAGCAATGGTCAATAACACTCCTGATTAGCGATGACTCTAAGCCTGCCGGATGACCTGCTCGGAGCGCGGCTTGCCGCGCGCGACAGCGATGATGAGGCGCACGACGAGCGTATGCAAATCGAATCGACGGTTGAACCGGTAGGCGAAGGCGGCGAGGTAGTGGGCGGCGTATTTGCCGTAGTCGAAGGCGTGGTGGGCACCGGTGAGCGTTGTCTTGAGATTGCCCAAGACGGTGTTGACCCAGGCGAACTCGGGCAGGTCGCGTGGCTTGCGATCACCGACGACGGTCGGTATGTGGACGCCACCGGCATCGATCACTGCCGCGAAGCAGCCAAGGCCGTCGCTGGTGACCACGGTGCCTGGCGCCAGGTGCAGATTGGCCCACTCTTTGATGGCATCACGCGTGAAACCGGCCACCATGGAGAGCTTGAGATAGACAGGATGGCCCATTTCATTGAGCGAGACCGCGGCAACGAACGGCACCTTGTTCTCGGAGCCGCGGCCGGCAGTGCCACCGCTGAGTTCGCCACCCAGGTACGCGTCGTCCATTTGCACGAAATTCGCGAGCTGATGGGCGTCCTCGCGCTCGGCCATCGCACACATGATCTTGTGGTGAACCAGCCAGGCAGTGCGGTAGCTCACGCCGAGCTGACGCTTGAGGGCAAGCGCCGAGAGGCCGGTCTTGGCCTGACTGATCAGGTAGATGGCGAGGAACCAGGTCGTCAACGGGAGCTTGGTTCCTGCGAACAGGGTGCCCGCGGTCACCGAGGTCTGCCGACGGCATCCATTGCACTGGAACAGGGG
>FTIF01003983.1_pt2 | contig 15212 bp, 18 predicted proteins | sample 1658001 | NCBI WGS metagenome assembly FTIF01 (sample SAMEA3914789, study PRJEB12502) | metagenome | biome: forest; material: soil | place: Canada | collected 2011-07-03 | depth 0.3 m | reverse complement strand
CACCATGGCGATGGTGGGCTTTGGGATTTCCCTCCATCGGCGGCACATGCCGAGATAGACCTCCTGCTCGCGCACATAGAGCAGCTCCGCCCCCGGCTTGTTCACGTGGTCGTACCAGAGGTGGGCTCGGTCGAAGGTCTTCTTGTGGTCGCGCCCGGGGGTGCCGATGTCGTGGCCCGCCGAGAAGTGTTTGCCGACGGATTTCAGCACGATCACTTTCACCGCGTCGTCGTCCACCGCACGGCGGAAGGCGGCGTCCAGGGCGTAGGTCATCTGGCTGTTCTGGACGTTATTGTAGGCCGGACGGCTCATGGTCACCCAGGCGACGCCATCCTTGGCCTCGTAGAACACCGGCTCGTCGGTCTCGTAGGTGATGTCCTGTGGCGGCGGCCCGTTCAGGTCCATGGCTGTTCCCTTCAGGCTTGGGCGCGGATGGCGGGCGGATCGCCCTTGAACACACTGGCGCGGACGCCGTGCGGATCGAGGGCGACGCGGATCAGGTGCAGTTGCTCATCAGTCGGCGGCGGCGTGATCGGGATGTGATCCGGCCGTTCGAGGGGGAAGCCCGTGCCGGTTTGCATCTCCTCGAAGGTCACGCCGGGATGCAGGGACTTCACACGGATCGCGTTGTCTTTTCCGCCGAAGTCCAGGACGCCCAGGTTGGTGACGATGATGCGAAGGTCGAGATAGGGGGGCTTCTTCCCTCCAGGCCAGCGGGCCGGATTGTACCCGACGCTGCAAACGAAATCGACTTCGCCAGCCACGAGCGCGCGGGTGTCGTGCGAGGGCAGGAAGTAGCTGTTGGCGTGACTGATGGAGTTGCCAGGATAGCCGCGCACGCCCAGGAGGGCGGCCTTGGGCTTGTCCCGCGCGCCGATGGTGGAGATGTTGGTCTGGCCGAACCGGTCGATCTGCACCGGCGCCACCAGGGCGTGGCGCTTGCCGCCGTAGATGTTGTCGAAGGTGCGGGCGTAGGACATCCACCCTTCCGGCTTGATCTGGTAGTCGCCGCGCGGCCCCATGGGCACGGGCTCGTCCACGAGAAAGACCTCGGCGTCGGTCATCATCAGCGCCGGATTGAAGGTCTTCTTGGCCAGACCCGCGGCCAGGCGCGGGATGGGGGTGATGCCGGTGGCGAGGACTTCGCCATCGTCCCGCCAGGCTTCGGCGCAGGCGGCGATGCAGAGTTCCGCCAGGGTGTAGGCTGAGTTAGGAGATTGCGTCATGCCGGCTCTCTCAATAGACCGGCGCCGGCAGGGCGCGGATGCGATCCGCGCCGCCGACCGCGGCGGTGTAGGCGGAGCCTTCAATGTCGATGAAGCGGGCGCGATAATCGGCCCAGGCGTCCGGCGCGGCGGAGGCGGCGTAGGTCTTCAGGTGCTCCAGATCGATGCCGTAGTCGGGGGATGCGCCGGTGGGATGGGCGCCGAGCGGGGTTTCCACCACGCCGGTGACAATACTCCGCTCGAAGGGGTTGAAGCGGGCGTTGGCCGCCATGTCGAGCTCGGCGGTCGTGACCAGCTTTTCCGTTGAGACGAACACCTCGTCTGCGGCGCGGGCCAGGAGATCGTCGAAGAAAGGGTCGGGGCTGAGGATCAGGGTGTTGCCGAGCTGGTCGGCGCGGTGCACGTGAATCAGGGCGGCGTCGACCCGGATCGCCGGAGCGGCCACCAGCTCCTCGCCGTCGTCATAGGGCGAGGTCACCATCTTCATGCCGGCTTCGGCGACGACATCCGTGCCGACGCCCACGCGTGTGGGCAGGAAAGGCAGGCGCATGGCGCCGGCGCGCAGCGACCACTGCGCCAGGCCTTCGTCGAGCTCCCGCACCTCGAAGGCGGCGGCCTGACGGGCGGCCCGGAAGTGCGGATCTAAGGGATAGTGGTCAAGGGAGACGAAGGCGAATACCAGCTTTCTGATCTTGCCCGTGGCCGCTAGAAGACCGACATCGGGCCCGCCATAAGGCGCCACCAGGGTCAGGTCCTTGAGCTTGGAGCGGGCGATAGCGCGGATCAGCGCCATGGGCTTGCGCCGCGTGGCCCAACCGCCGACGCCGAGCGTCATCCCGTCAGAGAGGTGATCAATGACCGCGTCGATATCTATTCGCTTGTCGAGCATAAGCCGCTCAAATCTCCACTGACCGGGCGGTGCGAACCTTGGGTCCGCGGCGTTGCCGGCCTCCTCCTTCAGCGCTTCATTCGGACGCTGTTCCCCTATACCATCATGACTATCATTTATAATAAAGGGAATTCTGCCACCGGTGCGATGTCGTTTTTCGACGGGTCGGTGCGGAGGTTGGGAGGCGAACCATGGGCCAGATCGCAACACTGGTGGCGCTATCGGCGCCGCTCATCCCGCCGGCGCAGAATATTCCCCCGCTGTATGCCGAGCGCATGGCGGGGCTGGTGCGACGCGATCTGACCGGACCGTTCGCTATCGCAGGGTTCGGAGTCTTCCAGACCCGACTGCCGCCCGGCGGCCTATCGGGACTGCGCCACAGCCACAGCATTCGAGAAGAGTTCATCTACGTTTTGGAAGGCGAGGGCGTGCTGGTTCGATCGGATGGTGAGTTTTCTCTGGCGGCGGGGATGGCGGCGGGGTTTGTCGCCGGTGAGGTTCACCAACTGATAAATCGATCGGACTGTGATTTCGTCTATCTCGACATTACGAGCTCCGCCCCCGGCGATCAGGTAAGTTTTCCTGACGAAAATTTGGCGTTCGCCGATGCCGGCGTCGGTGGAGGAAGAGGCTTCGTTCCGAACACGCCGTAATCGGCGAAAGGAGCGATGCCTAGAGAGCGCTGGCCAAACGACCTAATATTGCTATCATTTATATGAAAGAGATTTCACAGCAGGTGGATAAGATGGCCGCACCCCTCATTGTCGCTATCGGCGGAACCCTCCGGCGCCATTCGTCGACGGAAAAGGCGCTCCGACGCGTCCTGGCCAGCGCCGAGCGGCTTGGCGCGAAGACGGAACTTTTCACCGGTCCCGACCTGGACCTTCCCATCTACTCGCCTGAACGACTAGACCGCACGCCGCAGGTGAATGCGATGCTGAGAGCGCTCAGGGACGCAGACGGGGTGATTCTTGGTTCACCTGGCTACCACGGCGGGGTGTCGGGGCTGGTGAAGAACGTGCTCGACTATACTGAGGATCTTCGTGACGATCCGCGCAGCTACCTTGAGGGCCGCGCCGTGGGCTGTATCGGCACCGGCGGCGGATGGCAGGGCGCCATGGCGTCGCTGGCGGCGCTGCGAAATATCGTCCATGCGCTCCGCGGCTGGAACACGCCTTTGGGGCTCGCCATCAACACCGCCGAACCGGCCTTCGACGAGCACGGCGGTTGCCTCGCGCCGCGCCTGGAGGAACAGCTCGACATGATGGCGGCGCAGGTGGTGGATTTCGCCATTCGCCAAGCCGAGCCAAGGGCGGGAGCGCCGTTAAGAGTCGCCGCCGCCTGATAGGGCGAAGCGAGTTCTCATGGAACTTGGTCCCTCCTTCACGGGAGGGGTTTTTTGCAGGAAATGTGTGGCCGGGGCGCCGAGCGCGACCACCGCCCGTAAGGCTAAGCCAGCTTGACCCTGACCATGCCGGCGAGCCGATCGCCGTGGTCGTCGCGACCAGTCACCCTGATTTCGACGCAGCCGCTGCCGTCCATGTGGCGTCCGTAAACCTGGCCGGCGAGTTGCAGGTCTCCGGCGCCATGGGCGGGCGGATGCCAGGTGACGCTGACCTTCTCGAGCACGGCTTCGACGCCGGCCCAGCCACGCACGAATTGTTCCAGGAGCCTGCCCGCAGAGGAAGACACAGTCGGCGCCGCGATGATCACCGAGGGCAAGGCCTGCCCCAACTCGACTTCGCGAAAGTTCATCATCACGACGCCCCAGTAAGCCCCAACTCTCTATCAAATGAAAAGGGCGGCGCTGATCATCAGCGCCGCCCGATCCGTAGCTATTCCGCGGCGACCGCGAGGGGCCCCGTGGCCTTCTTTCCTTCCGCGGCGGGGAAGCCGTAGAGCTTCGCAGCGTTGCCGTGCAGGATCGCAGCCTTCACCGGGGCGGGCACGCCCGACATGGAGGACTGGATGGTCCGCCAGCTGTAGGGGTAGTCCGCGCTGATGTGCGGATAGTCGGTGGACCACATGACCCGCTCCGGGTTCATGTAGTTCAGGTTGTTCAGGCCGAAGCTGTCGGTCATGTAGCCGAAGTAGAAATGCTCGTCGATATACTCGCTGGGCATCCGCTTCAGGCCGAAGTGGTTCACCTTCTCTAGGCGCTGATAGTTGTTGTCGATCTGCTCCTTCACATAGGGCACCCAGCCGAAATCGACTTCGGCGAAGGCGACCTTCAGGGTCGGGAAGCGGTCGAACACGCCGTTGAACACAAACTCAATGCAGCGGTTCGGGGCATCGAAGAAGCGGCCATATCCCGGCAGCTTCGCCTTGTGCGGACGTGGCGCGACCATGCCGAGCGCCACGTGGATATTGTAGGGGATATCGTGCTCGACGATGGCGGCCCAGAGGGTGTCTTCCTCGTCAGTCATCACCGTGGTGGCGTTCGGATAGGCGGCCGACAGGGCGCCGCGCATGCCTGGGCGACCGATGACGCGCTCCAGTTCCTTCACCGCCACCTTGGAGCCGCCGCGGTTCGGCAGCAGGACAAGGCCGCAGAAGCGATCCGGCGCGTGGGCCACATATTCGGAGACCCAGTCGTTATAGGCCTGGACCAGGGCCAGATGGAACTCGGGATCCTCGGTGATGGCCATGGCCGACTGAAGCGAGGGGGTCGGATACATCACCTCGGCGGTGACGCCATCGCGGTCCTGTTCCTTCAGGCGCTCGGCCGGGTCATAGCCGCCCTTGCGCATGTCGGAAAAATGCATCCAGGCCTTCATCTCCTCAGGCTGCAGACCAGCGCAGGCGTTCCAGCCGAAGTTGCGCGGCTCAGGCAAGCCGTCGAAAATCCAGGCGTCGCCTTCCGGAAAACCCTTCATGTACGGCGCGCGGTCGAGAAATTTCTTCGGCACCCGCTTGGTGAACAGGTCGCCGGGCTCATTAAAGTGGCTGTCAGCGGAAATCAGCCGCGAGCTTCCTAAAGGCATTGCATCCCTCCCTTTCTGTTACATATAAGATTATAAGGAAAGAGATTCGCTGTCAACGCGCTCTCGGCTAGTTGATGCCTAAACTTTCGCCCCGTGGCGCCTAAGCCATTGGCTGAAAAGGATTTTAGGCATCACTGGCTGAAGGTCTTTCATATATAGGATAGAGGATGATCAGGAGGCTTTCATGGTGATGACAACGCAGATCTCCCCCGATTTCGGCCAGGCGCTGCCGATCGGGGCCCCTTCGCCGGCGCTGTTCAAGCGACTCGCTCTACGCCGGTCCGCCTCGGCCTTGACGCTGACAGCGCCGGCCCCGTCAGCCAACGAGCTCGAGGAGCTCCTGACTGTCGCCGCTCGCGTCCCGGATCATGGCAAGCTGTTCCCTTGGCGGTTCATTGTCATCGAAGGCGCGGCGAAAGCCAATTTGGTGAATCGCCTCGAAACGATCGCGGCGACGCGACCGGATGCGCCCAAGGCGGCGGCGGCGCTGGGCAAGCTTCGCAATCCGCCGCTCTGCGTCGCCGTGGTGTCTAGGGTTATGCCCGGCAAGATCCCGGATTGGGAGCAGATGCTGTCGGCCGGAGCGGTCTGCATGAACCTGCTTCTGGCGGCGGATGCGCTGGGTTACAGCGCCAACTGGATCACCGACTGGTACGCCTATGACGACGAGGCGCGCGCGCTCCTGCATCTGCGGCCGGAGGAGAAGATCGCCGGCTATGTCCACATCGGGACGGCGGCGGAGGCGCCTTTGGAGCGCGTGCGGCCGGACCTGTCAGCCGTGGTCAGCCGTCTTTGAATGTGGTCAGAGCCCCAGCGCCGCGGCGCTGATCGGCTGATCCAGGCGGAGGTCGTACTGCCGTTCCGATCCGTTGCTGTAGTGATCCCGCGTCGCCTGCTCCACGCCGCGGGCGTCGCCTTCGGCGATCAGGCGGAAGATCCGCTCATGCTCGTCCGCGAGCGACTGGCGGATCGCCTTGTCGGAGAAGGAGCCGTGCTTGTGGGGAGCGCGGACGAAGGCGCCCACCTGCGCTGACCAGAGGGCCTCGAGAACCCCGACCATCAGGCTCATGGTGGCGTTGCCGCAATTGGCGACGAGTTCGATATGGAACTGGCGTGCGGCGACGATGAAGGCGTCGGCGTCGTCGATGACCGCGATGCCCTTGTCCATGACCGCGCGCAGCTTCGGCAGGACCGTGATCTGACGATCCGGTCGAAGCGCGCACTCCGCCGCGCAAGCCGGCTCCAGCTTCAGCATGGCGGTCACGAGATCGCCCAGGGTGGCTCCGCGTGACTGCAGAACGAGGCCCAACATATAGGCGGCCTTCGACGCCTGGGGCCTGTGTACGGCGGCTCCGCCCACATTACCCCTCTGAACGGTGATCAGCCCCTCGGTCTCCAGGATGCGCAGCGCCTCCCGGATCGAGGGCGGGCTGACCCCGAACTCGGCCAGCAACTCTTCCTGCTTGGGCAGCATGGCGCCGTCCTCAAGCACGCCGGTCAGGATCCGCTGGCGCAAGCCATCGGCGACGATTTCTGCAATCCGAGGTTGCTTCAATTGACGTTTCGGGGCGGATTTGGGCGTCACGTTCTTCCTATGCCTAATGTCTAAAACTCTTGCCGCGACGATTTTGCGCGCCTGTCCCGATGCTGCGCAGCCGCCCCAGCGGTTGAACGGACCGGCCAACCACCCCGTCCGAATCCGTTGCTAAACCTTCGCAACTCTAAATGCCTATTTCGCAATATCCCATGGAAAAGATTTCGACTTGTGAGGCAGTAAGCTTTGAAATCTGAGCTATGTTGTATATCTTTGATCGGAAAGAGGGCCGCCATGGCCACCGTTGCGGAGGAAGCAATGCCCGAAAAAGCCCTTGATCAACGGTCCAGAGCCAACACCTTCACCATCAGCATCACGCCTTTCAAGGAAGACGGCGCCCTGGATGAGGCGGGCATCCGAAGCCACCTCGCTCGGCTCGGTGCGGCGGGGATCGGCGTCTATGTGGGCGGCGGCGGCAGCGGGGAGGGCTACGGCCTCGCCAAGGATGAAACACGCCGCCTTCTTGAAATCGCGGTCGACGAACTGAAGGGCAAGACTCAGATCCGCGCCATGGGCGTCGAACCCCGCTCTGCGGCGGAGATGATCGCCTTCCTGGACATGGCGAAGACCGCCGGTGTCGACGCCGCCCAGGTCTATTCTCTCGACGTGGGCCATGGTCATGCTCCGACGCCGGCCGAGCTGGATGCCTATTTCTCTGAAGTGCTGACGGCGGTGGACATGCCGTTGGTCCTCTCCACCCACCAGTCCGTCGGCTACGTCATTCCGGCGGATGTGATCATCGACCTATACAAGCGGTTTCCGCAGCTGATCGCCCTGAACTGCAGCCATCAGGACATCTTCTATCTGCGTACTCTGATCGACGGTCTGGCGGCGACCACGGACATTTTCGTCGGCGGTCCGCACCAGGCGCTGACCGCCATGGCCTTCGGCGCCCATGGCTTCCTATCGTCGGAAGGCAATCTGGCGCCGCGCCTCTGCGTGTCTGTTATCGAGGCGTTCAAGAAGGGTGATCTGCCGGGGATGTTCGAAAGCTGGAGCAAGGTGATGCGCCTGTTCCCCGCCCTTTACGGCAACGGCGGTATTCGCGTGACCAAGGCGGTGTTGAACGAACTCGGTCTCGCCGGCGGCTATCCGCGCAAGCCCCGCCTGCCGGTGACAGACGAACGCCTGACCCGCGCCATGGCGGCGGTGAACACCCTCGACCTCAAAGCTTTGGAAGGTTGGTAGCCTATTCGGCGGCGATCTTTGAGGCCAACTGGGCCCCCTCGCTCCAGATATCGGACTGAGCCGTCGAGTCGCTCTCCACCACGTTGCGGACGCCGAATTTCAGGCGCGCTTGGGCGGGGGTCAGGTCGAGATAGTCCTCGAACTTCGGCATGAACAGAGCCTCGGACGTCTCGCCGATCTTCGTGCCGCATTCCGCCAGTCGCCACACCGTCGGCCAGCAGTCGGGATAATGCAGGAGGGTGCGGGTGAAGAGGGGCATGGTCAGAAGCGTGTTCTGCACGTTCAGCGCGCCCGCAAGCTCCGGCGTGAACCAGCGGAACAGGTTGCCGAACTTCATGAACGCCGGCACCACCTCGCCCAGGTAGTCGAACTGCACGCCGCCGAGGATGTGCATGAAGTCGTGGGTCTGCACGCCGCGCATGAAGAAGTATTCGAAGCTGGTCTTAGGTTCGAACTTGGCGATGATCTCAAGTTCGAGATTCTGGTCGATCAGATATTTGTAGAGGATGCCGCCGAGGGAATCGGGCGCGCAGGCCTTCACGTCGTCCTTGGTCAGCTTGGACAGATAGCGCTCGTCGAACCAGCGATCCAGTTCGGGCCAGGTGCGGCGGGCTTCCTTGAAAAGGTCCTCGATCCGGCTTTGGTCCTGCACCTCGCGCACCGCCGAGATCAGGGACGGAATGCCGTAGGTGGCGGGATAGTCGCGGCCGTTACGGCGAAGGTTCTCACTCGAGACCCAATCACGGATGCGCGCGTCGTTCAGAAACTTTGACGAACTGATCAGGACGCTGCTCTCGGTGGTCACCGCTTTGCGACCGCGCATCAGATAGGGGATGTCGTCCATGGTTCGCTCCCGCTGACGACCCTGGCGCCGCCTTCATCATTGCAATCAGTATAAAGATAGGCCATCGGTTCCGTCAATCTTTGAGCAGGCCATGACCAGCGACATCACCCGCATCGCCGCCAATCCTCGCCTCAGTATGGCGGTCGTGCATGGCGGCTTGGTCTATCTGTCGGGGCAGGTGGCCATCGATGCCGGCGGCGGGCCTTTGGACGAGCAAGCGCGGGAAGTGCTGCGCCGCGTCGACGATCTCCTGGCCGAAGCGGGTACGGACCGCACGCGCCTCCTCACCGTGCACCTCTACCTGGCCGCCCTGACCGACCTGCCGCAGATCAACGGGATCTGGATGGAATGGCTCGCGGGCGCCGCGCCGCCGTGCCGCACCACCCTGGAGGTCAAGCTGGCCTCGCCCCGATACGCCCTCGAGATCAGCGCCGTCGCCGCGCTTTAGGCCTTGGCCGCTACGGCCGCGGACGCAGGTTTAACGCCGATCGCGCCGCGAATCACGTCAGCCAGCCGTCGCACGCCTTCCCGCGCATCGTCTTCGGACGCCCGCGAATAGCTGAGGCGCAGGGTGTTGCGCTGGGGATCCTTCGGATAAAAGGCCGCGCCGGAGATCACGGAAACGCTCTGCTCCATCAGCGCGCGCTCCGAAATCGTTGCGCCATCGGCGTCTTCGGGCAGGGTGAGCCAGACATAGAGGCCGCCTTCAGGGCGTGTCCAGGTCACGCCGGTCGGCATGAACTCGCCCAGCGCCGAGAGCATGGACGCGCACCGTTGGCCATAGAGCGTCCGTGCCCGTTCCGCCTGCTCCTCCAGCATGGTGGAGGCGATCTCCAGGGCGATCATCTGGTTCAGGGCGCTGGTGGCGAGGTCTGCAGCCTGCTTGATCAGGACCAGCTTGCGGATCACGGCGGACGGCCCGGCGATCCAGCCGACCCGCAGCGACGGGGCCAGGGTCTTGGAGAAGGTGCCGGCATGCAAAACGCCCACAGCCTCCACATCCCCGGCCTTCTGGACCGCCAGGGCGAACACCGAGGGAATGGCTTCCCCCGCGAACCGAAGCTTCTCGTAGCAGCCGTCTTCCAGGAGCGGCAGGCCAATGGCGGCGGCCTTGTCGATCAGCGCCTCGCGCTCGGCGCGGCTGAGGCTGGTTCCCGTGGGATTGCGGAAGTCCGAGCCGAGATAGCCGAACTTGGCGCCCCTCGGCAGGGGCGCATCGATCTCCCCCGGCAAGGCTTCATAGCGCGGCTCATAGACGTCGAAAGCCCGAAGCGCGCCGATGAAGCTCGGCATCTCCACCGCCGCCGTATCCCCCCGCGACAGCAACAGCCGTCCGACGAAATCCAATCCCTGTTGCGAGCCATTGGTGATGAGGACGTTGTCGATGCCGCAGGGCGCGCCAAGGCTGGTCATGTAGCCGGCGATCCAGGCGCGCAGGGCAGGGTGCCCTTCGCTCGGCGCATAGTGCAGCGCCGTCGCCGCGCGGGCTGGGTCGCTCAGGATGCGTCGGCAAGCCTCTGCGACCGCCTCCACCGGGAACAGCGACGGATCGGGCAGGCCGCCGCCGAGCTGGATGATCTGGCGGCTGGCCAGCAGCTTCATCCGCTCGCGGATGTCCGACGCCACGACCTTGCCCATGCGGGATGCGTATAGAGCCGTCCAATCCACGCCGACCTCCCAATGCGCTTTGGTTTGGCGCTTGGCTCAAGATTTAAACTATATAAGATTAATATGAAAGCGTGAATTGGGACCAGGCCGATGTCATGGCGCTCGCGGGCGCATCGCGAAGAACCAGGCCGGGCCAAGTTCTGGAAATTGGCGCACGGCCTTGTGCCGATTTGCTAAGGCATTGAAAAATTGGAGCGGCCGGGGGGAATCGAACCCCCGACATTCAGCTTGGGAAGCTGACGTTCTACCTCTGAACTACGGCCGCATTCGCCAGTGATTTCAACGCCTGGGACCGCCCCGATCACGATGGCGGGGGAGCAGTTTACAGGGCGGTTTCCACCGGCTGTTCCACACCCGTTCCCTTAGCCGGTCCTTTCGGCCTTCTCAAGCGTCGAGATCAAGCCCATGGCGATCCGGTTCGGATCATGGGCGCCCACCTCGCCTTGACCTGTGAAGCCGATCCAATGGCGCAAAATGTGGAGTTGATCTATTTCGACTCCGCGTTGGCGTCAGCCTTCGACGACATGTCGTCAGCCAGTTTCATTTTTCCCAAGATTTGAGGCAGGCTGCCAATGATCAAGCTGGCCAGGTCATAGCGAAGCGTTTGCTTCTGCCCATCGGAGAGCTGTTCGGCGGTCTCGGGCCAATCGGCGTCATTGGTGTAGAAGTGCGGACAAAGAAGAGAATGCGGCATCACGAGCAGTTCGTCGGAAAAACTGCGCTTCTCCTCAAAAATTGGCCCGGCGGTCTGCCCCATCATAGTGCGACCGGTCTTCGCATCGATTAGGTAGAGAGAATATGCGAGATAAACAATTCCCTCACCGGTGTGATGTCCTTGACCCCAGTTCTGACGATACGCTCCCGCCCCAAAAATCGATTGGTTGCTGGGATAAGGCAAAAACTGTTCGTCGGGCAGCAGAACCAGGTACGCATCGACGTCATTTGGGGGCGCCGCGTGCATCGCCTCTTCCAGAGATTTGGCTTGGCTTTTGAATAGGCTCGAGTGAACTCTCGCTAATAGGGATGGATCGATCGGCGTCGATTTCACAGTGAACCTGGCGCCCAGCGCACCTTCGATCTCGCGAACAGCAAGGTCGTCGAGTCCCCAATCGACAATTGGAAGATAGGTCAGTTTATTGCCAAAGGCGGTGATTCCGATGGTCTTGATCTCTGCCTGCGTACCGAGGCTCGATGTCACGCCGATCACGTGAATGTTCGATAGACTCGGAGGCGGGTCCTTTGCTGCCGCTCTATCAACGCTACCGAGAACGATCAGAACACCTAGCAGGCAAACAAATCTTCCAAACACCGAAACTCCCCTCCGTTCAATTCACCCTAGAGCGCAGATAGCCTCGCTGATCTGTTCTAAGGGGCCCAGGCCAACTGGCAAGGTCGAGGCAATTGAGCGACAGGGGCAATATCCCTGGACACCACTCGTCCAGATGCGCGAGGTGGAGTGACGCGAAGACATCGGCATCGTCCGACCCGGCCTCTCCGGCGCAGAGATACCCACGTCGACACGATTTCCGCCTCATCATTGATCGCCGTCGCGGACCCAATGAAAATTCGCGGGTCCGGACTCCGCCGGGGCGTCAGCGATCGCCGCCCTGCGAATTGCGTCTGCCTGACGTGGAACGCGGCCGTTCGCTCCGGGACGCTGTCGTTCAACCCCCCGGTGGGGATGAGCCTGCGGCGGGCTGATGTCATCCATCGCCGCCACCGGCCCGTGTCGTCTAGACTGAAGGAGGCGGAACTACCGGTGACCGGATGTCGGACGCCTCGTCGACAAACGCAGTGATCTTTTGCCCCTGCTGAATTTCGACGTCGTGGCCATGTTTGATCAAGCCGATTGGACCGAACAGAACCGTAAGCGCCACGGTCGCTCCGATGCTGTCCTTTCCTGCGGCCCCTTGCGATGCCCGGAGATGAAGATGGATGTCGCCGATTGAGAGATAGTTAAGACGGACGTTGAGCTGTCCGCCTTTGCCCATCATGCCCTTGTGCTCGGCGGTCGTGACTTCACCTACTCCGCGGTATCCTGCGGGTATCACCGTGCCGTCGGCCAGCTTGATTGGCTCATCGAGCGTCACCGAAAAGCGATCGCCCTGGGAGGCGGTCTCCGACGACAGGTGATCGTTAAACCGGAGAGCCAACTCCGTTCCTTCCGGCACATGGATCATCATCGGTGTGGGCGCCGACACCGGCTGAGCCGGAATCGATTGGGCCACAGGCCCCGTAGCTGATTGTCCGTGCGCTGATGTGACCACAAGCGAAAGGGTCGCCGCTGCGAAAGCGGCTCGTAACAGAAACTTCAAGTGTGCCCCCCTTGGTAAACGCTACCACAGGGAGAAGGCGTGAGCCGTTGCGATGTGTCAATAGCTTGGCTGTAGCGGACGGCTCGTGCCCCCGGACGCGGAGTGCGGTGAGTTGGTCGACGCGCGGCGTTACAAGGGAGCAGCGACTTTGGCTGTCACATAAGGTCTAGGCCCGCAAGGCGAGCTCGGAGGGGGTGTCGTCACAGACCCGGCAGACGGAGAGGTCTCTCCTGGCAGTGCTCGATTAGGGCATACGCCAGCGCGACACAGCCCCCCGCTTGGGAAGCTGACGTTCCGCCTCTGAGCCACGACCTCGTCGCGGATCGGCGAGGACCGGAGGCTGTAGCGCGACCTGCCGCCCCGTCATCGCGCACCGCGCCGCCTCAGTCGCCGTCAGGCGGCGGTCTGGTCGGGGTGGGCGACGTAGAAGTCGAGGTCGGTCAGCAGGCTCGCCCAGGCGGCGGCCATGGCCGGGGTCCAGTCGGCGCCCAGGACCTCGCGCACGGCGGCGGCCACGGTGGCGAAAAAGACGCCGAACACGTCCGGCGGCACGCCATAGCCCTCATGGGTGACCACCTCGCACTGGATCAGGGTGGCGGCGAAATGGCGGCGGTCGATGAAGTCGAGTATGGCCTCGAACACCCGGGCCAGCATCTCGCCCTTCACCGCGCCGTCGGTGTCGCGCACGAACAGGGCCTCCATGTCGGGATGCTCGGCGAACAGGCGGGCATAGATCAGCGGCGCGGGATCGGGGCGGCGCTCGGCCATCCGCTCCAGGCTGAGGGTGATCTGTTCTGCGTCCATGGACGGTCCCCTCTTGCCTTGGCCCCTCTCGCATTGGTCCTTTGGATCGCCGCTTGGATTGACGGGTAAGCCATGCGCGCGCACCATGGGTTATCAACGAAAACTTGCCTACCCCGGGAGACGAGACATGGCCGACGGTGAGATCAAGCACGAGGATTTCGAGCAAGGGGATTTCGAGCAAGGGGATTTCGAGGCGACGGCCAAGTTCCACGCCATGACCGAGGGCACCCAGGAAGACTGGATGGCCATCGCCAAGGCCTCGGCCGCCTTCTCCAAGGCCCTGCCCGACCGGCTGATCGCGCACCTGAACCTGCTGAAGGGCGATTGCGGCGGCTTTCCGGTGGACCGGCTGGAGCACAGCCTGCAGACCGCGACCCGGGCGCACCGCGACGGCCGGGACGAGGAATATGTGGTCTGCGCCCTGATCCACGACATCGGCGACATCCTGGGCCCGACCAACCATGCCGAGGTCGGGGCGGTGATCCTCAAGCCCTATGTCTCCGAGCGGAACCATTGGATGATGGACCATCACGGCATCTTCCAGGGCTATTATTTCTTCCACCATCTGGGCCTGGACCGCGACATGCGCGAGCAGTTCCGCGGCCATCCGGATTTCGAATATACCGCCCAGTTCTGCCACCTGTACGATCAGTCGGCCTTCGATCCCAACTACGACTCCATGCCGCTGGAGGCGTTCGAGCCCATGCTGCGGCGTGTGGTGGCCGCGCCCCAGCGGTCGATCTACAAGCGCGCGCTCGGCTGAGGAGCCCTCGGCTGAGGGCCCCGCCTCACCAGAGGCGGAAGTGCTTGGACAATCTCAGGCCCTGGCGCTGATAGTGGGAGCCGCCCTCGCCATACAGGCGCGACGGGCGCTCGGTCAGGGGCTCATAGACCAGCCGGGCCACGGTCTGGCCGTCCTCCAGCAGGAACGGCGTCTCATGGCTGCGCACTTCCAGCACCCCGCGCGAACCTTGGCCGCCGGCCTCGACCGTGCCGAAGCCGGGATCGAAGAAGCCGGCATAGTGGACGCGAAACTCGCCGACCGAGGGGTCGATGGGGGTCATTTCCGCGGCCTGCAGCACGGGGATCTCCACCGCCTGTTTGGACGCCAGGATGTAGAATTCGCCGGGGTCGAGCAGCAGCTCGCCGTGGCGCGGCTCCAGGGGCTCCCAGAAATCGCGCGGGTCGTGGCCATCCTCGCGGTCCAGATCGATGACCCCGGCGTGGCGGCGGGCGCGAAAGCCGGCCAGGGCGCCGGTCAGGTCGACGCCCACATCGCACACCGACAGGCGCGGCGGCGCGCCGGCCTTCAGCCGCATCTGGTTGAGGCGGGTGCCCGGGCGCACCAGCACCGAAAAGGTCTGGGGCGCGATTTCGGCATAGAGCGGGCCGTCATAGCCTGAGGCGACATCGTCGAAGGCGGCGCCGTGGTCGGTGAGCAGGCGCACGAACACGTCCACCCGGCCGGTGGAGCTCTTCGGGTTGGCGCGGGCGGAGACCCCGGCCGGCAGGCGCATGCGCTCCTGCAGTTCGGCGATATAGACGCAGCCCTTTTCCAGAACCACGCCGGCGCTGATATCCAGCTGGTGCATGGCCACCGCGGCCAGGCGCTGCGCCACCGTGCGCCCCAGACCCGGCAGGAACGAGGCGCGGACCCGCCACACCTTGGCCCCCAGGCGCAGGTCCAGGCTGGCCGGCTG
>FTIF01020477.1_pt1 | contig 15226 bp, 14 predicted proteins | sample 1658001 | NCBI WGS metagenome assembly FTIF01 (sample SAMEA3914789, study PRJEB12502) | metagenome | biome: forest; material: soil | place: Canada | collected 2011-07-03 | depth 0.3 m | reverse complement strand
GCACACCACAGGTGGCCGACTCGAACCACGAAGTGGGAGGACAACCGGGCCTCGTGTTCGGGGACGTGGTTGCCAGGATCGAATCCATATCGCGATCGATCAAGTTGTCCGACTGCCGGTTTGGAACGATGCTATGCAAGGTGGCACGCCGTCCACGATGCCGAATCACGACGCCGATCGCGATCAGCCTTCCACATCGGCGATCCAGGATCGCAACCACCGCCGGCCATGTCCATCATCCCGATGGATCGACCGATGACCAGTGCGAGAAGTCGGCACAGTCATCGGTCAACGCCGAACACACCCACGAAATCCGCCGCCTGCAACAGCTACGTCAAGAGCTTTGCGAGAAGTGGCGACGGTTTAGATGGTGAAGTCGTTGCGATTGCCCTCTACCTACTCAATGATCGCAAACGGGAACTAAGTGATGATTGAAGGACAGAAAGACCTTCACTATTAGGAAGATATTTCAACACTCGATGATGCCTGATATCGAACGGAACGTCGTCGAGCGATTGAGTGATGGGAACGACATGCTTGCCGAGCGTGTGCGCAATGCCAGTCTCGTACATGACGTTTGGGTTTTTGCCTGTGAAATCAACGATGACGATGGTCGCGCGAAAGATTAGCGCGAAGATGTCTTGCATGATCGTTGCGTGCTCCCAGATGTCGTCTGCGCGCAAGCATCGTTGACCCGCGAGTTGACAGGCTTGCTGAATGGACGCGTATACGGATCCGAACTGGTGCTGAAACGGCATCATCACGGCAACTAGATCGCCTTCCGGCAAACCATCCGGAACGTGAAAGACGCTGGGCGAAAAAGTGATGACTCTGCTTGCCGCCACTGACGAAACAAATGTTCCCTCTTGGGGAAACCGCTCCGTGATGTAGCCCTCTACGATCTCAAGCGCCTGATCATTGAGCCTGACGATCTTCTGGAGAACCTCAAGCACGTTGCCTGGGTAGTCCTCGTCACCAAAGCTGAGGCTACGAAGAAGACGCGCATGCCGCTCGATCACGTCTGGCTGTTCCGTCAGCAGCCCGATCTCACGCCAGTTTCCCGCGTCGAAATGCTCGGCCGCCTTCTTGCTCATAGCAAGAAGGCGTTGATTCGGTGTCATATTCACGAGCACATCCTTCTGGCCTATCGCGAGTAACCGTCACGCAGGTTGCTCAACTTCGTTCGTCCGTGTACTTGCTTTGAATAGTCGCCTGCGACAACTGCCACTTGGATGTTGCCAATGAGGGGGCGAATTCGGCGATCAAGCCACTCGGTAAGGCTGCTATCGCCAGTTGCTTTACGCTCGTAGTCGTAATCCTCGACCTTTGCACCCAGCGGCGCCCTCAGGACGATAACGATCTCCTCTTTGTCCATCACTTTTTGCTCGAACTCCGAGACAGTGATTTGCGACATGATCCGCGCTCCTATGTGTCTGATTGGCAGATCATGATCCACTGTTTTGGAGTTGTCAAGCAGTTAATGAGAAGTTAAAACGCTATTATTTTCCCGGCGGCCGGGTGCGTTGACCCCAATGTCCGGCACACGAGTCCGGTTGTTCGGATCGCTCATTGCCATCTCCTGGCAGCGCTCTTCGCGTCTGCCTGTGCATCGGGGCCGGAATCACCTTCGCTGAAGCTAACCTCCCCAAGCGCGCCGACGTAGACAACCACGCAAAAAGGCCCTATGCCTGAGGTTGCCGCCGTCATCGAACCAACTGCATCCAACTAAGGGATCATGTTCCGTGCTATTGGCATGCACAGTCATGGTCGTGCCGCCTGAGTTCAGTTGAACGACGTCGCCGATATCGAACGCTGCTCCACGCGACTGGCGTTGGCGCCTATCTGCGTCCAGAAAAACGTCCCTATCCGATCGCTCGGCGTCTCCTTGCGATAGGTGTGTGTTGATGAAGTAGACAAACTGCAGGGCATCGATTCCCAGTCGCCCGGCATTCTCGCTGCGGATCGCCGCAACCAACGAATCGCGGGTCGCGATATAGGTTTCGAAATCGCCCTTCATCCAAAGGGCTACTGCAGTCTCAAGGTCAACGCAAGCGATGCCCGTCGTTTCGCTTTGACGCGGGTGGCAAATGTCTGGGGTCATGTGTTCCTCCGAGTAGTGATCACTCCGGATATTTATCGTTGCCCTTCGGAAAGGTCGCCACACGATGTCGAGATCCGTTGCTGATTTCGTCCGATGAAGGGAAGGTATGCATGTGGTCACGAAACACATCGCCTTCATCGCGCTGTCCGCAGGCGAGCTCGATCGCCTGATCGGCATCGTCATCGAATCGCACGGGTCGAACCTTTCACGGGACGATTTTGCAGAGGCGATGCTGAGCATGTTCGAAGACATTTCGGGTTTCGAGGCCATCTCACAAGTGCGTTCGCAATACATCGTCCTCGAACTCTGGAGCATCTACATGGTCAAGAAATCCGCAAAGAATGAAGTCGTCGCCGAGAGTCCTGCCGAACAGGCCGGCGAAGGCACCCCCAACGGCGGCGACACCGCCGGCAGGCAAGATTCCGTCGAGCTGAAAGCAATAGATCTGTCGTCCCCGGTGATCGCCGCCGCAATCTCCAGGGGCAAGGCACTGATTGCCGACGGCAATTCGAAGGCGGACGCTGCACGGGAAATCTTCACCAGCATCAAGGGCGAGACGAAGGAGACGATCGTTGCGGCGTTCGTCGAAGGTGCGACGCTTACGCCCAAGGGCGCGTTGACCTATTGGTACAACTGTCGGCGCCAGGCCTCGAAGAAAGCTTGAGACGCACGCCGCGCAGCCAGCCATTCGGCTGCGCGGACGAACGTGATCATGAGACTGCGTCGAGGGGATCAGTTGACGTCAACGGCACCTCTGCGGCGATCTCACTCAGGTCGGCATTGGCCTCGCTCCTGCTACGATTCCGCCTCCATTCGTCACGATGTTCTGGATTTGAGCGCAACGCCGTCCATTTCTCGAGTTGATCGAGCGCCACAGAATTGAGCCGGTATAGCACCTTCGAAGTTCCGCCGCTCTGCTCTCGACCGACCTTCACCAATCCGAGCCCGATCAACTTAAGAATGGACTTGAGTTGCGTGATCGGATCCTTCCGCACGTTCGTGCGAACGCCGATATCAAACAGGCGTTCAATTTGCGCCTTTTGCTCAATGCAAAGGGTCGAAAAGTCGGCAAGGCGGGACGCGTCTACGATAGCGTCACGAGCGATCCTCCCATCGTCGATCAGATGCGCCCGCCGTAGCAAACCTTCAAGCACCTTCTTCTTCAGAAGAAAGAATGGCTTGTCCGGCGTGAGGTTAGACTCGGCGTAACGATCACGTCGTACCAAATCCTCATCAGGGGTTATCAGGAGCTCGTTCCAAGCAATGGCGCTCCGCAGCCGGCGTTCGTCGTCTTCTTCGAGAAGCTCAAGCGTCACGTCTTTCAGGTAGAAGGATTCAATCTCATAGCGACGCATGGCGGGCACGTCCGCCTCCTTCAAGCGTTCACGATCGGCGTCCCGCCGAAGATCGTCGTATTCGTCGGTGGTGACCTGCCTTGCATCCAGAATCCGCTCGAAGTCCGCGCTCCGGCGCTCGGCCTTTCCTCGGGCTGAAATGGCCTTTCCTTCACTTGACAGATTTGCGTCCGTACCGACCACATTGACTGTCCAGCCGTTGGCCCGCCGCAGTTCCATGAAGTTCTGACGGAGTCGATTCTTCGAAGCGCGCTGCGCTGCGGTGACGACCGAGAAGACAGTCTCGTAGAACGCATCACGGTCATACACCTTCGTCCCGTCAGGCTCCAGACGCAAGAACCTCTGGTGCTGCGCCTCTGACCCGAGCAACTCCGCCTTGATGGCCTCCGCATCGGTTTCAAATCGGAACTCCTCGGCGGAGATCCAGACACAAATCCGCTTTGGATTGCGCACTCGCGAAAGCTGCTGGTCGATGTCAAAGTGCGTGTTGATTCGCGCGCGGAAGAACCCAAACACTGTGTCGATGCACTGGGCGTCCTCGTCGAACGTGATATCGATTCCCGTTCCCAGCGCCGGCGATGTGAAGATCACGTCATAGTCCAAGGCTCGCGCCTTGATGTCTCGAATGATCGCTTGAATTTCCGCGTGCTGAGAATTGTCGGAGGTGATGACAAGCATCTTCAGCGGCCTCGCCACTCGCTTGGCGATGCCAGCGCTCAGTTCTTCCACGAGCTTCTTCGAGTTTGAGCAGACAAAGCAACGTTCGCCTCGCTGGATGCTTGCCGTCAGCTCTCCGACGAGCTGATCAGGATTCGATCCTTCGTAGATCTCGACAGAGCGGTCGACGGGCTGCCATTGATTGACTATCGCCTGGTAAGTCGGGGAGTCGGCCTGGAACACCGCGTCGAGCAACTCGACGGTCACGCTGCTGAGATCGGCATCCAATGCGTAAATCGCTTTCGCCTTCTGCAGGTAGTGACGCAGTGTGTGGAGCGCCTCGCGGCGATCCTCCTTGAGCGTATCGGACAGCAAGTGAGCGAAGACCTGCTCAACTTCGTCGATCAGGACAACATCATATTTGTCAACGCTGGGGGCCATGCGAGGAAGGCTATCGATGCAAATCGCATAGTGCTCGGTCGGCATCGCTCCGATCCGTGGCCCCGCGCGATCCTCCTCAAAATCACCGAGGTAGCTGGTCAGGCCAATGCGATCCGCCGTAGCGGAAATTAGGGCACGCCGATGGCCGATAAGCAGCACACTGGCATCGCAGCCCTTGAACATTGCGACAAGCTTACCCAGCCACTCAGTCTTACCGGTTCCCTTGGGACTACGAATTAGCGTGAGCGGCTTGTCGACGACCAAGCCGGGTTCGGGTCGCGCTGAAATATCGAAGTGCCTCATCGGGTCAGAAGACCTGATGACATCGCCGTGCTCATTGAACTTGAGCTTGGGCATTGCAGGGGAGACAACCGGTACGAGCTCATCGAAGATGAGATGCCGCTTGTCGAGCACGCGAATGCGTCCGCCGCGCAACTCGCCGATGTCTACATGGCCGTTGTCGTCGGCGTAGGCCTCGTACTCCTCGACCGTGACATTCAAAATGCGCTGCCAGTGGTAGTCGAAGATATAGCGGTGCTGCTGCGCACGGTCTGATCCGTCCTGAACGAAGTAGGTCGCAGCGCATGCGCTGCAATGGAGGCCAGGGTTCCCCCGTTGATTTCTGAGCGTGAAGGCGCTGGGCCTAGTGTCTACGTGACACGGGCAGAATATTCGAGTGCGGGCCGGCACCTCCCGCAGGAGCGCGCTTCCACCATTCTCAAGCCGAACTTCTATATTCGCGGGAAGGTCAATTCCCGATCGCACGGCGCTTCGCCGCGAGCCCTCCTCACCAACGGAGTCCGAGAGCGTCCGGCGCTCTCCTCCGCGAATGATCAAGCGGGCCACCTCCGACGCCGGCAATCGGTGTGCGTAGATCTCCGGGGTCGATGCGCTGGAGCCGAAGAACATGCGACACGCGTCAGTGCATGCTCCGTCGCCACCGAAGCGGGCGGCGAGACCTGTGAGAGCCTGAGCCATATCCCGTTCGTCAACGATGGGGGTCTCGAGTTCAAACACGATGCGAAACCGATGCTTTTCATCGGTATGGCTCGGCGTGGTGTAGAGAATGGACGCAAACTGCCGGAAGTATGGATCGCTTCGCGCGGCGTCCAAGGTCAGCCCATGATCGATATCGACGGCCAGAAAGCCCGCTCGAATGAATCCCGACGACTTGCGACTACCAGGCCTGTGCTGGGCGCAGAACGCGTAGCCCTTCTTGATTTCCGCAGCAAGGGACGTCGCATCCAGGTCGACGCTCTCGAATTTACTGTTCGCCTTCGCAATGTCGTCTTTTGACGCTTTGTCCACAAGGTGTCTGTTGATGGCGATTAGCATGAACGCCCCAATGCACTGTGATCGCGAGATTCCTTGGGGGATTCCAGATGAACAGCACTTTCGAGATGCCATTGAGGGCCAAGCGATGCGACGTTTGGAATTCCTTGTTCTTTCGACTCCATGCGAGTTGACATGGCGGTTTGAAAGCTCGATCTGACCATGATGATCTCTCCAGTATCTCGTTTCCGTCAATCGACGGCGGGTTGCGAGTGCTCCACTGCGTGTGCACACTTTTCGCGGGGAAGCGATCTCGTTCGTCCGTCATAGGAATCGATCAGCGGGCAGCCAACAACGGTCGCCCGCAGGTCAATGGCGGCGTAGAGTCAGCATGACTGACTCCGGGCACCCATTCGGCATCCGCCCGCGTACCGAACAGCAGTAGGTCAGGCCTGCGCCGCCCCCGACGATGGATCCTTTCGCCGAGTCGCCTTTAGGACTTCGTCAAACTGTCCTTCCGCACATGCGGCTGCAGCGCGTTCGAAGAAGTCGATCGCCCGATCTGCCGAAGGGACACGGACGTACTTCTTGTCACCTGAGAGGGGGATCTGTGTGACTCCGTTGCGAAGAGAAAGCGCGTACTCGGTGGTGTCGGCATCGGTCGGATAGGCGACGTACCACTTACTTCCCTTCGCGGTTCCGTTGTCCTTCAGGGCGAGGATCTGACGATTTGCATGAGCGATGAAGCGCTCGCGCATGCGGGCGAGCTGATCGTGCTTGGTCTGGCGCTTGGCGGGTTTCGCCTGCAGCGTTCCGAAAGTCGCAATGTTTTCGAGGAAGTTCATGTCGGTATGTTTCGAGTCATCGTGGAACAGCCCACAAATCGAACTTTATGGACGCCGCAGTTTCTTAACAAGTTGGCGTTAAAACTCGACGGATTTACTTGTTAAGATTGAGTATGGATCTTTTCACTGCACACTACCCTTTGCGGAACCGGTATCGGCAAAGCGCGTACTACTACTGGTACCGCTTCATGCAGCTCGTGCCGGGATACGACGAAGAGCATCCACTTTGGGCCGACTTTGGCGACGTGCGTATGCCGTTCTGGCACTGGTGGGTGGAGCACGGTGAGGGGCTATTCATAGTCGGCAGTGAGCGGGGTGTCTGGCAGATTGACTCCGACGATGAGATTGCTGAGGCAAGGCGGGAAGGCGCGTACCTCCTTCGCGTCGACCGGAACTGCACGCGCGAGTACCTGCTTTCGACGTTCCGCGGCTTTCTCGAAGAAAAAAAGATCTCAGCCGGTCCGGGCAGAAGGCGCCACGGTGACGAGGTCAAGTTTGCGCGGTATCCGTTCCACCAACGACCTGACGTCGCCACGCTTCGCACGATTCTTGATGTCTGGCAGCGTCGACATCCGAGTCTTACTGGCTGGCATCTACCTCCTAAGCGTACGCGGAATGCACCGACGCTCTACAGCGTGGGCTTGGCGCTCGGTCTCGGAAAGGCAGTCAACGCGGATGATGCCAAAGAAGACAGAATGAAGGCCCGCAACGTTATGGACGCGACCGTCAGCCGCTATGAGCGCTGGGGGCGTAGCATCATCGAGAACGTCGGGCTCGGCATATTCCCAAAGTTGACTGCGGCGAGCGCCCGATCTTCGTCACGCGCCAAGGGGGATGCTGCGTAGCAGCGTTGTCACTCGCTGCAATCGATGGGATGGTCATGGCAACAGTGAAACGGCACTCCCATGACGATCATCAAACGCGGCAGCAGCAAGTATTGGTATGTGCAGTTCCAGTTGAACGGCAAGACCTACATTCGATCGTCTAGAACGACGAGCAAGAAGGCTGCCGAACAGATGGAAGCCGAGTGGAAAGCAAGGCTTCACGCCGAGCAGTTCCTCGGCCATCGCGCAAGACTCACGGTGCGTCGTGCAATAGAACAACTCTGCGAGTCCAAGGTCGGAACGGCAAATCATCGTGGTCTGCTGACAAGTCTAAAGGTTCTCGCCCGCCTGATGCCGCTGCACAAATCTATGGATGAACTGACCTCCCACGATCTGGAGCGGTTCAAACGCGATCGACTCGCTGAAGGCGTCAGTCCGCAGACCGTGAAACACAATCTGAATCTCGTCAGCGGCGCCTGGAAGTTCGCGAAGAAGCTCGGATACCAGGTCGGAGAACTCGAGTTCCCGCAGATCAAGTTGCCGAAGACGCCTTTGCGGTACTTGAGTGCCGCTGAGGAGCAATGCTTCCTCGAACACCTTGATCCGATGCGCGAGGGCTCAGGGCTGCGGCCGTACCAAGCACGCGACGCCGAGACGAAGAGGAACATGCACGATGCTTTTGACCTCGTGGTGCTGCTGCTTGACACCGGCGCGCGCTACAGCGAGATCGCGAACATCGAATGGAAGCGGATCAATCTTGCCGACCGAACGATCAATCTTTGGCGCCCGAAGGTGCAGAACGAGGCCGTGCTCTTCATGACTGACCGTGCGTTCGAAATCCTGAACCGGCGGGCAGCTGATCGCGATGGGCAGTACGTGTTCCGCAATCGCAACGGCGCCCCTCGTGGCTATGCGAGCCAAGCAATCCGCAAGGCCATGCGCAACGCCGGATTGAAGGACTGTCGCATTCACACCCTCCGGCATACCCATGCATCCCGCCTGATCCAAAACGGCATGAGCGTCTACGAGGTTCGCGAGGTGCTTGGTCACACTGACATCAAGACAACCATGCGCTATGCCCATTTGGAGACGCAGCAAGTGACCTCGAAGGCGCGGGACGTGATCAACAAGCTCAACGCTGGCCATTCGGCAACAGCGATCCGCTGACCAGCGTTCGGGGGGCTAGAGACCCGCTTGTTCCATCAAGGTCGCCACGGTGATGTCAAGCGCGGCTGTAAGCCGGATCAAGGTAAGCACAGCGACGTTGTTGTCGCCTCGTTCCACACGGCCTACATAGCTGCGGTCGACTTCAGCGTTCAGTGCAAGGCGTTCTTGGGAAATCGACTTCGACAGGCGAATTCGCCGAAGCGCCTCTCCGAGCGCCACCAATGCGGGATCTTGTCGGCGACTCGTGAGGTTGGGCACCCCTGAATGATTGCGAAATGATGCGCCATAATCCACGGAGCATGTACCGCAACATGTTGCCTCGGGTCGCATCCAGCTCCCAGAATGGGCGGCGACATCGGAGTCAGGCCGATAAACATCACCAGGAGAGAGGAATGCTTATGAGTTTTCGTTCCACGCGCCAAGCGCTGTTCCTCAGCGCGATCGCAACCACTGTCCTGACGTGTGCGATAGCGAGTGCCGCCGGCGATCCGGAAACGGCCATGAAAACGGTGGGGGGAGAACTGAGGGTAGCCGGTGACTCGCTCTCGCCAAACGGTCAGAAATTGACTCTGAACAGGAAAGCGATTCCCGGAACGGACGGCGAGGTGGTCGCCCTGAAACAGCGATTCCATATCGGTGAGAACGACGTCATTCTGGTAATGAACGGAAACGTAGGTGCATGCTGCACCGAGTTTTCGTCGCTGTATTTCTTGACCGTCACGCCTACCGGAAAGGCGATTGCGTCCACGGGTAAGGGCTCGGTTGACATCGACGCAGACGGGCTCGGCTCGGCCGATGTGAAGGTGGATGGAAACCAACTGCTGATATCGACCGTGACCGTGGACGGGCGGCGGAAGAAGACTCACCGCTACATCTTTGCGAATGGCCAGGTGGCGGCGTCGAAATGAAGCTCCGTCACGCCGCCGCCATCATCGGCATGGCCTCGCTGGTAGCAGCATGCACGAAATCGGCACCGTCCTCAGTCGCAGTTGATCAGCGCAAATCTGATGCGGTTGCAACGACACCGGTTCTGCAGCCCTTCCAGAATTTGGGTAACTTCAAAGGGAAGCCACCAGATGACCTCCTGAAGGATCCTGCAATCGGCCAAGCGATTCGCGCGATCGTTCCCCAGCCAAGGTTGAAATGCCTTGACGATGCACTCAACTATCTGCCCGACATGCAAATCGATTCATCAGGCGCCGCCATGTCGAGCTTGAATGGATCTGAAGTCGACCGCCTGAGGAAGGATTTCCTCTCCGTATCAACCAATGGCGCGATCAACATCGTTCTGCAGTGCGATGTACAGACTGATCCTATGGCCAAGCTCCGGTTGTTCACCAACGAAGGCATACGCGCGGCAACTTCGAAGGCGACTCTGGACTGGCTCTACGGCATGACTAGTCCGGGAGACGTTGTCGAGAAATCAGACGGTAAGGAGCAGGAGGACATCCCCTACGAGAGGCTCTTCTCCGAAATTCTCGCGACTGCGGCGAAGCCGCATCCTGCGAACGTGGCTGTCCAGGCACCGATCGCGGCGGCGCCAGCCGTTGAAGGTCAGTGGCAATGCAGGTCGACCGGGACAGATGGCAATGCACAGACATTTTTCCTGTTCAAGGAGCATCTACTTGCCTACAACGTCGGGAAGACGTTGCAGCTGGAGAGTTCGAATTTCGATTCCACAGGGTCTCAACGCCACGGAACTTTCGAAAAGATCACCCGCAACGGTACGTCTGTTGAGATGAGCATCCCCTACATGATCGAGTTCAGATCTGCACAGCAGGGCCACCTAGTATTCGACATGAAGGTCAACTTCGCAAAGGGCGACTCAGTCTCGAGTAACGAATGTGTTCCGATGACTGAAACCGATAGCGAGGCCGCTGCCCGCAATCGGCCTGCTGCTACCAAGAGGGTCGCAACACAGGCGATCAAGGCGGGCGCTGTTTTCTGCGCAACATCGCTGTCGCTGCGGAAAGCGGAAGTCCTGAAAGGGATTAACAGTTCCCACCTGCCGGATGACTGTCAAGTTGCGGATGCCCCGATTCCCGTCCAGATCGTTGGATCTGATGCTCTCGGCAACGCGGTCATTCAGAACTCGGGCGGTCAAGCCATCGTCAGATATGGCGACCTGCAGCTCCAATGAATGCTTGTGCGCTCGCGATCGATCACGATGCTGCCCGTGAGGACAGACCTACGATGCAGGGGACACGCGGCACGCGTCTCGAATCCTGACCATCATGTCCATGAACGATTGCCAGTCAACGCGTGCCGACTGATATGGCCGTGGCAGCGCGTTGCCGGCAGACTTCGCAAAGGGGAGTGCTCCGGAACATGGCGAATCCAACTCGGGCTGAAATTGGGATAGTCGCCGACGGCGTCATGTTGTGATTGGATCTCCGCACAGGCGACAATCGACGGTCAACAACGTGAGGGTGAATATGACGGTGTCCCTGGCCGACCTGCTTGCACAGAAAAATGCGATCGAGCGTCAGATTCGCGACGCGCAGTCGTCCCAACGCAGCGAGGCCATCGCAACGATTCGAACCTTGATGGCACAGCACGGGTTGACTGCTGCCGACATCGCGGCCAAGCCAGCGACGAAGGGGGCACGCCCAGGGTCGAAGGTGGCCGCGAAATACCGTGACCCGCAGAGCGGCGCGACTTGGACAGGTCGGGGGCTCAAGCCGAAGTGGTTGGCAGCAGCGCTCGCAAACGGCAAGACCCTGGCCGACTTCACCATCTAAACCGTCGCCACTTCTCGCAAAGCTCTTGACGTAGCTGTTGCAGGCGGCGGATTTCGTGGGTGTGTTCGGCGTTGACCGATGACTGTGCCGACTTCTCGCACTGGTCATCGGTCGATCCATCGGGATGATGGACATGGCCGGCGGTGGTTGCGATCCTGGATCGCCGATGTGGAAGGCTGATCGCGATCGGCGTCGTGATTCGGCATCGTGGACGGCGTGCCACCTTGCATAGCATCGTTCCAAACCGGCAGTCGGACAACTTGATCGATCGCGATATGGATTCGATCCTGGCAACCACGTCCCCGAACACGAGGCCCGGTTGTCCTCCCACTTCGTGGTTCGAGTCGGCCACCTGTGGTGTGCCTTCCTCGAAGGCGTCCCCGGTTTGGGGTCAAGAAGCTAGGTGAACCGTCTCGTCACTAGTAAAAAGATGACTCTGTTAGCTTCTCCCGGTCGGCATCCCGACCGTTGGGAGGGGCTGGTTTTCCGGCGTTCGACGGGCGAAAGGCGGGGAGACGCGGGTAGTGGTCGGACGGTCTGGAAGAACACTGTTCTCCACCGTCAGGATCGACGGGCAAGACGGATCGGGTGGCGGTCGAGGAGCGTGAGCAGGCAGTGACGATGGACGCTGACACCTGATCCGTCTCGAACCAGGTGTGGCACCCGAATGCAAACCCGACGGCGGCGAGCTGGCGCCGCCAGTCGGCGGGCTCCGGAGCCCGCATTCGGTTGGCAGGTCTCCCGACCTACATCAACCTTTTGGGAAGCTGCCGTTCTACCATTGAACTACACCCGCAGCGCCGCCGATTCTACGTGCATGTCCCGCCGTCGGGTTTCCCCAGGCCGGCAATCCCGAATTTGGGGGGCGATGGGCGCAAGGTTTCGGCTTATCGTCGCGTTCTTCGAACCGAGCCGGACACCCCATGGGCTACCAACTGAAAGATCTGTACACGACACGCCATGCGGAGACCCTCCAGTCCCTCAAGAGCACGGACTATCCGGGCTCCGGCGAGTGGGTGCCGGTCATCGCGGACTCCCGCGCCCTCGTGGTCGAGAACGGCTACAACGTCGAGAAGTACAAGGCGTCCGAGGCGTTGCGCAAGCGCGTGGAGGCGGCCGGCAAGAAGAACGTGAAGCCGGCCGCCACGATGCTCACGGCCGCCGGCGTCACCAGCCTGCCCTCGAGCGGGACGAAGGCGATTCCGGTCACCGTGGCCACCCGAGTGGCGGCGCTCGAGATGCTGCGCCACCTGTGGCTGATCAAGAAGTCCGGCAGCCACAAGCTGTGGGTGCTGTCGCTGCCGGAGAGCTACCGCGACTGGCCCGCGGCCGATCTTCCGGGCAAGGACTACGACGGCATCGGCATCCGGCTCAACGACGAGACCTCGCACTTCGGCGCCGACGATCGCAAGCACCTGTCGCAGGCCACGCAGAACGGCCTGAAGTGGGTGCAGAAGGCGATGGCCGTCTCGGCCAGCCCGAACAAGAAGGGCAACCTCGACATCGTCAAGCGCTGGTTCGCCGACGAGAATTCCACCGACGAGGACATGAAGGCCGCGGCGGCCACGCTCAACGCCGGCCTCAAGAAGATCGCCGCGGTCATCAAGTCGACGTTCCTGCTGGTCACCGACATGCCGCTCGATCGCGGCAACGCGGCCAAGGCGTCGACCAATGCGTTCGTGTTCAGCGGCGAGAAGATCGACGTGATCTACGTCGAGGCCGCGTTCTTCAGCAACGCCGACATGTTCAAGGATCTGAAGAACTGGACCCGCATCGTCGTGCACGAGCTGAGCCACCGCGCCTGCAAGACGGCCGACCACCGCTATCGCCACAACAAGGCCGGCCTGAAGCCCGCCGCCGCCGACCCGAACTTCACCGCCGCCAAGGCGCTGGACAACGCGGACAGCTGGGCCATGTTCTGCATGGACTGCTCCGGCGAGATGGTGGCCGGCGACTACGTGAAGGTGAAGGTCGCGGCGTAGCATCGCGCCGTCGTCCACGCCCCCGACACCCGCAGCATTGGAGTTTGCCCATGGAATTCAACAGCTCGGCCGATCGACTCGGCCCGCCCGACGTGCCGCCCGTCTACCACGGCGGCATCGTCTATTCGCAGGACGATGACGGGCCCGGCGGCATCCTCGTCGCCAGCGACGAGGACAGCGGCAAGCAGCTGTGGACGCTCACCGTCTACGACACCAGGATCGATCCGTCGCTCGAGGCCGACGTGCAGTGGGTCTTCTTCGCCGCGATGACGCTGGATCCGGACGGACGGCTGCGCATCGTCAACGAGGCCGGCAAGACCTTCCTCGTCGACGTGCACACCCGCAAGGTCGTCGAAGCCTGATGCGGGCCCAGGCACTGGCCTGCGCCGCCGCCCTGCTCGGGCTCGCGGCCTGCGACGGGCACGCGCCGGCGCCGGCATCCGCGGCGTCGGCGGCAAGCGCGGCGGCGGCTGCGGCCGCGGCCGCGAGCGCGTCCGACGCCGCCATCGAGCCCGGCGGCCACGCCGACCGCCTCCCGCCGCCCGAGGTGCCGCCCATCGTGCGCGACGGCGTGTCGTACGCGCAGGCGGCGGACGGCCGCAAGGCAGGCCAGTCGCAGTCCAACGGCGTCCTGGTGGCGTCCGACGCGGCCAGCGGCAAGCAGCTGTGGTCGCTCGCGGTGTACCCGGCCGAGATCGATCCGAAGCAGGAGGCCGACGTGCAGTGGGTCTTCTTCAAGAGCATGGCCTTCGACGCCGGCGGACGACTGCGCATCGTCAACGAGGCCGGCAAGGCCTTCCTCGTGGACGTCCAGCGCCGCACGGCGACGTCCGCGCCCTGAGCAGCGAATTCAGGACAGGTCGCCGCGACAGCCGGACCAGAACGAGCGCAGCAAGGTCGCGCCGGGGCCGGACTGCGCGGCCCCCTTCCAGCGCGTCGCGACGAGCTCGACGAACTGATCGGGGCCGGGCAGGAGAAAGTTCATCGCCCAGTCGCCGAACTCGCGCTCGAGGATGGGCTGGTTCATCAGCTCGTTGATCTGGTAGTGGCTCTCGCTCGCTCGGATGCGGGCGAAGGTCTCGATCACCGCGTCCTCCTCGCCTTCGAGGTATTGCATGAAGTTGCCGTCGCAATACAGCAGCACGCCGGTGATGCCGTTCAGGGCGTTCAGTCGACGTGCTTCCGAGACGATGCGATCGAGCTGCTCCTGCAGCAGGTTCCAGGAAGCGGAACTCACGTAGGCGATGGCATGCATGGCGAAACCGCGGAGGTTCAGGCGAAGGCGGCGCGGCGCGTGTCGGCGGTCTTGAACGCGGCCACCAGGCCCAGCAGTGCCGCGGCCTGCTGCTTCAGGCTCTCGGCCGCGGCCGCGCTTTCCTCGACCAGCGCGGCGTTCTGCTGCGTGCCGTGGTCGATCGACGCGACCGCGGCGTTGACCTGCACGATGCCGGTGGTCTGCTCGGCCGTCGAGGCATCGATCTCGCCCATCAGGTCGGTCATGCGGCGCACCTGGGCGACGACGTCGTCCATCGTGCTGCCGGCCTGGCCGACCAGGTTCGAGCCGACCTCGACCTTGTCGACGCTGTCGCCGATCAGCCCCTTGATCTCGCGCGCCGCCTGTGCGGAGCGCTGCGCCAGGCCGCGCACTTCGCCGGCCACGACGGCGAAGCCGCGGCCCTGCTCGCCGGCGCGGGCGGCTTCCACCGCGGCGTTCAGCGCCAGGATGTTGGTCTGGAACGCGATGCTGTCGATCACGCTGATGATGTCGGCGATCTTCTTGCTGGACGCGCTGATCTCGCTCATCGTCGTCACCACGCGCTGCACCACCGCGCCGCCCTTGC
>FTIF01000190.1_pt2 | contig 15291 bp, 12 predicted proteins | sample 1658001 | NCBI WGS metagenome assembly FTIF01 (sample SAMEA3914789, study PRJEB12502) | metagenome | biome: forest; material: soil | place: Canada | collected 2011-07-03 | depth 0.3 m | reverse complement strand
TGTTCATCTCGCACGACCTGTCCATCGTCGAATACCTTTGCGACACCGTCGCCGTGATGTACCTGGGCCGCGTCGTCGAGGCCTCGCCGGCCGCGGCGCTGTTCGCCGCGCCGCGCCATCCCTACACGCAGGCGCTGCTGGCCGCCGTGCCCGACCCGGTGCCGCGCCGCGGGCGCCGCACGCGTCCGCTGGAAGGCGACGTTCCGAGTCCGCTGGAAGCCCCCGGCGGCTGCAGCTTCCATCCGCGCTGCCCGCTCGCACAGCCGCGCTGCCGCGAGAGCGTGCCCGAGCTGCGTGTCGTCGACACGGCGGGCCTGCGGCGCGCCGCGTGCCACCTGCTTTGAACGCGGGACAGACGATGAAGCCGATCCGCCGTGCACTGTGTTCGTTGTCGCTGCTGCTGGCTGCCGCCGCCCTCGCGCCGCACGTCGCCACCGCCGGCGAGCCGATCGTGCTCACGATGCCGCGCTACGCCCAGTTCGACACGCTGGACCCCGTGCAGACCTTCAGCACCATCTCCGACCAGTTGCTGCAGTCCGTCTACAGCACGCTGCTGAACTATGCGTACCTGGAGCGTCCCTACAAGATGGAGCCGGGCCTGCTGGCGGCCATGCCCACGCTGTCGGCCGACCGGCTCACGCTCACGTTCAGGCTGCGCGGCGGCGTGCGCTTCACGGACAGCCCGTGCTTTCCCGGCGGCAAGGGCCGCGTCGTCGACAGCGACGACGTGCTGTACTCGATCAAGCGATTCGCCGACGGCCGCCTCAACGACAAGACCTGGTGGGCGATGAAGGACGCGGTGCAGGGCCTGGACGCCTACCGCGCCGCCACGCTGAGGGCCGCGCCGGGCGTCGACCTCACCGGCAGCGACGTCGCCGGCCTGCGCAAGGTGGACGCCACCACGTTCACCATCAGGCTCACCCACGACAACCCGCTGTTCCTGTACGCGTTCGCGATGACCGCCACGTCCATCGTGCCGCCGGAGGCCGTGCGCTTCTACAAGGATCGCTTCGGGCTGAATCCGGTGGGCACCGGCCCGTTCCACGTGGAGAAGGAACTCGATCGCAAGGGCGTGATCCGGCTCCTGAAGAACCCCGACTACTACGGGGTCTACCCGAGCGTGGGCGAGCCCGGCGACGCCGCCAGGGGCTTGCTGAAGGACGCCGGCAAGCGCCTGCCGCTGGTGGACGTGCTGGAGCTGCCGCTGATCGAGGAGAACCAGCCCGGGGCGCTCAAGTTCCTGCGCGGCGAAATCGACTGGCGCTTTCTGGACCGCGCCAACTTCGCCAAGCTGATCCGCCGCACGCCGGACGGCGGCTTCGCGGTGGCCGACGAGTACGCGAGCCGGTTCGGCATCTCGTACACCACGGCGCCAGGCATCGTCTACGTCGGCCTCAACATGAAGGATCCGATCCTCGGCAGGAACAAGGCGTTGCGCCAGGCCCTGGCGGCCGCGATCGACGTGCAGGCCGAGATCGACGTGCTGCTGAACGGGCGTGGACGCAAGCTGGACTCGATCGTGCCTTACGAGCTGCCGGGCAACGAGCGCGACACGGGCGCGCCGCCGCACCACAAGGACGTTGCGCTCGCGAAGAGGCTGCTGGCCGACGCGGGCTATCCCGGCGGCGTCGGCCTGCCACCGCTGACGATGAGCTTCTATCTCACCGACTCGGACACCCGCAACATGTTCGACCTGCTGCGCGCGCAGTTCGCCGCCATCGGCGTGCAGCTGAAGGGGGCGTTCCAGGACGCGCCCGCGTTCCTGAAGGCGACCGGCTCCGGCAACTTCCAGCTGGCCTACTACGACTGGACGGCCGACTACCCGGACGCCGAGGACTTCTACCAGCTCCTGTACAGCAGGAACGTCGCGCCGGGTCCCAACATCGCCGCCTATGCCAACCCGGCCTACGACCGCGCCTACCAGGCCTCGCGCCTGATGCCCAACGGGCCGGCCCGCTACGCCTGGTTCAAGACGATGAACGCGCTGATCGAGGACGACGCGCCGCTCATCGGCATCTTCGATCCGCTGCGCTTCGGCATCTTCCAGAAGTGGGTGGGCAACTACAAGCGCAATCCGCTGACCATCGAGAACAGCTACCTGCGCATCGATCCCATCGCCAGGAAGAAGGGCCAGCAATGACGCCGGGCGGAGTCCGTTGATGGGCGCGTACATCGTCCGCCGGCTGCTGCAGGCCATCCCCACCGTGTTCGGCGTGGCGCTGCTCACGTTCCTGCTGTTCAACGCTTTCGGGCCCGATCCGGTGCGCACGGCGCTCGGCAACCACGCCACGCCGGAGGCGATCGCCAACCTGCGCCACCAGTGGGGGCTGGACCAGTCGCTGCCCATGCAGTTCGTCGACTTCCTGCGCCAGATCGTCACGTTCGACTACGGCAAGTCCTATGTCACCGGCGACGACCTGGGCACGCAGCTGAAGTCGGGCGCGCTGGTGAGCCTGTCGGTGACGGTGCCGCCGTTCGTGTTCGGCGCGATCGTCAACGTGTCCATCGCGCTGTTCATCACGCGCCACCGCGACGGCATCGTCGACCGCGCCGCGCGCGCGCTGTTCATCGCGGCGATGAGCGTGTCGGCGCTGGTCTACGTGCTGGCGCTGCAGTACCTGCTGGCGTTCAAGCTCGACTGGTTCCCCATCAACGGCTACGAGGACGGCTGGGCCGCCGTGAAGTACCTGGCGCTGCCGTGGCTGATCCAGCTGCTGCTGCTGATGGGGCCCGACATCCGCCTCTACCGCGCGCTGTTCCTGGCCGACATCGGCGCCGACTGGGTGCGCACCGCGCGCTCCAAGGGCGCGGGCGAGGGCCGGGTGCTGTTCCGCCACGTGCTGCCCAATGCGTGGATCCCCATCATCACGCAGAACGTCACCACGATCCCGTTCCTGATCCTGGGCTCGTTCCTGATGGAGCGCTTCTTCTCGATCCCGGGCATCGGCAACCTCACCATCGATGCGCTGTCGCGGGGCGACCTGCCCGTGCTCAAGGCCGTGACGGTGCTGGGCGCGCTGGCGCTGGTGCTGTTCAACCTGGTCAACGACCTGCTTTATGCGGTCGCCGATCCGCGCGTGAGGCTGTCATGAGCAGCGTGCCCGCCGCCCTCCACGCGAAGCCGCGCTCGGCGGCCATGGAAGCCCTGGCCGCGCTCTGGCGCCGGCCGCACATCCGCGCCTGCATGCTTGCTTTGCTCGCGTACCTGCTGGTGGCCGTGGCCGGTTACGCGCACCTGCTGCCCGACCACGAGGCGGCGGTGGGCGACGCGCAGCAGCCGCCGAGCTGGCACCTGGCCACGCTGCTGGGCACCGACATCCTGGGCCGCTCGGTGCTGTGGCGCGTGCTGGCCGGCGCGCAGACGGCCGTCACCATCGGCCTGGTCACCACCGCCCTGGCCGTGCCGTTCGGCACCGCGCTGGGCCTGGCCGCGGGCTACTTCGGCGGCTGGGTGGACGCGGTCATCAACTGGGTGTACTCGGTGGTGGTGTCGGTGCCCGACATCCTGCTGATCACCGCCATCTCGTACGCGCTGGGCAAGGGCCTCGCGTCGATGTGCGTGGCCATCGCGGCCACGAGCTGGGTCAGCATCATGCGGCTGGTGCGGGGCGAGGTGCTGCGCCACAAGGGCAGCGACTACGTGCTCGCGGCGCGCAGTCTGGGTGCGGGCTCGCGCCGCATCATGTTCTCGGAGATCCTGCCCAATGTGATCCACGTGGCCATCGTCACGTCGTCGCTGGTGCTGCTGGCGGCGGTCAAGGGCGAGGTGATCCTCACCTACCTGGGGCTGGGGGTGCAGGACGGCGCCAGCTGGGGGCTGCTGATCGCGGGAGCGTCGCAGGACCTCACCAACGAGATCTGGGGGCCCCTGGCGGGGACGGTGACGGCGATGTTCCTGCTGATCTATTCGCTGAGCGCGATCGGCGACGCGTTGCGCGACGTGCTCGACCCGCGGCTGGCGTAGCGCGGCCTCAGGGGCGCGCCGGCGTGGACTCGGGCTGGCCGAAGAAGACGCGGAAGATCTCGGGCTCGTCGATGTCGCGCACCGCCAGGCCTTCCAGCGCCTCGCGGAACTTCACCGGATGCTCGAGCGTGTCGAGGGCCACCGGCATCGTCTCGGTCCAGCCGGGCGCGTCGGCGGGCGTGGCGTCCGTGCGCACCACGAGGTGCTGCAGCGACGGCTGGAATTCCCAGTCGATCGACATGTCCGGCGTGCGCTTGCCCAGCGCGGTCGAGATCTTGAAGGCGGTGTTCATGGCGGTTCCTCTGATGATCCGAAAGGTACGCCTTGTTACGCCTTCTGTCAGGTCGAAATAAAGGGTTTTCCCGGCCAGTTCGCCGTCGGGCCGTCCGGCCGAGCGGCGTGTGAATCTGTCCACCGAAACTGTGGACAACTCTGTGGGCCGACCCGGGGCAGTACTCGCCAGGCCGCGCCAATGCTCGCTGTCAAGCGATGTGCTGCGGGATTGGGCAGGGCGGGACGCAATCTTTTTTTTGCATGCGCTTGCGCCGAAAGCCCGCTTTCCGTGCCGCCCCGGCCGCGCCCGCCGATTCAGTTGCGGCAATGCGAAAGCTGGAAGCTCTCCACGAGCTCGTTGCCGCCCATCGCGTGGGCCAGCTCGGTCATCGACGTGTGCCGGCGCTTGTTGCGCGCCGTGGCGATGAAGTGCCACTCCGCCGCGCCGCGCGTCGCGTGGATCGCCAGCGAACCGCCCACCATCTCGAAGCCGTGCCGGGCCACGGCCTCGCGGAACTCCTGCTCGTGCGGCGCCACGCCGGGCTTGAACTGCACGGTCACCGACAACGCCTCGATGGCCGGCAGCCACGACTCGATGCGCTGCACCCACAGCATGCACAGGATGGACAGCGCGGCCAGCAGGATCGCCGCCCCGTAGAAGCCCACGCCCACCAGGATGCCGATCACGCTCGCCGACCAGATCGACGCGGCCGTCGTGAGCCCGCGGATGTTGAGCCCGTCCTTCATGATCACACCCGCGCCCAGGAAGCCGACGCCGGTCACGATGCCCTGCACCACGCGGGTGGGGTCGACGCTGGTCACCGTGCCGGCATGCAGGCCGCCATACCACAGCGTCGGATAGCCCACGAACGTCGTCAGCGCGGCCGACGCCATGCAGACCAGGCCATAGGTGCGCATGCCGATCGCGCGGCCGTGGAACGTGCGTTCGTAGCCCACCGCCAGGCCCAGCAGCAGCGCGCCTGCCAGCGTGAGGAACATCGCCAGGTTGGCGCGGATCTCGGTCACCGACCAATACGCGGAGAGGGTACTGTCCCAGATGGATTGCATGGCGGCGGGGCGAGGCTCGCGGTGTGGATGACCTCGCGAAGATAACGTATCGGCGGTGGTCTGGCAGACAGCATCGCAAATCCCGATGGATGATCCTTGCCACCGTCGTCGACGTCCTGCAACGCACCTGATTCGAGCGACGCCGGCCGCTGCCGCAGGTCGTTGCGCCATCGCAGCGTGCATCTCGCGGTGACATGCGGCATGCTCCGCGGAGATCGCGCCGATGCAAGGTCTCCAACGAATCGAACGCGGGGCATCCTTCGCGCCCGGTGACGCGTATCATCATTCGACCGCGCGTACCCCGTCTGACTCGGGTTGGCTTCCCGCAGCAGCACTCGCTCTCGCAGAGGAGAAGGTCATGTCGAAGGTGATGCGATTCCTGATCACTTTGCTCCTGCTGTGGCAGGCGGCGGCGGCCGCAACCGAGATTGTCCGATTCCCAAAGCCCGAGTTCGACGGCGATCACCGCTACGACTACGCGTTGCAGCTGCTGCAACTCGGTCTTTCGAAGAGCGGTACCGACTACCGGATCGAGCTGGCCGAATTCCCGATGAACCAGGAGCGCCAGGTCGTGGAGATCGAGGCGGGCCGAACGCTCGATGTCGCTCCGATCCCCAGTTCTGCCGAACGCGAGGCGCGCCTGCTGCCGATTCGCATCCCCGTGAACAAGGGCGTGCTGGGATGGCGCCTTGGTTTGATTCGAAAAGGCGACGAGCACCTGTTCGCCGGCGTGGATTCGCTCGACAAGCTGAGGCGCGTTCGCCTCGCCCAGGGACAGGAATGGCCGGACACCCAGATTCTTCGCGCCAACGGCATTCCGGTGATCACCGCTCCGAAGTACGAGGGCCTGTTCAAGATGCTCGCGGGCGGGCGCTTCGACTATTTCCCGCGCAGCGTGATGGAGATCTGGGACGAACAGGCCCTCAATGCAGGAAACCTGGAGGTCGAGCCGCGCCTGGCGCTGCATTACTTCTACGACGCGTACTTCATGGTGAACCGGAAGAACACCAGGCTGGCGCAAGACATCCAGAATGGCCTTGAAAAGAGCATTGCCGACGGCTCATTCGACAAGCTCTTTCAGCAGTACTACGGTGAACGGCTCAGCAAGGCGCACCTGGGCACCCGCACGGTGATCGAGCTCAAGAACCCCTTGCTGACTCCGGGGACGCCCTACGATCGGCCTGAACTCTGGTACGGCTACCGGCCTCGCCAGTAGCCTTCGTCGATGGAGCAACAACCCAAGCGCAGTTGCATGGATCCGATGCGTCCATTCACCAGGCCATTCGCGCATGGGGGCTATGGCTCGCGCGCAGGGCCGAGCAGCTGCAATTCGGCCATGACTGGAACGAGCGCGTCGACGACGTTCCTGAGCGCGCGATCGATTGTCTCGGCGTCGGCGCAATCCAGGCAGGCCCGCTCGAGATCCGTGGCGGCCCGGTTCACGGGGCCGGCTGCCAGTGCGCCGGAGACGCTCTTCAGGTCGTGCGCCATGCGTATGGCCGCGGCCGGTCGACCGTTGGCTCGTGCGTCAAGAAAGCGACCTGCGAAATCTTCCTCCCGGTCGCGGAACATCCTCAGCAGACGAAAATACATCGCCTCGTCGCCCATCATCGCCGCGATGCCGGCGACGCGATCGATGCTCCCTTCCGGCGGCACTGTCTCGCCGGAACCTTTCGATCCGACCTCCGGTTCGGCCGCGGCAGGCCGGATCCAGCGGGCGAGCGTGGAGAACAGCTCGTCGACCTTGATGGGCTTGGCCACGTGGTCGTTCATTCCCGCCGCCAGCACCTTGGCACGATCGCCCACGAGTGCGTTGGCGGTCATCGCGATCACCGGCAGGTCGCGCCAGCGCGGCCGCTGCCGCAAAGCGCGCGTGGCGGCATAGCCGTCCATGACGGGCATCTGGCAGTCCATCAGGACACCGTCGAATTGCTCGCGCTCCAGGATCGATAGTGCCTCCTGACCATCGCAAGCAACCTCGACTTCGATTCCCGAAGCTCGGAGAATTGCCAGCGCGATCTCGCGATTGATGGCGTTGTCGTCCACCAGAAGGAGACGCGCTCCGCGCAGGCGCGCTTGGTGGCCCTGCAACGCCTCCTCGCGGGCGGACGTGCGTGTTGTCGGCGTCATGGCGAGGCCGAGCACCTCGCTGCAGGCGTCGAGCAGCGCGGATGGGGTGACCGGCTTGGTCAGCAACGCACCCACCGTCAGCTTGTCTTCCTCCAGGCGCCGGCGCACCTCGTCCCGGCCGAGCGCCGTCACCATCATCACGGCCGGCATCGAGTGGCGCCGACTGCGGCGTTGGCCAAGAAGACGCACGCATTCCACTCCGTCCAGGCCCGGCATTTTCCAATCCAGGAGGATCAGATCGAAGGGTTGGTCGGTCGCATCCGCCTGTTCCACCTGACGGATGGCGTCCCGGCCGCCCACTGCCGAGGCCGCGTGCATTCCGAACGCGGCACTCATCGCGGCCAGCACTTCGCGTGCGCAGGCGTTGTCGTCGACCACCAGCACGCGCCGGCCATGCAGACCCTGGCCTCGCGGCGCGACGGCGGCCTCCGGTTCGGTCAGGCACCCGAACGGCAGCTCGAAGCGGAACCGGCTCCCCACGCCGGGGCTGCTCGATACATCGATCTCGCCTCCCATCATGCGTACCAGGTGCTGGCTGATCGACAGTCCCAGGCCGGTGCCGCCGTAGCGCCTGCTTGTCGAGGAATCCGCCTGCGTGAAGGGCTGGAACAGCCGCTGCTGCTCTTCGGCGCTCATGCCGATGCCGGTATCGCGCACTTCGAATCGAAGGCTCATTGAAACGTCGGAGTGCTGGACGATCTCCACGGAAATGACGACCTCTCCGCGTTCCGTGAACTTGACCGCGTTGTAGCCCAGGTTGAGCAGTACCTGGCGCAGGCGCGACGGGTCGCCGATGAGCGTCGGCGGCAAGTCTGGCGGCTGCACAAACAGGAGTTCGAGACCCTTCTCTTCCGCGTTCATTCCCACCAGATTGGCCAGCCCGTCCATCACGTCGCCGATGCAGAACGGAATGGACTCGATGTCAAGCCTGCCTGCCTCGATCTTCGAGAAATCGAGGATGTCGTTGATGATTCCGAGCAGCGACTCGGCCGCACCGTGGATCTTCTGCACGTAGTTCGTCTGCTGCGAATCCAGGCCGCTCTGGAGCGCGAGGTACGACATGCCCAGGATCGCGTTCATCGGCGTCCTGATCTCGTGGCTCATGTTGGCGAGGAATTCGCTCTTGGCTGTATTGGCCGCCTCGGCGAGCCGCCGTGCATCCCGGTCCGTCTCGCTGCGCACCCGGGCCGTGATGTCGCGCGCGATCCCGACGGTTCCCGCCACCCGACCGTCGCCGTCGTGCAGCGACGTCTTGATGGTCTCGACGAGGCTTTCGCTGCCGTCGGCGTTCGCATGGCGTTCCTCGATGCGCTTGCAGCCGTCCGACGCCATCACTTCGGCGTCGTCGGCGAGGTACTTGCGTGCCATTTCAGGCGGATGGACTTCCAGGTCGGTCTTGCCGATCATCTGGGCGGGCTCCGCGAAGCCCTTTGCCGCGGCGAGCGCGCGATTGACGGCGACATAGCGGCCGTGCGCATCCTTCACCCAGGCCAGGTCCGGAATGTTGTCCAGGATGGCAGCCATGCGCGCATTGGCGTTTCCGATGTCGATTGCGTGCCGGCGCAATCTTTCACGCATGGCGTTGATCGCATCGACGAGCCGATCGAGTTCGTCGCCTTTGCCTGTCTCTCGCTTCAGCCGCAGCAGGGCGGCGCTCGCATCCGGCGTGACGGCTGCCACCGATTCGGCAATGTCCACCAGATGACGGGTCGCTAGCCGGTGGACGACGAAGAGTATGAAACCGGCTACCAGAAACGTCTTCGCGGCATTGCTCAGGAGGATGACCAGGGCCTGCGCGAGCAGCCCGCGGTAGATGTCCGTCAGGGTCGCCTCGATACGCAGGACGCCGACGACTTGCGGCGCGTCTCCGCAGCAAGTCAGCGGAAACTCCCTGATCACCGAGCGCGACGCCTGATGCTCACCGCGAAAGACCGTCAAGGCGTGGTTCGATGACGCCGTCTCCTTGACTTCCACGGCACGCATCGAAGGCAGCCGCAAGATGCCGTCGAGTTGTTCCTGCAGCTGGTTGGAGTCGAGGGCCCAGAGGCTTTCGCCCAGACTGCGCGAGGTCGCCTGGTCGATTTCGAGGAAGCGGCTTTCCAGCCGGCTCCTCTCGCTGCGGTAGCTCAACGTCAATTGCAGCATCGTGAGCACCAGGGTCACCACGGTGCTGAACATCACGACCCGGATCAGCAACGAGAGGGCGATTCCGCCCGCAGGCGTCCGCAAAATCGAGGCGAGCCATCCGCCGGACGAATGAACCGGGGAAGGACTTGATGTGTCGCTGGTCATGTCGGATCGCCCCTCGCAGCTGACGGGCCATCGTGTGCGCCGCCCTGATATGCGGCAAGTATGCGACTCGCGGCGCGTCTTGAACACGATCGACGAATCCAGGCCGCGGGGCACCGTCCGCGGCCCATGCCGGCCGCGACCGATGGCCTGGACGCGGGACGGCCAGGCTGCCCGTGCCTTCGAGATACCGGCCTGGACGTTGGGTGCAGCGCGCCGGGTTGCGGCCACGCTTGGCATACCCTCTGATGCGCACTCTGCTCGCGGATCTCCGCGGACCAGCACATTGCACGATGCTGCAATCGCACCGGAACCGGTGGTGGCCGACTCGCAGGAAGGCGCCGATCCTTGCGGCTTCGATCTCGCTCAGGTTGCTGGGTCGGAGCGTGAGCTTGGGCCTGCTGCTCACCAAGGTCATGGCCGCCCTGCTCGCCGATCAACGCGCTTGGAGGCCGCCTGGACACCGCGTTGGAATGGCCGTTCGCGTCCGGTCACTCGAACCTGCGCCGGATCCCGATCGCCGCGGACACGCCGCGCGTCTGGCCACGGACGCGGTCGTTCATCGCCGCGACGTAGAGGTCGGTCAGGCTGTCGTACGAATAGAGGTACGCCGCCGATCCGGTGGAATGCCTGCGGTCGACGGCCAGTCCGGCGGCGGTCGCGATGGCTCCTTGCACCTCGAGCGATCCCGGGCCCAGCGGTATGGAGGCGCCCGCCGTGATGATGTGGCTGCGGATGCCGAAGCCGACGTCGTTGATCCAGGTGCCCTCTCCGAACAGCCGGGCGACGCCGAAATCGTAGGTGGCGCCTGCCTGCAGCGTGTTCTCGATGGTGGGAACGTTGATGCCGTCGTTCAGGTGCACCCGCTGGACGGACAGGGCACCGGCGAACAAGCCGTGCGCCCACACGACGCTGGTGGCGCCATAGTCTCCGCGATGCGCGGCCGCGCCCTTCGCATACATCGTGTTGACCGTCAGCCCGTCCAGATTGGGCGTGCTGTACGAGACGGCGCGATCCCAATAGAAGTCGCCCTGGACACCTTCGATGTTTCCACTCTGGAAGACATCCCTCACCGCGGGCGAGAAGGCGATCGAATTGCCCAGCGCGTTGAAGCGCACGGTGGTGTCGAACAGGTAGGTCTGCAGGCGTCCGACCCGCACGCTGCCGTAGCTGCTGCCAAGCGACGCGAAGGCGTTGCGCGAGAGCAGGGGGTCGTTCGGCTTGCGGCCCGTGGCGAAGTCCTGGAAGCGGAAGAAGGTCTCGAGCGTGATGCCGGGCGTCCATCCGCCTTCGAGGCTGTCCTTGGCGTTGACGCCGATGAACGTGGCCGACAGCGAGTTGCTGTTGAAGCGATCGTCCTTGATGCTCCCGCTCGGCTCGAACCGGCCCCAGGACAGGTCTGCCACGCCATAGACGTTGTAGTCCACCTGTGAATGGGCCAGCAGCGGGCAGGCCAGCAGCGAGGCGATCGCCAGTGCCCTTGCCGCCAGCCATCCCGTGATGCCGCTCGCCCCTGGTTGTTTCATGCTCATGCTCCTCCCGACATCGAACGCCAGACCAGCCATGCTCCGTTCATCGCGGCGTGGGCGAGGACGCACCAGCGCAGCAGGCGCCAGCGTCCATAGATGCCGCCGATCAGCAGCGCGGGCAGCGCCACGGCGAACGCGGCCCATTGCAGCCGCGCCAGCACGTGCACCGCACCGAACGCCAGGGCCGTGGACACGTTGGCCCGGGCCACGGGCAGCCCGCGCCGCAGCAGCCATTCCTGCAGGCCGGCGCGGAACACGCACTCCTCGACGAGAGGCGAGAGCATCAGCAGCACGGCGACGCGTTCCCAGGCGGGCCAGGCGAACGTCAGCATGGCGAGCCTCGCGCGAACCCGGGGGGCGACTGGGCGGACGCGCGCCAAGGGGTGCAAGTCGAGACGGCCGGGCGGCGGGTCACGACACGCCCTCCGCCTGCCGCTGCTCGTCGCGCCGGCGTTGGCGCGCCCGATAGCCGAGCGCGGCGACCGCCAGCGCCGCCAGCGTCCACAAGGTGGGATCGACCGTGCCGTCGCTGCCGCCGATCGAGCAGCCGCCGCTGGAAAGGTCGGGCGCAGCCGAACCCTGCCCGGAGAGGGCGACGGTGGCCGGCGCCGCGAGATCCTGCGACTTGATCGAGAGTGTTCCCGTCCCGGTCGTATCGGAGCCGGGATTGAACGAGACGGTGACGGCGCAATCGGTGCCTGCGGCCAGGATGAAGGGCGCCTGCGGACACGTCGCGCTCTGGATCGTGAAGGGCCCGGAGACGTCGATCCCGCTCACCTGCAGCGTGCCGGCGCCGGAGTTGGACACGCGCACCGTCTGCGGCTGCGACGACGTGCCCGCCTGCACGGTGCCGAAGTCCAGCGATGTCGACGACAGGCTCATCGACAGGTTGGCGGCGCCCAGGCCGGTACCGGTCAGGGCGACGAACCCCGGCGCGCTGCCGGTGGAGGCGATCTGCACCGATGCAGTCTGCGTCCCGGCCACGCTGGGGGCGAACGTGACATTGAAGGTGCAGGTCTGTCCCTGGTAGACCACCTGGCCGCTCGCGCAGTCGGATGTATTGATCGCGAAGGCCTGCGATCCCGCCCCGACGACGTTCACCAGATTGATGGTCGCGCCGCCTGGCCCCTGGTTCACCAACGTGAGCGATTGCACGGCGGACATGCTGCCGGCGGTCACTTGCCCGAAGGCGAGCGACGTCTGGGCGGGCGACCACGCCAGCACCGGCACGGCGGCCGTCGTCCCTTGTCCGGACAACGCCAACTGCGTCGGTGAATTGTTGGCGTTGCTGGCGATGGTCAGCGAACCGGTGGTCGGGGGCCCCGCGGCCGACGGTGCGAAGGTGATGCCGATCGTGCAGGTCGCCTGCGGCGCGAGGCTGGCCGCGCAGGACTGCGTGTCGACGATCGCGAAGCCGGCGCCCACGACCGACAGCAAGGACACCGCCAACGCCGTGTTGCCTGTATTGGTCAGCGTGATCGTGCGCGCCGGATAGAGGCCCCCCACGGTCTGCGGGCCGAAATCCAGGGAGGCGGGCGCCAACGACGCGACCGCCACCGGAACAGCCAGGCCGGTGCCGCTCAGCGACACCGACACCGATGCATTGCTCGCGTTCGACTGCAGGGAGAGCATCGCCGTCCGCGGTCCGACGGCGGCAGGCGTGAAGGCGATGGACACGGTGCAATTGCCCGAGACGGGCAGCGGGCTCGAGGTGCTGCACGAACCGCCAGTCACGAATTCCGCCGCATCGGCTCCCGAGACGCCGATGCCCGAGAAGGCGACGGCCGCCGTGCCGCTGTTGTGCACGGTCAGGCTCGCGTTCGACGTGCTGCCCTGGACGGTATCCGGCAGGACCACGGAAGGCGGGGAGAGCGCCAGGGTACCCACCGGGGCGGTCGTTCCCAAGCCGTTCAAGGTGATCTGGATCGGGCTGGACGCCGTGTTGTCGGCGATCGAGAGCGTGGCGTTGCGCGTACCCGTCGCTGCCGGCGCGAAGGCGATCACGAGGTTGCACGAACCGCTCGCCGCGATGGGCGTCGTGGTCGTGCACGAATTCGTCGAGTCGAGGGCATAGTCTCCCGGAGCGGCGCCGCCGAAGGTGAAGCCTTGAAGGCTCAGCGGATAGTTGCCCGTATTGCCGATCACCGCGGAGGCCGTTGCCGAACTGCCGACATTGGCCGAGAAAGTGAGCGTGCCCCCTCCCGTCAGGGTCGCGATCGGCGCATTCACGTTCGCCGTGAGCGCCACGGTGAACGTGGTGACGCCGTCGGGATCGTTGCCCGTGCGTTGCAGCGGCCCGATGGACAGCGTGGCCGTCTCGGTGGTACCGCCGATGGCCGGTGCGGTGTACCTGAAATTGAGATTGCAGTTCCCTTGGGACGCAATCTGCATGCTGCAGTCGGATCCCAGGAACGTGAAATTCGTGCCCGCCAAGCCGGTGGGCGTCGGGATGTTGACCGCGTTCGCCCGATAGTTGGAAACCGTGATGCTGAAGGTCGAGGTGCCGGACGGATTGACGGTCAAGGTCCGGGTGCTCGGGCTGATCGAACCATCGCGAACGTCGAGCAGGTACTGCCAGAGGCTGGTCTGGAGACTCGCGTCGGCCGCGTTGTTCCGGTCGGCATAAAGATTCTGCATCGTCTGGCTGTTCCCCTGGTAGTTCGAGAACCAGGTGAAGAAGGCAGGCAAGTTCGAGTTCGCTGCATTGGAAGGCAACGACGCCAGGGCCGGCCCGATGGTGTTGCCGGCAGCCAGATCCAATTGCGGCGATTGTCCGGTGGATCCGTGGCAATCGCTGCAATTGGCGCCGGCACTGCTGCGCCAAGGGGTCGTCGTCCAGACGGCCGCAGGAGCGTTCTGCCCGAAGGCCGGAACCATCGATCCCAGGCCCGCGCACAGTGCCAGCAGGAAGCGCCAACGTCCGAGACGACCGGATTGCCATGAGTCCATCTGCTCTGCCCCTCTAGTGTCGTGATCGTCCCGCCGTCCCTGCTTTCATCAGCGCGGCATCAGATGCAATCCACCACGCGGAACTCCACTCGCCGATCCAGCGCATCGCGCAGATCGTCGGTGCCCAGACCGACCAGCGCCTCCTTCGAGCCCACGCCGGTGGCGGTCATGCGGCCGGCGAGCGCGCGCTTGTCCTGGGCCAGCATGCGCATGACGACCTCCGCGCGCTGGCGCGACAGCGCCTCGTTCAGGCGTGCGCTGCCCGTGCGGCTGGTGTGCCCCACCACCCGGATGCAGACGTTGCTCTGCGACCCCTCCTGCGCCAGCGAGGACAGCCAGATGCGGTACTGCTCCGGCAGGTCGCCCACCTGGTTGAACGCGGTCTTGCCCGGTTGGAACAGCAGCTTCAGCGGCAGCCGCTTCTGCTCGAGGCCGGAGTCCACCAGCTTGTCGAATGCCTTGCGCGCCGCCTCTCGGTTGCCGAGTTGCCAGTTGGTGAGGTAAAGGCCGTTGAGGACGCGGAGGTCGCCTTCGTCGGCCAGCGGGCGCGCCTGCTCGTACAGCTGGTGCGCCTCGGCGACCTTGCCGTCGGAATAGGCCATGTTGGCCTCGTTGACGGTGGCCTCGGCCGGCAGGCGCGACAGGTAGTCGGGGTCGGCGGGGTCGCCCACGTTGGTCTTGACCTGGCACGAGTTGATGTAGCCCAGCACCGTCTTGTCCTTGTGCCAGGTGGGACTGTCGCTGTAGTACTTGAGCGGCTCCGGGTTGACCGAGTCGACGGTGGCGCGGTCGATCTGCTTGGCCACCACCTGTCCCGTCCGGAGGTCGATCAGCGTCAGCCAGACGCGGAAGGCATCGGGGGGCGTGTCGATCGCACGTTCGACGTTGACCGGCGTCAGCGTGCCGATCAGCAGCAGCGGCGCGTCGTCGAGGCTGCGACGGGTGAAAGGCTCGACCTTCCAGTTCGGCAGCCGCGACTGCACGATGGTCGCCAGCTTGACGCCCATGCGGGCCGTGCTGACCGTCTGCGCGCCGGTGTTGGCATCGATCAGCGGATCGATGATCAGCGGGCGGTGCGCCGCGGCGAGC
>FTIF01001435.1_pt2 | contig 15319 bp, 17 predicted proteins | sample 1658001 | NCBI WGS metagenome assembly FTIF01 (sample SAMEA3914789, study PRJEB12502) | metagenome | biome: forest; material: soil | place: Canada | collected 2011-07-03 | depth 0.3 m | reverse complement strand
GGTGAGGGGCTGCGCGAATGACTCGATGTCATTCGCGTGGCACCGAACGCCCGGCCATGGATGGCCGGGCCGGGGTAGGAAATCTGCCGAGGTCTCGCCAGGGATGGCCTGGCGGGTTCCTGCCAGCGATATAGCGAGCAACGGTGGGTTGCGCTTCGCTCCACCCACCCTACTTTTCGGGGCTACGAATGTGACAGTCGACGGGAAAAGGGGTGAAAAACACCATGCGTGCCATGTGTGCCATGGGTTTTTGTTGGCACGCATGCGGTGAGCGATGAAGTCGGCAGCCGATTCAGCGCAAGATCACGCGGCGGCCACGGGCCGCCCTACGGGTGCGGGGCGGGCGGAGGCGGAATAAGCTATCGGCCGCCTTGGCCGATCTGGCCAGGCAGGACATGGGCGAGACAGCACTTGAGCGCAGCGACAGGCGGCACCCCGCAGGCGTCATCCGCCACGCCCGGCACCGGCCGCATCATGGTGGCGAGCCTGGTCGGCACGACGATCGAGTTCTACGACTTTTATATCTACGGCACGGCGGCGGCGCTGGTGCTGGGGCAGATGTTCTTTCCGCCCGGCGCTTCCGGTGCCCAGTCCCTGGCGGCTTTTGCGACGTTCGGCATTGCCTTCCTGGCGCGGCCGCTGGGGTCGTTCCTGTTCGGGCATTTCGGCGACCGCGTTGGGCGTAAATCGACCCTGGTGGCGTCGATGATGACGATGGGCCTTTCCACGGCGCTGATCGGCGTGCTGCCCGGCTATGCCAGTGTCGGCGCGCTGGCGCCGGTGCTGCTGTGCCTGCTGCGGCTTGGGCAGGGCATCGGCCTCGGCGGCGAATGGGGCGGCGCGGCCTTGCTGGCGACCGAGTACGCGCCGCCGGGGCGGCGGGCCTGGTTCGGGATGTTTCCGCAACTCGGTCCCTCGCTGGGATTTTTGCTGTCCAACGGGTTGTTCCTCGGACTGCTGCTGGTGCTGAGCGACCAGCAGTTCGCAGCCTGGGGCTGGCGCCTGCCCTTTCTGGCCAGTGCGCTGCTGGTGCTGGTAGGCCTGTATGTGCGCACCCGGCTGGACGAGACGCCGGCCTTCGCCCGTCTGGCCGCGCGCGGCGGGCAGGTGCGGGTGCCGCTGGCGGAGGTGTTGCGCCGCCACAGCCGGAACCTGGTGCTGGGCGCGCTGGCCATCGTCGCCTGCTATGCGATCTTCTACATCTCGACGGTGTTCGCGCTCGACTATGGCGTGCGGGTGGCGCACATTCCGCGCGGCCGGTTTCTGCAGCTGATGTGCCTGGCTGCCGTTGCCATGGCGGTGGTGACGGTGATTTCGGCCGCATTTGCCGACCGCTTCGGCTGCCGCCGTGTGCTGCTGGCGGGGCTGGTGCTGACGGGGCTGTCGGGCTTTGCCCTGGCGCCGCTGCTGGGCGCGGGCGACGCGGCGCATGCCTTGCTGTTCCTGCTGCTGGAACTGGGGCTGATGGGATTGATCTTTGCGCCGATGGGCGCCTTGCTGCCCTCGCTGTTTCCGCCCGAGGTGCGCTATACGGGTGCCTCTGCCGCTTACAACCTCGGCGGCATCCTCGGCGCTTCGCTGGCACCGTTCGCGGCGCAGCTGTTGCTGGCGCGCGGCGGGCTTTCCTGGGTGGGCATGTATATCAGCGGTGCAGCTGTGGTGAGCTTTCTGGCGGTGCTGGTGTTGCGGGAACGCGCCGAATAGCCATCCGCGTACACGGGCAAGGGCTTCGGCAGGATCGGAACGCAGCGCTTCGCCGATTCCAGCCTATTTTGACCGTTGCCACACCAGGCAGCGGTTGTTCGCCGGCATCGCACGGTCCTCCAGCAGCGTAAACCCGATGCCGCGCGCCAACGCGTCCACCGCCTCGAAATCGCGGATGCCGCGGTGGGGCACCGCCGCCTTGAGCGAGGCATCGAAAGCGGCGTTGCTGTCGCTGGTGAAACGGCCGCCGTAGTTGAAGGGGCCGTAGACCGCCAGCTTTGCCTGCGCCGTCATCACTTCCGGCAGCCGCGCGAACAGCCGCTGCACTTCGGCCCAGCTCATGATGTGCAGGGTGTTGGCGCTGTAGACCGCGTCGTACTGCTGCTCGGGCCAACGCTGCTGCGTTACATCCAGCTGCAGCGGCGGGGGCGTATTGGGCAGCCCGGCTTCGTCCAGCCAAGCGCGGATGCCGTCCAGGTTCTCGTCCCGGTCCGAAGCCTGCCAGATCAGGTGCGGCAGGGCGGCGGCGAAATGCACGGCGTGCTGGCCGGTGCCGCTGCCGATTTCCAGCACGCGCTGGCGGTCGGCGAAGTGCTCGCGCAATACCGCCAAAATCGGATCGCGATTGCGTTCGCTGGCGGGGGAATGGGGTTTGTCGGTCATGGGACTATTCTCAAAGAGGACCGGTGGTGCCGGCTAGCGTGGGGTGTTGCGGGGGCTGGAGGGGTGTATGTACGTATGTTATAATTAGATAGGAGGTCCGCCATGAAACTCAAGATCACCACGGTCGGCAACTCGGCCGGCGTCGTCCTGCCGAAAGAACTGCTGGCCCGCCTGCGGCTCGACAAGGGCGACACACTGTATGTGACCGAGCTGCCGGATGGCATCAAGCTGATGCCTTATGACCCGGCGTTCGAGCAACAGATGGATGTGGCCGAACGCATCATGCGGGAGGACCGCGACCTGCTGCGCAAGCTGGCTTCGAGCTGACAGCGGGAGCCTGATCATGATCGTCTGGATCGATCGACGCCTGGCGCTTGCGATTCACGATCGCCAGCTTGCCGAGCATGGCGGCAGCAGCGGCGTGCGCGATGACAACCTGCTGGAGTCTGCGCTGGCCCGGCCGCAGCAGCTTTATTCCTATGGCGATCCGCCTCCCGATCTAGCCGACCTTGCCGCCAGCCTGGCTTATGGCCTAGCGCGCAATCATCCCTTCGTGGACGGCAACAAGCGCACTGCCTATGTCGTGTGCCGCACCTTTCTTGCGCTGAATGACGCCGAACTGATCGCGAGCCTGGAAGAAAAATATCTGACGATCCTCGCCCTGGCCGAAGGCAAGCTTAAGGTAGAGGAGTTTGCCGCGTGGCTGCGCTCCCGCATCCAGACGCAGAGGCCGGACAGCGTTCAGGAGCCGCGCGCTTCTTACAAACCCGCAGGCAAGGCCTCTCTGAAGAAGTAGCACTGCCCGAAGCAACGCTGAAGCAGCGATCGGGGACCGAAGACCTGGGCTTGTAGTCGCGTGCATGAATGTGCGCGATTCGCCCTGTTCCAGTCGACTTCTCTCGCGCAGGAAAATCCAGAAGCCGCTGCGGTGCATCTCACTTCCGAGCACGAGGATGGGATAGTCGCGGGACAGGCGCCTTTAATCGAGCGCAGCTCGTTCACCGCATCCCGCTTCGCCAGCCGCCACAACAACCGAGTCTGCGGGGAGAGTTCATGAAACGATTTCGTCGTATTGCGCTGTGGATCGGAGCGCCATTGTCCCTGCTGCTGCTTGCCGGCGGGGCGCTGGTCTTTGCCTTCTTCCATCAGTTCTATCCCGATGCGCCCGTGGCGAATTTCCCGCCGGCGCAGGATGCGGCGACGGCCCAGCGGCAGGACTTCGAGTATTTCCGCAACTACCTGGAGCTGAACCGCAGCTACACGGCCGAAGCGCGCCAGCAGGCCGCGCAGCTGCTCGCCGATTACCAGGCCAAGGCGGGAACGTTCTCGCCGGCGCAGTTCGATCTGGCCATCGCGCGCATGGTGGCGCTCTCCGACAACGGCCATTCGCGCGTGCATCCGGGGCCGCTGTCGCGCCATCACGATCGCATTCCCTGCCGCCTGTATCACTTTTCCGACGGCTACTACGTGGTGCGGGCGCGGCCGGCGTGCGCCAGCCTCCTCGGCGCGAAGGTGACGGCGCTGGACGGCCACCCGATCGATGAAACAGCCAATCGCATGTATCAATACTTCAGCGGCCCGCGCAGCCACTACGACCAGTTTGCCGCGGTGTTCTTTCTCGAATCGCCCGAGCTGCTGCAGGCGGCCGGGCTTGCCACCGCCGCGGACCGGCTGACGCTGCATGTGGTGCTGCGCGACGGCTCGGAGCAGGATGCCGTGGTGATCGCAGACCCGGCCGACGCCGATGCGCCGCGCACCTATTCGGACTCCTATCTCTCGCCGCAACGCATCGAGAAGGAGCCGGCGGACTGGGCCTCGCTGCTCGCGGCCGATACCAAGCTGCCAGTGTTCCTGCGCGATTACGCCACGCCCTTCCACGCAGAATACTGGGCCGACAAGGGCGTGTACTTCGCGCAGTTCCGCAGCAACGAAGACGAGCCGGGCTATCCCATCGGCGCCTTTGTCTCGCACGTGAAACAGGAAATCGCCGCCGACCGCCCGCGCTTCGTGGTGCTGGACCTGCGCTTCGACCAGGGCGGCAACTGCCTCACCACCGCCTCGCTGATGAAGCAGTTCACCGGCCTGGCGGACTCCATCGAGCACGTCTACGTGCTGACCAGCGGCTGGACCTTTTCAGCCGGCGATGTGAGCCTGGCCCTGCTGAAAGAGCATGGCGGCAGCAAGGTCACGGTGGTCGGCGAGCCGGTAGGTGACCGCGTCCGCCTATGGGCGGAAGGCGGCAGCCTGGTGTTGCCGAATTCCAAGCTGAGCATCGGTTTCGCCACCGGGCTGCACGACTACGCGCAGTCCTGCCAGGGCCAGCCGGGCTGCTTCTGGATTCTGTACTTCTACCCGATGCACGTCGCCAGCCTGGAGCCGGATGTGCCCGTGGCGTATTCCTTCGACGACTACGTGAAGCTGCGCGATCCGCTGCTGGATCGGGCGCTGGAGCTTGCACAGGCCAAGCCAATTCCGGGGTGAGGCGGCCATGACGCGACGCCGCGGGAACGACCCAGGCACCCGATGTCGGAGCAATGACAAATGTTCCTTTTGAGTTACGCTGGTCCCCATGAGTGACACCCTAGCCCGTTCCAACCGTCACATACGCGATCCCGATGCGCGTGAGCGGCTGGTTTTCAGATCGGTGGCAAGCTCTTCCGCCATCGAGGGTATCCGTGCACCCTTCAAGGACAAAGCGGCTATCGTGGGCAAGGCCAAGGGCGCCAAGGCGAACTACCCTAAGCGCTAGTCCTGGGCGCTCACGGCTACTCCCGCAGCCTCAAAACGGCCGGTTAACGCCACCTATGACACCTCTCAGACGTGCGTGCCGTACCAAGCCAGGTGCCCCTGTATCCCCTGGTACACGCACAGCACCGCCGCGATCAGCAGCAGGATGAAAGTTATCGCCGTCCCCCAGAAGCGGTCGAACAGCCACTTCTTGGTGAAGGACAGGGAGATGCCGTGCAGCAGCCGCGCCAGCAACAAGATGGCGCCCAGGGCATGCAGCACGTAGATCGAAGTGTGGCTCAGCTCCAGGTAGCCGATCATCAGCAGGAGCAGCGGCACGTACTCGCCGAAATTCGCATGCGCCCGGATGCGGCGCAGCATGCTCACATCGCCGCCATCGCCCAGATTGATCTTGGCCGAGCCGCGGTACTGGATGACGCGGATGCTGAGCACCAGGTACCAGATCGCCAGCAAGCCGGCATAAAGCGGTGTGACCATCATTGCTGTTTCTCCCCCGAGAAATCTGCGCGTGCGCCGAGGCTGCTGCATACGGATTCAACGGGCTGATTGTTACACAAGCGGCCCATGGCGTTTGCCAGGCGCAACAACTAAGCGGGGCGCCGAACAGACCATAGCAATTCGCCGACCGCATAGTCCCTGCAGATCGGCGCCGGCTTGCACACACCGCGGCGCATCCATTCACACGCGACCGACCGGCGACATCAGCCATGAACAACTACACCCGCATGATCGGCAGCGCCTTTGGCGTCTCATGCTTGCTGCAAGGTTTTGCCCTACCGGCGCAGGCCGCCGGCACTGGCGTGCCGCCATTCATGAAAGGCGAATACACGCCGGGCAAGGTGGGCCGCGCCCAGTACCCGCCGGGGACTGGCGCGACTCAAACCTCCGGACTTCAGCAAAGTTGCGACTGGGCGCCCAACTACGGCGACACCTCCACCCAGAACCTCGCCTTTCCCGAGGCCAACGCAACGTACTGGCAGGCCAGCCCGCCGCAATCCATCGCCGCGGGCGCGCAGATCAGGATCGACGGCCACTTTCCCGATGCCCGCTTCTTCTCCATCAGCCTGTACAACGGCAGCTGGCAGCTGCTCGGGACGCTGAACGATTACGAGATGGTGGCCGACTCCGGCACCCGGCCTTTCCTTGCGCCGACCAGACCCAACACCTCGGTTGCTCGTGGCCAGGCCTATACGGCTTACATCGACTTCGCCGGTGCGCCCGCCGCTGCCGCGCGCAATACGCTGTACGCGCCACCGCCAAGGGCCGGACTGCTTGGGGGCACGCAGCCGCAGAAACTGTATTTGTTGTATCGGGTTTACGTGCCAGGCGCGCAGACCGCCTCCGGCGATGTTCCGCTACCGGCGCTGTCGATCAGCGGCCAGGCGTTCTCCGCGCCGGCACAATCGCCCGCCTGCCGGAACACCATTGCGCAAGTGCTGCAGAATCTCCTTTTCGCCATACCGATCCGGCCGGGTCAGCCTGCCTTCGGCACACCGAAGGCGCCTGCGTTCACCGTCTACAAGGACAGTGGCGTGCCAGGCCTGGACGTCGGGGTGAGCGGCTCCAACCAGTACATGTCGGCCAAGCCGACCTTGCCGGCGGGTTATGTCTACATGATCCGCGGCAGGGCGCCGAGTTATACCGCCTCGCCCAAGCTTGCCGGGGGCGCGGCAGCGAACACGCGCTACTGGTCGCTGTGTCAGAACACCTCGATCAGCACAGAAGTGGTGGCCTGCGTCGGCGACTTCCAGGCGGTGCTGGATCGCGGCGGCTACTACCATGTCGTGGTCAGCAACGAGGCAAGCGCGCCCGAGTACGCCGATGCCGGGCATGGCTACAACTGGATGCCGTTCGGGCCGCAGTCGCCCGCCGCGGTGATCTACCGGCAGATGCTGGCCGACCCCGCTTTCCCCGGCGCGATCGGCGGTGCATCGATGGGCGCTTACACGCCGCAGATCGCCTATTGCACGGTGAGTGCGTTCCAGTCGCTGGCCAGCGCATACCCGGCCTCGCCGGATATGGTGTTCCAGGCCTGCGGGGGCGCCAACCTTTAAGTAGGGGGATATCAGGCGGCAAGCACGGCGCGATCTGGTCATCGGTTCGCGCCGGCCGCGCACTCCAAGGCCAGCATGCGTCCCCGGCCGACTCTCCGGCCTTCACCCGTTTGGATGGCGCGGCGCCTCTGAAGCCGACCCAAGCTGGTGACCTCCAGGCAGACAAACGGCGGTCACCATGACAACGGAACAGCGCAACAAGGAAAAGGTCCAGGCCTTCTTCGCGGCCCTCAACAAGGCCGACTCGGCCGCCATCGTCGATGCCTACGCCGAGGACGGCCGCTGCGTCACCATGGGCAACACGCTGATCTCAGGCAGCTACGGCAAGGAGCAGCTCACCCAATACGCCAGCGGCATCCTGCAAGTGTTCCCGCAGGGCATCCGCTTCACCATCCAGGCCATGACCGCCGAAGGCGAGCGCGTCGCCGTGGAAGCCGAGTCGGAAGGGATGCACGTCTCCGGCAAGCTCTACAGCAACCAGTACCACTTCCTGTTCCGCTTCCGCGAGGGGAAGGTGGTGGAGTTCAAGGAATATATGGATACGGAGCGGGTGACGGAGATTCTTTGTGGGGGGCAGCGGCGAGGGGCAAGCTGACTTTCAATATCTGGCCGCTTTAAGCGGAATTAAGGTATGCGCAGCCAAGAGGATTGGGAAGACAACGTAAGTAGATATTTTAATCAAGCCATTCACCCTTACTATGACGTCAAAATTGTTGGGCGTCTTAAATCATTTCGACTTTCGCAGGCTGGGCTAGCAGTCTTCCAACACATCAAAGCCAATCCGCCTTCGTGGGGAGTAGAGCAGCGCCTATGCGAAAGCATGATAGTCCACAATTGGGTCTTCCTCTCCGGACTTAGAGGCTTAAAGCTTCCGCTAAATGAGGCGGTCAAGCTGCAACGCACGTCATTTCTCCCGCTGCGGTTTTGCGGGCAGAAATGGATTTTGTACGGTTAGCCGCGCCTCCACCACCTGTCCGTGCTGCATGTCTTCCGAGTATAAGGTGGAGCAATCCTCCAGCAGGGCGGATGCCACGATCATGGCGTCGTACACGGAGAAGCCGTAGCGTTCCGCCAGCGCCCTGCCCTTATCGTGAGTTTCGACGGTCAGAGGCTGTACGGGGCAGATGGCGCGGATGGTATCGAGGATGTCGGCGACATCCGCCCAGGACATTTTGAGTTTGCGGATGGCGGTGGCGGCGAACTCGTTGAGCACCTGGACGCTGATGGTGCCGCCGTCCGCGATCAAGGCTTCGGCCCGGTCGGCTTTGGCCTGGTCGGCGGAGAGCAGGTAGAGCAGGATGTTGGTATCGAAAAAGGGCTTATCGCTCATTGGCTTCCAGTCGGTCGAACTTGAAGCCGGCGGGCAGGCGGCCGCGATGTTTCCTCAAGCGGCCGAGGAGTTCTTTGGGGCCGGGAGATTTACTGACGGCGAACTGGCGGGCGCCATCGAGGTGGATTTCGATGTCGTCACCTTCCTTAAGCTTCAGTGCTTCGACGACACTGGAGGGGAGGCGGACGGCGAGGCTGTTGCCCCATTTGGCGACTTGCATGGCGGACACCCTGGATACACGTATATTCAATGTATATCATAGCCTGGATTCGAGGGGGTAAAAGAATCGGCGCGGTGTCGGCGGCCACAGGCCGCCCTACGGATGCAGCGGCGTTCGTTCCAACAGCGCGAAGATGCCGTTAGCGTCTGCAATGAACCTCATTGAAATGCGCGATGTCTTCCTCGTCGAACAGTTCTGCGATCTGCCTGTTGGTCAGAACGGGGAACTCATGTCCCTCTGGCATCGTGACCACCGGCAGATTCAGACGCTTACCGGCCGGCGGCATGTCGGCCAGGATTTCGCGCAGGCCCTCCACCACCAAGTCGCCCAGAGTTGTCCCGCGCTCAGCAGCGGCGATCTTGGCCTGTTTCACCAAGTCGTCTGGCAGATCCAAAGTCGTTCGCATATTTGTGCCTTTACGCCTCGATGCGCCACTGTCGCGGACGGCGCCGAATCGGTCAAGCTGGCGTGAAGGCATCGGCGGCTGTGGGCTTGCCTTACGGCCTGCGCTTGCGGTGGAGCATCGGCGGCCACAGGCCGCCCTACTGTTGGGGCGGCGCTTACTTTCGGGTAGTGCGCCCCTCACCCTAGCCCTCTCCCCACAGGTGGGGAGAGGGGATTGATCGGGTGCGGCAGTTGGCCGGGCTAGAGCTTCTGATAAACCTCGGCGCCCTGCTGCTTGAACTCGGCCGACTTCTGTTCCATTCCCTTGGCCAGGGCCGCCGCTTCGTCCACACCCTGCTTCGCCGCGTAGTCGCGCACGTCCTGGGTGATTTTCATGGAGCAGAAGTGGGGGCCGCACATGGAGCAGAAGTGGGCGAGCTTGGCGCCTTCCTGGGGGAGGGTTTCGTCGTGGAATTCTTTCGCCTTCTCCGGGTCGAGGCCGAGGTTGAACTGGTCTTCCCAACGGAATTCGAATCTCGCCTTCGATAGGGCGTTGTCGCGCACCTGTGCCGAGGGGTGGCCTTTGGCGAGGTCGGCGGCGTGGGCGGCGATCTTGTAGGTGATGATGCCTACACGCACGTCGTCCTTGTCCGGCAGGCCGAGGTGTTCCTTGGGGGTGACGTAGCACAGCATGGCGGTGCCGAACCAGCCGATCATGGCGGCGCCGATGCCGCTGGTGATGTGGTCGTAGCCGGGGGCGATGTCGGTGGTGAGCGGGCCGAGGGTGTAGAACGGCGCTTCGTCGCAGTCCTGCAGCTGCTTGACCATGTTTTCCTTGATCAGCTGCATCGGCACGTGGCCGGGGCCTTCGATCATGGTTTGCACGTCGTGCTTCCAGGCGATCTTGGTCAGCTCGCCCAGGGTTTCCAGTTCGCCGAACTGGGCTTCGTCATTGGCGTCCGCGATGGAGCCGGGGCGCAGGCCGTCGCCGAGAGAAAAACTCACGTCGTAGGCCTTCATGATTTCGCAGATTTCCTCGAAGTGGGTATAGAGGAAATTTTCCTTGTGGTGGGACAGGCACCACTTGGCGAGGATGGAGCCGCCCCTGGAGACGATGCCGGTGACGCGCTGCGCGGTCATGGGGATGTAGCGAAGCAGCACGCCGGCGTGGATGGTGAAGTAGTCCACGCCCTGCTCGGCCTGCTCGATGAGGGTGTCGCGGAAGATTTCCCAGGTCAGCTCTTCGGCCTTGCCGTCGACTTTTTCCAGGGCCTGGTAGATGGGCACGGTGCCGATGGGGACCGGCGAGTTGCGGATGATCCACTCGCGGGTTTCGTGGATGTGCTTGCCGGTGGACAGGTCCATGACGGTGTCGCCGCCCCAGTGGGTGGACCAGACCATCTTCTCCACTTCTTCGGCGATGCTGGAGCTGACGGCGCTGTTGCCGATGTTGGCGTTGATCTTCACCAGGAAGTTGCGGCCGATGATCATCGGCTCCAGCTCGGGGTGGTTGATGTTGGCCGGGATGATGGCGCGGCCGCGCGCCACTTCGCTGCGCACGAACTCCGGCGTGATGAGGCCGGGGATGCTGGCGCCGAAGGATTCGCCCTTGTGACGCTTGAGGTAGCCGGCCTTGCGGTAGGTCTCCTGCATTTCCTCCAGGCGCGTGTTCTCGCGGATGGCGATATATTCCATCTCCGGCGTGATCAGGCCGCGGCGGGCGTAGTGCATCTGGCTGACGTTGGCGCCGACTTTGGCGCGCAGGGGTTTGCGGATGTGGGCGAAGCGCAGGTGCTGGGTCTTGTCGTCGGCGGCGCGGATGCGGCCAAAGAGGGAGCTGGGGCCGCGCAGTTCCTCGGTGTCGCCGCGTTCGGCGATCCAGCCGGCGCGCAGGGCCGACAGGCCGGTGAGCAGGTCGATGCTGACACTCGGGTCGGTGTACGGGCCGCTGGTGTCGTAGACAGTGAGGGGCGGGTTCGGCTCCTCGCCCTTGGCGGTGTGGGTGGGGTTCTGGCTGACCTCGCGCATCGGCACGCGAATGTCCGGGCGCGAGCCTTCGACATAGATCTTGCGGCTCTTGGGAAAGGGCTGGCGCACTTCAGCGGAAAGCTCCGCGGCCTGCTCCTGCATTTCCCGTTTGGGCTGGCGGGCTTCGGTTTTTTTGGGTTCGACGACTGCGCTCATGCTGGCTCCTCGCAAAAATAGGCGAAGGAAGAGCGCGCGGTTACCAACAGCGGCAGCCTTCCCTACGCCGGCATCATCCGGATCAGGTTCCAAGGGACTCTCTCAGCTGTGCCCGGACAACGGGCACGGCACCCCCGGCTGTATGGGGACACGATAGGGCAAGCGGGGCGGGACGGCAAGAAAAAGCACTGGGGGACCGAACGTGGCGCTTCCCCTCGATACTCCCGCTGCGCGGGCACTCGGGGCGAACAGGAAGTGCAGGAATACAGGGAAAACGGCCGGGTCAGCCGATGGCGGCTCCTGAGCCGACCCGCGCGCCCTCTCCCCTGCCCCTCTCCCGCAAGCGGGAGAGGGGAGCTGTCCATCCGCGCGGGTTCCACTCCCTTCTATCTGCCTCTGCGATCGCGGCGGGGGGATGAATTGGCCCGGGGAGGGGCAAAACATCCCATTGCCGCAGCGGAAGGGTGTCAAACACCGCGGCTGGCCCGGTTGTTGCAACTCGTGTCACAAAACAAGAAGGGGCGAATCATGAAGCATGGGTTCGGATCGCTGCGGCTACCGCTCGCGGCGACTTTATTTCTGGCTGTGGCACCACTTTTCGCCGACGAGGCGCCGGCCGCACCCACCGCTCCCTTCATTACCACGGTGGACAAGATCAGCGCGGGCGACACGGCTTGGATGCTGGCTTCCACCGCCCTGGTGCTGATGATGACCATTCCGGGCCTGGCGCTGTTCTACGCCGGCATGGTGCGCAAGAAAAACGTGCTGGCCACGGCGCTGCAGAGCTTCGCCATCACCTGCCTGGTGACGGTGCTGTGGGTGGTGGTGGGCTACAGCCTGGCCTTCACGCCGGGCACGCCTTGGATCGGCGGCTTCAGCCGGGTGCTGCTCAACGGCATGATCTTCGACAAGGTGCAGGGGCTGATCAGCGTCAGCCATGTGGCCACCACCATCCCGGAATCGGTGCTGGTGATGTTCCAGATGACTTTCGCCATCATCACCCCGGCGCTGATCACCGGCGCCTTCGCCGAGCGCATGCGCTTCGGCGCGATGATCGCCTTCATGACGCTGTGGTCGCTGCTGGTCTACTCGCCGGTGGCGCACTGGGTGTGGGAGCCGAGCGGCTGGCTGGCGGCGATGGGCGACCAGGATTTTGCCGGCGGCACGGTGGTGCATATCAACGCGGGCGCGGCGGGCATCGTCTGCGCCTTCATGCTGGGCAAGCGCACCGGCTACGGCCGCGAGCCTTTCATCCCCTATAACCTGTCCTACACCCTGATCGGCGCCTCGCTGCTGTGGGTGGGCTGGTTCGGCTTCAACGCCGGCTCGGCCACTGCGGCGGATGGCCGCGCCGGCATGGCGATGCTGGTGACGCAGGTGGCCACAGCCACCGCCTCGCTGACCTGGATGATGGTGGAGTGGATGCTGCGCATGCGCGTGTCCCTGCTCGGCGCCTGCTCCGGTGCGGTGGCGGGGCTGGTGGCGATCACGCCAGCGTCCGGCTTCGTCGATCTGTTCGGGGCGCTGGCCATCGGCGCCGCCGCTGGCATCGGCTGCTACTGGGGCGCCACCGGGTTGAAGAAACTACTCGGGGCGGACGATTCGCTCGATGTGTTCGGCATTCACGGCATCGGCGGCATGATCGGCGCGATCCTCACCGGGGTGTTTTCGCGCAAGGCCATTTCCGGCGCGGACGCGAGCCTGCTGACGCAGACCATCGGTGCCTTCGCCACGCTGGGCTACAGCGCGACGATGTCGTTCCTGATCCTGCTGGTGGTGAAGTACACCATCGGCCTGCGGGTGGAGCCGGAGCAGGAATACACCGGGCTGGATTTGTCGCAGCATGGCGAGCAGATCCCATAGGCCTGCATGGAAGCATGGGCTTGCACAGAAATGAGGCATGCAAACGGATCGACGCGCGGCAGAGGGGCGCGCAGCGGTCCTGCTGTACTACGGTGGGGCACCTTCGCTGCCGCCGTGGTGGTTCATGAGCTGTAAAGGAGCAACACTCCCATGACACAGGCAGAACGCTTCTCTCTGGCGACACATCTTTACGTCCGCCTGCGCCGTAGCAGCGGCCGCGTGGTCGATGCGGTGTGGATGGCGCAGAACGATGAGTACGCCCACGAAATCCTGCGCCTCGCCGCCAACGATCCCGATCCCGAAACGCAGAATCTGGTGCAGCGCTTCCTGGCCCTGCTCGGCGGACGCCCGATGCCGGCGCGCAAGCCGGCTCCCGCTCCGGCGCGGGCGGTGGAGACGACAGAGTCGGCGCAGCAGCATTACATCGGGACGCTGCGGTAAAGGGTAGAGGCGGTACTTACCCTGTAGGGCGGGAGAAGCGCAGCGCATCCCGCCTTTGCGGCGTTTATCGCGGCAGCCCGGAAGGCGGGATACGCTGCGCTTCTCCCGCCCTACGATGGATTTTGAATTTTTATCCCTTGCCAGTTTCGTTCTGCACGAACCACAGGCCGGCGTAGACGCGCGGCTCGATCCATTTACCGCTCTGACCCTGCCGCGCCAGCCACTCGCCGATTCCGGCCAGCGGCACCACATGCACGGTGATGTCCTCGCCGTCGACGCCGCCGCCGGCATGCACGCGCGTCAGCTCGTGGGCGCGGATCAGGTGCAGGACCTCGGAAGTCATGCCGGCGGCGACCGGGCCGCTCAGCAGCCGTTCGGCACGCTCGCCGCGGAAGCCGGTTTCCTCTTCCAGCTCACGCAGGGCCGCGGCTTCGATGCCTTCGTTCACGAAGGCTGCTTCGTCGCCGATGATGCCGGCGGGCAGCTCGATGCAGCGCGCATGCAGGGGAATGCGGTATTGCTCGACCAGCACGATTTCCTGCGCCGAGGTGACGGCGACGATGAAGGCGGCGCCGCGGGCATTGGGGCGCTCGGCGTATTCCCATTTACCCTCGCGCTTGAGCGCGAGGAACTTGCCTTGGTAAAGGGTTTCGATCGGCGGGGTGCTGGCGGAGTCGGACGTGGGGCTGGACATGGGACTGAATGAAATTTTCGGACCCTTACCGTGCAGCACTCAGGGCTTCTGCGCAAGCACGGTGTTGCGGTAATCCGGCTCCAGCGTCTTCAGCGGATGCGAGGCAGTGACATGGCCCATGAAAGGCGGCCAGATGTTATAGCCGAGCAGTTCCTGCAGGCGCGGCGACATGTCGCGCACCCGCTGCGGCGGAATGCCGAGGAAGAAATTTTCCTGGGTGCGAGCCCAGGGCTCGCAATATTGATTGGAGAAGGCCAGGCGCGGCGCGCTGCTGCGGTTGGCGCCGCCGCGATGCAGCAGGGTGCCTAGGAACACGACGCAGGCGCCGGCCGGCATCACCAGGGGTTGCAGCTGGCGCAGCCACTGCGGGTTCTCGGCTTCGTCCGTGCCGCGGCTGCCGCCGTACTGCCCTGCCACCTGGGCGTCATCCCAACTGTGACTGCCGGGGATGATCTCGGTGCCGCCGTTCTCCGCGGTGAAGGCGTCCACCGCGACGATGGTGCTGAGGCTGATCGCCGGGCGCGGCCGCGGGAGGGTGTAGAAGCCGTCGTCGTGATGCACCGGCTGCGGCGTCTCACCGGGGTGGATGCAGATGGCTTGGCTGGCGGTGAGCAGATAGCCCGGCTTGAGGAACTGGTCGAGCAGGGCCAGCACGCGAGCATCGCAGGCGATGTCCTCGAACACCTGGCCGCGCGCCACCAGGGTGTAGACGCGCTCAGTCTTGTAGCCTTCGAAGTTGTTGCGGCCGTTGTGGCTGCCGAGATGCGGCGACAGTCCTTCGCGCACCGCGCGCAGGGTCTCCGGGGAGAGGAAGTCCGGGATGATGGTGTAGCCCTGCTGGCGCAGGCGCGCAGCATGGGTCTCGGTGTCGAAGCCGGGTCCGGTATCGGCCATTTATCTCCTCCTCTCCTACAGATTCATTTTTATCCCCTCTCCCTTCGGGAGAGGGGTTGGGGTGAGGGGCACTGCATCGACAAAGTGCTCCCTTTGTTGATGCCGCGTCCCTCACCCGCCGCTGCGCGGCGGCCTCTCCC
>FTIF01032871.1_pt1 | contig 15348 bp, 14 predicted proteins | sample 1658001 | NCBI WGS metagenome assembly FTIF01 (sample SAMEA3914789, study PRJEB12502) | metagenome | biome: forest; material: soil | place: Canada | collected 2011-07-03 | depth 0.3 m | reverse complement strand
CCTGGGGCATCAAGGTCAGCAATGTCGAGATCAAGGACGTCGACATCGACCTGACGATGGTGCGCGCCATCGCCCGCCAGGCCGAGGCCGAGCGCGAGCGGCGCGCCAAGGTGATCCACGCCGAGGGCGAGCTGCAGGCCTCCACCAAGCTCAGCGAGGCCGCCGAGATCCTCGCCCGCCACCCGCAGGCGCTGCAGCTGCGCTATCTCGAGACGCTGACGGTCATCGCGGCCGACAAGAACTCGACCATCGTGTTTCCGCTGCCGCTGGACATCGTGGGGCCGTTGCTGGAGGCGGCGAAGGGGCGGTTCACGCCGCCGGCGTGATGGATTCGGCCCGGACCGGCAGGGCCTTGGCAGTCGACGCCGGCGCCGCGCCCGTGACCCGCGTAGCATTCGATTCATGAACCGCGACACCCCTGCGACCGACATCAAGGTCTGCATCCTCGACAACGACAATCTCGACCCGGCCGTGGTCGACACCTACGTCAGCTACGGCGCGATGACCGAGAAGATGTTCGCCGCCGCCGGCACGCGCTGGCAGTTCGACCGCTTCAACACGACGCGGCTCGAGTACCCCGACAGCTTCGACGACTACGACGCCGTGCTGCTCACCGGCAGCCGGGCCGACTCGTTCTCGGACGAGCCCTGGGTCCAGACCTTGCGTGCGCGTGTGACCGACCTGCTGCGGCAGCGCAAGACCATGCTGGGCATCTGCTTCGGCCACCAGCTCATCGCGCTGTGCATGGGCGCCGAGGTGGGGCGAGCGCCGCAGGGTTGGGGCATGGGGCGCATGACCTACGACTGGTGCGGGCCGACGCCGCTGAGCGCCGATGCGCCGTCGACGCTGTCGCTGCTCGCTTCGCACCAGGACCAGGTCCTGACGCTGCCCGCCGGCGCGACGCTGCTCGCCCGCAGCGACTTCTGCCCGGTGGCGGCCTACCAGGTGGACGACCACGTGCTGTGCGTGCAACCGCACCCGGAATTCGTCGAGGCCTACAGCGCGTACCTGCTGGAAAAGCGCCGTGCACTGGTGGGCGAGGACGTCCACGCCGTTGCGCGCGCCGGCCTGGCGCAGGGGCACGACGGACTCCAGGTGGCGTGCTTCATGCAAGCCTTCGTGGAGCGGCAGCAAGGCTGAGCGCCGGCCGTGACGCCTACGGCTTCGCCGGCGCCGCCTTCGGTGCGGGGTCGACGTGGATCGCGGGCACGCTCTTGAGATAGACGGCGATGGCACGGCGGTCGGCATCGGTCAGCCTGGACGTCCCGCGCACGACCGCCTTCATGCCGGAGCCGACCTGGTCCGAGTCCGGGGTCATGCCGGTCTTGAGCAGCATCTGGATGTCCGCGACCGACCAGTCGCCGATGCCGGTCGCCACGTCCGACGTGATGTTGGGCGCGTTCTGGCCGTCGGGCCCGCCGACGTTGCCGGAAAACGCCAGGCCGGCCTTCATCGCACCGAGGACGTTGCGCGGGGTGTGGCACTCCTCGCAGTGGCCCACGGCATGAACGAGGTAGTCGCCCCGGTTCCATTCGGCGCCGCGGGCCGGATCCGTCTTCTTCACGCCTTCGTTGAAGAACAGCGTGCGCCAGAACAGCAGCAGCGCGCGCCAGCCGAATGGCGGCTTCGCCTCGTGCGGCTTGTTGGGTGCGGGCACCGGCGGCAGGGTCATCAGGTACGCGTAGATGTCGGCCGCATCGCTGTCGGTCATCCGCGTGAACGACGTGTACGGGAAGACGGGAAACAGGTACTCGCCATGCTTGCCGACGCCGTCGCGCAGCGCACGCCGGAACTCGGCCTCGCTCCACAGGCCGATGCCGAACTGCTTGTCGGGCGTGATGTTGGGCGCCCGGAACTTGCCGAACGGCGTGTCGAGTCCGAGTCCGCCCGACGGCGCGGCACTGGTGCCGTTGCCCGCATGGCAGCCGCTGCAGTCGCTGGCCTCGAACAGGTATTTGCCGCGCGCGACCGCGGCCGGATCGGCGGCCTGCGCGCCGGCCACGGCGCACGCGAGCCCGGCTCCGACGAGCCATCGTGACTTTCTCATGGCGCAAGTCCTCCCGGGTTTCGGCGCGACCGATCAGGCGAGGACGCGCATGGCCGGCCTGGCGTCGCCGGCGTGCTCCGCCACCGCGCTGTAGCCGAGGCCCTTGAACGGATGCGCCGCGTCCCAGGGCACCGGCGTCCGCTTGGGTTGGCTGCCTGCCGCCGGAAACGGGAAGATGAGCGACTCGGCCGCGTGGTGCGCGATCTTGCCGGTCATCTCGTGGTGTTCCTGGTGGATGTGGCCGAAGAACACGGTGGTGTTCTGGTACGGCGTGAGGATGTCGATCGCCTTGGCGCCGTCCTTGGTCGCCCAGTCCCACTGCGGGTAGAGGTCGAACAGCGGACGATGGGCGAAGACGACGACGGGAGCCGTCTTGTCGAACCGCGCCAGGTCCGCATGCAGCCAGTCCAGCTGGTTCTCGCCGATCAAGCCGTTCGGATCGGAGACGTTGTCGAGCGCGACGAAGTGCACGCCCTTGTGGTCGAAGCTGTAATGCCCGTTGCCGAACATCTGCCTGTACATCTCGCCGTTGTCCAGGCCCGCGTCGTTCTCGCCGGGAATGAAGCGGACGTCCTTGCACTTGAGCTCGCTCACGATGGACTTGAACTCGGTCATGCGGCGCTGGCGCTCCTTGTCCTCGGCGGCCGCGTGGGTCAGGTCGCCGGTGAACATGATGAAGTCGGGCTGGTGCTCCAGGCTGTTCACCGTCGCGACGGCCTTGCGCAACGTGTTCTTCGCCTCGGGATTCGGTGGGCCTTCGAAACCCCAGTGGGTATCGGTCATCTGCACGAAGGAGAAGTCCTGCCCGGCCGCGGCCAGGGCGCGGCCCCACGGGCCCAGGCTGGACGCCAGGACGGCCCCGCCCAGTCCGGCAAGTTTGAGAAAGTCACGACGTTCGATCTGGTTGCTCATGCGAATGACTCCAACAAAGAGCGCCGGAATTCGACGCCGTACTTCGTCATACCGAGATCGCGGCCGATTTATTCCCGCAAGATTCGCAAGTGCGACGCCTATGGTTGCTCGTCGCCGTGCTGCACCGCCTGCACCACCGCCTGGAACTCCTCGGCATTGACGTCGGAGATCACCCAGTGCGCCATGCCGCCATGGGCCCAGTGCGCGGTTCGAAAGCCTTTCTCCTGCGAGAAGTCCGGCCGTCCGTCGGAGGCGGGGGTCGGCCAGACGAATGAGTTGACGATGTGCGGCCCTTGCTTGTAGACCAGCGCGGCGACGGGGCGGCCATCGACGAAGTCGACGCGGCCGCCGAGGAATTCCGAACCCGGGATCTGCAACTCGCTGACCGGCGGCGAGAAGCCCAGCCGCGCGGACAGGAACGGCTTGACCTGGTGGTGATCGGAGGACGACACGTCGACGAGGTGCTGGCCCAGCGTCGAGCGCACGTGGCTGGCCACCACGTCGTCCTCGAGCCGCTGGTCGCGGTTCGCCTGCGTCCACGTCGTGTTGACGAGGATCGTCGCCACGGCGGCGATGCCCAGCGAGGCCGTCATCGGCCGCCAGTTGAACCAGCGGTCCAGCGCCAATGCGGTCGGCCGGCGGGATTTCACTTTCACGGCAGGCGCTTGCGCTCGCATCGCCTGCGATGCCAATCGCTGGCGCAGCGCCGGTGGCGCGGCATGGTAGGTCGCCTGCTTGACGGCGGCCCGCAGCCCGCGCAGTTCGTCGATCTGCCGGCGCAGCGCGAGTTCGGTTTCGTAGCGGCGTTCCATCTCGAGCTGGTCGGAGAGTTCGAGCTCGCCGTCGATGAAGGCGGTGATGCGTTCGTGTGCGATGAGCCGGCTCATGGTCGGGCACTCCCTTGGGTGCTTGTCGGCACCGTGTGCAGCAGCGGTCGGGCCTTGGGGGCCAGGGCGATGCGCAGCAGGCCGCGCGCACGGGCGAGTCGGGACATCACCGTGCCGATCGGGATCTCCGCGATGCGGGCGATGTCGCTGTACGAGAAGTCCTCCATCTCGCGCAGCACCAGCACTTCGCGATAGGCCACCGGCAGCGCTGCGATGGCCGCATTCAGCTGCTCGCGATCGGCATTGCGAAGGGCGACGACGTGGGGCTCGTCGGCGGCCGGGGCGGGAAAGTCCTGCCAGGCGTCGTCGACGTCGTCGAGGATGACCCGCTCCGCCGGCCGATTCGTCTTCAGCCACGTGTAGCAGGTATTCCTCACGATCTGCAGCAACCAGCCGCGCGCGCCGTCGGCGCGCAGGCCGCCGATGTAGCGCATCGCCCGCATCATCGCGTCCTGCACGACGTCCTGCGCATCGTGGTCGTTGCGGGTCAGCCACCGCGCCAGGTTGTAGGCGGCGTCCAGGTGCGGCAGCGCCAGCAGTTCGAAGCGGCGCCAGTCGGCTTCATCGCTCATGGAGGATCCTCTCTTGGTCACTAGACCGCGAGAGGCGGCGTTTTATTCCCGTTACCCGAGCGATGGCCTCGGCTATCCACACGCGCCGGAATCTTCCTGGGCCGACGACGCTTCCGACTCAAGGATCTGGCATGAACACCGTTCGAGGCTCTCCCGCCCTGCTCGTGGCCGCCACCTTCAGCATGGCCAGTTGCCGATCCGAAACCTCTGCGAGCGGTCTCGCGGCAAGCGCGAGCGCCGCTGAATGGAGCGCTCTCAGCGTCACGAAGATCAGCCCCAAGATGGCGATCATCGGGCATTTAGCGCCTCGCACCCGGAGCGTGCCTCACGAATTCTTAGACAGAGATTAGTGCACCGTCGATTCGCGACAGGGAGATTCATCCTCGCAACAGTCCGCACAGACTCGCGCAAGGTACCGCGCGAAGTCACGGCGACGTCATGCGCAATTTCTACCGTGCGAGCCTTCCCTCGAATACGGATGAGATGACGCATGACCCCCGGCCGCTTCACTTTGCTCGTTACTGCCTTCGCGGCGGTCGCTTCGCTGACCGCGTGCGCGCTAAGCTCGGGTGGCCATTCGATTCCCGCGGCTCCGGCGCGTGATGCCGGCGCCGTCGCGCGCGTCCTTCTCGTCAGCGTGGACGGCCTGCACGAAGAGGACGTGGCGCGCTGCATCGCGGCATCGACGTGCCCGCACATCGCCGCGCTCGCAGCCACCGGCGTGCGGTACACGAACGCGGCGACGCCAGGCCTGTCCGATTCTTTCCCGGGCCTCGCCGCACTGCTCACCGGCGGCACGCCCAGGAGCGCCGGCTTGTTCTACGACGTGTCCTACGACCGCACGCTGTACGCGCCGGGCGACGTGCATTGCACCGGCGCGACGGGATGGAACATGGTGCTCGACGAGACCGTCGGCATCGACGCCTTCAATGGCGGCGGTGCGATCCATCTCGACGGCGGTGGCGACTTCGATCCGCAGGCGATCCCGCACGCGCTGGTGAACGGCCGCTGCGTGCCGGTCTATCCGCACGACTACCTGCAGACGAATACCTTGTTCGAGGTCGTCAAGGCGGGCCGGCCTGGCGCGCGCACGGCCTGGGCCGACAAGCACGCCTGGGCCGACGACTGGGTCAACGGACCGTCGGGCCACGGCGTGGACGACCTCGCCCGCACCGAGATCAGCTCCATCGATCCGGCCACGGGCCACAACTACGAGGACGTCTACACACACACCGAGGTCTTCGACGACCTGCACGTGCGCATCGTGCTGAACCAGATCGACGGCAAGACCTCGACGGGCGCCGATGCCGCCGTGCCCACGGTGTTCGGCACCAACTTCCAGACCCTGAGCGTCGCGCAGAAGGCGATCCATGCGAACGGCGGCGGCTACGTGGACGCCGCCTTCACGCCCGGCTTGCAGGCGGCGGCGGCGCTGCGCTACGTCGACACCGCGCTCGGCCGCATCGTCGCCGAATTGCAAGACAAGCCGCGCTGATCGTCTCGCTGCCGTCCTGGGCGGGACGGGTGGAAGCCGCGCCGGTCGCTACCACGCAGGTCGCGCCGACGATCCTCACCGCCTTGAAGCTGGATCCGATGCTGCTGCAGGCCGTGAAGGCCGAACGCACGCCGGCCTTGCCCGATATCACCTTTCCTTGATCGACTCTCCCATGCACTCACCTCTCTCCCACATCCTGCGCGCGGCGCTGATCGCCGCCCCTTTCGCAACCGGAGTGCCGGCCCATGCCGCCGACGTGTTCCACGCCGGCGACCTGGTGCTGAGCGTCTACGGCAATGGCGCCAACACCGGCCACTACGACCACAACCGGGCGGCGCCCATCGTGCTGCGCGAGATCACCCCCACGGGCGCGTTCGTGGGCCAGATCATGCTGCCGCAGAGCGGCTTCAAGAACGCCGCGGGCGAGGCGAACTTCCCGATCTCGGGCGAGTACGGCTCCTCGTCGGAAGGCACGCTGCAGCTCTCGGCCGACGGCCGTCTGCTCGTGATCATGGGCTACGGCATCCCTGCCACGGTGTTCAACGACGCCACCGTCGAGAAGAAGAACGCCTACGGCACGCAGGCGCTGGCGCAAACGGGCAGCCTCAAGAGCGGGGCGGTCGTCGCCGTGCCGCGCGTCGTCGCCACCATCAACGCCCAAGGCGAGGTGGACACGCGCACCGCTCTGTTCGACTTCGCCGACACCAACAACCCGCGCAGCGTCGCGACAGTCGACGGCTCGGCGTTCTACGTCGCCGGCCAGGGCCACAAGCGCGACACCACCCAGGGCGTGCAATACGTGCGCGCCGGGGCGTCGTCGGGCGCCGTGCTCTATCACGGCACGGACGTGCGCACCGCGACGATCGCCGACGGCAAGCTGGTCGTGTCCACCGACACCAAGCAAGGCGGCACGCCCGAGGCACCGGGCACGGCCAACATCGCTGTCTATGGCGATGGACTGCCCACCGCCGCGGTCACGCCCGCGATCCTGCCTGGCATCGCCGACCAGGTGACGCTGGCGGACGGCCGCGGCAACGGCATCAACACGACCGGCCAGGCCAATCTCAGCCCCGAGAACTTCTTCTTCGCCAACGCCTCGACCTTGTACGTCGCCGACGGCGGGCAGCCCAAGCGGCACGGCCTGGGCGACGGTGGCCTGCAGAAGTGGTCGCTGGTCGGCGGTACCTGGCAGCTGGACTACACGTTGTCCAAGGGCTTGGACCTGCAGCCGAACACGGCGCACGCCGGCACCTCCGGCCTGATCGGCCTGACCGGTCGCGTCGTCGACGGCCGCGTCGAGCTGTTCGCCACCACCGCGTCGCTCGACGAAATCGGCCAGACCTTCGTGGTCGGCATCGCCGATAGCCTGTCGGCCACCCGCCTGCCCGCCGACGCAACTTTCCAGGTGCTGGCGACGTCGGCGCCGGACACGGTCCTGCGCGGCATCGCGTTCGCGCCGCTGCCGCACTGAACGCGCCGAATCCTTTCCCATTCCCCGTTTCAACCATCGCGCGACACCCGCGCAAAAGGACTTTCATCATGATCCGCAAATGCCCGTTCACCTTGAACAAGGTGCTGCTCTCCATCGCGACGATGGCGGCGGTCGGGCCACAAATCGCGCACGCCGACACGGTGGACCTGGGCACCGTCGGCGGCAGCGGAGGCGCCGCGGCGCAGACGTCCGTCAACGCCAACGCCGGCACCGCGGCCGCCGTGGCACCGACGCAGGCCAACCTGAGCGCCACCCAGCCGCAGTCCGTCATCTCGCGCGCGTTCATCGAGAACTCGACGCCGCCCACCGGCAACTTCAACACCATCCTGGCGATCGCGCCCAGCGTGGCATCCACGCCCGCCACCAACGGCCCGGGCCTGTCCGACCAGAAGATGACGCTGCGTGGCTTCCAGGACGGCGAATACAACGTCACCTTCGACGGCATCCCGTTCGGCGACGCCAACGGCCCCACCCACCATTCGACCGCGTATTTCCCGGCCTCGGTGATCGGCGGCATGGTGGTCGAGCGCGGTCCGGGCAACGCCAGCAACCTGGGTTACTCGACCTACGGCGGCAGCATCAACATGTTCTCGAAGACGCCGTCGGCGACGCGCCTGACCAGCGTCTACACCTCGCTGGGTTCCTGGGGCACGAACCTGGAAGGCGTCGCCTTCGAGAGCGGCCGCATGGAGGGCAGCGATGCCACCTTGCAGATCAATGCGCAGCGCATGGACAGCGACGGCTACCTGACACACAACGCGATCGCCAGCAAGAACCTGACGATGAAGTACCAGCGCCCGCTCGGCGAATCCTCCGTGCTGACGCTGTTCACCACCATCAACTACATCCGCACGGACACGCCGGACAACGTCGACGGCACCACGTTGGCCCAGGTGAACGCACTCGGCAAGAACTACTCGCTGAACAACGATCCGGGCAGCCAGGGCTACTGGGGCTACAACACCGAGGGCAAGCGCACGGACATGGACTACGTCCGCGTCCAGAGCAGCTGGGGCTACGGCTGGGAGACCGACAACAACCTCTACTCGTACGCGTACACCAACCAGACCATCGCCGGCCAGGACCCGTCGCAATGGAACGGCACCGCGGACGCGTCGCTGCAGTACGCCGACATGAACAAGAAGAAGTACACACTGGCCAACGGCGACGTGCCGGGCTACGACAAGCTCAACGCATACCGCGTCTGGGGCGACACCCTCAAGGCGACCAGGCAGTTCGGCAGTCTCGGCCTGCTGCGCACCGGCCTCTGGTTCGAGCGTGCGGACACTTCGCGCCACAACTACGAGAAGGATCTCACCACCGGCGACATCCTGCCTGGCGTCACCGACACGGCCACCGGCGATACGGCGAACGGCGTGGTGACCAAGAGCAACTTCGCTCACCAGAGGTCCGGCTGGCACCAATACCAGCCCTTCGTGGAGTTCGAGTGGGCTGCCGCACCCGGCCTGACGGTGACGCCTGGCTACAAGTACATGGTCTACGACTTCCATCTGGATTCGGCCATGAACCAGAAGGCGCTGACCGCCCAGCACTACGACTGGACCTACCACGCGTCGCTGCCGTTCCTGACGGTGAACCAGAAGCTGGGCGCGCAGGATTCCGTCTACGCGCAATTCGCCAAGGGCATGCAGCTGATCTTCCTGGGCGCGGGCACACAGGACAGCAAGAAATCCGCGCCGGAGACCACCACCAACTTCCAAGTGGGTACGGTGCACAAGTCCGACAACCTCACGCTCGACGCCGACGTGTACCTCATCACGGTGAACAACCTGGAGGAGAACACCGGCACCACCCAGCTCCCCAACTACATGAACGTGGGCGGCGCGATCTACAAGGGCGTCGAAGCGGCGGCGACCTACGTGATCGGCCACGGCTTCGCGGCGTATGCCAACGCCGGCATCAACGACGCGAACTACCTTGGCAGCAATGCGAACAAGCCGGACGCCTTGGGCGCGGGCTATGTCGGCGAAGTCCCCTTCGCACCGAAGTACACCTACTCGCTGGGTGAACTGTTCAGCCAGGGCAACTGGAACGAATCGCTGATGTACAAGCACGTCGGCATCCAGTGCGCCCCCAAGCTGGGCACCACGGGCTTGTGCGGTTCGACGACCAACTTGCCGGCGGTCGACAACATCGACCTGAACGCCAGCTACACCTTCACCGCGCTGCCCATGCCTTATCTCAAGCGCCTGAAGCTGCAGCTGAGCGTGTTCAACCTGACCAACAAGCGCACCCAGATCGAAGCGGACGCCCCGCTCGCCACGTCCCAGAGCCAGTGGGAAGCGCCGCGCAGCTTCATGGTCAGCGCCAAGGCCGACTTCTGATCTGACGAGACGACGACGGCCGTTCGCGGCCGTCCCTTTCCCGAGGCCGGCTTTTGCCGGCCCGTTTCACTTTCTCCAACGGCATTCCCATGACCCTCTCCAAGCTCATCGAACTGGCCAACGGCTCCGGCGGCACGCTCTACTTCATGAGCCTCCTGCTGCTGATCGCGTTGACGGTCATCATCGACCGCAGCCGCTACCTGCTGAACATGCAGAAGAACGGCGACCGCCTGATGGCGCTGCTGCGCCGCGAACCCGAACTGGCCGGCGCGGACGCGCGTGCCGAACTGGAAAAGCTCGCCGAGCTGCCGCACGTGCGCGTGCTGCGCGCCATCGAGCTGGAGCCGGCGGACGCGAGCCGCGAGACGGCCGCCGGCCATCTGGAAGAAGCGCTGATGCACGAGGTGCCGCTGCTCGATCGTTCGCTGTGGATGCTCGACACCGTCATCACCCTGGCGCCGCTGGTGGGCCTGTTCGGCACCATCGTCGGCATGTTCCACGCGTTCTCCGTGCTGGGCGACGTGCAGAACGGCGCCTCGCAGGTGACGGGCGGCATCGCCGAGGCCCTGGTCTCCACCGCCTGCGGCTTGTTCGTCGCGATGCTGGGCCTGGTCTTCTTCAACTGGTTGAGCACGCGGGTGCGCGTGATCGTGCACCAGATGGAAACCGTCAAGGTGATGCTGCTGAACCGGCGCGAGGACGTCGGCAGCAACGCGCGCCGCGCCACGCACGCCTGAGGAACCGTCATGCGTTACTTTGAGACGCGCAAGGCGCGCATCGAGATCATTCCGATGATCGACATCATGCTGTTCCTGCTGGTGTTCTTCGCGATGATGACGCTGCGCATGATCCCGACCTCCGGCCACCTCAGCAAGCTGCCTACCAGCAGCACGGCGACGACGATCCCTGCGCCCAAGCTGCTGGTGGAGATCCGCCTGGACGGCGGCTTCGTCGTCGACGGCCAGACCCTGACGTCGGCGCAACTCAGTGCGCTGGTGCACGGACGCGATCCGACCAGGCTGGCGGTCACCCTCGCCGGCGACCAGGGCGTCACCCTGCAACAGCTCATGGGCGCGATCGACGCCGTGCGCACGGGCGGCGCCGTGCAGATCGGCCTGGCGGCCAGGACGGGCACCTCGTGACCTCGTCCACCCAGCCACCGCTGCAGCGTTCGCGCTGGTCGGCGCTCGGCATCGCCCTGACGCTGGAGGGCCTCGGCCTGGGTGCCGGCCTCGCCTGGGTCGCCGCGCATCCACCGGCACCGCCGCCGCTGACCGCGCTGCCGATCGCCATCGAGGCCCCGCCCGTGGCCGCGCCGCCGCCCGAACCGTTGCCACCGCCACCGAAGGAAGCCCCGCCGCCGCCCAAGCCCGCGCCGATGGCGCCGGCGCATGTGGCGCCGCCGAAACCGGCTCCCGCACCGCCCCCGGCGCTGGTGGCGCCGACGCCAAGCGAGCAACCCGTCGCCGCCACGCCCGCGCCCGCCGCGCAGACCGTGAGCGCGCCGCCCGTCGCGCCGCCGCCGGCCCTGCCGCCACCCAAGGGACCGATCGGGCCGTCGAGCGAGTACATCGCCAAGGTGCGGGCGGCCGTCCAGGCTGCTTTCGTCTACCCGCCGGCGGCCAAGGCGCTGGAGTTCAGCGGCCGCACCCGCGTCGCCTTCCATCTGATGGACGGGCATCCGGGCGGCGCGCACGTGCTGGTCGGCAGCGGCATGGGGCTGGTCGACAAGGCGGCGCTGCAGGCCGTGACGAGTGCCGAGTACCCGGCGCCCCCGGCCGAACTGCGTGGTGTCGATTCGGGCTACGAGATCTGGATCGAGTTCAGGCCTTGATCCGCTCGCGTTGATGCAGGAGCGGCGCCGGTCGCACTCGATTCGGCGCCCTACGCGAGAACCTACAGCTCATGTCGGGTGACAGATAAAGTGAAATGAGCACCGTTGATTTTGCTCGCCTTTTTCACTTTCTGTGTCACGCCCTTCCACGGAAAGTGACACGATTGATGACAGGTTCCGACAGGCGTGCCATGAAAAGTGAAATATCCCGGCGAGCCCTCTGCCGAGCGCTGGCAGTTCGGCATTGACGCCTCGCTTTTCGCATCGTCACAGCGCCGCTACGCATCCGAGGTACGCCGCCGATCCGGCGCGAGCAGGTAGCTCCGGTACCAAGCTATCCGGGGCCCTGTGGGGACAAGGCGCTCCAGATCATCCCTTGATTCCGCCAAACCAATCCTGCGCACCAGCCGCGCGTAGCGCTTGAATTCGGGCGGTACGAAACCGCTACGCAGCATGGCGATAGCACGCGTACGCAGGCGATCCACCTGATGCTGCGATAGCTCCGCTTCGGCCAATATGTTGGCCGCCCGATCCTTGAACACCTTGCCGAAGGTGAACCGTACGTCGCAGCAAACAAGATCTACGGCGATCTGGACGCAAGCCGCGTCGTGCGCTGCTGCGCCATCCAGCACCTGTTCGACGACAGGGTAGATCCAGAGCGACTGGCCTTGATGCGCTGTTCTGGGCACGAGCTCCAGCGGCGCGCCGACTTTCATTGAACGGGCGTACTCGGCGTATCTCCGAAGGACAGCCTCCAGAGACCAATCGCCCTCACCATTGAGATCGACTGTTGGCAACGGACTACTCGCTTTTCGAGATATGCATGCAGTGAAGCGCGAACATGGCGCCCACCGCATGGCGGCCCCAGTGGATACGGTGAAGAAACGACCAATGCCAGGAAGCACCGTTCGCATCGCCGCCATCGAACATGACCAGGCCCGCCTTGAGGTCCTTATAGACGTCTAGCAAGTCACCCCGACGTCACCCATTACTGGTGGCTCATCGAGCGTCGGATCGGGGTCGAAGCATTCACGGTAGTACCAACCATTGAAAGGGCTCAAGTTGCTCTTCGCGCGATCGAGCTCTACGTGAGGAAGATCGGACAGGTCATCCTCGTTGTCGGACGACACCGCGGGAAGTCCCAGCGCCGCGGCGTACAGACTGGCGAGCCAAAAGGCTGCCTGAAACTCCTGCTCCGAACCGAGCGTCACGCCTTCGCACCAGGTGCGGTAGCCGCGTGCCAGATTGGCGAACTCGGCGATCGAAGTCAACGGCGTACTTGGCATTTTCTGCTTTTGCTCCCTTGGGATCGCAGGATAGCGCAGACCATCGACAGCGCGGTGTGGCTTCAGTACCGTGTCGATAGTTTGGGCCAACAGCGCCAGCGTCCTCAAAAGTTGTCGGTGAAGTTTGGCTACGTCAAGAAGATGCCCAAGGTCACACCATCATCTGCTTGGCGCGCTCTGGACTTGACCACCGACCGGTCCAGACGCACCCGCCGCAGAAGCGCCGCCTGGGTTCTTCGGACTGGCTTCCGGAGCCCTTGCCGAAAATCGCGGAAGGGAGCAACTCTTCGGATCGACCATCCGCCAAGCGAATGCGCCGTCGCCAAAGTTGGTCATAGAGATGCCCTCCACGGTAATCAACAACACCTGATTTCCGCTTGACTGAACTAGCCAACCGCACGCTCTCGGGTCACTGCTCCCCCCATCTTTTATGCCGGAAACCTCCACGAAAGCATAGCCTTCGAGCTGTCGATGCCCGATTGCCGAAGCATCGGCTTCCGCGCGGCTCATGACTAACTTGCCGACGGCCTGTTTACCGACTTCAGCAACAGGCACCCTCGTCGGCGGGGCGTGCCCTGTCGCCGCAATGAATTGCGCACGAAAACTGTCTACACCTTCCGCGTATGGATCCAGAAAAAACAGCTTGTTGCATGCGAGGAAGAGTGTCACGGCCAGCAGAAAAACAATGAGCGCGATGGCCAATACGGCGACATCTCGACGCTTGGCGACTGTCGCTGCACCTTCGGTTTGCGGACGCTCGACGCTCTCTGCGACAAGTTCGCAACTGACGCCAGATTCAGACGCTTCGTCGGCCTTTCCATCGCGCAATGAATCCACGAAATTACCGGAGAGCCAGCGGCTCAGACGAGTACTGCGCCACCGCGATCGAGCTGTTCGATAGGCGAATCCCAAGATTGCAAGTGACCCGAAGTACAGCAGAGCCCCCCCGATCGACGCGATCAGTACCCACCAGGTGCGACTTTTGAAAAAGCCCCGGATGACTAGATCTTGCGGCGCCCATGAAAAGGTCAGCGCCGGTATTCCCGCTGCGTCATACCACCCCATAAGGTTTGCGCGGCCGATACAGAAACAAGCTGCTGTGAACATGCTGGTCGCGACAACCAGCAGCTCGATGCCGTGTTCACTCAGCCAATTTGCGCGTGCGTCGGTCTCAGCACTCGCCCGATCATCTGTTCTACGATTCATCGTTGACCTTCTATGGCATGGCCATCGAGTCACAAACGCAGGAAGCGTCCCTGTTCCTGACCCAAAAACGAAAAACGCCCAGCACTGCTGGGCGTCTTGCATTCTGGCTGGCGAAGATCCTGTCACTTTCTCTGTCAGGTCCATTTCACTAACCTGGCAGAGATTTCACTTTCCGTGTCACCCGACAGATCAAACGTCGATATTCGCCGCCCGCAACGCATTGAGTTCGATGAACTGACGCCGCGGCTCCACCTCATCCCCCATCAACATCGTGAACACGTGATCCGCCTCGATCGCGTCCTCGATCTCCACCTTCAACAGGCGGCGAACGGTCGGGTCCATCGTGGTCTCCCACAACTGCTCGGGGTTCATCTCGCCCAGACCCTTGTAGCGCTGGCGCGCGACGGCGTTCTCGGCCTGCGTCATCAACCAGGCCATCGCGGCGCGGAAGTCGGCGACCTTGCTTTCCTTCGCGCGTTCGCCTTCGCCCCGCTTGACGACGGCCTCGCCGCTCAGCAGGCCCTTGAAGGTGATGCCGGCGCTGATCAGCGCTTCGTAGTCGGCGCCGTGCAGGAAGTCTTGCGTGATGACGCTGGCCTTGGTGTTGCCGTGGTGCTGGCGGCCGATGCGCAGGATGTGCTTGTCCGTGCGTTCGTCGAACTGCGCGGTGACTTCGGCGTCGTGCAGCGCGCCGGCGAGCGCGATGGCGCTGGCTTCGGCTTGCGTGGCGTCGTCCAGGTTCAGCGTGAGGCCGTCGGCGATGGTGCGCAGGGCTTCGACGTCCATCCAGTTGGACAATCGATCCATGACGCTGGTCGCGAGCAGGTACTTGCGGGCAAGTTCTTCCAACGTCGAGCCGCTGAGCGCCGGGCGGCCTTCGCCGGGCTCGATGGACGCGCCGTCGAGGGCGACCTTCAGCAGGAACGCGTTGAGCTCGTCGCCGTCCTTCAGGTACTGCTCGTGCTTGCCTTGCTTGACCTTGTACAGCGGCGGTTGCGCGATGTAGATGTGGCCGCGCTCGACCAGGTCGGGCATCTGGCGATAGAAGAACGTGAGCAGCAGCGTGCGGATGTGGGCGCCGTCGACGTCCGCGTCCGTCATGATGATGATGCGGTGGTAGCGCAGCTTGTCCGGGTTGAAGTCGTCGCCGCCCATGCCCTTGCCGATGCCGGTGCCCAGCGCGGTGATGAGGGTGAGGATGGCCTCGGACGACAGCAGCTTCTCGTAGCGCGCCTTCTCCACGTTCAGGATCTTGCCGCGCAGCGGCAGGAT